>OFFS01000108.1_pt1 | contig 70366 bp, 63 predicted proteins | sample 1521541 | NCBI WGS metagenome assembly OFFS01 (sample SAMEA3504127, study PRJEB24116) | mouse gut metagenome | biome: mouse gut; feature: mouse-associated habitat; material: faeces | place: Denmark | collected 2011 | reverse complement strand
GTGTTGGCAGAATATCCTCGATAAATTCCAGAAAACGGTTGATCTGCCTGAATTTGTCATACTTGGCATGTACCACCCGCCCATCCTGTGTCTGTACCCCCAGATCAACCAGAAACGGGACCGGAATTCCTTCTTCCAGAATATATTTCTTCACCCTGTTATGCGCCATCCGAATCCGTGCGGATGTTTCCAGCCCTTTTCCGACATCCCCGGTCCTTTTCCGGTTGATCTTTATCCTGCCCTTTTTGCTGACCAGGACCGTTGCCCGACAATCCTGATGTTCCAGCTCACACTGCTTATAGTCCTGGATAAGCAGGTCTTCTATGCGGTCGATCATGATCCTGCCGTCCCGATTCTCATGAAACACTTTGGTTCCTTCATACAATGTTTCCTGAAAAAGGAGCGCACCCTTAACCATAACCGGCCGTATCTTTATCTTAAATGCTTTCTCTTTCCTTCTGGGATTACTGATCGTGATCCGGTAAAGCCCTTCATTCACAGTATCCTCCAAAAGCTTCTTCAGTTCTTCCCGCATTCCGCCTCCTGTCACCGCCGAATCATGAGCCCGGCATCTTGTCCGTCTTCCCCGGCAGTTCTAATGATACAGTCTGTTTCTATTGTAATAAGAATACCGTAAAACCTCAACTAAAATTTTAAGATTCCGTTGTTATTGGAGTGGCGTCTTCTGTAGATCTCATAGCATAAGAGTATCTGGACAAACTCCGTCGTTTTATTCCAGTCCTCCTCCACCGGCTCCCCTTCTCCCGAATTGCGGATCTTGTCTGTGATCATATGCGTAAGCCTGTAGATCTGCCATTTATCCGGATATTCGTCATAAATCATGCTTCCTTCATAATCGATGTGATCCAGCGTCTCTGCAATGGTTTTCTGGAATTTTCTCGCCTGGGACGGATACATCTGCTGCAGATATTCCAGATCACGTGTCACACTGTCCTCCTGCTGGTAATACATGGGCAGCGGATATGCCATATAGAAAGGTAATATTCTCGATTGATTCATATTGATCCCCCATTCTGGCCCAACTTAAGTGTCTTTTTACTCTATCATATGCAGCATGCAAAAGATGGCGCACAAAAAGTGCGGCCACCACCCTGAATATACTTTTATAATTGAATGGACATTTTTTTCATGCTATAGTTATAGTAAACGACATAACAAATTTCTAAAATATAAGAGAATTGGTCCATTATTTGTTGCAGTTCACACCTGCCTGGCTGTGACAAACAGTTTGAAAGGAGGTAAATGCATGAAACGTATGACTTACCATCGCTTTGGAATATGCCTGTCGGCGTTGCTCATCCTTTGTTTTTCCATTTTCCCGAGCCATGCTTCCGAGAGCGGCACAGGTACCGCCCCGGTCGAAGGCGGATTCGAGCGGGAGCGGGATGCGGCAGAGCGTGCAGGTGAAAACGGCTTGACGGCCGACAAGACACAGATCAGTTTCGGCTCCCTGGAACAGGGAATGCCTGCTGTGGGACAGGATATCGCTCTGGCGAATAACGGGGCGACGGATCTCGAACTTTTATGGTATGAATTCGATTATTACGACTTCATTTCCATCGATGCCCCGGATGATTGCATGATAAACCCGGGCGACTCCTGTATTTTCACCGTTGAGGCGGATACATCCCTGGCCCCCGGATCTTACAACAGTTTTCTTCTGTTCAGCGATACGACAGACCCTTATTTCGAACGTGGCATTCAGGTCAATATTACTCTGGAAATCAGAGATAAGGCTCCGGCACCTCCCATAATCACATCCGTCAGCATCTCTCCCGGAACATGTGTTGCTTCTAAAGGTTCAACCTGCTCCTTCACGGCTTCCGTGGCTGGAGAGAATGATTACAGTCGTGATGTAAACTGGAGCGTTTCCGGACAGAAGAGCCGCAGTACTTTGATTGACGAGAACGGTATCCTGACCGTCGCGTCGGACGAAACGGCATCCTCGCTGGTGATAAAAGCCGTTTCCAAACAGGACAACAGATTCAGTGCAACAGCACTGGTATCTCTGCAGAAATCCAGTTATTTCATACGGGTAGAGGCTTCCCCCGGCAATGGCGGTACCGTATACGGGAGCGGCATCGTAGAGGAGGGCGGGTATGCCGTGATCTCCGCTGCTCCGCATAACGGCTTTGTCTTCGACGGGTGGTCACTGGACGGTAACATCGTTTCCCACAATTCCCAGTTTGTCGTCAATAATATCCGCAGTGACAGAACCTATACGGCTGTCTTTAAACCTGTCAGCTGCCGGATCGATGTTCATGTCAACAACAGCAATGCCGGCACGGCCACCGAAAGCAGAACCATTGGTTATGGAGAAAGCATAACCCTGGAGGCCGCTGCGAAAGACGGTTACCAATTTGACTACTGGATGGAAAACGGAATTATTGTAAGTACTGACACAAAACTGCACTTGAATAAAGTTACGCAGGCCCGAGATCTCACCGCCATGTTCTCACAGAATAAATTCCATCTCACCCTCAACTGCACGCCGGCAGATACAGGCCTCCTGTCGGGACAGGGCACCTATGATAAAGGCAGCAACATTAAAATAACAGCTGATCCTTTTCAGGGATATCAGTTTATCGGCTGGGCGGAGAATGGCAATATCATCAGTACGGACCGGGAATATTTCGTGAATAACATAACGAGAGATATGTGTCTATCGGCTGCTTTCGAGAAGAAAACAACCGTTACTTATATTGTGGCCGCATCCGTCACGTCTCCCAACGGTGCAATCACACCGGAAGGCAGAACCAGCGTTGCGGAGGGATCCGGAATCTTATATTCTATCGTTCCCAGGAGCGGCTATCAAATCAGCTCCATATATGTTGACGGAAATCCAATAGGAGCAGTGTCCTCCTACAGTTTTACCAACATAAAAGATAATCATACGATTGTCGCAGATTTTGCACCGCTTCCCAAGGCGGAAAGCAATCATACAAAGCCGGCAGATACAGCCCCCTCCGGCAAAACAGATACAAATGCTTCCGTCTCCTCCGGTTCATCCGACAAAACGCCGGTCAATGACGCCAGGCCGATCCAGCCGCCTTCGTCCGTGGAAGCGGATACTTTGACGGGTACACTCCAGCGCCTTAATACTCCCGTGGAAGAAGCGCGAAGACTGATCTCTGAAAACAACGACAGAGAATTGATGCTCGGCGCCCTGGCAAACGGTGATCTACAGGTGACGATCCACAATGATTTTGCCGATGATGTTCAGGAAACAACCTCCGTCAGCTTCTATGAAGCTTCCAGCGTCTCTAACTTCGAGATCGTACTTGACCATCTTCTGAGCGCAGAAGATAAAATTGAGATGCTGCTTGGAAAAAATCCGGTCGCCCTGAACTTTCATATAGAGCGCATCGATGATGAAATGCCCGAGACTACACAGAAGTTATTTGAAGAACATAAGATGCCCGGTATGCAGATCGGTCAATATTTCGAAATCTCACTCCTGGAGTCAAATCAGAATGATACGAATATGATTACCGAGCTTCCTTCTATGCTCACAGTGAAACTCAATCTTCCGGAAGACTTAAAGTCGGAAAACCGCAGATTCTATATTTTACGACTTCACACCGCCGCGGATGGCACTCAGGAATATGCCGAACTTATAGATGAAGATAAGGACCCGGACACAATCACCTTTTCCACCGACAGATTCTCTCCTTACGCCATCGCCTATATTGACCTGCCGTCCGACAGATCTGCGCTTCCGGAAACCACGGAAACTTCGCAGACACACAGCGGCCCCAGTGTGGCAACAGGTATTATGATCGTTCTGGCCCTGCTGTTGGCTGTTACTGTGATCTGTATGCTGTCGTTATTTATTACAAGACGGAGCAGAGACTGACCGTATCGTCTGAAATATCTGATACAGACACTTCTCTACCATTATAAAAGGCGGGATTTCTCCCGCCTTAAAATTTTGTCCTTTTATTTCCGAACAGCTTCTATTCTGGCTACCGCACGCTTCAAAGACAACTCGGCTCTGTTCATATCCGTTCCCGGTGCATGTTCTCTGATTCGCTCTTCCGCGCGTGATCTGGAACTCTCGGCACGCGACAGATCGATCTCCGACGGCCACTCAATGATCTCGGCAAGAATGGTCACCTTCTCCTGCAGGACTTCTACAAAGCCCGCATGCAGAGCAGCTTCCAGGATCTCACCGTCTTTCGTGATCGTCAGGATGCCCGGTGCAATGATCATCGTCATCGGAATATGATCTTTATAGACGCCGACCTCTCCTTCCACCGTATTGAATTCCACCATGGAAACCTGTTCCTCATAGAAAACTCTGTCCGGTGTAATAATTTTTAATGTGAAATTTCTATCATCAGCCATACACTACCTGCTTTCATCTAACTTCAGACGCTGCCAAAGCCATCGAAAATGCATGTCTTCGCATTATTATTTCATGCGTGCGAGTACATCGTCGATGCTTCCTGCATTCAGGAAATAACTCTCCGGAACCTCGTCATGCTTACCTTCCAGGATCTCTTTAAAGCTGCGGATCGTCTCTGCGATCGGCACATACTTACCTTCCAGACCGGTAAACTGTCCTGCTACGAAGAACGGCTGAGACAGGAATCTCTGCACCTTTCTCGCACGGGAAACGACCAGCTTATCTTCCTCGGAAAGTTCGTCCATACCAAGGATCGCGATGATATCCTGCAGTTCTTTATACTTCTGCAGAATCTCCTGCACGCCTCTGGCAACCTCGTAATGCTCCTGACCGACAATTCTCGGATCCAGGATTCTGGAAGTGGACTCCAGCGGGTCAACTGCCGGATAGATACCAAGCTCTACGATCGATCTGGACAATACGGTAGTCGCATCCAGATGCGCGAACGTAGTAGCCGGAGCCGGGTCAGTCAAGTCATCCGCAGGCACGTATACGGCCTGAACGGAAGTGATGGAACCGCTCTTTGTGGATGTGATACGCTCCTGCAGAGCGCCCATCTCCGTCTGCAGCGTAGGCTGGTAACCAACCGCCGAGGGCATACGGCCAAGCAGCGCGGACACCTCGGAACCTGCCTGTGTAAAACGGAAAATATTGTCAATGAACAGCAGCACGTCCTTACCGCCCTTGTCACGGAAATACTCTGCCATCGTCAGACCGGTCAGTCCCACTCTCATTCTGGCTCCCGGCGGCTCGTTCATCTGTCCAAACACCATCGTTGTCTTATCAATAACGCCCGACTCTCTCATTTCATGGTACAGGTCGTTACCTTCTCTTGTACGCTCTCCAACACCGGTGAACACGGAATAACCGCCGTGCTCTGTCGCGATATTACGGATCAGCTCCTGGATCAATACGGTCTTACCTACACCCGCACCGCCGAAAAGTCCGATCTTACCACCCTTCTGGTAAGGGCACAGCAGGTCAACGACCTTGATACCCGTCTCCAGAAGTTCCGTCTCCGTAGCCTGCTCCTCGAATTTCGGTGCAGGTCTGTGGATCGGCTCATAGAATACGTCCGTGGGCGCCTCGATATTGTCGATCGGCTGTCCCAAAACGTTGAAGATACGTCCCAATGTATTTTCACCGACAGGAACCGTGATCGGAGCGCCTGTAGAAACCGCATCCATACCTCTCACGAGTCCGTCGGTAGAACCCATAGCGATACATCTTACCGTATCGTCACCCAGATGCTGTGATACCTCCACGACCAGTTCCTTACCGTCTTTCAGAGGAATTTTGATCGCGTCATTGATTTCCGGCATATTGCCTGCCGAAAATTTTATATCAAGTACGGCACCGATGATCTGAGTGATTTTTCCAAGATTTTCACTTGTCTTAACTTCTGCCATCTCTCTTTCCTTTCACTCATTTTTATTCATCAAACTCACAGTTGTGCATTCTTCCAATTTTTATGAGATTGCATTTGCACCTGCGATAATTTCTGTTAATTCCTGCGTAATAGATCCCTGACGTGCTCTGTTGTACATCAGTGATAGCTGATCTATCATTTCCTCAGCATTGCTTGTTGCGGAATCCATCGCCTGCATTCTCGCACCGTTCTCACTGGCCGCAGCCTCTACCAAGCCCCCGTAGATCAGGCTGGTAACATACTTCGGGATGATCATATTAAGCGCCTCTTCGTCTTCCGGCTCAAAATTCATCATCGCCCGGCTGCCTGTGCTCTGTGCACTCTCTCCCTCTTTCGCCGCTTCCACGGGAAGCAGCTTGAGCAGTGTCGGCTCATGCACGACCGTGTTCTTAAATCCGGTATAGGCCAGATAGATCTCGCCGACTTCGCCGTCCGCATAGGATTTCAGCAGCTGGTCGGTAATCGCCATCGCATCCACATAGGAAGGCTCCTCTATAATATCCGGATCGTCCGCCACAATGTGGTAGCCGCCCCTCTGCAATGCATCCTTCCCCTTCTTGCCGATCGCATAGATCTCCAGATCTTCCTTCCGGAAGTCCCCCTTCGTGATCAGCTTGATGATGTTGGAGTTATAGCCGCCCGCAAGACCTCTGTTGGAAGTGATCACGACCACTGCCTTCTTACCGGACTGTCCTGCTCTCAGATACGGATGATTCAAGCCTCCGGTCCGCGCAAGCATGGAAGTCACCGTCTCGTACATACAGTTGAAGTATGCCTTGGACTGCTCCGCACGCTGTTTTGCCCTCTGCAGCTTAACGGTAGAAACAAGTTTCATGGCTTTGGTAATCTGCTGAGTACTCTGAATACTGCCTTTACGCCTTTTAATGTCTCTCATTGAGGCCATAGCGTCACCTACTTCTTTCTTTATTAAAATTTAAACTGCGCCTTGAACTCTTCTACCGCTTTCTTAAGCTTCGCATCCGTCTCATCGGAGATCTGCTTCTCCTGTGCAATCGCATTCGGCACCTCAGGATATTTGGTATCCAGGAATTCGAACAGTTCCTGCTCAAATCTGGTAACATCCTCCACCGGAACATCGATCAGATACTTGTTCGTCACCACATAAATGATGATAACCTGATACTGTACCGGCATGGGCTGATACTGCGCCTGCTTCAATACTTCCTTGATCCGCTCACCCTGTGCCAGCTTCTCCTTCGTATCGGCATCCAATTCGGAACCGAACTGTGAGAATGCTGCCAGCTCACGGTACTGTGCAAGCTCTGTACGGATCGGCGCCGCGATCTTCTTCATCGCCTTGATCTGTGCGGATCCGCCTACACGGGACACGGAAAGACCCGCGTTAACTGCCGGTCTGAAACCGGAGTTGAACATTTCAGTTTCCAGATAGATCTGTCCATCGGTAATAGAGATAACGTTGGTCGGAATATAGGCTGAAACGTCGCCTGCCTGCGTCTCGATAATGGGAAGCGCCGTCAGGGAACCGCCGCCGTACTCTTCGTTCATTCTCGCTGCACGCTCCAGCAGTCTGGAATGCAGATAGAATACGTCACCAGGATATGCCTCACGTCCCGGCGGTCTCTTGAGCAGCAGGGAAAGTGTACGGTAAGCAGCGGCATGTTTGCTCAGGTCATCATATACCACCAGCACATCCTCGCCGTTCTCCATCCACTCTTCACCGATGGCACAGCCCGAATAAGGAGCTATGTACTGCAGCGGTGCAAGCTCACTGGCCGTAGCGGCAACTACAGTGGTGTAGCCCATCGCGCCGTACTCCGTCAAAGTCTTAACAATAGAAGCAACCGTGGATGCCTTCTGTCCTATGGCAACATAGATACATTTCACGCCCTGCCCCTTCTGATTGATAATGGTATCAATAGCGATCGCTGTCTTACCGGTCTGTCTGTCGCCGATGATCAGCTCACGCTGTCCTCTTCCGATCGGCACCATGGCGTCAATAGCCTTGATACCTGTCTGCAGCGGTGTATCTACGGATTTTCTTGTGATAACGCCGGATGCAACTCTCTCAATTTTACGATATTTATCAGTCTGGATCGGCCCTTTGCCGTCAATCGGCTGTCCAAGGGCATTCACAACACGCCCGAGCATGCAGTCACCTACAGGTACCTCAACCACTCGTCCTGTAGTCTTTACGATATCCCCCTCATTGATGTTGTGCTGGCTTCCGAGAAGAACCGCACCAACATTATCTTCTTCCAGGTTAAGTACCATACCGTAAACCTCGCCGGGGAACTCCAACAGCTCTCCCTGCATGGCATTCTCAAGTCCGTGCACACGAGCGATACCGTCGGCAACCTGAATAACAGTACCCACATCGGATACTTCCAGGTCTGCGGCATATCTCTTGATTTGATCCTTTATGACTGAACTGATCTCTTCTGGTCTTAAATTCATGGATCATACGCACCTTTCTTCTAGATTTTGGTTTATAACTGAACTTTCAGCAATTCCTTCTGCAGTTCGTTTAATTTTGTACTGATACTGCTGTCCACCACTCTGTCACCGATACGGATTACCATACCGCCGATCAGAGACTTATCCAGCAGATACTTCATTTCCATCTTCTTATAGGAAGTCGTGGCAAGCAGTCTCTGCTCAATCTTCCTGCGCTGTTCCAACCGCAGGGGAACAGCCGTAGTCACAGTGGCAACCCCGATTCCTTTATACTGCTTCACTTCCGCAATAAAATAGTCGAGAATTGCATCAATCTCCCTGTAACGATCTTTGGAAATGATGATGGTCAGAAATCCCAGCAGCTCATTTGACATCCTGCCTTCGAACACATTTCTGGCAACCTGGATCTTCTCCTCTTTGATGACCTTCGGATGATTCATCAGTCTGCCAAATTCCTCATTCTCTGAAAGCACCCGTTTCAACTGCTCTATTTCTTCCAATAACGCGTCCACTTTATCCTGCTCTACCGCAAGCTCAAAGAGCGCGTCGCCATACGTCTTTGAAATTAGCTTAGCCATGTGCTCTCACCCATTTCTTTCAAAGTTTCTTCGATCAAAGTGTCCTGAACAGTCGTATCAATGGCTGCATTCACAACCTTGCCTGCCATCAGGGATGCCAGTACTACCATCTCGCGCTTCACTTCATCTGCAGCTTTATTTCTCTCCAGTTCAGCTTCCACGCCGGCTCTCTCGATGATCCGGGCAGCTTCTTCCTTCGCTTCCGAAACGATCTTGTTCTCGTTCGCCAGAGCTTTCCTGCGCGCTTCACCAAGGATCTCTTCCGCTTCCTTGTTGATCTCTCTTAACTTGGTCTCATACTCTTCCTTCAACGCCTTCGCCTGCGCCATATCAGCCGCAGCCGTGTCGAGTTCGCTCTTGATCCGGTCCTGTCTGCTCTGCATCATATTCCGTACCGGATTAAACAGGGAGTGGGACGCGATCAAGAACAACGCAAACACAGCGATGATCATCAATACCGCATCGCTCAGCAGCTGCATATCCAGGTCAAAAAGCCTGGGCTCCATTTCCGCAGCTGCCATCACCATCTGTGTAGCTACTATATTCAAACCCTCGTACCTCCTTTCTGTGATGTTATGCTTTCCGCCTTAAGGTACTAAAGGTTTTACGAACAGGAGCAGCATCGCGATCAACAGACCGTACAGACCGGTCGTCTCTGCAACGGCCTGGCCCAGAAGCATGGTGGATGTAACATCAGACTTGGCGCCCGGATTTCTTCCCACTGCCGCTGCAGCATGACCAGCCGCGATACCCTGACCGACACCAGGTCCGATACCTGCGATAACCGCAAGACCTGCGCCGATTGCCGAACATCCTAAAATAAAGTTTGTGTTAAATTCTCCCATTTTTATTTTCCTCCTTTTAGTCTTATAATTTAAAAATGGTATGATCAACGAAAAAACTTCCTGCTATTCCGTGGTGCAGGCATCGGTAATGTATGTCATAGTCAACATACAGAACACATATGTCTGGATTGCTCCGGAAAACAGGTCAAAATAAACATGCAGCGCCGCGGGCCATACGATCGCGATCTTCGAGAGCAGACCGTAGACAAGCGCCAGCATAACCGTGCCGGACAGTACGTTTGCAAACAAACGCAAGGACAACGATATCGGCACAGCCACATCACCGATCACATTGATCGGCGCCCAAATCGGCCACGGATCGCATAAACCTGCGAGAACGCCTTTGACCTTCTGGTGCTTAAACTTGTTAAAGTGAATCAACGTAAATGTCATGATACCGAGCGCCAGCGTCACACCATAGTCAGCCGTGGGCGGACGCAGACCGAATAATCCCGAGATATTGCTGAGCAGAATAAAAATGAAGATCGTGCCGATGTAATTGCGGAATCTGGGGCTGAACTTACCCATAACGCCGCCGATCATCTTATCAAGCATCTCCACTACCATCTCTGCAATATTCTGGAAAGTACCCGGAACATCAGATGCATGTTTCGCGGCCCGCCCTGCAGCGATACTGAACCCGATGATCACAAGCATAACAATCAATACGCATACATGGGTGGTCGTTATCCATACCGTCTGTCCGAACAATTCATAGGAAAAGACCCCGTGAATCATAAAATCGATATCCTGGCTTGCAGATAACATAATTCCCTGTCCCATACTTTCACCCCCTTACACTAGATTTATTGGATATATTTTAAAAATAACCGCCGCACCGGAAATCCTCCTCCGGATAAACTGTTATATTTTAAACACCTTCACATTAATTCTATGCATCAGCGGATTCAGGTAGGCCGACACCTTCATGCCCATATAACCGCAGAATGCAAAGATCGGATTGGCAAAATCCGTATAGACCAGCCCGATCATGATCACCACCAGCACAAAATACCTGATCAGGCTGTTGGCTCCCACCGTCTTCTCGGCGCCTTTGGCCGCCAGGTCAAGTCCTCTGTTCAAAGACCACCACATATGTACAGCTCCCGCCACCGCCAGGGCGACACCGATCCACAATCCCACACTGTAGGATATCTTCCTCGCTGCCAGAAGTAAAACAAGCTGAAATACAATGCCATACAGGACAATACCCAGACACAACTCAAACAGCGTCGGGTCAATCTTCTTCTTCATGTCTCTCCCCGCTTCCGGTAACAGTTTTGCAGTCAGGCGTCTGCCGCCGTCTGCGCGTCACCGCCGGCGTCTCATAGATCCGCTTTGCGAACCGGAATACATTCGTGAATCCCGCCAGCGTACCGACAAAAAACAGCAGGATCATCCAGAAGGAAGTGCCGAACTTCCGATCCAGAAACATTCCTGCAAAAGAACACAGAAAAATAGGAACCAGCATATTAATACCGAACTGCGTTATCATCGTAAGCGCCTGATAAACATTTCTATTATATTTCACTGCTCTTCCCTTCTTCAAATCTCCATTCATACCGACCGGCATGAATCCAATTATAAAGTGGCCATAGACACCCACTTCTCAAATTATACTCATTTCCCCTGTTTATGTCCAGTATAATTGTGAAAAATGTGTCAAAAACAAGCCCTCCCTTAACAGCCCGTACCTGATTCTGTTCCTGCAAAAGTTTCCCATGTAAATGGCGCAAATTGCATTGACTTTTACCTGTCGTCCATGTCAAAATATCTTTAACCATACCGCAGAGAACCAACACCCAAAGGAGGTTTTATGGCAGACCCGATTTTATACCGCAAAAGACTGATACCCGACGAATGTGTGCTGCTCAAAGATGATGTCATCCTGCATCGGGACGACCAGATGATCGTGACCGGCTGGCACACCTTGAAGCCCCGCAGGGACCTGCACCATGGGTTCTCATGCTATTATCTGTCAGAAGGCTTTAAGATCAGCCGTTTCTACCGGGACGATGATTCCATGACCTTCTGGTACTGCGACATCGTCGATCATACCTGGGATGCCGCTGCCGATACTTATATATTCACAGATCTTCTTGTCGATGTGATCGTCTATCCTGACGGCTTCGTCAAAGTCGTGGATCTGGATGAACTCGTCACGGCCAGACGCTCCGGCATTCTCTCCGAAGCCATGCTGGATACAGCCCTGCTTCGTCTGGATCATCTGCTGCAGCTCATCTACCGCGGCGATTTCCCCAGACTGCAGAAGCCTACCGAAATCTACATGGACGCCATGATCTATTAATATTAAAGCGAAGGGCTAAGCTGTGTCCTTAATAGAAAATATGGCCGCCGATTCTGTACTTGGGTGTAACACCGTCTACCGGCGTCCTGAAGAAGACACAGTTTCCTACATTCGTACTGCCTTTCATGGCCTCGTCCGCCGCCTGATAACAGCTGGATGTGGCCCGTCCCTCCGCCAACGCCAGTGCCAGCCGTCCGCTGGCTACCGGTGAAAATTGTCTGGATTGATATATAACACCCGTTACTGTATTGGGGAAGACCTCGCTCAGCACTCTGTTTATCACAACTGCTCCCACGGCCACCTGCCCGCTGTAGGACTCGCCGCCCGCTTCGCAGTAAATCAGATTGGCCAGCAGATATCTGTCGCCTTCCGCAAAGTTCACTTCCGATATATCCCGCCAGCTCGACTGGGAAGCCAGCTGTGCCATACGGATTTCTTCCGCAAGTTTCGCCTTCAGTGCCGTGATATTCTCTTCCTGTTCCTTGATTCTCTGCTCATAGGCCAATGCTTCGGCCTCGGCTTCCGAAATCTGACTGGCAGTCGCACTGATGGAATTGGATGTCTTACTGACAAGCCCTGACACACGGCTCTGTTCCGCCACCACCTGCACTTTATATTCATCCAGTTCTTCTTTATCCTTTTCAAGCATTTCCATGGCAAGCCGAAGTTCCTCCTCCTTGGCTTCCATCGCCGCCTGAGCATCCTTGTATTCCTGCAGTACCTTCTCTTCGTAGGCCGACAACTGCTCAATATAATTGTTCTTATTCAGAAAATCAGAAAAGCTTCCCGCAGAAAAAAACAATTCCAGATACAGATTGTCACTTCTCTCATAGATGAACTTGATCTGATCCTTCATGGCCTTATACTGCTCTTCCTTTAGCTGGATCGCTATTGTCAGCTCTTCCTGCACCCGCTCAATCTCCTGGTCCAGCGATTCGATCTCGGCTTCTTTATCCGAGATCTTCACCTCCAGATCGCTCAGATTATTACTCACCTGTGACAATTCCGTATTCAGGGTTGACAATGCACCCTGCAAAGAGTCCTTCTGCTCATTCAGTTTATCAAGATTTTCCTCTGCCTCGTCCAGTTTGGACTCAGTCTCCTTCTTTTCCCGCTCCGCCTGATCGATCTTCTGTCTTGTCTCTTCCGTAGCCTGTACCGTCACAGGCAGCAAAACAAACAGCAGAAAAAACAGCGCACAGACGGCCGCACTCTGCCTGCCTCTCATAAGCCCCTCCGCATTCGGCTGTACTTACTGCCCCTCGATCAAGCCGATTCTTCTCTGATGTTTCTCTTCCTCAGAAAATTCCGTCTCCAGGAAAGCGTCTACAATACTCACCGCCAGATTCGGTCCCACAATGCCGCCGCCCAAAGCAAGCACGTTAGCATCGTTATGCAGTCTGGTCATCTGCGCAGTCAGCGTATCCGCACACAGTGCACAACGAACCCCTTTCACCTTATTCGCTGTGATCGAGATCCCGATACCCGTCGTACAGATTACGATACCCTTCTCGCATTCTCCTTTGGCCACTGCCTCCGCAACGGCCCGCCCGTAAACAGGGTAATCGCAGGATTTCTTATCATAACATCCGAAATCTTTACATGCGGTCCCTCTCTCCTTCAGATGCGCTATCACAGCCTCCTTCAATTCAAACCCACCGTGGTCACTCCCAATCGCGATCATTTTAAATCCCTCCTGTTATTTTATATACTGAAGCCGTCAGCCTCGTGACTGCCGGCCGTCTATCCCTCCGACACTGTATCTATACAAGATGCACCCTGTGCCCTGCCGCTTTGAGCAGCCTGTTCATAATTGCCCGCCCAATCCCGGAATCATCGAATGCTTCCGCATAAATAACTTCCACCGCCTCATCGTCAAATTCCCGCAGGATACGATACAGTTCCCTGGCAATTGCCTCTTCGTCATGCCTGCATCCCACGCTCCTGCAGACGTCAGCGCAGTAACCGGACAGCGTCTCGTCCGTCGCTATAACACCCGTTCTTCTTCCTGCATCCCGGCATTCGCGACAACGCTCATTGATATAGGACACCACCTGTTCTTCAACGCCCTTGACAACCGTCATCTCCCCCTTCGGCGCATAATGCCTGTACTTCATACCGGGAGCCTTGGGAGCCTGTCCGGCATCCGCTTCCATGAGAGTCCGGTCTTCTTCCACCTCGGATAATACATTCTCCAGATCCTGTCGGGTAATATAACCGGGACGCAGAACCATCGGCCTGTCCGATGTCAGATCAACTATCGTAGATTCCAGGCCTATCTCTACATCGCCTCCGTCTATGATCATCTCCACCCTGCCTGCCAGATCCTCAGCCACATATCTGGCCACCGTAGGGCTTGGCCGCCCGGAACGGTTCGCACTGGGTGCCGCCACATAACCGCCCGCCGCCCGGATCATCTCCTGCGCGATCCGATTGGCAGGCATCCGCACCGCCACCGTGTCCAATCCGCCCGTCGTCTCACGGGGAACCCTGTCCGATTTATGCAGGATCATCGTCAATGGTCCCGGCCAAAACCTTTCCGCCAGCTTCCATGCATTACCCGGTATCTCTCCAACAATTGACGAAAGCGCCTGCTGATCGGCGATATGGACAATCAGGGGATTATCGGATGGTCTCCCCTTCGCTGCATATATTTTCCTGGAAGACAGCGGGTTCAGTGCATCTCCACCCAGTCCGTATACGGTTTCCGTCGGAAACGCAACTAATCCCCCGTCCCTGATGATCTTCCCCGCTTCCCTGATCAGTTCCATGTCTATCTGTTCTTCCGTCATCCGGACTACTCTCGTCTCCACGCTCTATCCCTGACTCCTTTATCTGTTTTGGCATTCTTCGATCCTTCCGCCGCTGTTATGATAACGCCTGCAGCGCTGTTCGCTATTTCTCCTCATTCAGATACTGCATGACGGCCAGATGAATCGCCCAGGCCACTTTCTCCTGATACAGATCCGAAGACAGCTTCTGCGCCTCCTCATAATTGGACAAAAATCCGCACTCCACGATCACAATGGGTGTCGACGTTTTTTTCAGCAGATAATAACTGTCATTTGCCTTGGCCTGCCTTGCATTCTCCCTGTCCAGTTCGAACGCCATCACCTGCTGGATCCTTTCCGCCAGTTCCTTACTCTTATCACTGTTCGCATAGTAAAATACCTGCGCTCCATGTACATACTCTTCGTGATAACTGTTCTGGTGAATACTCACCGTCAGCGCCGGCTGCCGCTGTTCTATCAGTTCCACACGGTTCTTCATGTCCTGTACCTTCTTATTGGAGGCATCCGCATCATACAGACCGTCATCCGATTCCCTGGTCAATACGGCGTCCACATCCTGCATCTGCAGGAATTTCTGCAGCTTCTGCGCGATCACCAGGTTAATGTCTTTCTCCAGGCTCCCGTCAACACTGACTTTTCCCGGATCGGCTCCGCCATGTCCGGCGTCTATCACCACACATGGCCTCTCCTGCTCCGGCTTTATCCTGATCTGTCCCGAAGAGGCCATCCTTGCACCTCCCCGCACGATAAAACAGACCGATACAAGCATCAAAGCAAGCAGCATCGTTCTTACAAGCCGTTCATACGCTTCCGGTTCTCTCCTCTTCATACCCATTCCTAAACACAACTGCCTTTATAAATGCATATGAATGTTCTTCCGGAAAAATGCAGTCCATTACCGCATCATTGATTCATATATTCTTCGATCACATCCCAGACAGAATCCACAGCAAAGGCAAGCTGCCACTCTGCTACGCCTGCGATCTGATACTTGCTCATAATGTTTAATTTCACACGGATCGATTCCTCGTCCTCCATCCAGACCTGATAATAACTGTCACCGGACTGATATTCTCCATAATTCTGACACGTCTCTTCATCCCATGCCGTGACAATACCGTGATCCGCCAGATACTGTTTGGCCGTCTCGATCCCTACCGCCTGGCTGTCGATCGTAGTTCCCTTAGTCTCCCATATTCTCGTATAGAACGGGATCGCATTGATTACTTTATGCGCAGGCACCTGTGCCACGGTATCCGCAATCCCCTTTTCTACGAAATCAATAGACGCCACCGATCCCGCGGTATCGCTGCCCCTGTGGTGCTCGTCATAGCCCATGATAATGACATAATCTGCCACCACACCCTGCTCTTCCCTGTCATAATGATCCGTATAGCCCATCGGCACATAGTTATCCACCGAAAGCACGATCCCGTGCTCCCTGCAGGGAATCGACAATTCTCTTATAAATTCAACGAAAGGTTCTCCGGCATCCAGACTGATATTCTCGAAATCTATATTAATTCCGTCCAGCTTGTACTGCAGGGCCGTATCGATCAGACCATTGATCAGATGCTGTCTGGTGCTCAATCCCGCCAGCACTTCATAGGTATCGATGCCCTCATGACTGAAATTATCGATCAGTCCCCACACTTCCAGCCCCATATCATGCGCCGTTCCCACATAATTCTCCGACGCAAAGCTGGTAAAATTGCCGGCGTTATCGCTCAGCGCAAACCAGGTAGGCGACACCACATTGATGCTCTTCGTCCCCTGCATCAACGGCACCAGCGTATCATTGCCTGCCATTCCCGCCACTACATGCCAGGCCAGATTGATCTTATGGTCCCGGGTGTTTGACATGTACACGGGTTCCGTATAGTCCGTCACCGGTGTCGGCTCCACCGTAGTCTGCTCACTGAGCCTTTTATTCTCCACATATCCGATGAAAGCGCCTTCCGCCTTGACTTTACTCCAATTCTCCATCTCTTCCAGGACGATCACCTCTGTCCCCCTGGAGACATCTGTCAGGACATCGCTCTTGACGCCGCCCTGATAGCGCACCTGCGTATCCTTCAGGACCGTGGCCGTCCGGCGGGCATTCCACTCCGTATAGACCTGCATACGGTACGGTTCCGTATACAGCTCATAAGAAAAGTTGGAATACTCTTTCACATAATCTGCCGCCACATACAATTGCTCCCCCTCGTATCTGGCAATGACATAATCCCGGCCGCTCTCTTCTCCTCCTTTTGCCACCGTCTGCGTACCAATCACCGTGCTTACGATGGCATCCGGCAGCGTGTAAAGCAGCAGTCCTTCCTTCTTATCTTCATAAAATCTGTCGTTGAAATATTGATGCACCATGGCAAGATCAAAATAGCATACACCGTCGATCAGCCTGGCATGCTCTTCGATCCGTTCATCCTGCAAAATAACGGGCACGTCTCCCTCGCCCCTGACATCAAAATACGCCGTCAGATCCGCCCGTTCCTTAGAATAAGAATATTTCTCTATCAGCTTCGATCCTACTCCGACCACCGCGATCACGATAATAAGAAAGAGGGCGATCAATACCGGGATTATTTTCTTCATCTATCCTGCTCCTTTTAATAATTGATCCTGCTTACCCTCAGTAAGCAAAGGCACACACGGACGTGTATTCCTTTGTTTACTGAGGGTAACGTTATAATTATAACAAACTATTTCCTTACAGTCATTACTATTTTGACATTTTTCGCAAAGCTGGTCTATATTCTATATAAATAAGAAACAGCGCCGTACGGTGACGGCGCCGTCTGTGTTAAGACCAGCTTAAAATGACTTCCTGCGCTCTGTTCTATCCACCAACCGACTGCAGACTCTTTACAGCACACCTGAAAAGCGGGAACTTTTCTGCAGTAAGTGCAGAGTCCTGTCTATAGTCTCAGGTCACCTTACGTACCGCTGTCAACGCGGTCCGGCCAGTAACAGTCTTAACACTTTTCGTCGGTATCATCCTAAAATTTAATCTGCCAAAAAGAGCATCGTGATATACTAACAGCATAAGATATATAGAGCGCTGAATCATTTCCAAGATATCCCAGACATGCAAAAATATATTAAATAACTGTATAACCTACTCATTCCTTGTGAATTATAATTGTGAAATATAGAAAGAAACAAGATATGGTTCACGACCAGGCACATTGCCTATAAGACCTTCTCCTTCGATCAGATGATACAAACCGACAGGAGAAAAAGATGTTATTTATGAAATTTTGTTCTCTGCCTCCTTCCGCTGCCGACTATCCGGAGACATCTTGTAGTTCGATTATAGGCATAATCTGACAAAAAAGCAAGTAAATTCTAAAAATATTAAAAATTTTTAAACACTTTATGTACACTATTGACTAAAATTAGCGCAAAGTATAAGATACATGTAGCTGACGGGAAAGCAGGAAACGATGCCCGGCTGCACATTTTCGACCGTCATACAACAGATGATTTTTGTGAGAGAATTTATTCTATAGTGAGAAGGATGTGATCATCATATGAAAATAGAAAAAGTAAATGAACATCAGATTCGCTGTACCCTTACGAGGGAGGATCTGGCGACCCGGGAACTGAAGATCAGTGAACTCGCATACGGCACAGAGAAGGCCAAGACCCTGTTCCGTGATATGATGCGGCAGGCCGCTTACGAATGCGGTTTTGAGGCGGAGGATATCCCGCTTATGATTGAGGCGATCCCGTTAAACTCGGAATGTATCGTGCTGATCATCACCAAGGTTGAAGATCCGGAAGAGCTGGACACACGCTTCTCCAAGTTCGCACCTTCTATCCACGAGGGGGATGATTTCGATGACGATAACGAAGAATTGGCAGACGTTTTCTCCGAAGGCGCCGACGAAGTTCTGAACATGCTTCGCAAGATGAGTGGAAGTGACCTGTCGGAAGAATCCTCAGAATCCAAATCCGCACCCGCCGCAGACACTGGCAGCAGCCAGCACTCCGGCACTAAGAAATCGCCCGTTCAGCAGATTTCCTGCCAGCTCTTTACCTTCGGCACACTGAACAACGTCACAAGACTGGCTCACGTGGCTTCCGCTGTTTACCAGGGTTCCAACACGCTGTATAAGGATGAGAAGAGCGGTTCCTATCTCCTGCTGATCGATTCCGCAGGCCAGAATGCATCCGACTTCAACCGTATCTGTAACCTGATCTCAGAATACGGCAAACCCGAGAAGTCCGTGAATGCTGCCAGAGCTTATCTGGAAGAGCATTTCGAACCGCTGATCCGGGATAACGCGCTTAAGTCATTGGCGCAGATATGATCATGACATGACATCCCTGTGTTATCTTTTTATTCATGTGGATCTATATAGAACCCCCGCGCGGGATTCCGATCACGGAAACCGCACGGGGTTTTTTAATGCAGTACCTGTCTCAATATGTATCTTCTACTTTCTCCACCACCACAGGAATCCTTTTGCCTTGATGGTGAACCTGATCGTCTTCGTACCGCCGTAATTATCCACACCACGGATCGTTACACTGGCAGTGCCCTTCTTGACATTGTTCTTATAACTTCCTTCCACAATTTCAAACTGGCTTTCATCCACCTGCTTCCCTTTGATCCTGACAGTGATATCACTCTTATCCAATATAATCTCCTGCCCGGTATAAGTCTGCCTGCGGACTGTCACCGCCGTTTTGGAAATGCTCGCCTTTGTGATACGATATTCCCCTTCCAGTGTGCCTGTATAGTTACCGCCATTCTTAGCCGTAACCGCCACTTTCAACACCGTTCCGGCCGGGACGATATCATCCCTGTCAACGGCACTGCCGGCCGCACGCATTGTTCCGTTATCCAGCATTGTATCGCTCTTATAGGTATAGACCGGTTTCTTCTCATAGTCCTTACCTGCCGTCAGGACCCTGCCATCAATATCGGTAACGGTCACCTTCGACACACAGGCATTCTTCTTATTCTGGTAGACCGAATCCGAAACACCCAGCTCCAGCTCCCCGATATTGCGGGGTACTATCCTGTAAGAGAGTTTCGTGGCATAAGTACCGCTGAAATTCCCCTTTCCTTTGACCGTAACAGATGGCTGTTTCCCGCTGCTGCCGTCATAGAGAGCCTTATTGTTCTGACACGTCACCGTATAATCCCTGCCCTCCTGCAGCTTTTGTTCACTGCCATCGGGTCTTCTAAATGTCACGGTCATATCCGGCTTTGCACCGCCCTTGGCATACGGTACGGAATCGGCCGTCAACGCCACATTAAAGCAGTTTTCTTTATTCTCTGCAATGTTAAAGGCATTGATCTTAAAAGTTTTTTTCAGAGACCCTGAATAACCGCCCACACCGGTGAAAAGCACCGTCGCAGTGCCGGCATTCAGGTTTTTCTGCCACGTGATCTTATAATCACTGCCCAATGTCAATGTCTTCTCTTTTCCTCCGTCCTTGACCTTCAGAACCAGTGCCGGTTCATGCGCCGTGCCGTTGTACTGGAAAGTGGTACCCGTCAGCCCCGTCACTACGGCCCTGCCAATAGACGTGCCCGTAATCTTAAAGCTGATCCGCTTGGTACCGCTGTAACCCGCCTTCTCGATACCTGTCACCACGGCATAAGCAGTTCCGACTGCAGTATTGCGGCTGTAGGCTATCGTGTAATGCTCTCCTTCCTTTAATACGCTTTTACCGTCCTTCACCGTGAGTGCCGGCATGATCGCCGCTCCCGTATAGGGCTGGTTCTTTACTTTGGTCACAGTCACTTTACTCATCAGTCTCAGCTTATCCGTGACCGTCAGTCTGACAGTACGCTCACCAGTAAAGTTGCCTTTTCCGGCAAGGCGAATATAATAACTTCCGTTATCCTTGACGGATGCCAGTTTCTTTTCTCCTGTACTGTCATAATAGGTGATTGTATAGTCCGTGTTATTTTTCAGTTTCTTTTCATTCCAATAGAGAGTCGGCAGAGGCTTCTGTGCTTTACCGCTGTAAGCGATCGTCATATCATCCGCCGCAAACGCGTCTTCTTCCTCCCCGCCGGTCAGTGTGCCGTCCCCGGATGTCTCCTGGCCTTCTGTTCCTGCTGCCTGAGGGCTGATGTCCACCGGCATAATCTTGAAGGTCTGTGTCTCCTTCCCCTCATAATTGCCTTTTCCCGTAACGGTGATCGTAGACAACGTCCGCTCATCCGTGGTGATATTTGCCAGGATATTATTCTGATAGACAATTGTGTAATCCGTCTTTTCCTCGAGAAGCGTCTTATTGTCGTAGACTCTGACCTCAGGCCTGATCGCTTTGCCTGTATATGTATAACCGTCTTCCGAAATACCCGCAATCCAGAGTCCTGCGGGAATGATACCGTCCGCAGGAATATCTTCCTCCCGCACATCACCGTATTCCGAATCATCACCGCCCGGATTATCGCCATCATCCGGATTGTCGCCATCATCTGGATTGTCGCCGCCCTCTTTTACATGGAAGGTCACTTCCTTCTCACCACTGTATAGTCCTGTTCCTCTGACCACTATCTTATATTCGCCCTGTTCTTTGACAATACAGTCACCGTAGAGGTCATATTGTTCGCCCTCTACCAGCGTCCGGCCATTCAAAACGACCTGTGGTTCCACCAGATGCTCTTCTCCGTCATAAATAATATCCGCAAGCGTGATCTCCGCAGCCGTCAGGTCCGTCCTTGTCATACCTACGCAGAACACTACCGGCGTCTCAAAGGCTTCCTTCATCTCATACGTTACAGTTAAACGCCCCTCTGCATCAGAAACCGACTGTCCGATATAAAGCAGGTTGTCGGAACCAAGAACATCATCCGCCTCCCTTGACCGCATAACATAGATGTTATGGATGTCGTTGAGTGTAAGTCCTGTAAAACCTGCCGTCTGCTTCACGGGATTAGCGGGATCCGGCGTGATCTGCGGGCTGTCATCTGCCGTGTAGGCTTCCGCTTCATAAGCACGGCTGTCCTTATCTTCTGGAATTGTGACCATGCCAATACCACGGTCCGTAATATACTTTCCTCTGCCAAGCTGACCAGCGCTGTTGCAGCCCCACGTCCACAGACTGCCGTCTTCTTTAACTGCAACACAAAAACCGCCTCCGACATTGAGGTTATTATTGCCACCATGTGTATCGCTATAGCATCCGCCCAGACTGACTTGCTTTACCTTGTCTAACACCATGACCGGAGGACTCACTGAATACCCAACTTCTTCATGTTTACCAATACATTCGCATCTGTTATCCCCCCAAAGATACAGGCTGCCATCCTCTGTGAGCGCCGCATTACAGGGTCCCCCTGAAGTTTCAGAATCTACCGCCTTAACATTTTCCATTATTTTCTGCGGTATAGTAAAAACCTTGGCAGTGTCGGAAGGAGTTCCCTTTCCGATTATCCCAGAGTCATTTACTCCCCACGCATACAAATCGCCTGCCTCAGTAATCGCCATACTATAACATTGTGCAAGATGAACCTGTCTTACTTTCTGGTCATCCAACGAAATTTCCACCGGTACATATTGGACTTGCTTACCTCCATTTCCAATCTGCCCAAAGCTATTATCCCCCCATAAATAGAGTCGTCCATCCTCTGTAACCGCTGCACTATGCCCATCCCCTAAACTGACCTGCTTCACCTTCTCTTCCAGCAGAATCTGCACCGGAGATAACACGTTGCTCTCATTCTTTCCATTTCCGATCTGGCCAGACTGATTATCACCCCATAAATACAAGTCTCCACTCTCGGTTACCGCCGCAATATGACCTTCCCGTGAATACTGATTCGTCGCAACCTGTTTTATTTTCTGACCAGGCAAGACCTTCGTTGGAGTTGTCATAGTCTGTCCACTAATGGAACCGCATAGATAGAGTTCACCGGTTTCTTTGATCACCGCAGTGAGCCTGTTTCCAAGGCAGACCTCCCGCACACCATCCATCAACGGTTTATCCGGAGGTACATTAACATTATTCTTTGTATCATTTCCCAGTTGTCCATATTCATTTCTTCCCCACATATACAAAGCATTGCCCAAAGTACCATTCTGCACGACAGCTGCACTGCTGCCGTTGTTCTCCATGAACATAACTACTTTGCCAGGGAGCGGAATAAGGACCGGTTCGTATCGATTCTCCAAGGTGGCATCTCCTATCTGTCCATAACAATTATCCCCCCATCGATATAGTCTGCCATCCCGCGTGATAACCGCACAACTCCTGGCCTGATCGCCTGCGCATACCTGTTCCACTGCACTACCTTCCACCACTCCTGCTTCACCTGTTCTCAGATAAATTGTTATCATCTGACCCGGTTTGATTATTTTGACCCTTTTATTCCCTATTATTCCATCCTTCACCGCATAGAACAGTTTGACACCGGGTGATTCCCAGCGTTCTACACACCCGTTCTTGCTCGTATCGCTTTCATCGTTTACTCTTGCGCCGCTTACAGGGACTTCATTTTTTTTCACTTTAACTGTTACTTTATATTTCTCATGTGGGCATTTCCCTTTTCCAAAATCTCCAAAAGCAAAACTACAATAAAAGTCTATCTTATTATTCTCCCCTATTTTCTCCTCAAGTTCGTCAAAGAAATCTTCTGCAATGTTAAATTCAAATCCCACAAAATCTATTTCAGCTTCAATACCCAAAAGTGGTACAAGCTCCCCTGATATGCAGTAAAATTTCCCCGAATCCCCGTCATTATTATGTTTTTCTCTACATTCATGCTGTTTGTTGCTAGACACTTCTATATCCGGCTTCCGCAGCGTTATCGTTGCACCAGCTTCTATTTCTCCAGCTATCCCTGCCGCTCTATTTCCCGGAACATTTTCTCCCCATTTTAAAAATGAAGCATCTATACCGAAAACTAATTTGGGTTCGAACTCAAGTTCAGCTCCAATCTTCACCTCCCAATTCGGTGAACCGCCAATCTTTTCAACACTCCTCTTTTCCAAATCAACCGTTAAGCCTGCCGAACCATCAACATTTGCCAGTATGTACAGTGAGCCACCTATATCCATTTCAAAATGGATTTGTGCTGTTACAGAAAGAAACTCTTTAGGAAGCGACGGAATCAAGGGCAATTCTACTTTTAAACTTGGTGTCTTTAAAATTTCCTCGCCGCTGTTCTTGTCATCGTCTCCGTTTCCGCCTACCGTTTCACTGTTACCATAATCTATCTCTATATCCGCCTGATATTTGACCACCAGCTGCGCACCTCTGGGCTTCTCCTCCTTCACAAAATGCACATATCCATCTGTGTATGCAGAAACCGTAAGATCCGCACTTAAACCCATGCTTTTCAGTGTCTTTAAGCTATCCTTTAAATCGTCTCCAAATATTCCTGGAAACAAATTCTCCAAGTTATTAATTGTTTGCTCAAGCCCCTCCCACTTTACTGGTTGCGTCTCCACTTCCCCATCATCTGTTGTTCTGACTCCCAGCTCTATTTTTTCGTCATCGAAACTGAACTTCAGAACCTCCTTAAGTTCCCCCTCAAGGGCGCTTTCCCTTGCCATCCGCATCATTGTATTCCGCGGATTACATGCTCCTATTTTAATAAACTCAAACACATCATTGAGATTTTCTCCGCTTCCATGAATCTCAACCAGATTGTTTTGTTCATTTATGATAATCTCAACAATTGTTGTGATGATTGCCCCATTGTCATCACACAAATATGCAAATGTCTCACCGGCTTTAAGTCCTGTGACAGTCTCATCAGGATTTTCTATCATATAAACCAGATTTTCCTCGTCGCATGCCACCACCTTATTGGTCGTCCCATCACTCCCCGCACGGATTACCTTAACATAATCGCTGAATACCACAAAATTATTGTCTTCACTCTCATCCAGATTAATGATCTGCTCCGCCGCAAAATCTGCTGTAGTCTTATTATAAAACTCCTGCATTGTACGTGTATAATCATTAGATTCATAACGTCCGCACAGTGGCCTGTATGTATCATTTTCTACTAAAAATGCTCTGACTATAAAATACTGCGGCAAAGTGTCTTCGAATGAAACCGAAACAACTGTTTCACCTATTGAAACCTCTACATTAGCTGTCGCAATCTGCCGCTCACTGATTTCATCGTATATGCCTACTACGAGCATACAATTTTCTGCCGCAGGTCCATATAAATGAACTTCGGCACCCATACCGTCTATTATAACTTTATCAATCTCACTACCGCTTCCTGCCGCAGTCATTTCGATCGGAACCGTACTGGTTAGTGCACGCCCGAAAGAACTTTTCGCATTGACCGTTATAAGACTATTCTCTGAAATGCTGTTCTCTGAAATACTGTTCTCCGCTACACTGTTCTCTGAAACACTATTCTCAGAGACACTGTCATCTTCTTCCGTCTTTCCGGAATCATCCGTCGAACCGTCTTCCTCATTCCCGTCGTTACCGTCTGTTACGTCGCTGTCTTCTTCCTCTTCAACAGTTCCATCCGAATCCTCTGTCTGGTCTGATTCACTTGGATCCTCTTTATCAGGATCATTACTCTCCTGATGCTCTCCCTCCGGCTCTTCTCCGTCTGCAGCATCGCCTTCCTGCTCCGGGTTTCCGGGTTCTTTCCCCGTATCGATTTCATCCTCCGGTGTCTGCTCTCCGGTTCCGTCTTCCTCCGAACCGCCTGTTCCATCCACATCTTCCTCCGTGTCGGAATCCTCGGTTCCGTCTTCCTCTTCTGTCACTTCGTTTTCGCCCGTTGTGCCGCTCTCATCTCCCGGCTGCAGCGTTTCCATTCCAGGCTCAGTTGCGAATGCAGTCAGCTCCACACTCGAAAAGAGCATTGCACATGCCAACAACATGCTCAATGCTCTTTTCCTTACCCATCTTCCTGTCGTTCTCATCTTCCTTCTCCTCATGAATAGTTTGTAATGATACATGCACAAATTGTCCCCCCCCCGGTATGATTTTGTCAATGTTTGAAATAATATCTGACCACTCTTCTTTGCGCATAACAGCTTTTCATAAACAAATAGACAGGAAACTTTATGTATCTCCTACGATCATAAAAATACAAAAGAGGGACCTTCAACCGGTCCCTCTAAAATAACTTCAATCATAAATAATCCTATGAACAATAAACCAATTACACTATACCGCCGCGATCTTCGCCATCAGGTCATCCACTGCGATGCCATGCACCATAGCCGCCTCTGCCAGTGTCTCTCCCTGCGCGGAAGGGCATCCGAGACAATGCATGCCAATCTCCATAAGCACCGGTGCGATATTCGGATTAGTCCTCAGCGCTTCTCCTATTGTTGTGTCTTTCGTGATATCTGCCATGATCATTTACCTCCATTTCCTTGTTCTCAGTCGATGTACCCCTTCGCGCTGTTCCGTGCTTTGGAGTATATCAACAGAATCTTCTAATATTTAATGAGTATTTACAGTATGTATTAATTTATTTACTGTCTTACATACCTTTATGTTCTAACAGTATAATCCAAGAATAGAATTCACGCAAGTCATTTTCTACCCGTTACTATTAGCAGGGTTATTAATTCCTCTGTAATGACCCAGGCTCACTGAATGATGCCTGTCACAGTTCGCCCTTTTGGCAGATTGCCTTCTTCGCGATATCGAACTTTACCGCAGCGCTGCCTCCATATCTGCCCGCTCCGCTGTAAAAATGTCAAGGTTATCTATAACACAAAAACAGCCTCATGGTAACGGTTCAGCCTTCGACTTTACTGTCACGCCTCATGTTTCCCTTTAGTTGTGTTTATTCATTCTTTCCCGGTCAGGGAACTATCCTCCGGCAATGCACGCCCCATCTTCGAGATCATGACATTCACCGGCATCTTTTTTGTATAAAAGAAATCCACCGTTTCTGCTTCCTGTCCCAGAATATACCAGTTCATTTCTCCACCCTGATCAAAACACTGCAATACTGCCTGCCATCATGGCGCTCAGTGCGCTGACCTTCGTTGTGGAAATATTTTTCCATGTTTGCATAGATAAGGTCGGCTTTATGTGGTAAAATTAATAGGTAAAGAGGTGCTGATATGATTAACGTAGTAATAGATGCATTTACTCCCTGTCTCAAAGATGCACGGACAGGAGAACTTATCCAAACAGAAGTAATCCGCATCAAGAGAAAATCATTCCTGAAGAAATACAACAAAAAGAATGGATGGTACACAAACTGGGAATCCCTCGCAGATGAAAATGAAATTTATGCCCTGGTAGTAGAAGGTTCCGTTGATATTCAGGGTTTAGTTGCTGTAACCCGCAATGATGATATGCAGGCGCTATATATCAGTTGGATGTGCGCAAGTCCTGACAATAATAAGCAGATTACCGACCACGTAAAATACCTTGGTGTCGGAGGACATTTATTTGCAATCGCCGCCCAAAAATCAATAAGTTTTGGATATGACGGTTATATGTATGGTTTCGCCGCCGATAAGGAATTACTGGAACATAATGTCAGGACATTTCGCGGAGAAATAATCGCCATCCTGCACCCATACCAGTTTGCAATCGGTGAGCAGGCTGCAAGAGAAATCATGGAGGTGTATGATTATGAATGGACAGATGAGGAGATATAAAGAAAGCCTCGCAAAAATGTCTGATCCGATCCTATTGAGCCAATGCCCGAAGGTTAAGCTTGATCTGAAAGGGCTGATGCAATACGCAAAGGAAAAGGGAATAAAAGTAATAGAATTAACCGAAAAAGAAAAAGCGGCGTTCATCAAAGAATAAATAGCACCATATTACATTTAACCATTTGTTATACGCTATATATTGTGATAAGATATCCTCGTGATTGATTTTTTGCTTCCTGAAGAGATATTCTGAACGCATAGATGCACACGCTGTTTAAGATTAAATTAAGTGTCAGAAGAATCATGCTGATAAGCTGCAGTTCTTTTGGCACTTTTTTAAATGCTTTTAAACCATACCACCAGAAGTCTCCGAGGGCATTCATTGTGTGGAACATCCTCCCGGTTTAGATTATGCTGGACTCATCTATCCTGCGGAGGGTAAATATCTGATCACTAAGCGCAGATACAGCGCGATTTTCGGAACTGATCTGTAAATTCTCTTAAAGGGATTTCATATGGATACCCTCTATCTTAACGGCAATCTTATCAGTTATCTTAAATGTATCGCTCCTTATCCGATTCCTCAAACACGGTCTGAGAAATTTAGTCTGCATATATGTTCCCACAGAAAAAGCAGTGCGCAAAACCGGCTGTCAGCCAGTCTGCACACTGTCTCAAAACCACGGTTCAAATGCCGTTCCGATTCCTCTGTAACGACACAGGCTCATTGAATGATCCCTGTCATAGCCCGCCTTTTTGGCAGATCGCCTTCTTCACGATATCGAATTTTACCGTAACGCTGCCTCCATATCTGCTTTATTTTCGCCACCACCACAAAAATCCCTTCGCTCGAATGGCGAACTTCACTGTCCTGGTCCCTCCATATCTGTCCAGGCCGCGGATCGTCACACGGGCATTGCCTTTCTCAATATTATTCTCATAGCTGCCCTCCACGATCTCCCACTGACCGTCATCCACTGTCTTGCCTTTCACCTTGACACTGATCTGACCTTTATCCAATGTAATCTCCTGTCCCGTATAAACCTGCTTCTGAACAGACACGGAGGCAGACGAAACAGTCTCCAGTACGGTGCGGTACTGCCCCTCCAATTCACCTCTGTAATTCCCGTTCTCTTTGGCCGTCACCTTCACACCGAGAACAGTGCCTGCCGGGATGATATCATTCCCGTCCACTTTCTCTCCGGCAGATCGGATCACTGTTTCATCATTGCCCGATCTCACATTACGCACCTCGGTCTTTTCTGAGTAAGTGTACGCCAAAGTCCTGTCATAATCCGTTCCCGCCTGCAGAGGCTTGCCGTTTATATCAGTTACAACGACTTTCGTCGCATAGATATTCTTCTTATTCCGATAAACCTTGTCCTGCGCTGTCAGTGTAAGTTCCCCGATATCCTGTGGAACGATCTCATAGAGAATCTGATCACTGTATGTCCCGGCAAAATTTCCCTTGCCTTTAACAAGGACAGACGGCCGGGCTTCACTCTCACCGGTTACCTTGCCGCTGTTCTTGTAAGATACTGTATAATCCTTTCCTTCTGCTAATGTTCGTATCCTTCCGTCACCGGTCAGGAACGTGACTGTCGGTTTCGGTCTTGCGCCTCCTCTGGTAAACACGACAGATCTGTCTTCTAACGCTGCTTCAATCCTCCCACCCTCATTAGCCGCAATATCAAATCTCCTAATCTGAAAGGATTTCTTCAATGTTCCGGTATATCTGCCTTTACCCGTAAAGATGACCGCAGCAGTGCCGGCATTCTGATTCTTCTGCCATGTTATCGTATAATCTCTGTCCTGCTCCAGGATATCTACAGTTTCCGTTCCATTATTTTTTCTCTTAACAGTCAGCTGCAGTTCCGGTTCAACATCTGTTCCCTCATAGATAAAAGTTTTATCTGCCAGCCCTTCTACCGTAGCTTTTTTGATCGGCATCCCCGAAATTTTGAAAGCCACTCGCTTCGTTCCGCTATAGCCTTCCTCCTCAATTCCCGTAACAATGGCGTATGCTGTCCCTGCCGCATTATTTCTGCTGTAGCATACCTCATAGTGGATTCCTTCTTTCAAAACAGTCCTTCCGTCTTTCACCGTAAGAATCGGCTTCCACTCGACACCTGTACCATTCTGATCCGGTCTGCCATCCTCATAGGTCTGTTTCGGGATCTTCGCCACGGTCAGCTTACTGACCGGCGTCAATCCGTCAGCCTCCGGATCAATTACCGTCAAAGCAATCTCTCTTATACCCGTAAAGTTCCCCTTTCCGCTAAATTGAATTTGATACCGTCCGGGTTCTTTTACAAAATCAAGCTTTTTACTGCCTGCATCCGCCCCATAGGGGATGATCTCACAGCTGCCTGGCACATCGGTGAAGATTTCCTCCATGCCATACCGAAAAGACGGGACGGTGGCAAGATGCTCTCCCTCCAGCAGTCCGCTCACTTTATAGTCTTTTATCGCCGACAGATCTGGCAGCCCGTTTCCCGTCCTGATCACGCGATCCGGTGCGGTGATCGTCACTTTCTTCTGCCTGATGCAAAAATCATAGACGGCATTGCGCAGTACATACCGGTTCGCGCCTTCTCCTTTCATTTCAAAAGACAAAGTATAATTTCCTGCTTCTTTCGGCGCCTGCCCGGCATCTGCATAAATACTGCCGTCTTCGAGGGCTCCTGCATATACTCCCTCCAGCATGATATCGCTGACCGCATTGCCCGAGGCATCCAGCATGACCACCTCACCTGTATAGGCATTTGGCACGCCGTCATAGATCTTATCTGCTATCATGATCCCCGAAAGATATACCGATTTCTTTGCATCCTCCGGCCAACGGTCCCTGTAAAGTTCAATGCTGTATGGCAGTCCCTGGGGAAGACGGGTACAGGTAACGCCAATATCCTGATACCATGTGCCACTATTTGGCAGGGTCACGCTTCCGCCACAATTTTTCGGTGTCACTATGTGCGTCAATTTATCACTGGCGTAAAGCATACTGCTGTCTGTCCGTTCTACCGCCCCCATATCAAAACAGCTCAGATCCAGGCTTGTCAATACATAACAATGCTGAAACATGCCAGACATATTTGTCACTCCTGCCGTATTGATCTTTAATTTCAGGTTTTTCAGCCTGCTGCATAAGCGAAACATGTTCGACATATTTTTCACATTGGCAGTATCAAGATCGAATTCCAGATCCTCCAGTCCCACACGTTCAAACATATATGACATATCCTCAACCTTGCCTGTATCCAGACCCTTAAGACCCGGGTCCTGCAGTTCGGTACAATAAGAAAACATATATGACATATCCGTGACCTGGCTGGTATCTGTCTTTGACAGATCAACCGTCTGCAGATATCTGCATCCGGAGAACATACGCCTCATGGAAGTCATCCCGGACACTTCTACTTCCGCCGTTACGACTCTCAGGTTATCGGCCCATGGCGGCTCGCCATCCTCCTCATAATCCCCGTTCCCCGTTATGCTCAGCTTTCCGTTTCTGTCGATCTTCCAGGAAATATGATTGACCGTACCGCTTTGGACGATAAAATTTTCAATGGTCAGTTTGCCGTTTATATATACGATCCGATAATTGTTTCCCGCATCTGCTCCATAAGGAATGATCTCATAACTGCCTTCCGTCTCAGTGGACAGTTCTTCCACACTATAGCGAAACGAAGGCTTCACCATCAGTTCCTCCCCTTCGGGCAGGCCCTCAACCGTATACTGCAATTCCGATACTTCCGGCAGCGGATCCCCCATATTGATCCTGAGTGATCCGGCCGTGACCGTGGCCACCTTTTGCCAGATAGAAAACGTATAGGTATTTTGATCCAATCTGTATTCCTGCGCATCCGTTCCCGTAGCTTCAAACGATAGTGTATATCTCCCTGCCTGCATCGGAGCTGCCGTTGTCTTCTCATAGATACTGCCGTCCGCAAGTGTTCCCGTATAAAACGCTGTCAACATGACATCGGTAACTTCTCTCCCGGCAGAATCCGTCAGTACCGGTACTCCCGTATAGGCTGCAGCCTCGCCATCATAACTTTTCCCGTCCATGGAGATGCCGGACACTGTCAGTTTCTTCTGCAGTTCAAAGAAAGTGACAGTGTATTCCATATAGGTTTCACCGTTCTTAAGGATCTCTACCTCAAACTGTTCATCAGCTTCATAACGATCACCGTAAAGATTAGGTTTGAAAATAATACATCCCCGCTCTCCATAACTTTCATTATTGACATAAAACTGCCCCTCGTCAGGATCGCTTGGAAAATTCCACACTTTCCCGTTTTTCTTACGGGTCATCCTTACCTGTATTTCGGAGGCGTCCACGCTCTCTCCGAGAGAGACTGACCACGGGCTGCGCTGTTCAAAATATTCCAGCGGCATATTCTGCGCCGGCCATGCGATTCCGAATACGTTCCGTGCACTGGAATTACTCTTGTCAAATGCATACATGGCGCATTGCGAAGTGCTGGTATTGCTCCCTTTCCCCTCGACAAAGCCAAAACCTGTCTTGCCCATAGGCGGATTCAGAATCCATCTACGATGTCCGACCTTTGAAATATTGCTGGTATCGCCGTCATCCATCCAGCCTTCAAGAATCGCCTCATTCAAATTCCCGTAACTCATCCCAAGATTAGAACTTCCGGCCCCCTGATATCCCAGCTGATACAATATATCTTCCATATCAGCTGGCTTTTGAGGATTATGATCCATCTTCCTGTTAACGTAATTTACTATACTTGCCGCCTGACACTTCTCACTATAGGATCTGTCCAGCTGAACGTCATAAGTGAGTCCAGCGATATAACGAACCTGATTTAACATGGCAACCGCAGACTGCAGGGTCTCCTCCGATAGTCTTCCCGCCGAATAAGGTACCGTGACACCCGGTTCCTCTGCATATGTAATGGCATCATCCAGGCCGGCTCCGCTCTGTCTTACAAATACTCTGATCTCCTCCTGCGTGCGATATGCAACCTCAAGCTCCCTGGCAGTGCTTGAAATCCGTCCTTCACCTGCAGAGGCTATCGCATTGTCCGAGACCGTTTCCGACATAAGATCGTCCTCTTCAATATCCTCCGCATCCGTTTCCTGCCCTTCTGTATTACTGTCGTTTTCTTCGCCGGATTCTTCTTCCCCTGTCTGTTCCGTATTCTCCGGCCTGCCTGTTTCCGCCCCTGTTTCCGAATCACCCGGCCTGCCTGTTTCCTCCTCCGTTTCCGAATCACCCGGCCTGTCTGCTTCCTCCCCTATTTCCGTCTCTTCTGCATACCCGTCTTCATATTCTGTACGCTCAGACTGCTCTGCCCCAGACTCATCTTGTTCTGTTTCCAAGCCACATTCTTCCGTCTGCGTTATTTCCGTTGTACCAACTGTTAACGCGGCATAGGCCTTCAGTTCTGTCTCTGCGCAAAATATTACTCCTGCCGTCAACAGACACAGCAACCTGTTTCTGAATTGCCTTCTCTTCGGACACATATAATTCTATAACTCATTGAAGTTTCAATCTTCACCATTGTTCAAACAAAATCTTTTTTACATACAATTTTCACAAATTTTTCATAAAAACCTCCTATTTGTATGAGAAAAAGTACAAAGCCCGACTTGACGTTGCAGCTTGATTTAACATATAATGTTGGTACTGGATAAGCATGTTTTCCGGCGCTTCACAGCATTGTCGGAAAATTAACAACTTACACAAATATTGATAGGAGGCTATTCAAAATGAGACCAGAATGGACAGATTTTGTAGGCGGCAAGTGGGACAAAGAAGTCAATGTTCGCGACTTCATCCAGAGAAACTATCATCCTTATGACGGTGATGAGTCCTTCTTAGCCGAGGCTACACAGAACACTAAAGACTTATGGGCACAGGTTCTTGAATTACAGAAGCAGGAACGTGAAGCAGGCGGCGTGCTGGATATGGATACCAAAGTTGTATCTACCATCACATCCCATGGCCCGGGTTATTTGGACAAGAGCAAAGAGACAATCGTAGGTTTCCAGACTGATAAGCCTTTTAAGCGCTCCTTACAGCCTTACGGCGGTATCAGAATGGCAGAGAAGGCATGCTCCGATAACGGCTACGAAGTAGATCCCGAGATCAGTGAGTTCTTCTCCACACACAGAAAGACACATAACGCAGGCTGCTTCGATGCTTACAACGCAGAGATGAGAGCATGCCGTTCTTCCCACATCATCACAGGTCTTCCGGATGCATACGGCCGCGGACGTATCATCGGCGACTACAGACGTGTGGCTCTGTACGGTATCGACAGACTGATCGAAGACAAACAGGCTCAGAAAGATTCCACAGGACGTGTTATGACAGATGACGTAATCCGTCTTCGTGAAGAGTTGTCCGAGCAGATGGTTGCTCTGAAACTGATGAAGGAAATGGCTGCTTCTTACGGCTGCGATATTTCCAAGCCCGCTTCCAACGTACAGGAAGCTATCCAGGCTACTTACTTCGGATATCTTTGCTCCGTGAAAGAGCAGAACGGTGCTGCTATGTCCCTTGGACGTACATCCACCTTCCTTGACATCTACGCTGAGAGAGACCTGGCTAACGGTACCTTCACAGAGCAGCAGATCCAGGAGTTCGTTGACCACTTCATCATGAAGCTGCGTCTGATCAAATTCGCACGTACACCTGAGTACAACCAGATCTTCGCTGGTGACCCGGTATGGGTAACAGAGTCCCTCGGCGGTGTTGGCGTTGACGGACGTCCGATGGTAACGAAGATGAGCTTCCGTTATCTGCACACACTGACCAACTTAGGGCCTTCTCCGGAGCCGAACCTGACAGTTCTGTGGTCCACAAGACTGCCTGAGAACTGGAAGAAATACTGCGCTAAGATGTCCATCCAGACTTCTTCCATCCAGTATGAGAACGATGATCTGATGAGAGTGACACACGGCGATGACTACGGTATCGCATGCTGCGTATCCTCCATGGTAATCGGTAAGGAAATGCAGTTCTTCGGTGCCCGCGCTAACCTTGCTAAATGTCTGCTGTACGCTTTGAACGGCGGTGTTGACGAAGTAACCAAGAAGCAGGTTGGCCCGAAATATCGTCCGGTTGCAGGCGATGTTCTGGAGTACAATGATGTTCTCGATAAGTTCCTTGATATGATGGAGTGGCAGGCAGACGTGTATGTAAATACACTGAACATCATCCACTACATGCATGACAAATACTGCTATGAGAGAGCAGAAATGGCTCTTCATGACAGAGACGTTAAGCGTTATTTCGCAACAGGTGTTGCAGGTCTGTCTATCGTGGCTGACTCCTTATCTGCTATCAAGTATGCTAAGGTTGAGCCGATCAGAGACGAAGACGGTATCATCGTTGACTTCAAGACAACCGGCGACTTCCCGAAATATGGTAACGATGACGACCGCGTAGATGAGATTGCTCAGGAGATCGTTCACAAGTTCATGACAGCGATCAGAAGACATCACACCTACAGAAACGGTGTTCCGACAACATCCATCCTTACCATTACTTCCAATGTAACTTACGGTAAGGCTACAGGTAACACACCTGACGGACGTAAGAAAGGCCAGCCTTTCGCTCCGGGCGCTAACCCGATGCACGGCCGTGATACTCATGGTGCAGTAGCTTCCCTGTCTTCCGTTTCCAAGCTTCCGTTCAATGATGCACAGGATGGTATCTCCAATACCTTCACCATCATTCCGGGCGCTCTTGGTAAAGAGGATCAGGTATTTGCAGGTGATCTTGAATTAGACCTGAACAAATAATCCTCCATATATGAAAGGAAGATGAATATATGGATAACAAGCAGATGATCGACGACTTTATCAAGATGATGGATTCCGGGATGGCACAGGGTGTCGGACACGTGAATGTCGATGTCGATGATACGGCCGTAGATGCAAAGAATGTTCAGACAATGGGCTGTACAGATTGTTCTCGTACACCTCTTGCCTGCAGCGTTCCGACTCTCCAGGAAGATCTGGACGATTATAAATAGGCATTGAGTCAGGAGAAATCCTGCTCAATACCGCATAAAATAATATTACAGGAGGACACAACAATGGCAGCAAATGCTCAGGTAGATAACTTAGTATCATTATTAGATGGTTATGCAACAAAAGGTGGCCATCACCTTAACGTTAACGTACTCAACAGAGATACCTTACTGGACGCTCAGAAGCATCCCGAGAACTATCCTCAGTTGACAATCCGCGTATCCGGTTATGCAGTTAACTTCATCAAGTTGACACCGGAACAGCAGGCAGACGTTATTTCCCGTACTTTCCATGAGTCAGTTTAATCCGGCGCATAGTATCGGCAGATAACGAAATCATTCTATACAGAATGTGCATATTGCATATAATGAAAGCCAGGGAATAATTTCCCTGGTTTTCTTATCGTACAGGAACTCATGTCACTTCTCCTGTGCCCTAATTAAGTCTGGTTTTTTTAATGGATACGGGTTATACTATATCTATCAAACGTGCTGTGCAGTTCTCATATACCGCTGCAGATACAGCTCCTAATCTTGAAGAGAAAGAAGGTTTATACTAATGCAGGGAAGAATACACTCCTTAGAAAGTTTCGGTACTGTAGACGGACCGGGCGTCAGATTTGTCGTTTTCGTGCAGGGCTGTCCCATGCGCTGCGCTTATTGTCACAACCCCGATACCTGGGAAATGAACGGCGGCACAATGATGGAACCGGCATCCATCATCGAACAGTACGAGCGCAATATCAGCTTCTATAAAGGCGGCGGCATCACCGTAACCGGTGGAGAGCCTCTGATGCAGGTCGATTTCCTGCTGGATCTGTTCCGCCTCGCGAAGCAGAAGAACATCCATACCTGTATCGATTCCTCTGGTATCGCCTATAAGAAAAATGCCAATCCGGAATGGCTTGCAAAGCTGGATGAGCTGATGACAATGACCGACCTGGTGATGCTGGATATCAAGCATATCGATCCCGAGAAACATAAAGAGCTGACTTCACAGCCCAACGACGGCATTCTCGCTTTCGCAGAATATCTGAACGAAAAGCATGTGGACATGTGGATCCGTCACGTTATCGTTCCCGGCATCACTGACGATGACAAATATCTGTACCAGCTGGGCTATTTTATCGGTGCCTTCACCAACCTCAAAGCCCTTGATGCCCTTCCCTATCACACGATGGGCAAGCCGAAATATGAGAAACTGGGTATGGCCTATAAGCTGGAAGGTATTGAACCCATGGACAAGAACAAACTGATCGAGAAGAAACAGGTGATCCTGGACGGGATCCGCAAACGCCGCGAGGAATTAAATCTGAGCAGGTAAATTCACAGACGCAATCAAAGCCCCCGCTGCAGGCAGCCACCCGGCTCGTTGCCCGCGGGAATAAACGTTGAGCTGCTCCCTGTGTTTTTCAATAATTGCCACTTGTATATTGTGTTCTTTTATATTAAAATAGAAGTTGATAAATTTATATCAATCTCACATAGTTTTATAACATAAGGAGGATATCAATATGGCATTCGTAATTAATGACGGTTGTGTATCTTGCGGCGCTTGTGAAGCGCAGTGCCCGGTAGGCGCGATCAGCATGGGCGACGGTAAATTCGAGATCGATCCGGCTAAATGCATTGACTGCGGTTCCTGCGCAGGCGCTTGCCCTACAGGTTCTATTGAACAGGGTTAATTAAAACACGAGTCCGGAACGGCTCACGTCCCTCACCGCAGGCGACACGGTCATGACTTGACCGCATCGTCCGTGATGAGGGATTTCTTTTTTCCCCTGCCAAGTCTTTCCTTCGGCCTGTGACGCTCCCTGATCATCTCATCTATTCTTCGGTAATGCTCTTCCTCCTTCTTCCATCGTTCTTCATCCCGCTCCTCCTGCATCCGGAATTGATAATCGAGTTCCTTCAATATGCTTTCCTTAACATCCGTACACAGCTCTCTATTGGCCGATCTCACTGCTTCCGTGATCATGTGCTGCAGCAGGTACTGCAGTCTTGCCGCCTTTCTGCTCTTTTCCGCATCAACAAATTCCTGCTCTGTTCCTGCCGCCTCTTCTTTCTCCCTCGACAAAGCCACCATAAACCGCTGCGGGTGTGTGATATCCATTTCCGTCGCTCCCGGTTCCACCTTCTTCTCTGTCCCGTTTTCCGGCTTCTTCTCCGCCTGCATCTTCTCAACCTGTCCTGCTTCCGCTTCCTGTTCCGTTACACTTGCCATGATACTCTCTGCCATCTCTCTTTCTCCTGTCATTTCCTCGTTTCTCTCCGCTGCCTTCGCCTGTGCCGGTTCTGTCTCTTTGTCCACGATCCGGTCCGCCTGTCTCAACAGAATATCCTCCGCGTTGCTTCCTGCCTGCCCCGGCAGCCGAAGCAGGATCGTTCTGATGGCCTTAAGCTGAAGCCCCTGTTCCTTCAGTTCTTTAATCTCTTTCAACTGTCTGATATTCTGCTCCGTATAACAGCGATGGCCCATTTCATTGCGCATGATCGGCAGCTCCAGTTCTTCCTCCCAATAGCGCAGCACATGGCTCTCTACCTGCACTTTCTTAGCCGCTTCCGATATGTAGTAGACTGTTTTTTGCTCCATACTGTTGCTCCTTTCCACTGTACCTCTTTCCCTGTCTGTTCCCTTACCATTGTACCCTTACTTTCTTTCCCTTTCCCGAAGTTCAAACGCAAAAAAAAGAGACTCCCCCTTACGGTTTGTCTCTTTCGTATCTTATCTGCATTTTTACCTCCATGCCGAAGCAGTTTTTGCGGAGGCTGCGAGCCAGATTTCAAATTTGGCTCTGCAATTTCTCTCTTGTAGTCGTTCGTTCTTACGCTTCACAGTGGGAGCGTCTTCTATCTCTGCAAATTCGCAAATTTGGTAAAATCAGGCAGCCATACCAGTTCCACCGTACCGATCGGACCGTTTCTCTGCTTCGCAATAATGATCTCCGCAATCCCCTTCTTCTCGGTGTCTTTATTGTAATAATCATCCCGGTATATGAACATGACCACATCGGCATCCTGCTCGATGGCTCCCGATTCCCGCAGATCCGAGAGCATCGGTCTGTGATCCGGCCGCTGCTCTACCGCACGGCTTAACTGAGAAAGCGCGATCACCGGGACATGCAGCTCTCTGGCCAGCGCCTTGAGGGAACGGGAGATATCCGATATCTCCTGCTGTCTGGAATCCGTAGACCGGCCGCTGCCCGACATCAGCTGCAGGTAGTCGATAATGATCATCTCCAGATTATGCTCCAACTTGTATTTACGGCACTTGGAGCGTAACTCCGAAATACTGATACCTGGCGTGTCATCAATGATCAGATTCGACTTACCGATAACCCCCGCACTCTCGATCAGCTTCTCCCACTCCACATCCGAAAGGTTGCCGGTACGCAGATGTTGAGAGTCCACTTTAGACTCCATGGAGAACAAACGGTTCACCAGCTGCTCCTTGGACATCTCCAGACTGAAAATAGCTACTGTTTTTGCCTGTTTAAAAGCCACATATTGGGCTATATTCAGGACAAAGGCAGTTTTACCCATGGAAGGTCTTGCAGCCACCAGAATAAGGTCTGAGGGCTGCATACCGGCCGTTCTGTAATCCAGATCCAGAAACCCCGTCGCCACACCCGTCACATTCCCCTTATTATGAGACGCCTTCTCGATATTGTCCATGGCATTCATAACAATCTGCCTGATCGATACAAACTCTCCTGTATTTCTTCGCTGCACCAGATCAAAAACCCGCTTCTCCGTATCGGCCAGAATATCTTCCAGACTATCCTTGCCCACATAACAGGTATTGGCAATCTCCTCATTGATCCTGATCAGTCTCCGTAACGTAGATTTCTCCGCCACAATATTGGCATAATGCTTGATATTAGCCGACGTAGGCACTGCCGTAATCAGATCCCGGATAAATTCCAGGCTGCTCACCTCCGGCGGCACATCCTTCTCCCGCAGTCTGTCCTGCAGCGTGACCAGATCCACCGGCCTGCCTTCGTCATTTAATTCTACCATGGTATCAAAGAGCGCCCCATACTGCTTATTATAAAAGTCTTCTCCCAGAACGATCTCGGAAGCAACAATGATCGCCTCTCTGTCCATAATCATAGAGCCGATGACTGACTGCTCCGCTTCCATACTGTGCGGTAATATTCTCTTCAGTAATGTTTCTTCCAACGTCTGCCACCTGCCATCTTATATTCCGGTATCCCGTACTTAAAGTTCCTGTGTAAATTTTCGAAGATATTCTGCGAGTGTTACGCTTAATTCTCTTCCACAACCTTAACCTTAAGCTTTCCGGTCACTTTCGTGTGCAGCTTGACATTCACCTCATATACACCCAGCGCTTTGATCGCCTCCGGAAGCTGGATCTTCTTCTTATCCAGCTCCAGCCCGCACTGTGTCTTCGCAGCCGCTGCAATCTCCTTGGAAGATATGGAGCCAAAAGCTCTGCCGCCTTCTCCGGACTTCATTTGCAGCACAACTTCCTTTTTCTCCAGAAGAGCCGCAAGCTCTTTCGCCGCCTCCAGCTGCTCCTGCGCAACCTTATCAGCATTTGCCTTCTGCAGCTTCAGATCATTCATGTTTGAAGAATTGGCCTCCACACCCAATTTCTTAGGCAAAACAAAATTTCTGGCATAACCGTCGCTCACATTGACGATCTCACCTTTTTTCCCGAGTGACTTTACATCCTGCAGTAAAATAACCTTCATATACGTTTCCTCACTTATCCGTCTAATTCACCTTCCGCGATCATCGCGTCAAGCGTTCTCTTGATCGAAGCAATTCCTTCTTCGACCGTACCGTTCTCCATCTGAGCCCCGGCGATATTCAAATGTCCGCCGCCGCCCATTCTCTCCATAATAACCTGCACGTTCACCTCATCTATGGAACGTGCGCTGATATAAATCATTCCATTATACGGGGTCAATATAAAGCTGGCCTTAATCCCTTTCACGTTCAGCAGCTCATTGGCAGCCTGCGCACCGATCACTGTAGGGCTGGCCAGATCATCCCCGTGAAAGATCGAGATGGCATAGCAGTTCCTGTAGATCTCCGCATGACTGACAGCATACGCCTTCGCCTTATATTCCGCCGCATCATCCCGGAAAAGCTTCCTCACCCGAGTGACATCAGCACCGTTTCTTCGCAGGAATGCCGCCGCCTCAAAGGTCCTGACACCCGTCTTCGTCATGAAATTATTGGTATCTATCATAATACCGGAGTACATGCAATCTGCCTCCTCCGGGCGAAGGCGCAGCGTATCACTGGTATACTGCAGAATCTCCGATACCATCTCGCAGGCCGACGAGGCGTACGATTCAATATAGGACAGTGTCGCATTCTCAATGATTTCCGCTCCCTGCCTGTGATGATCCAGCACCACCACCGACTTACAGCGTTTCAGCAGTTCCGGACATTCCGTAATGCTGGGCTTGCTCACATCCACTACTACCAATACCGCATTGTTCCCCACCATCTCCAGCGCCTGCGCATTGTTCACGATCATATCTTCTTCATAGCCGTCGCTGTTCCGAAACATATCGATCATAGGCTGCATAGACGCCCCGATATCATTCAGCACAATATGGGCCGGCTTATCCAGTGTCCTGGCAATCCTGTAGATTCCTACCGAGGCGCCAAAGCTGTCGGCATCCCCCATCCGGTGTCCCATAACATATACTTCATCTTTAACCGATACGATCTCCTTAAATGCGTGTGCCTTCACTCTGGCCTTAACACGGGTGCTCTTCTCCATCTGCTGGCTCTTACCGCCATAATAGGTAACATTCTCCGGTATCTTCACCACCGCCTGGTCACCGCCGCGTCCCAGCGCAATATCAATCGCATTACGGGCAAACTCATAATTCTGCGAATAGCTGAGTCCGTTAAGTCCCATACCGATGCTGATCGTCACAGCCATCTCATTACCGATATTGACCGTCTTGACATCTTCCAACAGATCAAAGCGGCTTTCCTGCAGCTGCATGGCTGCCTCCTTGCGCATGATCACAAAATACTTGTCCTTCTCCAGCTTCCTGCAGATTCCGTCAAATGCAGCAATATACTTATTCACCTTACGATCGATCAGGGCGATCAACAGGGAGCGCCTCACTTCTTCCACGCTCTCCAACGCTTCATCATAATTATCCAGATAGATCAGACCTACGGCCAACGACTGGTTGTCCACTTCACGAAGCGCGATCTTCAACGCTGTCTCATCAAACATGTAAAGGGCAATCAGGTAACCGTCATACCCCTGTGCTTCTATGATATCACTGTTCTCCGCCATCTCGCGCAGTGAGATCTTCTTTAGCTTTGCAATATAGTTTCCCGACTCGTATTCCACATCAAATTCTACTTCGTCTTCCTCATTCTCACCCGGAAGCTTCTCTTTCGTAATGCAGGGGAACAGAGATGTGATCGACTTACGATATCCCTTATCCTGATGTACCATCCTCTCAAACGCGATATTCGTCCAAATCACTTTACCCGCTTCGTCCAAAAGCGCATGGGGAAGTTCCAGATCCCGCAGAAGCCTCTTCTGTATCTGTCCGTACTGCGTGGCAAAGCTGACCAGCTCATTCATGATCACCGGCTTATTATAAAGCATCATATATAGAATGATGGCAATATAAAATACGATAAAACCGCTCAGTACTATTCCTGCCCTGTAATCAATAAAGTAGATCAGAACATCCACTGCGATCAACAAAAATCCCAGGTATAAAGAAGACTGCAGGTAATTCTTCATTCTTCCTTTTAATTTAATGCTGTTCTTCATCCATTTTCATCCATTCCGAAAAAATATGTATCCATTTATAATAAACTTACATCATGCTTAGCCTGCCGTCGGGCGGGCCGCATGGCCATCCATGCTGTGAAAGTCGAAGACTTTCATAGTTAACGACATTGGAAATTTCATTTTCGGCCTTGCAGGAGCTGCCGTATATGGCTTCTGCAAGAGATGGAAACAGAAATTTGTTATGTCGTTTACTATACACACCATCATAAGTATAGCATTTTTTGAAGATTCCCGCTACTCCAATATATAGACTTTTTTCTCTATAAAATGACAGCCGCCGTCCGGGACTTTCATAATAAAAAAGAGGCTTCGCATTGATTTCATGCGAAAACCTCTTCCTGATCCTTAATCCTGAACGTAAGGCATAAGCGCCACGTGTCTTGCACGCTTGATCGCTACTGTCAATGCGCGCTGATGCTTAGCGCAGTTACCGGTAATCCTTCTGGGAAGGATCTTACCTCTCTCGGATACATATCTTCTCAGCTTGTTGGTATCCTTGTAATCAATTACATTATCTTTTCCACAGAATACGCATACTTTCTTTCTTCTGCGCATTCCGCCTTTTTTCTTTGCAGGATAATCCGGCCTGTCTGTTTTATTAAATGCCATGGTTTTGCCTCCTTCTAAAATCAGTAACAGATAAGGTCACTTCTCTGTCACCAAATCATATGATCAGTTGAACGGCAGTTCCTCGTCGATTCCGTCGGGAATATTCATGAAACCATCTCCGGCCGCTGCCGGTGCAGGTCTTCCTGCAGGAGCAAATCCACTGTCGCCGACGCTGCCGGCGCTGTTCTTGCTCTCAGCAAATTCCTGATCCTCTACTACAACGTCTGTTGTATACACTTTAACGCCATCCTTATTGGTATAGCTGCCTGTCTGGATGCGTCCCGTAATCGCAATCTTAGTCCCTTTGTGGAGATACTTCTCGGCAAATTCACCTGATCTGCCAAAAGCAACACAGCTGATAAAATCTGCGGTCTGATCATCGTTATTACGATTGAATCTGCGGTCCACGGCCAATGTATATCTCGCAACTGCCATAGCGTTATCTCCCTGGGAATATCTCACCTCAGGATCTCTTGTCAAACGCCCCATTAGTATTACTTTGTTCATAGATTCCTCTTTCTATTTCTCGTCCTGTCTTACGCACAGATATCTGATGACGTTATCCATGATACGGATACGGCTCTCAATCTCAGCCGGAACATTGCTCTCTGCATCAAACTGGATGAAATAGTAAAAAGCCTCTTTCATTTTCTGCACTTCATAGGCTAATCTCTTCTTACCCCAGTCGTCAACATTGGTAATCTGTCCGCCGAATCTTTCTACCAGAGCCTTCGCTTTCTCTAAAGTAGCGGCTCTCTCTTCGTCTTCGATCTTCGCACTGACAACAACGGCTAATTCGTATTTGTTCATGCTTCGTTTCCTCCTTTTGGTCTCTGGCCCCTTCTAACAGAAAGGAGCAAGGATGATGACTTAAAGTCAAATTAGTATATCACGAGTACTAATGATACCACAAGAAAGGGGATTGCGCAAGCGGATTTTATGGAATCTCCTGATCTCGCCCGTCACCCTGTATGATCTCCTTCACATTCTTCTCAGCCTGTCTGCGTGCAATCATGATCTGATGCCCGCAGCCCCTGCATTTTAAACGGAAATCCGCGCCGATCCGCAGCACCTCCCACTCCCTGGAACCGCAGGGATGCTGCTTCTTCAATTTCAGGATGTCACCCACCTGAATATCCATTAACACAACACCTCCCCACATCTGTCGTTGTCCGGAACAGAATGCGTAAATTACGATATCACATCCTGTACTCTATGAATGCCTGCGGGAACCTGTAAATCAATCAAGCTGTGAAAAGATCTCTCCGATGCTTCCCTGCACCACCAGATTGGCAGCGGAATCCCGCGGCGTAGGCGTCTTATTCACCAGAACAAGCTTATTTCCCCTGTAGTAATCCAGAAGGCCGGCGGCCGGATACACCGCCAGAGACGTACCGCCTACAATCAGGACATCCGCCTCACTGATATAACGTACCGCGTCCGTAAGCGTCTTCTGATCCAGCCCTTCCTCATATAACACCACATCGGGCTTAATGCTTCCACCGCACTCACATACCGGCACCCCCTCAGAAGTGACAATATGCTCCACGCCATAAAACCTGCCGCAGCGTTCACAGTAATTACGCAGCACCGAACCATGCAGCTCCAATACCACCTTACTGCCCGCAGCCTGATGCAGCCCGTCAATATTCTGCGTCACCACCGCTTTCAGCTTTCCTTCCTGCTCCCACTGCGCCAGTTTCCTGTGTGCCGCGTTCGGCTTCGCATCCAGGCACAGCATCCTGGCCCGGTAGAACCGGTAGAATTCTTCCGTCTTCTGCCTGTAAAATGTATGACTCAGGATTGTCTCCGACGGATAATCATACTGCTGGTGATACAGCCCGTCCACACTCCTGAAATCCGGAATGCCGCTCTCCGTGGATACCCCCGCTCCACCGAAGAAAACAATATTATCACTCTCGCGTACCCATTCCCTCAGTTGTTCTATCTGCGTCATATACCTTCTCCTCTCCGGACGTTAACGTTCTCCCAGCCCTAATCTGTTGATTGCCGAGAAAATGGCTCTCACCGACGCCCTTGTAATATTTGAGCTTACACCCACGCCGTACGTAACGCGTCCGCTCTCCACGTCAAGCAGATGAATATAAGCCGCCGCCTGCGAGTTAGATCCGCTCTGCAGCGCATGCTCCTCGTAATCCAGAATCTTGATATCAAGTTCCAGCTCCTCCTGCAATCCGCGTTTTACAGCGTCAATCGGGCCGTTGCCCACCGCCTCAAACCGCTTCTCCGCACCGGCATCCGTGTATATTACAACCACCCTTGTATCAAATTCCGATGTCGTCTCTTCGCTTAAGTCATCCACGCGCAGCCTGCGGAAATGAATCGGCTCTTTCTGGTCAAGATACTGCTCCCGGAAATTCTCCATAATCTGATCAGGCGACACTTCCCCCTGCTTCTCGGATATCTTCTGGATGACTCCCGCAAATTCCTTATGCATCCCCTTAGGCAGCTTGAATCCGAAATACGTATCCATGATAAAAGCCACGCCGCCCTTTCCGGACTGGGAGTTGATGCGCACGATCGGCTCATATTCTCTGCCGATATCCGAAGGATCTATGGGCAGATAGGGCACCTGCCAGATCTCGCTTCCACGCTCCTTCAAGGCCTGCACGCCTTTGTTGATCGCGTCCTGATGGGAGCCGGAGAAAGCTGTAAATACCAGCTTGCCGGCATAGGGATGTCGCGGATGTATCTGCATCTTACAGCATCTCTCGTAGATCTCTATGCTCTCATTGACATGCTCGATGGCCAGATCGGGATCAATTCCCTGTGAAAACATATTATAAGCGATATTCATGATATCCACATTGCCGGTCCGCTCACCATTGCCGAACAGTGTACCTTCCACACGCTCTGCTCCCGCTAACAGCGCCAGCTCCGCACTGGCCACTCCCGTGCCTCTGTCATTATGCGGATGAACGCTGAGGATGATGCTCTCCCTGTTCTTAAAATGCGTATTCATCCACTCGATCTGATCTGCATATACATTCGGAGTGTTCGTCTCCACCGTGGACGGCAGATTGATGATCATCGGCTCCTCTTTCGTCGGCCCCCACTCCTCCTGCACCGCAGTACAGATCTCCAGTGCATAATCCAGTTCCGTTCCGGTAAAGCTCTCCGGCGAATATTCCAGTATGATCTTACCAGGGAATCTTGCGGCATGCCGCTTCACCATCTTCGTGCCTTCCACTGCAATCCTGGTGATCTCCTCCTTATCCATATGGAATACCACGTCCCGCTGCAGTGTAGAGGTCGAATTGTAAATATGCACGATGGCCTGCTTACATCCCTCGATTGCCTCGAAAGTCCTCTCCACCAATTCCTCTCTGCACTGAGTCAATACCTGTACGACTACGTCATCCGGAATCAGTTTACGGTCAACCAGCTGACGCAGAAAGTCAAATTCTATCTGGCTGGCAGCCGGAAAACCGACCTCGATCTCCTTAAAGCCCAGCTTAATCAGATAATTGAAGAATTCTATCTTCTCAGACACCACCATGGGATCGATCAGCGCCTGGTTTCCATCACGCAGATCTACGCTGCACCAGATGGGCGCTTTCTCGATCTCCTTCCCCGGCCATTTTCTTTCCGGATAGCTTACCACCGGATTTTTACGATAATGTTTGTAATTTAACACTTTCCTTCCTCCCATTTGCGCTAAATATTTAATTCATGAAACAACAGCAATGCGTTTTTCTTTGAAACAAAGAAAAGCCCGTTGTATACAACGGGCTAAACAGACAGTATTATTCACCGAGTCCACTTTCAATCGCATTTATTAATGTCTTCAATGCTTCTTCTTCGTCTTCACCATCACAAACAAACTCGACCTCGTCACCGCACTTAACACATGCACCAAGCACACTCAATACACTTTTGGCATTTGCTGTATTGTCCCGAAATGTAAAAGTTATTAAAGATTTAAATTGCATCGCTTCCTTACATAGGATGCCTGCCGGTCTTAGATGCAGCCCTGTCGGGTTTTTGATGACTACCTTTTGGCTTACCATACCCTTATCCTCCAAATTCAATTCCGGTTGAAGCCTCCCCCTCTGCACTGCATTCCATTAATTTCCTTCATAATTAATGCAATACACTGCTAACCGCAACCTAGTTTTACTATAGCATTTTTTACCAGAAATAACAAGTGTTACAGCATAATATTCTGTATAAGTTCCGCCAGTTTCTTAGCCTCGGTGTCGATCATTTTCTGATCCTTGCCTTCGATCATTACTCTTACAAGCGGCTCCGTTCCGGAGGGTCTGATCAGCACTCTTCCTTCACCTGCAAACTTCCTGTTAAGCTCCGTGATCGCATCTGCAATCTCGGAATAATCCATATACTTTTCTTTCTTATGATTCGGTACCTTCGCATTAACCAGCGCCTGCGGCATCACTTCCATAACCTTCGTCAATTCTGAAAGCGGCTTCCCTGTCTCCACGATCACCTGCAGCAGATGCAGTGCGCTCAGGAGGCCATCTCCGGTTGTATTTTCATCCAGGAAGATAATATGGCCCGACTGTTCTCCGCCAAGACTTGCCCCGATCTCCTTCATTCTTTCCAGGACATACCTGTCGCCCACCTTGGTCTGCTCTATATGAATATCGTTCCTCTCTCCCATCAGGAAGAATCCCAGATTACTCATTACCGTGGCAACAATCGTATTCTTATTCAACTGGCCGCCCTGCTTCATATGCAGGCCCACCATTGCCATGATCTGGTCGCCGTCAACAATATCGCCCGTCTCATCTACTGCCAGGAGTCTGTCTGCGTCACCGTCAAAAGCCAGGCCGAGGTTCGCTTTCTCATATACCACTCTCGCCTGCAGCTCCTCCATATGCGTGGAACCGCAGTTGGCATTAATATTCGTGCCGTCCGGATTGTTATGGATCGCAACCACATCGGCTCCCAATTCCTTCATCGTCTCCACAGAAGTGTAGAAAGCCGCCCCCTCCGCACAATCCAATACGATCTTCATACCATGCAGATCGACATTTACTGCTTTCATTGCATGGTTGATGTATTCTTCCCGGGCATCCGTGCGGTACTTGATCTTTCCGACTCCCGCTCCGATCGGGAACTTAACGCCCTGCATGCCGTTTCTGATCAGTTCTTCTATCTCATCTTCCAACGCATCCGGCAGTTTATATCCGTTACCGTCAAAAAACTTTATTCCGTTAAATTCCACCGAGTTGTGCGATGCAGAGATCACCACCCCGGCATCCACCTTGTACTTTCTTGTGAGATAGGCCACTGCCGGTGTCGGCAGTACTCCCACATACACCGCATTCGCACCGACGGAACACGCTCCTGCCATAAGCGCATTTGCCAGCATATCTCCGGAAATTCTCGTATCACATCCCACCATGATCGTCGGTTTATGCGCATTCTCTTTCGAGAGCACATAGGCTCCTGCCTGACCAAGCTGCATCGCCAGCTGAGGCGTCAATTCCTCATTTGCAATACCTCTGACACCATCTGTACCAAATAATCTGCTCATACTATAGATACTTCCTTTCCTTCGCTTACTCTGCTATGACTCATGTTGCATCCTGTTCTGTAACATGCACGTTTATCCAGTTCTCTTCCAATGTCACTGTCGAATCCTCCGGCAGCCTTACCGCCAATGGCATCCTGTAATACCCGTCCTCCACCTCGGTACGCTCCTCGGCAGCCATCCATGCCGCCATATCCACATAGGCCTCCAGCGCCGTCATATCGATCTGCTCCAGCTCAGAACTCAACCCAATCAGCACAATACCGTAATTCTCTTCCGGTTCCGTTATCGTCGCATGAAATCCAAGTGGAACACCGTCAATATTTATGCTGTCCACCGGTATGGAAACATTCAGTCTCTGTACCTGTTCCACCCCTGCGGCTATCGTGATCTGACCGTTGAAATCTTCCTCCGCCAGAATTGCACCCTCCGGCAGATAATCGTTGATGTCGATTGTCGTCTGTACAGTTTCCCGTGCACCGCTGACATCGAGTACCCCTTCCGGGATCTCAATAGAATTCGTCTCCCGCATCAGTTTGGACTTTCCGGCAATCATGATACTGTTCCGGCTGCTCGTGATCTCTCCGGTAGCCTTATAACCGTCTGCCGGTACACCGCTGACCTTATATGTGATAGGAACGGTCTTCTTCTCAAGTATCTCAACATTGACACGCACCTTCGTGATATTCTTCTCGATACTCTCAGACCTGATCTCCACGCCTTCTTCATTATACAGCCGTATGTCCGAATCTGTTCCGATATTACTCGTAAATCCGGACACATCTACCTCCGCCTGCGCTTTGGCGATCTGAGAAACCACGGACTGCGGACCGGAAACTCTGATCAGATTCTGCTCCGTACTTACATTGCCAACCATGTATCCTTCCTGAATATCCCCCGTCACATTCGGACGAATCGGGAACGATCTGGCCTGCTTGTCTTCAATATTCAACTTAACACTTTCTATGCTGCCTTTAATACTGTCCAGCTTATCATTATACTTATTGGTATACAATTTAATGCTGATGGTATTCAGACTTGTCAGGTCATTCATATCCGCCTCGGCGACTACGTTGGAGGCCTGCAGCGTATCTATAATGGAACGCGGCGCCCATATGGTGACCGAATCAATCATATCCGTACCATCCAACACCTCGAAAACCTGCCCTCTGTCCGTGATCAGATTCTCATTCTTAATAATCACCGGTATATTGTTCACTTTCAGGGGAGATGACGGATCATTGATGTTCGTTACGATGATCCAAAGCATGACAGCAAACAGAAAAGATACCAGTTTCAGTCCCCAGTTCTTGGTGATCCTATGCTTCATTCCTGGTCCTTCCTTTCCACAACTTCCGCTTCTTCTCCTCCACCGGCTTATCCTGGATCTCCGCCAGCCTGCCCTTTAATCTTTCCGCATCCAGTGCACGCTCCAGTCTTCCGTTATAAGCGACGCTGATCTTGCCTGTCTCTTCGGACACAATCACCGTCAGAGAGTCCGTAACTTCCGAGATGCCGACGCCGGCCCTGTGTCTCGTTCCAAGATCTTTACTGAGCGCCATATTATCTGACAGAGGCAGATAACAGGTCGCGGAAACGATCCGGTTCCCCCGCACAATTATCGCTCCGTCATGCAGCGGTGTGTTGTGTTCGAAAATATTGATCAGTAATTGACTGGACACGATTCCGTCCACGTCAATTCCGGTCCTCTCATACTCCTTCAATGACTGGTGCTGCTCGATCACGATCAGGGCACCCGTCTTCACTTTCCCCATCTCAACACACGCTTTCGTGATCTCGTTGATCGTCCGGTCGGAAAAGAGCCCTCCCTCATATTTGCCGGAATCAAATGACGCAAGGGACGAGAAGATATTCTTCTGTCCCAGTTCCTCCAATGCCTTGCGCAGCTCCGGCTGCAATACTACCACCATCGCTATCGCTGCAATACTGAATACATTTGTTACGATCCAAAGGATCGTGTTCATATGAAAGAAAGCCGCCACCAGTATAAAAATTGCGATCGTAATGACGCCTTTGAGAAGCGACCATGCTTTCGTATTCTTGATCCATGCCAGAATATAATAAGAAATAACGGTCAAGATGATGATCTCAACGATATCAGTCTTATGAATAGTGGGCATATGCAGTTTCGTCAAGTAGGTATCGATCAGCTTATTCAGTTGTTGCATATTCTAACACCACCTTTACGTTCTAAACATCTCAACGGTTCAGTTTTCATTCCTCTGCTGCCTGTATTCGTCCATTTCGGATCGCTTTGCATTTCCCGGATACTTTTCTTTACCTGTTTTATTCCGGCTCCGTCAATGTGTCGTCCTTGTTCTGGGTGCCGCCTTTGTCTTCTGGCTGTTGATCTGCTTCACCTTCTTCTCGGGCCTGGCTACTACGATCTTCGGAACAGCCTTAACGTAATAATAGTATTCATCATCTTCAAACTGTACCTTCTCCGTTCTGCTGTAGTCCACATTAAACACAAAAAACTGCAGCACCACCGCCAACAGCAGTGACAATACATTGCCCAGAACTACTTCCAGCAGCGCCACATTCGTATCAAACATCAGGTCGCCCACCAGGAGCACCGTAATATTCACCACGGCCCCTGCCACCATGGCGATCGTCCATGCATAATCTATGCTCAATCTCCTGATAAAATACACCAGAATCACAGTGACCGCAAATGCTGCGATCGTGATGACCATATCCCGATTGTTCAGGAGACCATCTACGATGAACTTAAATCTGGCAGTTCTCTCTTCATCTGCCATTGCCAATATCGCCGACACGTTCTGCGTCACAAAATGCAGCATATAATATACAATAACACCACAGGCAATGGATATTGCCGAAACAGGCGTTCCGATCAGCCCCATCGCCAGCGGAATCACGTAAGGGATTCTGAGCAGGAAACAGATCGGCATCAACAGAACCACCAGCGTATCCCTCGGTGAAAAGCGCAGATACACCAAAAACATGAGCAGAAATCCTGCTCCCAGTACAATAGCACATTCCAGATTAAACGTGTACAGATGCAGCATGATAAAAACGGCCGCCATAAGCAGGATGAAATTCGTGGGCATAAAAGAGCACATTAAAGCCACGATCAACACCACCGTCGTCTTATCGATACTGTCCATATAGCCGATTCTGGAATTGATGAGGAGCAACGCCGCCAGCGCCAGAAGAAATTTCAACAGCGGCGTGATATATACTTCATATTTACTATACAGAGTCATTAAGATCTGCTTTGCAACAAGTAAGCCGGTCATCTTTTATCCTTACCTTTTCATACATCTTGCAGAACCTGTCTGCAGGATGCTTTAATTTATGCCTGGAAGCTTACCCGCCAGGCTTTCAACTTTCGTACATTTATCCCGGGAGCTGCAGTCCCGTTTATTGTTTATACATCCCTGCCAGTTTACGCAGATTCATATAATACAGCTTAAGGCTCTTCATTGCTTTCATATACCGTATCATATAAACCACATAGGCGATCACGGCATAGATGCCTGTCGTCCAGAGATACATGGACAGGATATGCCTCGCAAATTCTATCAGATCCATCTTGTAGATGTCTGTCATAAATGCTTCAAAATCATAATAAATGTACACGCCAAAGACCACTACAAATGCAATCGTTGCACTTATAATGGACTTCAACACCTGCCATCCTATATAATCACCACGAAAATAGCTTCCGATGGCAACATTCTTCTTCCCTTCGTTTGCCTCGTATGACGCCATTTTCGTCATCAGGATTATTCTCTCTTCATTCAACATAGATGTCTCCTAACCCAGGAAACGCATCTTAGGGTTATCTTTCGGATCCTTCTTCTTAGACTGGGGCTTCGGTGCTTCCGGCTTATGGATGCTGCTGTTTAATTTATCTGCCATACTGTTCTTACATTTCTCGCAAAAACGTCCGGTAACGATAGCCGCGTTACAGTTCTCACAGAAAAGTGTGATTCCCGAGCCTTCTCCAAGCTGCAGGCGTTCCTCCCTCAGCCATTGCTGGATCTGATTGGTCGTCACATCACATGCCTCCGAAACCTGCGGAATGGTCGCATGTCTGTTATCCTGAATATATTTCTTTACCTCCTGGAACTTCGCTTCCAGCGCTTCTCTACACGCCATACAGATCGGCGGTCCTGCCACATAGTTAAAAAGTCTTCCGCATTTTCTGCAGTTTCTTGCATTCATGGTATCATCCTCCTGTAGTTATTGATGTAAATATATAGCAATTCAGCTGTATTTGACTGACTCTATATGCCGTTCCCCACCGCAAGCGTTACAAAATAAATCCGCTTCACTCCTGCCCTGCGCAGTTCATAACTCATCGCATCAATGGTACTGCCCGTCGTATAGATATCGTCAATAATGATAACCGTATCTAATTTTACATCATTCCGGCAGATTTTGAAAGCCCTTTTCAAATTATTTTGTCTCTCGGCCAATGGTAAATCTTTCATGGGAACAGTCCTGCGGACTCTTTTGACCAGCTGATCCTCCACCGGAATACCCATGCGCCTGCCAAGCTCCCTGGCCAGCACCTGCGCCTGATCATATCCTCTTGTCCGCCGCTTCGCCGCATGGATCGGCACCGGAATGAGTGCATCCGGCCTGCGCTGCGCAATCCAGCCGCCCAGCTGCTTTTTCATGCATGATGCATAGTATGCTCCATATTCCTGCCTGCCCCTGTATTTAAAGCGGTAAATGGAATCCGACACGCTTTTATAGACATATAGTGCACGGCCACAGTCGAACAGATGTCTGCGGCGTAAACAGTCTCCACAGTACTCTTCTGTTTCTTCCGCAAGCTCCTTCCCGCACTTTAAACAACAGGGCTGCTTTACATATACAAATTTTGATGTACAGGTCTCACAGATTAGACCTCCAAAGGGCCTGACCGCCCTGTCACAGACGGGACATCTGCGCGGATAGAAGATATCCGTCAATATCCCCGGAAATGTTTTTATCATTGTTTTATCCATTCCTTTCGCTTCGCTCAAGGCAGAAACGTAATGAAAATGATTTCTCATTTTCAACCTTCTCGTTGTTTTTACATGATCAACTCTCGAATGCGGTCCGACAAACCGGTATAACGCCTGTTCTGGTGATCGTTATCGATCATTTCCTGTATGGTACGACTGCTGCCCAGAATCGTGACACAGTTTTTAGCCCGGGTCACTCCCGTGTAGAGCAGGTTCCTGTTAAACAGCATCCTTGGTCCCGACAGAATCGGCATGACTACCGCCGGATACTCGCTGCCCTGGGATTTATGAATGGTCACCGCATAAGCCAGTTCGATCTCATCCAGCTGTGCATAAGGATAAGTCACTCTTCTGTGCTCATCATATTCCACCACGATCTCATGCGCGTACTCATTAATCTGCTGTATGATCCCGATATCACCATTAAAGATACCAGTCCCTTTGTCAACCGGTATTCCGTATTTGCTGACGACCTCCCATTCCAGCTGATAATTGTTCTTGATCTGCATCACCTTATCATGCTCTCTGAAAACGGTCTCCCCCGCCGTACATTCCTTCTTATCTTCCGAAGCCGGATTTAAGTATCTCTGCAGAATACCGTTAAGCGTCTCCACTCCGAGCTGTCCCTTTCGCATCGGGGTCAGTACCTGTATATCGTAAGGCTGTGCTCCTACGTAGCCCGGAAGTTTTTCCGTGATCAACTGTATCATATGCTTATAAATAACATTGGTGTCACTTCTTTCCAGAAAAAAGAAATCCCGGCTTTTATTATCCAGGGACAGCCGCTCTCCCGCATGGATACGATGCGCATTCCAGACGATATCGCTCTCCCCCGCCTGCCGGAATATTTTCTCCAGCACCACCATGGGAAATCTCTCACTGTTCATGATATCCTGCAATACCTGTCCCGGCCCTACTGATGGGAGCTGATTGACGTCTCCCACCAGGATCAGCCTGGTCCCCACCAGCACCGCCTTCAAAAGCGCCTGAAAAAGGAAGATATCCACCATCGACATCTCATCGACGATAATCACATCCGCCTCCAGCGGATTGCTCTCATTCCGCTCAAATCTGGCCGCCCTGGTCTCGCCGGAGGCTTCTCCGTTCAATTCCAGCATCCTGTGGATCGTTCTTGACTCATATCCGGTCGCTTCCGTCATACGCTTCACCGCCCTGCCCGTCGGAGCCGCCAGATAGATATCCATTCCTTCCGCCAGAAAATAACGTATAATCACATTGATTGTAGTTGTTTTGCCCGTTCCCGGGCCGCCGGACAGAATGAAAATACCGTTCCTCACGCTTTCCAGTACCGATCTTCTCTGCAGATCATCCAGCTCCAGATTCAGTTCTCCGGCCAGCCGGTCGATCTTCACCGCCAGGCTTTGTTCCTCTGCCGGCAGAAGCTGCTCCTCCGTTGCCGATATATTCAGGTCGTGCAGCATCCTGGCACAGTTAAGCTCCGCATAATAGTAGGCGGATGCATAGACCTTACATTCCGCTTCATTTTCTCCCGCCGCCGGCATTTTCATGACCAGCTTCTTATCCATAGTCAGATTGGCCAGATGCGGTTCCATCACACTAGGCTCCAGCCCCAGCAGCTCACCCGTCTTCCGCAGAAGCATGCTCTTCGGCAGATAGCAGTGTCCTTCCGTACCTGCCAGCATCAAAGTATAGAGGATCCCGCTCCTGATCCGATAATCCGAATCCGTATGGATCCCGATCCTGGCAGCGATCTCATCTGCAATCTTAAATCCTATCCCCTGAATATCCTCTGCAAGCTGATATGGATTTTCCTTAAGGATCCCGTAAAGTCTCGTACCATAGGTCTCATAAATACGAAAAGCAAGTGTATTGGATATACCGTACTTCTGCAGATAAGACATCGCTTCCCTGGCATCCCGCTTCTCATATACCGCAGCAGCGATCTCCCTTGCCTTGCGTTCACTGATCCCTTTGATCTCTGCCAGCCGTTCCGGCTCTTCCTCGATGATCCTGTATGTATCTGCCCCAAACCGTTTCACAATTCTGGCTGCCAGCGCCTCTCCCACGCCCTTGATGGCCCCGGATCCCAGATACCGCTCTATGCTGACCACATCGTCCGGCGGCACGATCTTATAGTGTTCTATCTTAAACTGTTCACCGTATACATTATGAGTGGTAAAATTACCCTCCGCCTCTATCGTCTCTCCCTGGTCCATTGTCCCGAAGAAACCGACGCAGGTGATTTCATCCTCTCCAACAATCAGGTTCAGGACCGTATAACCGTTTTCTGCATTACGGTATATAATATGTTCCACAAATCCCTTGATTACATCCATCTGCTGTAAATTTCCCCTAAACAAACAGGCTGCCTTATCGGCAGCCCGTTACCTCTTACATTCTATTACATATTATAGTTGCGTTTCGCCTGTTCATATAACATATGTGCCAGAGAATTGGACTGCTCTGCGGCAGTCTGCGAAGAAATCTGCTGAACAACCGTTTCACTGAAATAATCCACCATATTGGATGCATAGCCGTCCTCATCCTCGTCGTCGCTGAATACCTTCGTCGACTTTTCCATCTCCTTATAGATCTGCTCCCAGAGATATGCCTCGAACTGCTTACAGGCGTCCAGCAGCGCTTCATTCTCTGTCTCTTCCACCTGCGCGGTATTGGCGGTATTCTCCAACTTCTTCTGCAGATTCTCCGTATTCACCCTGTTCGCATCGGTCATGTAATCGGTATACACTCCAAGCCCAGTTAAATCCATCGCCATATATCATTCCTTCTCTCTGTATACGCTCCCTGATTTCCGTCGGATGCGCAAATTATTTTGTTCTCTATCCTTTAAAACGTAGTCTGAAGGCATCTGTTCAAACCGCTGCGCAGGCTCTTTGTGCTGACCGCAAATCAGACGATCCGGCTAACGCTCAAACCAGATTAACGCTTCAGATTGTTAGCCACTTCCATCATGGAATCGGATGTCGTGATCGCCTTGGAGTTCATCTCATAGGCACGCTGCGCCACGATCAGATTAACCATCTCGTTGGCCACCTGCACATTGGAGCCCTCCAGATAACCCTGTACGATCCTGCTCTTGTTCACATCCGGATTGGTGTCCTCATTGATCGCCCGGCCGCTTGCATCCGTAACTCCAAACAATGTGCTTCCCACTCTGTTTAATCCGCCCGGATTACTGAACTGGAAGGTTCCGATCTGTACCCCAATAGGCTGCGGATTATTCCTGTCATCAGGATAACAGATCTGTCCATCCTCCGTAATGGACAGCTTATTCGCTATGTAAGTACGCGGCAGGGAAATCGCACGGCCTCTTGAATCCATAACCGGAAGTCCATCCGCATTCGTAAGCATCATACCGCCGTTAGTCCCCAGCGCCCATGTAAAATCACCATTTCTGGTATAATAGGTCTCACCGTCTTCACCACGCACTCCAAAGAAACCGTCACCGTCTATCGCAAATGCAGTATTGCTCTGTGCATCCAGCAGGCTTCCCTGTGTAAAAATAGAATTGAGAGAGGCAACCCGCACCCCCAGACCGACCTGTGAGCTGGTAGGCTTCGGATCTCCGTTCGCCGTCGTCGTAACGGAACGCAGATTCTGATATAAAAGTGACTTAAACTGCGCCACCTGCGCTCTATAACCCGCTGAATTGACGTTCGCCAGATTATTGGCAATCGTATCTACATTCGTCTGCTGTGCATTCATTCCGGTCGCTGCCGACCACAAACTCCTAACCATAATTTAAGCCTCCTATAATCTACCTAACTGATTCACTGCTATATCAAGAGATTCATCATACGTCGTGATGACCTTCTGATTACTCTCATACTGCCTCTGAATTGCGATCATATTCACCATCTCAGACACGATCGATATATTGGACAATTCCAGAACACCGTTTCTCACCTGCGCAGTGGACTCCTGCTCCAGTCTCCTCGCCGCCGTCGTATCGCCTTCGAGTGCTGCTTCCAGATCCTGCTGTGCCGCTTCCTCACGCTGCTGTGCCGCACGCACCGCCGCCTCCAGATCCCCAAGGTCTTCCGCCCCACCGGCTCTGGCCGTGTTCAGGGCCCTCTCAGCCAGTGCAGTGTTAGTCCTCGCTCTGTTATAGGCCGCCTCGGCGCTCTTCACTTCATCGCTGGGTGCGATCTGGTAAAGGTTCTCTCCGAAATGCTCCAGCCTGTCATAGTCCTCAAAGTCCACCACACCGATCGTCGCCATCAGATTACCATCCTGATAAATATCGCCGTTGGTGTTGGCTCCGATCTGGCTGTCATTGGGATCCAGCTTGATGCGTCGTCTGTTCTCGTCCAGCACAAAATCTCCGTCCTGCGTCACAAGATACCCCTGCGCATCCATGGTAAAATTACCATCCCGCGTATATTTCACAGAAGTTACATCCGCCTTGTTCGTGTACTCTACCAGGAAAAATCCCGGCCCCGCCAGGGCAAAATCAAACTTATTGTCAGTTACCTTCATCGGCCCCTCGGAGTAATCCGTATAGTTTTCTCCGACCTTCACACCCATACTCATCCCGGTTCTGGACGACCATTTATTCGGATCATCCACCAGGCCTTCATCATAAACCCTGCTGGTGGAAAGATTTCTCGGCAGATTCCCCGGCTCCGACATATCTTTAATCTTATAAGCCAGCACCGTGTCAAAAGCCTGGCTGGTAGATCCTTCTTTCTTATAAGCATTGGTATTGGCATTCGCCAGGTTATTGGTCATAACATCCATTCTGTGCTGTTCATTGATCATCCCTGTGTATGCCGTGTACAACCCTTTAAGCATAGCTGTTCTGCCTCTCTTTCAGTTATATATTCACCCGCTGCAGGATCCCTGCGTCTTAATCTTCGCGATACCCTGCAAGGAACTCTACATATTTACCAGTGCCGACGGCAACCGCTGTCATCGGATCCTCCGCCGTCATCGTATTGATGCCGGTATGAGACGCGATCAGATCCTCCAGACCGCGCAGCAGGCTTCCGCCTCCTGTTAACACAATTCCTCTGTCTGCAATATCAGCAGCCAATTCAGGCGGGGTCTTCTCCAATACGCTGTGGATCGTCTCCACGATCTGCACGGTAGTCTCGTGTAAGGCTTCCTCCGTCTCTTCCGAGGATACCTTCACGGTACGTGGCAGCCCGGTCACAAGATTACGTCCTCTGACATCCATATAGTCTACTTCCGGCCGCTTGAAAGCGGAGCCGATCTTTATCTTCAAATCCTCTGCCGTCCGTTCACCGATCAGCAGATTATGTTTCTTACGCATGTAACGCACGATAGCTTCATCAAAATCATCTCCCGCAATCTTAATGGAAGCGCTGACAACCGTGCCGCCCAGTGAGATCACCGCGATATCGGAAGTACCGCCGCCGATATCCACGATCATGTTGCCGCAGGGCTTGGAGATATCAATTCCCGCTCCGATCGCCGCTGCAATGGGCTCTTCAATGATGGAAACCTCTCTGGCACCTGCCTGATAGGTAGCATCCTCAACCGCCTTCTTCTCCACTTCCGTGACACCGCTGGGTACACACACGGCGATACGCGGCTTGCGGAAAGTCTTCTTACCCAGAGCCTTCTGGATGAAATACTTCATCATCTTCTCTGTTACCTGATAATCCGAAATAACACCCTGACGCAGTGGCCTTACCGCTACGATATTGCCCGGTGTCCTCCCCAACATCAATCTTGCATCTTCACCGATGGCCTTGATCTTGTTCGTATCTCTATCAAAAGCTACAACAGAGGGCTCCTTTAATACAACGCCCTTGCCCCTGATGTAGACCAGTATGCTGGCTGTTCCCAAATCGATTCCGATATCTGTATACTGCATTCCCTTTGATCCCCTTTCTCGTGATCTCTCTATAATAATTTCCAATTGCTGTCAAAATAAACCATCCAAACGGTCTTCCATCGTCCTTCAACCGCATGTTTTCATGAAAAAGCGCAATATGCTGGATATATTATAACCTAAAGAAATGGTTTTTCAAAGGCTTTTATAGATTTTTTAAAAAATTTTAAAAATTAAAAAGAACACCAAAAACAGAACGGCTCCTTCCGTCCTGTTTTCAGCATCCGTGCTCCATAATATTATTATCGGCGGATTATCCCAATTGCTTAACTGTCGTATCCTGGAAAAACATACCAAAAATAATCTCCAAGTCGTTCCCGAAACAGCTCATACCTTAATATCAAATGGCCGATAAAGCATCGAAGCCTCCTGCAGTTCTTCCGCATTGATCCCGGCTTCCGTCTGCAAAGCTTCCAGCCCATCGACAGCCTCCGGCAATTCTTCCGCCACTTTCTGCAGCTCATCCGGCGTCATTTCCTCAGTAAGGACATCCTGCATCTCTTCCTGCAGCTCCAGCGCTTCTTCCATCACTTCATCCAGCTCATCGAGAATGCCGCCACTCTCCGTACCGGTAACCTCTTCCACAAGATCTTCCATTCTCTCTTCCGGTGTCTTGGGTTTACTCTTCTCCACTGCTTCGGCGATCTTCTCCCCGATCTCCTGCGACTCGTCCATCATATGCATCATCTGCTCATTGTTGTAAGCCGCCTTCGCCGCTTTGATCTGATCTTCATAGGAGCGGAACATCTCCAGCTTCCTGGCAATTTCCTCCACCGTCTCACACTCTATATTCTTCAGATTCTCTTTCTGGTTCTCGAAAAATGCAACCTGTCTGTCCCGCTCTTCCTGCCGTTCCATCTTCTGCTGCGTGCTTTTCAGGCCACGTCCCATACCCAAAAAACCGCTGCCAAAAACAGAACTGCCGAACCCATGCATACCGATATTCATAGAGATACCTCCCGCTTTCTTCCGACTTTCCAATGTCACCCGCTCATGCGGCCTGCCAGTTGATCGCCCTGCCGCACACCACATCGTTCATATTTATTATATCGTCGGTCTGCCTGCTGCCGTGAAGACGGTCAGTATACAATTCGTGTCATATTTGCGCCATTTCACGGCATTGGCAGCTGTTTCCGGGCGTTCGCGGAATAGTGCAAGGCTGAACTGTTACCGCAGAATTTCTATATGCATAACGTCTGCAGCTTATTTCCTTCTCTTTGCTTTCTCTAACATCTTCTTAATATAAATGCCGGTATAGGATACCGGATTCTCCGCCACCTTCTCGGGCGTGCCCTCAGCGATCACGGTACCACCGCCCTCGCCGCCTTCCGGACCCATGTCAATGATATAGTCCGCCGTCTTGATCACATCCAGATTGTGCTCAATGACCACCACCGTATTGCCGCCTTCCGCCAGCTTGTGCAGAATATCCACCAGCTTGTGCACGTCTGCAAAGTGCAGTCCCGTGGTAGGCTCGTCCAGAATATAGATGGTCTTACCCGTACTGCGCTTGCTCAGCTCCGTGGCCAGCTTGATCCGCTGCGCCTCACCGCCGGACAGCGTCGTAGAAGGCTGGCCCAGCTTCACGTAGGACAATCCCACATCATAAAGCGTCTCGATCTTCCTGCGGATGGACGGCAGATTCTCGAAAAAGGGCATCGCCTCCTCCACGGTCATGTCCAGCACATCATAAATATTCTTGCCTTTATATTTTACTTCCAGCGTCTCACGGTTATAGCGCCTGCCACCGCAGACCTCACAGGGCACATAGACATCCGGCAGGAAATGCATCTCGATCTTGATGATGCCGTCGCCGCCGCAGGCTTCGCATCTGCCGCCCTTCACATTAAAACTGAACCTGCCCTTGCTGTAGCCTCTGGCCTTGGCATCCTGGGTGGAGGCAAACAAATCTCTGATCTGGTCGAACACTCCCGTATAGGTGGCCGGATTCGAACGGGGTGTCCTGCCGATGGGCGACTGATCGATGTCGATCACCTTGTCCAGCTGGTCGATGCCTTCAATTCCCGTATGTCTGCCGGGCACGCACCGCGCCCTGTTCAAGTCCCGTGCCAGATGCTTGTAAAGGATCTCGTTGACCAGCGAACTCTTGCCGGAACCCGAAACACCCGTCACACAGGTCATGATCCCCAGCGGGATTTTAACGTCTACCTTCTTTAAATTGTTCTCCTGCGCGCCTTTTATCTTCAAATAGCCGGTAGCTTTTCTTCGCTTCTCCGGTACGGGAATCCGCAGTCTGCCGCTCAGATACTGTCCTGTGACGGACTCTTCCACCTGCATGATCTCCTCAGCCGTGCCCTGCGCCACAACCATGCCGCCGTGGGAGCCGGCCCCCGGTCCGATGTCCACGATATGATCCGCCGCAAACATGGTGTCTTCGTCATGCTCCACCACCAGCAGCGTGTTGCCCATATCTTTGAGATTCTTCAGGGCGGCGATCAGCTTGTCATTGTCCCGCTGGTGCAGGCCGATACTGGGCTCATCCAGAATATAGCACACCCCCACCAGACCGGAACCGATCTGGGTCGCCAGACGGATCCGCTGCGCCTCACCACCGGAGAGCGATCCTGTGGCCCTTGACAAAGACAGGTAATCCAGCCCCACCTCCATCAGGAACCCGACTCTGGCCCTGATCTCTTTCAGGATCCTTCTGCCGATCAGCTGTTGCTGCTGTGTCAGCTCCATATCCCCGATAAAAGCATGCAGCTTCGTGATGGACATGGAAGTGATCTCATAAATATTCTTATCACAGACGGTCACTGCCAGCGATTCCTTTTTCAGACGCATACCGCCGCATTCCTTACAGGGAGTGATGCGCATGAAGGACTCATACTCCTGTTTGATCATGTCCGACCCCGTCTCCCGGTATTTCCGTTCCATATTTTTGATCAGACCCTCGAAGGCGATGGGATAGACCCCCTTCCCCCGCTGCCCTTCGTAGTAAACGTCCACCTTCTTACCATCCGTACCGTAACAGATCGCATCCTGCGCTTTCTGCGGCAGTTCCTCAAAAGGCGTATCCATGCTGAACTTGTACTCTTTAGCCAGCGCCTGCAGAAGCGCATTGGTGAAGCTGCCCTTGTCCTTGCTGGACTGCCACCCCATCACGGCAATGGCTCCCTCATTCAGGCTAAGGCTCCTGTCCGGTATCATCAGCTCCAGATCAAATTCCATCTTATAGCCCAGCCCGAAACATTCCGGGCAGGCCCCGAAAGGATTATTGAAGGAAAAACTTCTCGGCTCAATCTCACTGATGCTGATCCCGCAATCCGGGCAGGCGAAGCTCTGGCTGAAATTAATCGGCTCACCGTCGATCACATCCAGAATCATCAAACCTTCCGCCAATGCAAACACACTCTCAACGGAATCGGTCAGACGTCTCTCAATCCCCTCCTTGACTACCAGACGGTCCACCACGATCTCTATATTATGCTTGATATTCTTCTCCAGTTTGATCTCTTCCGACAGCTCATACAGGTTCCCGTCTACGCGCACGCGCACATAGCCGCTGCGCTTGGCCCGTTCGAACACCTTGACATGTTCGCCCTTTCTCCCCCGCACCACCGGCGCCAGAAGCTGTATCCTCGTCCCCTGCGGAAGCCCCATCACCTGATCCACAATCTGATCCACCGTCTGCCGTCTGATCTCCCTGCCGCACTTCGGACAGTGCGGAATGCCGATCCTGGCATACAACAGTCTGAAATAGTCATAAATCTCTGTCACCGTTCCCACAGTGGAGCGCGGATTCCTGTTGGTCGATTTCTGATCGATGGAGATTGCCGGGGACAACCCTTCGATCCGCTCCACATTCGGCTTTTCCATCTGTCCCAAAAACTGCCTTGCATAAGAAGACAGAGATTCCATATATCTTCTCTGTCCCTCCGCATAGATGGTGTCAAAGGCAAGCGAAGACTTTCCCGAACCAGACAGTCCCGTAAGCACCACAAACTCATTGCGCGGAATATCCACATCCAGTGATTTCAGATTATGTTCATTCGCACCCCGAATCTTAATGTATTCCCGAGGACGCATCTTTACCGTATCTGACATAGTTCCCTCCATGTATCTTTGCTTTTTTATATCTTTGCTTTTTGTATCTTTACTTCTCTATATCTTTATTTCTCTATATTTTTGATTCCCTTTCTAATTCCATTATCATCCTGCGGGCACACTCACTCTAACCTCCTTGATTCCGCTCTGCGGAATTTCAAATCCAAAGACAGGCAGGCTTGTCTGGAAGAATGCCGTATTTTTGGCATTCTCTTAAAATTTAGCAACTCTTAGGCTGCGTTCTTTGCTGCTTTAGAGTTGGCTAATGTTTTTCTCACACTAACTCCCATCTGCCTGCTTCAGCAGGCATACAAATCAGGATCGGGAAATTTTTAATTTCACGCTATTCTTTGTCAAAATCCCGCAGCTTCCCTTTCAGTTCCACCATCCTGTCACGCAGCTCCGCAGCAGCCTCGAAATTCAAATCCGCGGCAGCCTTCTTCATCTGCTTCTCCACATCCTTGATCAGCTTCTCCAGCTCCTGCCTGCTCATGGATTCCGGATCCTTCTCAAACTTCCGTTCCTCTTTGGCGATCGTCCGCGAAATACTGATCAGATCGCGTACCGCTTTCTTGATCGTCTGCGGTGTAATGCCATGTTCCTGATTATAGCGCTGCTGAATCTCCCGCCTGCGGTTCGTCTCCGTGATCGCCGCACGCATGGAATCCGTCATATTATCTGCATACATGATAACATGTCCTTCCGAATTACGCGCTGCACGTCCAATCGTCTGGATCAGGGATGTCTCGGAACGCAGGAAGCCTTCCTTATCCGCATCCAGGATCGCCACCAGTGAAATCTCCGGAATATCCAGCCCCTCACGCAGCAGGTTGATTCCCACCAGCACATCGAACACATCCAGGCGCATGTCCCGGATGATCTCCGCCCGCTCCAGCGTATCGATATCAGAGTGCAGATACTTCACACGGATTCCCACATCGCTCATATAAGCTGTCAGGTCTTCCGCCATCCGCTTGGTCAGTGTCGTCACCAGAATCTTATGATGGTTCGCCACTTCCCTGTTGACCTCAGAGATCAGATCATCGATCTGTCCCTCCACCGGACGCACGTCCACTTCCGGATCCAGCAGGCCGGTAGGCCGGATGATCTGCTCCGTGCGGAACAGCTCATGGGCCGCCTCATAATCTGAGGGCGTTGCGGACACAAACAGCATCTGATCAATGTGCTGTTCAAACTCCCCAAAGTTCAAGGGCCTGTTATCCAGTGCCGAAGGCAGCCGGAACCCATAGTCCACCAGCGTGTTCTTCCGCGACCTGTCTCCCGCATACATTCCCCTGATCTGGGGAATCGTCATATGAGACTCGTCTATAATAATAAGGAAGTCATCCTTAAAATAATCCATCAGGGTAAAAGGCGGCTCACCTTCCGCCATGCCGTTGAGATGACGGGAATAGTTCTCGATACCAGAACAGAACCCGGTCTCCCGCAGCATCTCTATATCGAAGTTCGTCCGCTCCGAAATGCGCTGCGCCTCCAGCAGCTTGTCCTCACCTTTAAAGTATTTCACCCGCTCCGTCAGTTCCTTCTCAATCTCTACACAGGCAACATTGATCTTCTCCTGTGGTACGACATAGTGAGAAGCCGGATAGATCATCACATGCTCCAACGTGGCATGTACCTGACCCGTCAACGGATCCGTCTGCGCGATCCGGTCTATCTCATCCCCGAAGAACTCAATGCGGATCAGATGATCACCGCCCTGTGCCGGATAGACTTCCACCACATCACCGCGCACCCGGAAGCAGCACCGGTCCAGATCCATGTCATTGCGGTCGTACTGCATCTCGATCAGTCCCCGGATCACATCATCACGATCCCGCTGCATACCGGGCCGCAGAGACATACTCATACCCGCATACTCTTCCGGACTTCCCAGACCATAGATGCAGGACACACTGGCCACCACCACCACATCCCGCCGCTCTGTCAAAGATGCCGTGGCCGAAAGGCGCAGCTTGTCGATTTCGTCATTGATGGAAGAATCCTTTGCGATATAGGTATCGGTAGACGGCACGTAAGCCTCCGGCTGGTAATAGTCGTAGTAGGAGACAAAGTATTCTACCGCATTTTCAGGGAAAAATTCCTTGAACTCGCCGTACAGCTGTCCAGCCAGGGTCTTATTGTGCGCTATGACCAAAGTGGGCTTCTGCAGCTGCTGAATGATATTGGCCATGGTAAAGGTCTTGCCGGAACCGGTCACGCCCAACAGGGTCTGAAACTGGTTGCCCTCCTTAAAACCTTTGACCAGGGCTTCTATAGCCTGAGGCTGGTCACCGGTGGGAGCGTATTGTGATACTAATTCAAAATGATCCATGATACTATACCTTTCTATAACTATGGCTTTCCTCTTAAGACTAAGCCTAAACCAATCCTATACAATTTAGGGATTTCAAATGAATTATCTGCAAATGCCTTACCCTTTTTTGCTTCCAGCATTCCTGTTTCATAAAGTTCTTGAAGCATATCGTCTCCTTGGGGTTCCAATCCATCCATAAGTACGAATATTTCTTCTCTACTATATCGAGCCGTATCTTTTCCCCTAAATCTATCAAAATGTTGTCTTAATTTTGGAAACTCACTTAAATATGTATTGCATTTAACTTCTGATACTTTAGAAAAAGCCTTTTTCACTGCCATACCAGAAATCAAGCAGTTTTCTTCAAAATTTTCTAATTCTTCTTGTGCTTCTTTAGAATAATTAGCAAAATTGATAAATTCTCTCGGATATTCCCCCTAACCCATCTGTTATTCGTTGTAACAGCCAATCAATCATATTTGCTTCTTTTTCCCTAAATGTAAAACGTTTTTGCCTGGATTCAAATAGATATCCTTTTCCCATTTCCAACAAAAATTTCTGCAATTTATCAATAATTGCTGTTTCTAAATCCGTTTCTGAATATTTAGTTTTTTCTTCCATTCCTAAAAATTCTAATACTGTTGGCTGTTTTACAATATCTTCCGGTTTTGTAATAATGTTGCCTTTCTTTGCCAACTGTAAAACAGCCTCTTTATCTCAGCTAAGCGCCAACCTTTCATAAAGACTGGAATTATACTGTCTTTGCAGAGTGCGTACACTCCATCCTGATTTTGCTGATTCAATTTCATAGAAACTTCTTTCATCTTCATTTTCTATTCGCATTAATTGCAAGTAGTGTGACCATGATACTATGAATGGTGGTTTCTCTTCAAAAAAGCTAAACACTGTTTCACTTTTTTCAACCGCAAATAAATTAAACACTGTTTCATCAATTCTATCCTTATAGGTCAGATAAAACTTCCGCGCATTTTTCAAACTATCCTCCGAAAATCCTCTTTCAAAATTCTTTTTCATTTCTTCAGACAGGCTTTTAATAACTTGACTACCATATCTTGCTCTTGTTTCACCTTTTTGCTGCACTTCTATAATCCATTTCCCAATAGTATAATAAGTAAGCAATGAATCATATTCACTTGTTGAACAGCAATATTTCTTGCATGCTTTACTAAAGCCACTGTATTGGCACATAGCCTTTCGATAGCGGCGTCCTCGTTAGCTAATACGTCTGTTTTTTGACTGTGATTCATGTTTGACCGCCTCCTTGCATGCTTCGATTTCCGCTTCCCATATTTCTTCTCAAATGCCATCATCTTTGCTGTTTTGTACTATCTTATGCTATCCGGTCCATTACACGAAGCCAGGCCAAAAACTCCACCCGTCCGCCTGATGTTATTTCGTCCATATCCCTCTATTTCATCCACAAAATACGGTACAACCAACACCAAGTAACACTAAATAATACGGTTTATTATTTCCAAGTGAACCAGGACACAAAGTATTCTACCGCATTTTCAGGGAAAAATTCCTTGAACTCGCCGTACAGCTGTCCAGCCAGGGTCTTATTGTGCGCTATGACCAAAGTGGGCTTCTGCAGCTGCTGAATGATATTGGCCATGGTAAAGGTCTTGCCGGAACCGGTCACGCCCAACAGAGTCTGAAACTGGTTGCTCTCCTTAAAACTTTTGACCAGGGCTTCTATGGCCTGAGGCTGGTCACCGGTGGACTGGTATTCTGAATGAAGTTTGAATATACTTTGTTCAGTTTGCACAAAGGTTACCTCCGAAATTCATATTAAAAAAGTTCGCCTATTGGTACGAAATTCATTCTCCTGGGATCATGTAAAAGCAGATTTGATTATATCATACTGAATCAGATTTGTACAGTGATTTGCAGAACATTTGTTCTGTTCTCCTGGCTTTTTGTGAATGAGCTTTTTTATCTCTAAAATCTTTCAGTCCAATTTTCCTGACAAAGTCCTTTTATAAAATTATGTGTGATACCACCGTTGCTGTCAGTGTAAGAATCCCCTATGCCAATTCGCGTGTGAAGGGCATCGGTCTTTAAGTGGAGTATTCGAGAAAAATATATTCTATAAAGATTGCAAAATTGAAGTCGATTTCAAGTGGTTCTACCAATTATCCTGAGACAAGGGAATCTCCCCACCTGTAAAACAGGTGAGGAGGAACAAGGGCTCCAGGCCTTTCTTACCGGTAACTTACACACTTTATATTACGCCCCGTCAGAGAGAATATCATTTTGTAACGCTGACAATCAACCATTACTTAAACTGCCGCTGTTTTCCTGCTTCTCTTTTTTGTTTTCTCAGCTAATTTTTTTATTTGTAAATCATACCTGTCAATAATCAGCAAATTATTCGGAATATCATTATAATCAAAGACGTCTATATAATCATAGTGGGTTCGAATCACCACCATATAAGAACACTTTTTACTTCTTGCTGCTTTTATCAATTTACCCACCGTGTCAGATAAAGCTTCATCTCCACGTTGAATGCGTATTGCTACAGTTCCTTCATCTATATGCTCTCTTAAAAATCCATCAATTCCACCATTTCGTTGAACGGGTACAGCATCGATACTTTTTATAATTGCCATGCAGTCATCATCTAAGTTCTGGTATGCTTGTTTCCCCTTTTTAAGTAGAAATGAATCCGTTTTTATAATGCTTTCCAATCTTTCGAGTGTAAGTTCAACGGCTTCATTTGTAATGTCAAAGCCTAAATACTTTCTATTTAACAACTTACTTGCAACTAACGTAGTTCCGGAACCCATAAATGGATCCAATACTATATCATCCTCATCAGTCACTAACTTAATTATCTGTTCTAATAGAATTATAGGTTTTTGTGTAGGATATCCAACTCTTTCTTTTGCCTTTGGATTTAAATACGGAATTTCCCAAACATCAGACAACGGAACTCCTTTTTTTGCATGTCCCATCACAACCTGACCATTTTCGTCTACTTTATACTTTGATTTGCCCTTCTCGTCTCTTACTCGATCTTGTAAAATTTGATCAACATTCGTTGTTTCTGAATAATCCGTATACATTGTATTAAATTTAAAATCTTTTGTTTTACTATAGAAAAAAATAATCTGATGATTATTCAATAATCCCTTTTTTGAATTCGACCACCTTTTATACGACCACACAATTTCACTTTGAAAATTAGTCACTCCAAATATTTCATCCAGTGCAATTTTCAAGTAATGTGAGGCGTTTCTATCACAATGGACAAAGATACTTCCTGTTCTTTTCAACACTCTTTTACATTCTTGGAAACGAATCTTTGTATATGCTATATAGTCATCCATATTCTCCCACGAATCCGTAAATGAGTATTCAACACCCTCTTTGCTGGATAGCTTTTGAGTTTCTTGTGTAAAAAAAGGTGGATCCATATAAATTGCATCTATTGTATCAGAATCTAATTGTCTCATTAATTCATAACAATCTCCGCAATATACATTATTCAGCTCCATTCAATCACTTTCCATTTCTCTCTAATATTGATTTCAAATCTATTCCCGTGTCATTCTTCAAATACTCCCATGCCTTTTCTCCAGAGTAATACTCACCACCCAGATTACTATACAATTCTTTCAATTTTGCTTGAATACGAATTGCCTGACCACGATTAGGTTCAAAGAACATAATTCTAACAGGAGTGTATCCAGCCTTTTGAATAATTCTAACTCGCTTATGTTCCTTTTTTATGTGATCCCCATCTGTAGTCGCATCTTTCCACTTTAATTCAATAGCGCGTTTTCCAATCAAGCAGTCAATCTCAACTGTTTTAGGGCTTTGATCAATCGTATTTGGTAATTTAACTTTCTCTTGTGCATCAGGATACGCGAGTTTGAAGCACTTTATTGCAAGTTCCTCTACTAATGAACCAGCATATTTGTATAAAAACCTACCTACATTTTGCTGAAAATCAATCTGATATCCTTCTTCATTTGTAAATCCCAATGCATTATATAACATATAGTGATCATTGTTATCAGACTCCATTTCAATCTTTCTTTCTCTAATTTTCTTTTGTAATTCTTCTCTGTACCTTAAAATAACCTTTACTAATCTTTCGTCTCTGCTATCCATAGTGATCTCCTTATTATAGTTCCTTTGTTACTCATAGTCAACACTACATATTTTTGAAAAATACCTCAAAAGACACATCTAATGCAATCAATATTTTTTCTAAGCTTTTTATTGATAAATTTCTTTTCCCACTTTCAACACCCGCAACATACGTCCTGTCCAGTTCTGCTTTGAATGCCAATTTTTCTTGACTTATACCTTCTTCTTTTCGAAGTTCCTTTATTCTATTTCCAACCTTATCAGTTATCATAAACTAAGCCTCCTTATAAATTTTCCAACGCAGTTACTTATAAGTCTACGGACTATATGTAACACCATCATTAAAAATGATGAAAAAACCACAATCGCAGTAGTTCTACTACCATCAATTATGGCTTTTTCACCGCAATTCATTTAAAGTACAGCAATTTAACTCTTATAACTTAGTTTTCCTCTTGATAACTCTCTCTGGCATACGCCATCAACCGCTCTTTCTTTCAGCGTCGTCATAATATTCCTTCTTTCTTTTCGCATTTCTCCGTTATTATATCAAAAAATCGAATCATTCACACCACTATTTTTCCGCAGATTACCCTCAGTGAACAAAGGAATACACGCCCTGAACCATGATATTTGAGCGGTTTT
>OFFS01000080.1_pt1 | contig 81682 bp, 67 predicted proteins | sample 1521541 | NCBI WGS metagenome assembly OFFS01 (sample SAMEA3504127, study PRJEB24116) | mouse gut metagenome | biome: mouse gut; feature: mouse-associated habitat; material: faeces | place: Denmark | collected 2011 | reverse complement strand
CCGCACGCCGGGTTCTGTAGAGGGGCTTCCTTCGCAAGGGGGAAGTCTACTCGACTCAAGAAGGAATACAAAGCCAAATATGGGAAAAAGACATCTGTCCTTTTTGCGGACAGAAAGATGAAAAAATAGAGAAGCTATTTCTTGAAACAGAAGAAGCTTTGAAAGAAAGCAATAAGGTTATTTTGGATGATCTACAGCATATTAACAGTGAAATAGATAAATATTTCGAAATAAGGACAGCAGAAGTTGAAAGTTTGGTAAAGGAGCACTCTGAAGATTATAAAAATTATCAGAGATTAAAAAACTTATTGAAAATTAATATCGGATCAGATGAAAAAGGTATATTGGAAGAAAAGAAGTTTTATTTTGATTCAGTAGGAAAAGCGGAATTTGAAGAATCGTTTCTTGCATTAAAAAATAGTTTAGAAGAAGAACAGAGAGCTTTTGCTACTATTTTCGAGGACGAACTAATTGTTAAATATGATAATATTTTAATAGAATATTATTCAGACAGAAGTCAGCATACGTTAGAACAGATAAATGATAAGATAGCGTATATTGCTGATTATTATAGTGATGATTATCAAAGTATATTGACAGCATGTTGTGAGAGAATAAAAGGCTTGCAGGATGAACTGGCCGAAAAACAAAAATCTAATACAATTATGATTGAATATACAGACAAATACATAGATACGTATAAGAAGGCGCGTAAAGAATATCAAACAAAGCTGGTAGAAAGAATAAAAGTTCCGCTATATGTATATTCTGGAAAGGTGATTCAAAATTATCCGATGGGTCTGGGTGTTATTGCAAGGATTAAAGCGTCACAGATTGTTTTTGAGACAGAAAAAAAGGATGATGATGTTTTTGAATATTTAAGTGCGGGGCAGTTAAATGGCGTTATGCTTTCAATTATGTTGGCAGTAAGAAGTGTTTTGGATTTGGATGAATCAATCAATTTAATTATGATTGATGATCCGTTACAAACTATTGATGATATCAGTGCATTTTCGTATGCAGATTTGTTAGCGGAGCAATTTGGAGATGCACAAATTATTCTGTCTACTCATGAAGCAGATAAGTCAGATTTGCTGGAGTTTAAATTTAGACAGCATGGAAGAGAAATAAAAAAATACAATATGCATAATAATTATTTGGCAGATGTTTGAATAGAAATGCAGGGCTATACGATTTAGGAAATTGAAAGGAGGCTCAAAATCGCAATCACAAAAATATCCTGCATCCACCAGACAGGAAAAAGATACATGGCTATGCACCTTGCAAATGCCATTTCCTACATTACAGACGAGGAAAAGACGCAGAAAGGCGCACTGGTGGGAAGCCATAACTGCAACGCAGATACCGCCCTGCAGGAAATGCTTGCCACGAAAAGGAAGTTTGGAAAGATAGATAAGCGGCAGGGCTACCATTTCATCATATCCTTCAAAAAGCAGGAAGTAAGACCGGAAACTGCTATGGAGATCACCCAGAAGTTTGTAGAGAGATATTTTGGCGATGATTTCCAGTGCCTGTATGCCACCCATGATAATACAGAGCATGTTCACAGCCACATTCTTTTCAACAGCGTGTCATGGCGTACCGGAAAGAAGTACCGCTACGAAAAAGGCGATTGGGCAAAAGAAATCCAGCCCATTGTCAATGAACTCTGTAAGGAGTACGGTCTTTCCATACAGGATATTGAGATAGGTACAGAAAAAGAGCCAAAGAAATGGGATAAAACAAAGCAGGGTATTTTTAAATGGAATCACCAGATCAGCCTGGATGTGAAGGATTCCATTTCTTTTGCAAATAATTATGAAAATTTCCTGAAATTAATGGAACTGAAAGGATATGAGATAAGGCAGAATAATGGAGCAGCTTTTTTGAAGCCTATGGGAGATAAGCGTTTTATCCGGCTTACAGATATTTCAGCATATTATACAAAAGAATCCATTGAGGGTCAGATAGAAAAGGGAATACGGCGTAACACTGTCAGGACGGAAAACCGTACCCCAAGGATTATCGGGTGCAGGAAAAATTACCGAAGATACATTCCGCCAACATCATACCAAAAGGCATTTCTTGCAAAAATGTACCGCACCGGACAGCTAAAGCGGAAGCCCTACAGCCAGATGTGGAGATACAAGGAGGAAGCTGCAAAGTTTGAAAAGCTGCAGTCGCAATACCTATACCTGTGCAGGCACAGCATCCGCTCCGCAGAAGAATTAGAAAAACGGAAAAAGGATCTTGATGTCCGCATGGACGATCTGGACGAAGTGAGGCATCAGATATACAAAAGGCGGTATCCACACAAGAGTGCCCTTGCGCTGCTTAAGATAATTGAAGAGAATGAGACACGTGCTTCCTATTACAAACAGGGAAGCCTTTTTTATGCCCCTAATTATGAGAAATGGAAGGAGGCGGCAGAAATTTTAGTTCAGAAGGGATATACGATAAAACAGGTTTCAGAAATGAAGGAGGCATATCAGACGGAGCTTGCATCCGTAGCAAAGGCAAAGCGTGAACTTAAAAAAGAAGAAAACCTGATCAGCGGTATTCTTTCAGGAAGAAGCAGAGCGCAGGTAATGGAGATTACAGTACCGGAGATAAATACACCGCATAAAGCTAAGGAAAATATAAAAGAGACAGATAGTATACGGAAAGCTATTTCCGCCGGGAAAGGGGGTGATACAGAAAAAACAGGATCAGTCCAGACAGAAATGCCAGCCCATAATGGGAAGAAACAGCCGGAACAGGCAAGATAGCAATTACAGGAAGGAAAACAGATGGAAAAAGATTTAAATGATAAATTGAAACAGGAAAAACTTTCTTATTTCAGGTCAAAAGAATACCGGGGAGAGCAGCTTAAAGTGATCATGGATGCCATTGACTATGGTATTGGCACAGATTATTTGCAGCTTTTTGAAGACACCGCTATTCCGGCAGGGATAATGAAAAATATGCTCACCGCAATGAAAGAGGATTACGGTGTACAGGAAGCGGCATTTTTATCTGCTGTCAGGCAGGAAGAATCAGGGCGCATTTTACTGGAAGCCTTAAAGTCAGGCGTGCCTCTTCCAGAATTACAGGCAGCCTACCGGGATGGGATGTTCCCCATAGAACTACGGGAGAAGATACTTCCCCTCATGCAAAATAAGGAGGCAGTGCCAGAGAAAATCGGGGAAAGGATGGAATTCATTACGGAAGCGGTAAGGGAGCTGAAAGAGAGTTTTTTAAGGCAGAACAGCTTCATAGAGGATTTGAAGAAAGCCATGGAAGATAAGCCGGATATTTTTTCGGTGCAGGAAAAGGGAACGGGAGCAGATACAGAAGTTGATCCTTATTATCTGGAACTGGAAGAGCAGTTCCGGCAGGCAAGGGAGGATGCGGAGCGGCTTTTAGAGGAACGGGAAGAAACCGTCAGGAGATTAAGGGAACTGGAAGCGGAAAATAAAAACCTCCATGAGCAGTTGCTGGCACAGAAGTCATACATGGCAGGGCTGCAGGAAAAGCAGGCAGCACAGGAAAGCAGAAATATACAGGAAAAACAGAAGCCAGACAGCAGCCCTGAAATAAAAAACTGCCAGAGGCAGGAGGCAGGAGGAGCCGGAAATAAAAAGCAGGACAGCTTCTTATCTTCATTCAGTTTTCCATTCATCCGCAGGAAAGCAGGCTTACTGGAAAAGTTAGCCGGGGAACTGGATGCCGGTCAGATAGCGGAGATACGCCTTGGCATTGAGGACGGACTTACGGAAGGGCAGCTTGCTCTTCTTGCAGATAAGGCTATGGATGCAGAAAAGATCAGGGAACTCCGCATGACCATGAAGATATTAAACGAAAGGGGGCAGGGAAAATGACACAGCAGTTGCAGGAATTTATCTATGCATCAGAGGATTTTAGGGGAAAAAGTGAAAAGCTGGCGCAGTCCATAGAAATTAACAGTTTCCTTTTAGCTGACAGCAGTACGGAAAAAGCGGGGCAGAGAAATACTATACTTAGTAAACTATGCAGGCAGGCGGCACAGGCAAAGGAAGCAGGGAACGCTATGGAGGCGGCAATGCAGAATCTTGAAAAGGAACTTGCGGCAGTGAGAGACCGCCAGTACCAGCAGCAGAAAGAAATGCAGCAGTCCAAAGGGCAGGAGAAGGGGGCTTCCAGATGAGCAGTGAGATTACGGATGCAGTACAGGTCATCCATATATTGTTTGAAGGCACAGACTTATTTCTTCGTGTTGCCGGTGTGGGTTTAAAACCGTTGAAGCAGCTTGCGAAGCTTTTCATGGGAATCCTTGCAAAGGAAAAAATGGAAGGGAAAACTTCCATGAAAAATCTCCTAAAGCGTGGCGGTGATATGCACGTTTTCAAGTTCCCACAGGAGCAGCTTAAGAAGGTGGAGGCAATGGCAAAGAAATACGGAATCCTCTACTCCCTGCTCCCGGATTTTAATAAAGACGGTATGAGGGAAATGGTATTCCATGCAGAATCCCTCCCCCGTATGAATGCCCTGATTGAAAAGCTGAAAGTCGGGCAGGTCATTGGATTGGAGGAATATTTCCAGGACACTTCCGGCAGGGATATAGATAAATTTTATGAAGAAATGAAGGGCAGGGCAGCGGAAAAAGGAGCAGGAAAGGAAACAGGAGCTATGCAGAAAAATACAGCCAGCAGGGGGCAGGATCAGAAACTGCCATGGATGGAGACAGGATACCTGAAGATGAAGGATATTGAGGCGATCCCCTTAGACCAGAGGCTGAATATCTTAGACCGCTACCAGTCCGGGGAATATGACCCTATTACTATTACAAGCAAATTGATCACTGAACAGAAAGAGGATTATGTGACGGTGCGGCTCCCAAGGCAGACCGGTAAATTTATCCGAATCCCGGCAGAGGACTTCTATTTCCCGGAGGGGAGCCGTACAGCATTGGCGTTCCTTAAGAAGAAAGAGGAAATGAAGGTATATACAGAGCATGGGAGTGAAATGTTTTCCATGAAAGGCAGTGAAGTCTTCCATAATTACTTTGATACTGTCAATGCAAATATCCGCACTGCCATGGAGCATAAGGCAGATGAAAGGGAGAGGGATCAGGGAGACCGGGAAAACAGCAAAGAAAGCAGCAGGGCAGATAGAACCACCCAGCCTGAAACCGGGAAGCCGGCAAAAGATATGGCGGAGAAAACTGCAAAAGATACAGCAGAAAAAGTAAGGACTATCAAGAAAGAAATCAAACAGCCGGTGAAAGGCAGGTGAGCATTTGAAGAGATTTAACGTGTTTACCTGTCTTTTTTATGGAACAGTGATAGCCGGATGCATCTATCTGGGATTTTTCCTTGGCAGCATCATCCAGCCGGGCATGACGCTGTATTCTTTTGTTCCGGCACTTAAAGAGCAGATGGCGAATCCGCTAAAAATCAAAGTGACAGCATATACCCCTTATACCATGATAGCAGTATTCTTCACAGCACTTTTATCTGTCATGGTGCAGAAAACAAACCGGAAGAATTACCGTTTCGGGAAGGAGCATGGTTCGGCAAGGTGGGCGGATGCGGCAATGCTGGCAAAACAGCTGGGCGATAAGGATAATTACCACCGCATCCTCTCCCAGAACCTGCGCCTTTCCATGAATACAAGAAAGACCATGCGCAACAACAACATCTTCTGTATCGGCGGTTCCGGCGCAGGCAAGAGCATGTTCCTCATCAAGTGCAACATCATGGAGATGCAGGGCAGTTTTGCCGCCACCGATCCAAAAGGGGAACTGCTTGGGAGCGCAGGAAATTTTTTAAAAGCGAACGGCTACCAGATAAAGGTTTTCAACCTGATCAGCCCGAAGGAGAGCAATAAATACAATCCCTTTTCCTACATAAGGACAGAGACGGACGTGCTTAAACTGATCACAAACCTGATAAAAAATACAACGCCGAAAAAGAGCAGCAGCAATGACCCGTTTTGGGAAAACGCAGAAAAGCTTTTCCTACAGGCATTATTCTACTATGTGTGGATGGAGATGCCTCCGGGCAGGAAAAATATCGCGTCCGTACTGGAATTGCTGGCAGAAGCAAAAAGGGAAAAAGATGAGCCCAGCAGGCTTGACCGCCGCATGGAGCTTCTTGCAAGGAGCAGCCCTTTAGGGGAAGACCACCCGGCAGTGCGCCAGTACAGGAAGGTCATGGATGGTGCGGATAATACGGTAAAGAGCATCATCATCAGCGTAAATGCAAGGCTTGCTTTCCTTGAAAATGAAGCAATCAAGGAACTGTTAGAAATGGATGAACTTCATTTCGGAGAATTAGGCACAGGGAAAAACAGTGATAAAAAGACAAAAACGGCTTTATTCATTGTCACGCCGGATTCCGATAAATCCTACGCATTTTTGGTAGGGATGCTCTATGAACAGTTGATGCAGGAGCTTTATTATCAGGCAGACACGAAGCATGGCGGCAGGCTCCCCATCCATGTATCGCTCCTGATGGATGAATTTTACAACACACCCTTGCCCGATTCCTACCTGAATTTTCTTAGCACCATGCGGAGCAGGGAGATATCCAACGTGATCGTGGTGCAGAATATCGCACAGATCAAGGAACTTTTTAAGGACGGGTGGGAGACCATACCGGGCAATGCCGATACCCTTGTCTATCTTGGCGGCAATGAGCAGTCAAGCCATAAGTACATCAGCGAATTGCTGGGGAAAAGCACTATAGACAAGCGCAGCAGCGGCGAGACCCTGGGAAAGCGTGGCAGTTCCAGCCGGAATTATGATGTCCTTGGGCGTGAGCTTATGACGCCCGATGAAGTGAGGAAACTGGATAATAAAAAATGCATTGTCCTGATCCGGGGCTGTGACCCGGTGATAGATTTTAAGTACAACACCTTTAAGCATCCCATGTTCAAAAGGAGCGGTGACGGGGAAGGGAAGTGGTACATCCACCACCCGGAAAGGAAAAAGGGCATAGATATCATAGATAAAGAAACAGCAGAACGCCTGAAAAAAGAGGCGGGGGAAGATGGGAATGTGATCATCACCACCATAACCGCAGAAGAACTGATAAGGCTTGGGAATACATCAGCAGAAAAGTAAAAGATACAGATAAAAGAAGCAATTACCAGATTTCAGACAGAGCGAAAGCCAGCCCACAAAAGCTGATAAAGCAAAACAGTAACCAGCCAGCCTGAGCTAAGGCAGAATATAAAAAATTAGTCAGCCCATGGAACAAAAATATAGCAGCCAATAACCAGATAATTATTGATAAAGAAAGGATTCAACCATTATGAAAAGAGAAAACATAACCGTAACCACATTCAGCAGGAAAAACAGATTTAAGAAACATATCGTACCCATGGCGGCAGGCATCATCACAGCCGCATCCATGTATGCCCTGCCTGTCCATGCATCCGGGGTATCGGAAGTCCTTAACCCCATCAACAATCTAAAGACGCTGGTGCTTGCCATTATCGGGGCAGTAGGCGTGATCATCCTTGCCAAGAACGTGATGGAGTTCGCACAGGCATACCAGCAGCAGGATTCCTCTTCCATGAATTCTGCACTGAAAGGCATCGTGGCAGGGCTTATCATGGCAGGCATTTCCGCAGTGATGACTTTCCTTGGATTTTAAAGGGAGGCGGATTTATGGAGATATTTAAGTTAGGGGATGACATCCTTGCCCTGCTGGAAATGGTGCTTGGCTTCTGGAACAACCAGATCAGCCTTGTGTTCTCCCTGCTGGGGCAGTCGCCGGTCTCTTTCAAGGGCGGCGGCCCATGGGCGGTAGTGGAGAACCTGCAGCCTTTATTTGTAGGAGTGGGGAGCGGTCTTGTGGTGCTGTTCTTCGTGGTAGGTTTCTGTGCGGAGAGTGTGGATATCAAAAGTGAGTTCCGCTTGGAAGCAATGCTCCGTATGCTGATACGCCTTGGGATAGCGCAGTGGCTTGTGGCAAACAACCTGACGATCTTAAAGGCATTTTTCAGCAGTATCGGGGCTATGGTGGGGCACCTTGGGAATACCACCATGGCACAGGCAGGTATCGGGGCAGGGGAAGCGGAGGTCATAGAAAACCTTGGATTTGCAACAAGCCTACTGTTCCTGATCCTGTCAGTGATACTTTCCCTTATCATACTGATATGCGGGTTTTTCATCATCTACACCGTATACTTCCGGTTTTTGAAGATCATGGTGATCGTGCCGCTTGCGGCAATCGCCTTTTCCACCCTTGCAGGAAACCGGACAGTGAGCAGTACCTGTGTCAGGTATTTTAAGTATTTCTTATCCGTTGTGATGGAGGCAGTCACTATGGCGTTAGCAATCATTATCTGCAACGCATTTATCAGCGCAGGGCTTCCCTCCTTTACAGGGGGCTATGCGGACTGGGCGCAGGTGCTGATCTACCTGTGTGAGATCACCTTTACCATAGCCTTAACGGTAGGGGCATGTAAAGGCGCACAGTCACTGACAGGCAGGGCGTTGGGATTATAGTAACATGGGAACATAAAAACAGGACAAGACCGGGGAGCGGCAAAGCTTTACAAAATTTAGCCGCATCCCGGCAGGAAGGAGAGAAGATTGATCATTGAGATAAACAAAGACATAGAAAAATATCAGGAGAGCGTGGCAATGGGGCTTTCTGCAAAGCAGCTTGCCTTTTCCATCCTTGCCCTTGGCAGTGGATGCGTCATTGTATTTGTTTTGTATGAAAAGATAGGGCTGACCTTCAGCTGTTACGTGGCGGTTCCTATTGTCGCACCTATTGCACTGTGCGGTTTTTATTCCTACAACGGCATGGGTTTCCGGGAAGTGTTTATCCGGTATATGCGGAGTATTTTCAGGAATAAGGCGTTGGTGTTTCAATCCAGCGGCTACCGGGAAACGGTGTTGGAGATAAAAGAAAGGGAAGAAGCAGAAAAGAGGGCGGCAGTAAGGAAAGCAAAAGAGGAACGGAAACGGATGCGGAGGGAGAAAGTAAAGAGCAGGATAAGGTGCTTATTTAAAAAGAAAGCATAAATCAATATTTTACCGTAGAACAAATGGGGAAAATATGATATGCTTGCAGCAGGAAACATGAAAGGGGAAAAGCGTGTATGACATCTATGGGAAAGGGAAGAAGAGTTTACGATATTGGCGAAATAAAAATAGACGGTCTTGAACCCGCGCCGGAAATGAAGGAACTGCTGGAAAAGGAAAAGCGAGGTGAGATCACCAGGGAAGAAATATGGGATATATTTAACAGCAGGGGGTACAGGATGAAACTGTAGAAATCTGGAAATTACTTGAAGTATACACGATAAAACAATATCAGCCGGGAGGAGATGCCATATGAATAAGATAAAGATATATCTGGACACATCTGTGATCAGTTACCTTGACCAGCAGGATGCGCCCGAAAGGATGAAAGAAACACAGGAGATCTGGGAACTTTTCAAAGAAGGGAAGTATGAGGTATACATTTCTGATGTGGTGGTGTATGAGATTAACCAGTGCAGCAGGGAAAAACGGGAAACCCTGTTGGATTATTTAGACCAGATAGAGTATAATATAATTGAGACAGATGAAGGTACGGTGGAGCTTGCGGAGAAATTCATTGACTTCGGATTCCTGAAGCGGAAAAGCTATGATGACTGCCGGCATATAGCGGCGGCGATCCTTGCAGGATGCGATTTCATCATATCATGGAATTTTAAGCACATCGTCAATGTGAAGACGATCCGGGGCATAAAAGCCATCACCACATATGAGGGCTATAAAGATTTGATGATATACCCGCCATCAGCATTATTGGAAGAGGAGGAAGAGGACTATGGCAGTGATGATAAAAGAACCTGAGGTCAGTGAACGTTTTGACCTGGATGATATCCGGAAAATACGTGAATACAATGCGGCAAGATATGAACATATGACACCGGCGGAGATCGTGGCAGACACAAAAGCCGGGGCAGCAGACCTTTTGGAGGCCATGAAGAAACGGAAGCCCATGAAAGCATAAAATATTTCCAGACAGGTTATGGGCAGAAGGGTGATACAGAAGGTTATTGCTGGCGGCAGTACAGCCAAAAGAAAATACAAGAGTATAGGCACACTTAAAAACCGCTTTAAGTGTGCTTTTTCATGAAAATAATTCTATTTCAATATTTTCATGTGCCATAGACCAGCCCGGAAACCAGTTTTACAGAAGAGATGTGTTTAAATATAGAGTCAGATGATAAAAGGCGCAGAAGCGGTCTTATCAGATTTTATACAGCAACAATCAACCATCAGACCCGGAAGGGAGTGCAGAAAACTCCCTTACCGGGTTTTCTGTATATGGGAACTGCTACATAAAAAGCATTTTCCCATCCCTTCCGGCTTATAAAAGGAAGGAGCAGACAGATTGAGGTTATTCCAGGACAAATTTTCTATCTATAAAAAGGCAGGGGAGCCTTTATACAAAACCCCGAAAAGTGTGCAGGAGTGCATAGAGATCCTTAAGATTGCACCGGATGGCATCTTTGAAGTGGCGGGGAACCGCTACAGCAAAAGCTACCTGTTTTCGGACGTGAACTACAACACCACAAGCGAGGCGGAGCAGGTGGGGATATTTGAAAGCTACTGCAAGTTTTTAAACGCCATGGATGTGGAGTTCAAGATCACCATCAACAACAAAAACCGGAACATGAGATCCCTGAGGGAGAAGGTACTGTTCCAGAAAAAGGGTGACGGGAACGATGCGGAGCGTGGCTGCTACAACCAGATCATGGAGAAGAAGATCATGGAAGGGAAGCAGGGCATAGAACAGGAGAGATACCTGACTGTCTCCATTATCAGGAAGAATTATGAGGAAGCAAAGGCGGCGTTCGCCAGCCTTGAGGCGGTATTACAGAAAGGCTTCGGGGAGCTGGGGAGCAGCCTTGTTACCTTAAACGGAGTGGAACGCCTGCGTACCCTCCATGATTTCTACCGCATGGGTGAGGAAGAATATTTCTCCTTCGATTTTGAAGAGGCGGTAAGGGTGAGCAGGGATTACAAAGACGATATCTGCAACAGCATGTTAAAGTTTTATCCCACCTATATGCAGGATGAAAAAAGATATGCCAAGGCGTTATTCATTAAGAAATACCCAAGTTCCTTATCGGACAGGTTTCTCACAGAGCTTGCAACCGTTCCGGCGCACACCGTTATCAGTATTGATGTAGCGCCTATCCCAAAGGACGTGACCACCAGCACCCTGCAGAAGAAATATATGGGAATTGAGAGCGACATTATCCGCCAGCAGAGGGTGCGGAATAAAAACAACGATTTCTCTTCCGACATTTCCTACAACAAGCGGACGGAGAAACAGCAGATCGAAGAGATCATGGATGACGTGAGGGAGAATGACCAGCGGCTCTTCTATGTGGCAGTGACCATCATCATCAAGGCAGACACGAAGGAAGAACTGGAAGCCATAGAGGAAACCCTGGTGACTATCGGCAAAAGGAACTCCTGCCAGATAGAGGCGCATTATTTAAAGCAGAGGGAAGCATTAAACACAGCCTTGCCCATAGGTGTGCGTCAGGTGGAGACCATGCGTACACTTATGACACAATCCCTTGCGGTACTCATGCCCTTTAACGTGCAGGAGCTTTACCTTCCGGGGAAAGGCGGCACTTACTACGGCGTGAACCAGGTCAGCCGCAACATCCTCTTTGGAAACAGGAAAAGGCTGGTGAATGGCAACGGATTCATTTTCGGCGTACCCGGATCGGGGAAGTCCTTCTTTGCCAAGATGGAGATGGGGAATGTATTTTTAAATACGGATGATGACATTATTGTGATCGATCCCCAGCATGAATACTTCGGGATTGCGGAGCGGTTCGGCGGCCAGGTGGTGGTGCTTTCTACTTATACGGGTAACTATATTAACCCTATGGCACTGCCGGAGGATGTGTCAGACATTCAGGGCATTATTGCTGAAAAGGGGGAGTTCATGCTTGGCATCTGTGAGCAGTGCATGGGAGAGGCTCTTAATTCCCGGCAGAAGTCCATCATAGACCGTTGTGTGCGCCTGCTCTATCAGGAGATCAAAGAGGAATGCATGAGGAACAGGGGGAAAAAGGAAGGGGAGAAAACAAAGACTTTATGGAAGCAGAAAACCCTGCATGATTATTATGATATCCTCGTGGCACAGCCGGAGATGGAGGCAAAGGAGCTTGCCCTGTCACTGGAACTGTTTATCGGCGGTTCCCTGAACATCTTCGCCCATGAAACAAATGTGGATATCGACAACCGCTTTCTGGTCTATGGCATCCGGGATATGGGGAAGGAACTTTCCGCTATCTCCATGCTTGTGATGATGGAGAATATCGGCAGCCGGATTATGGAGAATGCAAAGCGTGGCAGGGCTACATGGCTTGTGATAGATGAATTTCATGTGCTTTTAGATAAAGAGTATTCCGCAAAATACCTGTTTTCATTATGGAAGAAGGTGCGGAAGCTGGGCGGATTGTGCAGTGGTATCACTCAGAACATTTTGGACATGTTACAGAATTATACAGCAACCACCATGCTTGCCAATTCGGAGTTTGTTGCATTATTGCGGCAGGCTCCCACTGACCTTGAAAAGTTATCGGAAGTGATCAACATCAGTCCGGAGCAGCTTAAGTTCGTCCGGGGAGCGCAGAGCGGAACAGGGATATTGAAGCATGGCAACATGATCGTGCCCATGGATATCACTGTCGATAAGGACAGCCCCATCTATAAATTATTTTCCACTAACCCTTTTGAGGACGGGAAGGAGGCTGCCCATGAAGAAGGACATTGAGAAAGCATTGAAAGAATTCTTGATGGATATAAGGACTACCGGGGAAGAGAGGAAGAAGGGAATCCCGCTTATCACATTTGTATATAAGGAAGAGGATAAGGCAGTGCTGCTAAAGGCGCTGCCTTTGCCTTTGGCGGATATCCAGCCGAAAGAAAAGATACCAGCCGGAAAAGAACTCTTATACCGGGTGGATTTCTTCAGAGAAGGGGAAGCGAGGGTATCGTTTGGCATACTTCCTGTAATAAAAGAACCTGCCACATTTTTAACGCTTCTTGACAATGCCATCAAAACCGGAGACAGGAAAGTGGGGTATCAGAGCCTTTGCGATTACCTGAAATTCCACAATGCATTATGCGGTCTGGAAGCCCTTGCGGAAGGGGAACTGTCGCTTATGGGGAAGATACCAGAGAAAACGCCTGATACAGCAGTGGCAGGATCAAAGACAGAAACACAGGACAGATATACCCCTGCCAATACAGCGTATTACAGGGAAGTCCTCTCTTATGTGCAGACAGGCAGGGATATCCTGAACGCCTGCCCTTATGGAACGCCCCTGCCGCCATTCCCTGACCGCAGCGCGTTCATGGCGAAATGGTATCGGGAGAACGGGCAGGGGAGCCTATGAGGATTAAAAGGACAGACAAAAATTTCACAGTCAGGCAGAAAGCGGACAGGAAAATCCATTACGCAGGGCAGGGGAAGAAATATACGGAGAATACTGCAAATTTCTCCCCAAAAGAAAAGCAGGATGCGATCTGGCAGAAGAACCTTTCAGGGGCAGGTACAGGAATACAGTTGAAAACGCAGATACAGAGACAATCCAATGCCGGCAGGGATGCAGGGGAATTTTTTGCAGATGATACAGCGAAATCCTGTCAGCAGGAGCATGGGAACAGTGCAGGCGGCAGGAATAGAAGCAAATGTGGAGAACTGGCTGTATTCGGAAATCTCCATATAAAAAGACCACTGCAGAAATACCGGAAGGAATCTGGTATGAATCAGGAACAGCCAGCGGGGAACTGTCAGCCAGAACAACATCAACAGTATCAGAATCAGGTGCATCAGGTGCAGAGACCTTCCACTTACCATGAAAATACAATAAAGATAAAAGAGCCAGCCCTTCACAGGAAAGAAGATACTCCATCCAGTATTAAGAGGACGGATGGTTTCATTTTGAAAGAGCGTAAAGGTAAAAAGGAAAAAGCACAGAAACCGAGATCAGCAGCAACATCCAAAACACGCAGGGAAAAATATGCCGGGGAATCCCGGAGGGAAAAATCATCAGTAAATTTTGTTACAGAGAATAAAGCAGGAAACCTTTCTGCAAGTGGGTATGCGCAGTCATTTTCCGACAGAAGAGATGGGCAGATTTCCAAATATAAGGGGAAGAAGCTTTTCAGGCCAGGAAAAGAGAAATACAGCCGGACAAAAGCTGGAAGGGAAAATACAGGCATAGAGGCTGATACAGCAAAAAGCACAGGAACACCCAAGATACCAGAGATTTACCGGATGGAAACACAGCCGCCTCAAATGCAGAGTGTGGGAGAACCAGCTTTATTGCAGGTGCAGGATAATAATAACATTCCTGTAAATAGCATCAGCACCAGCCATATCCAGAAAAGAAATGCCGGGGATTCCATACGCCAGCGTGATGGGGATATCTCCGGCAGGAAGGACAAAACAGGCAGGAAAGATAACAAGAATAAAAAGGACAAAGGAAAAGATAAAGGGGTGAAAAAGGATAACAGCCGCAGAAATAGTAAGAACAGGAAGGAGAGGGCAGCCGCTTTCAGGCTGCTCTCCTACGTCTCTGACAAATTTTCACAGGAAGAACAGGGAGACAGCCTTTTAAAAGTGGCAAAGGATTTACTGGTCGGGAAAGTAAAAGCGGCAGCTGCAAATGCGCTCCTTGCCATAGGTACGGTTCTGATCCCTGCCCTTATCCCGGCATTTATTATAGTCCTTATCATCACACTGCTATTCAATTCACCATTCTCCATCCTGCTCCCGAAGCTGTCAGAGGAGCCGGGGGCGGTGGAGGTGCTTGCGGAATATACGGAGGATTTCAGGGAAAAGGTACAGGAAGAGCTTGCCGATCCCGGCAGCGGGGATGAGACGGAGCTTATTTATGAGGACTATGAGGGCGACGGGGAGCCAGACAATATGGCGGATATCCTTATGGTCTACATGGTGAAGCATGGGTTCGGCGATACCGCAACGGTAATGACGGAAAAGAACAGGAGGGCATTAAGAGATACTTTTGATGAAATGACTTCCATGAGTACCTCTTACCGCAGGGAGGTTGTGGAGCAGTCTTACGAGGAAGAGGATTTTTACGGGAACGTCACCATCAGGACAGAGGAAGTGGAGATAAAAATAAAGGAAGTACGCATCACGCTCCTTACCAGTGAGGATATCATCAGGACAGGGATATTTACAGAGGAAGAAACGGAAATCTTACGTTACTTAATGTCGCCGGAGGTGCTGGAAAACATAGAAGGGCTGACAGGCGGCTATGGAAGCCCCGGTGCAGGGAGCCTGACACCAGAAGAGGCAGAACGTTTAAACCTTGGCGGTGATGTGGGATCACAGGCAGTCAAAAACGCCCTTGCAAGGCTTGGGAAGCCTTACAGCCAGGCAAAACGTGACAGCGGGGATTATTACGATTGCAGCTCCCTCACTTATTATGCCTATAAAGAGGCAGGAATCACCCTTTCCTACCATGGTTCCAACACTGCCGCATCACAGGGGCAGCTCTTATCCGACAGGGGATGTGAAGTAGACTATGAGGACATCCAGCCGGGAGATCTGATCTTCTACAGCTTTACCAGAAATGGCAGGTACAAAAATATTTCCCATGTGGCGGTCTATGCAGGGAACGGTTATCTTGTGGATGCCTCTTCTTCAAAGGGATATGTGGTGTTCCGTCCGGTCTATTCCACAGGGAAGATCGTCATGTGCGGCAGGCCGTCATGGCTGTAGAAAGATTCAGAATTATGGGGCAGGAGGAGGGAAGTGATGAAAGGTATCATTTATACAAAAGATATTTACCGGGAGATTGTGCCTAAGATCATTCAGGATGAAACGTCTTGGAGCAGCTTTTTAAACTTTTCAGCAGTGCATTACCAGATGGGCTTTGAGAACGCCAGCCTGCTCTATGCCCAGAGGCCGGATGCCAAGATGGTGGAGACCTACAGCGGATGGCGGGAAAAGGGGCGGTATGTGCGCAGGGGCAGTAAAGGCATTGCCATCATAGATTCCTCCCACTACAGGCCGTATGTAGACCATGTTTTTGATATTGCTGACACCAACGGGAGGGGAAGGCCGGAGATATGGCGGCTGGATAAAAATAATGAAAAGGAGATACTTTCCCTTCTCCATGCAAAGTCAGGCAACGTACAGGGATATGTGAGGGAAGCGGTGGAGAGTGAAATCTATGGGAAAGATAAGAATTATATTGAAAATATCAGCGACTTATGCCGCTGCCATGATTCCCAGAACCCGGAGCATATCTACGATATCACAAAAGCAGTGATCCGGAGCGCACAGTATATGGCGGCGGTACGCATCCGGGCAGAGCCGCCGCCAGTATCTTCCCTCCTGCCTGTGCTTGCCACCGCCCCAAGGCTTATGGTATACGGGCTTTGCAGTACCGCTCTGTCAGTGGCGGGGCAGGTGCTTAAGGGGATAGAACAGGTATTTGAGATGAAAAGGGAAAAGCAGAGGGCAGCAATAGAGACAGGAACAGAAAAGGAGCAGCGCATTGGAAAACCAGACAGGAACGCAGAAAAAGGAACTGCCGGGCAGGGCATACCAGCCATCCGGCATCCGCCTCACCAGGACGCAGACATCCATAAGCGGCAGGGCAATGGAAGCCATAAGGGAACTGAAAAGGCAGGATATGAACAGCTATCTCTATCTTTTGATGGAGGATATGCTTTTTGTGACTGCGGAAGGGCTTTGTAGGAAGCAGGGGGATATGGCGGATGTTGTAGCCGGGTATCTGGCGGGATTTTATAAAAGAGAAATGGCAGGAACAAAAGAAAGATAACTCCGGTACTAGCAAAAGCGTAAAGGGTGATAAACTCCGGCGGAGCCGGAAAAATGTTTCAGGGAAAGCCTGAAATATTTAGAAAACCTGAAAAACATATGAAAAAGACCTTCAGGCGGAAAGTGCTGAAAAATAAGAGCGCAAAAGTGTATCTACAGATACAGCAGCGCAGAAAGAGGCAGATATGAAGGAAAACAATAATACAACTAATACAATTAATGCAGGCGGCATGAGCATTAAAGTGACCGTAACCCCTATGCAGAATCAGGATGGATGCCTTAAGGCAAACGCTTCCATCATCCTGAATGACGTATTCAAAGTGACCGGAATCCGTATCGGTATCTCACAGAAAGGCAACATCTTTGTCTCTATGCCGGACTACAAGACCGGTCGGCTGGACGATAACGGAAAGGATGTATATCAGGATATCGCTTACCCTGTGACAAGGCAGTTTAGGCAGGAATTGTATGATGAGATTGTGAAAGAATTTAATGCTGTTATGGGGCAGGAAGAACAGCGGACAGGTGGAAAAGAATAAAGGACACAGTATGACGGGATGTTATACCCACTTGTTTGTATGTTTTTTCAAGTGTAAACGATTAAGATTAGAATGCTTATTTGATATATCCCATCATAAAAATACAAGAAAGTCTTTAACGGAATGAATAAGTGAATACAATAAAGGTACAAAGTAAAAATTTTTATCTTGTACCTTTATTGGCATGAAGATATTTTTACAAAAATTAACCTCACGCTGAGAGGTCATTTCTTCTGGGTGTTTTTCCGATACTGCATAGGAGTAATTCCATATTGTTTTTTGAAAACATTCTGAAAATAGGACTGGCTGGAAAAGCAGAGGTAGCTGCTGATTTCTGCCAGACTTTTATTACTGTAGGTTAGGAGACTTTTAGCTTCCTCTAACTTGCATCTTGTTATAAACGCACCGATATGAATACCTAATTCTTCTTTGAAACGCCGCATCATATGGGAACTGCTCCTGTGTACCTGTCTCGCTACGTCATCAATACTGATAGGTTCATTGGTATGGCTGCGGATGTAGTTCATGCACTGATATACTTCGGAAGAAATACCATCCGGCATATGTGTTTCACCGGCTCTCTGACAAAAATCTATAATCATCATATATTGCAGATTTGTAATTTCTTCTATCGTCTGAAGTTGTTCACACTCCTGAATATAAAAATCTGCAAGCTGATATGTTTTCTCAATATCCACGCCTCCGGGTATTGCACCAAGGAAGCCGACTTTGGCGGCAGTAGCAATAAAGAGATTTTTTGTATGGCGTACCGGGCTGTGAGCCATTTTCCCTTCTTTAAGAAATATGCTGTTCGTGTGTAGGAATTCTTTGAGGTGTTCCACATTTCCATTTTTTATATATTGGTACATTTCAAGTTCAAAAGGGTAAGTATTATGGAGATTGTCATTTTCCATATCATCTATCATGTTATATACCTGACGTTGATTCCGGCTTCTGGTATAAACCTCGTCTTCTGTATAGAAATCCTGTAGGTTGGCTTCTTTATGGTTCAGGCATTGATATAGAAAAGCAAGGTATCGGGCAAATTGGAGATGGCTTGTTCTCGGAATAGAGGAAAGGCATTCCATAAGCTGTTCCCTGCAGTCTAAGGGCACCATGAATTCATGCATATACTGCCGGACCATCTGCCCGGTTACGGGAACGTTAAAAGCAGGACCTAAAATAACATCATAGTCGGTATGATCAACGTGTATTCGCCCATATTCAATGTCAGGAGAATAAGAGCAAAAGACTGGATTGCGATCTATTGGGAAAAGTTCCCAGTGTGGTTGTGGATGCATAGAGAGCATTTCGCCCAGGGCAGAATATTCCGCATTTTCGTTTTTAAGAAGACTGATTGGGATGTTTGTCGCTGCAAAGAAATTTTTACAAAATGAAATATAATCCATTCTAGTTCCTCTTAGTATAAAGTGCCTTTTACAAATTCAAATGAGAAGTTAACCTAAGTATAATTATTGGGATAATAAAAGGCAAGATTGAATATTACAATTTTAAATAGTATTTTGCAATAAAGGCAGAAGATTATATGATAAGATGCAGTCATAAAAATTTGAATATTAAGTGTTGAATATGTGAAAGCAGGTGAATAATAATGGGGTTTTCAAATGGATTTTTATGGGGTGCTTCAAGTACAGCTTATCAGATGGAAGGAGCATATAATGCAGATGGAAAAGGCCTTGGAATATGGGATGCACTTGCTGAAGGGCATATAAAACATGGCGATAATGGAAATATAGCCTGTGATCATTACCATTGCTATAAAGAGGATATTATATTGATGAAGCAGATGCGCTTGAAAGCTTACCGATTTTCTGTAAGCTGGCCACGTATTATGCCACAGAAAAACAAGGTTAATGGAAAGGGGATTCAATTTTATAGGAATTTGGTACAGGAATTGGTTGACGCAGGGATTACCCCTTTATGTATTCTGTTTGACTGGAATCTTCCGATGTGGATTCATGAAGAAGGGGGATGGGAATGGGAAGGGATTAGCGGAGAGTTTGCGCAGTTTACAGAAGTCATATTGGAGGCTTTATCTGATAAAGTGTCCATCTGGATAACATTCAATGATGTCGCTGCATTTATTGGAAAAGGGTATATGACAGGCGAGTATGCACCTTTTGAATCCAGTCCGGCAGGAACTATACAGGCGTTTCAACGGTTATGCAGGTTGACAAAAAATATTTTTTTGGCGCATGGAAAGGCAACTCAGATAATACGGAAAAAGGCAGTATTGCCACCACAGGTAGGAATTGCTATGGACGGGATGTTTTTCATTCCATGGGAAGAAACAGAGCAGGAAATTGAAAAAGCCAAAAAAAGAATGTTTCCCGATAAGGCAGACTTCCGTTTTAGCAACTGGTGGCTTGATCCAGTCATAAAAGGCAGGGTAAGCCCATCCTTATCCAATATGATAAATAAAGAAGAAAAAAAACTGATTTCACAGCCGCTGGATTTTGTAGGGTACAACTACTGCAAGGTAAACAACTATGATGACGATCATGGCAGGAATGAGGCTGTTTATCCGGGGATGCCACGCACAGCAATGGACTGGCCGATCACACCGGATGCGTTGTATTGGGCGGTACGTTTTTATCAGGAAAGATACAGGATTCCAATTTTGATTGCAGATAATGGCATGGCGAATGTTGATTTCAAAATGCAGGGAAACATGGTACATGACCAGCAGAGAATTCAGTATTTGAAAAAATATCTGAATGGGTTAAAGCGTGCAACAGATGAGGGGTATCAGATACTGGGCTATCTTTATGGTTCTGTTTTTGACAAGTTTGAATGGACGGAAGGGTACGATAAACGGTTTGGGCTTATTTATGTAGATTATCGTACACAGGAGAGAATCCCGAAGGATTCAGCAGTGTGGTACGCACAGATGATAAATGTAAATGGAGCAAATTTATAGAAAAATGGAGGAAATGAGACATGGAACAAAAAATCAGGATTCACAAGGCAGAGCCAAACAGAGGAGTACTGGACTATTCCTATCTGCTTGATGCACCGGCGGGGAAGCATGGATTTGTGGAGAGCAGGAAAGGGCATTTCTATTTTGAAGATGGAACACGTGCCAGATTTCTGGGATTTAATGTAGCAGCAAGATCCAATACGCCGGATCATGAAACAGCGGATAAACTGGCAGACCGTTTTGCAAGCATGGGAGTTAATATTATCCGTCTTCATGCAGCGGATGCCCCGATTGGGGATGAACCGGGAAGCTGGAGCAGCTGCAGGGAAGCCCCCCTTTTGGATTATGAAAGCGGAAACAGCAGGAAATTCCATAAAGAAGGACTGGATCGTTTTGATTATTTTGCGGCAAAGTTAAAAGAGAAGGGGATTTACCTGCATATAGATCTGATTGTGGCAAGGGAATTTATGGCGGCGGATGAACTGGATTATCCGGGAGGTACCCCTTCCTGCATAAAAAGGCATCCCATGTACAACGAAAGACTGATCGAACTGCAGAAAGAGTATGCAAAAGAACTTCTTTGCCATGTCAATCCTTATACGGGGCTGGCACTGATTGATGATCCGGCGGTGGTCACAGTTCAGATCAATAATGAAGATTCTGCGATTAAGTGGACGATGGGGGCGGATGATGGCGAGCAGATGGAACCTTACCGCAATGAGGTACAGAGACGTTTCAACAACTATCTGCTGATGAAGTATGATACACGTGAGCGGTTGAAAGAAGCATGGACGCACAAAGGAATATGTGCACTAAAAGATGATGAAGATCCGATACGGGGAACTGTCAGGGGAGTAGACGGAGGTTTTTATCAGCCCGTAAATGATCCAAATGGTGCTTGGGATGGGGAATGCAGTCCGGCACGTTATGCAGATTTTATGGAATTTGGTATTTATATGAACCGCAGATTTTATCAGGGGATGAAGGACTATCTCCATTCCCTTGGAGTAAAAGTGCCGATTGTCACCAGTAACTTGATTGCAGGTGCGGCTGATGTTTATGGGCATACGGATGGAGATTTAATGGAAAACAACAGTTATTTTAACCATCCGCTCCTTCCGGTTCAAGGAAATACTTATCTGGTATCGGGACCTGAGGAGTATGTTTCAGTAAATCCTCTGACTATGCAAAAAGGGATAGGCTCCATGTCAACAACTCTTCTTAGCCTTGCGTCTGTTGCAATCGTGGAAGGAAAACCGTTTATGCTCAGTGAATGGAATGAGTATGGTCTTCATCCCTTCCATTCCACCGCTTTTTTGCAGACGATTGCATATGCCTGCCTGAATGATTGGGATGGTCTGATCCTGTATAACCATCATACATCGGAGAAATGGGATGACCAGCCGGCTGATGAAATCCTGAATGTATTTGATGTGTATAATGATCCGGCGGTTGTCTGCCAGTGGGGATTCTTGGCTTCTGTATTTTTAAAGGGAATGGTATCTGCGGCAAAGGTTAAGGCGGATGTGGTCTATACCCAGAATGACCTCCGTACCCTGCCCAGCTTCCATGCAATGCCTTCCACATTCTTCCCTTATATCATGGCAACCCGCAATGTATTCTTAGATGGAGGGGATTCTTATCAGGGAGATGCGGATATTGCGGTAAATGCAGGATTTTTAAACGGAGCGGAATTGTCTGATGCAAAGCATGGTGTATACTATGCGTGGTCTGCTTACCGGGATGCAATGCGCCGCTATAAGGAAGAAAACCGTCTGGCAAAGGCAGCAAGGGGAACGGATGAAATACAGCCGGGTGTGCATTTAGGGGAGCAGGCATTGGTATTTGACGATATTGCACAGATTGCAGGAGATGGAGATTACCGTACTTTTGCAAAGCTGATGGATCAAGCGATGAAAGAATGGGGAGTGATACCGGAAGGTACAGGATATGTGGACGGGAAGCTGGTTTCCGACACAAAGGAGATCGTATTTGATCCGGATCATTCCAGATATATGGTCAATACCCCATATTGTGCCTGTTTCAGTGGCTCACCGGATGAAAACACTGTGCTTTCTGACAAGATAAGTGTGCAGTCAAAAAATGAGAGGATATCCATGACACTGCTCCCGGTAGGAGAGGAATTACTTACAGATGCGAAGGAGTTTGTATTGACAGCAATGGGAACAACAGGAATGGATGAGACCACTTATAATCCGGGACCGGAAATGATGGGAATGCCTTTTACAGCGGTGGAGTTTAAGGGGAAATTGTATGTGGAGACTCTGGAAGGAAGGCTTCGTGTAAAAGCAGAGAAAGCAAGATTACAGATTTTGAATCCGGTAGGTAGGATTCTGAAAGAAATGGATGGGGAAGAAGACAAGGAAGGTGTATTTTTTGCTTTAAATGGTGAAATTCCGGGTGTGCAGTATCACTTAATTTTAGAGAAATGATAGTATTTTATAATTTTGAGGATTATATTGCAATATTCATAAAGGGCGGAGTAGTAAAATTCAATTAATAAAAATAACAAGGAGGCAGAGAAATGGCAAAGGACAAAAATGCAGTCCGTTATGATGCGGACGGCGCAAGGCGTGTAATGCGTGGCGGGGATTATATGGCTGATTTTGGCGGACAGTTAGCCCTTGGACTGATGGGAAATATTGTAGGGCAGTTGACTTACTTCTATACTGATAAAGTCGGTTTGGCAGTAGGAAGTGTTGGCATTGTTATGGCAATCGCAAAAGTCATAGATGCGTTTACAGATGTGATTTTCGGAAATGTCATAGATCATTCTAAAGGCGGAAACCGGAAATACTATCAGTGGATGCTCAGAATGGCGATTCCAGCGGCAGTGATCATGGTGATGATGTTTACGGTTCCTATTCAGGTGGGGCAGATTCCGGCGTTGATTTATGTACTTATAACGAATCTGCTCTTGACAGCGGTTATTTACACGATGATTGCAACACCTTTTTCAGCAGTGATGGTGGTACGAACGAACAGCCAGAGCGAGCGGGGAAGTATGGGAGTTTTTCGTGCTGTAGGCAATTATGGGGCAGGTATGCTGATTGGCATTGCAACAATTCCAGTAACAAATATGTTAGGTGGAACGCAGAGTGCATGGATAAAGTATGGAGTTGTTTTGGGAGCAGCGGTTCTTCTCTTGTTCCTGATCTGCTATAACAATGGCCGCAAAGCAGTTTTTGCATCTGACATAAGTGAGGATCTTAAGGAGGACAAGGAGGCGTCTGGCGAAGAAACAGTGCCTTTTAAGGAAGCAATGGGAATGCTGTTCCATAATAAGTATTGGGTGATCGTATTATTGTTCAACCTGATCACACAGGTCACTAATACAATTGCAGGTTCTGGCGGTACATATTACTGCAAATGGATTTTTGGGAATGACAGTCTTGTAGGACTTTTGGGAGCTGTGGGAATGCTTGCTACAGTGATAGGATTTGCTTTATCGAAACCAATCATTGCAAAGCTGGGTGTGACTAAGACCATTTATGTGGGGCTTCTTGGTGCGGCAATTCCTGCTGCAGTACGCTGTATCATGCCTACCAATTTTATGGTTTACATGGTAACAGGTTTGGTAGGAAGTTTTATCCAGATCCCCTTAATGTGTCTTTATGGCGTACTGCTGGCAATGGCTGTTGATTATAATGAGTGGAAATATGATAAAACATTGGTTGCAACTTCCAGCGGTGCAATTGGATTCGGCAGTAAGGTAGGAGGCGGGGTTGGTTCCCTTCTGCTTAGCCTGTTCCTTGTGCTGGGGTCTTACGACGCAACTGTAGCGGAAGCAACAACTTCCATGAGATATTCCATCTACGGATTCTCCAATTATCTTCCGGTAGTGATCAACCTGCTGATGTTCTTTATCTTTACCAGATTTGATTTGGAGAAGAAGCTGCCTGCAATGCGGCAGGAAGTGGCAGAGAGAAAGGCAGCAAAAAAGTAAATAGCAAGAACTGAAGAAGTAATCATTATTTGACCGGTGCATGAGAAAGAAAACTTTTATGCACCGGTTTTCTAAAATTGAAATTCAAATAGAATTTTACAATGGAAAGTTTTATTTTACAATACGGAAAACATCAATACGATTATACTTGGCATAGTTTGAAAAATGTGAGATAGATGGTGAAAAGGAGATAGTTGTAACGATGGAAAACAGTCAGAATTATTCTACGGGCAATGGGATATACAAATTTTCGCAGGATGGAAATTCATGTATGATAAAAGAGCCAAGGACACCTAGATACTGGTATAATTATTTATGGAATGAAAACCGGTATTGCGCACAGGTTTCACAGATTGGTCATGGGCGCAGCTATTATCTCAGTGAGAAAGCTGATATGTGTATGGTCAACCGGGATGATGCACGATATATATACCTTCGGGATGAAGAAGACAGCTCCTGCTGGAATGTAGGTTTTGGACCTTTGAATGTGGAAGTGGAAGAGTATCAGTGTACACATAGTATCGGGTATTCCCTGATACAGTCAAAGTACCATGAGATACAAAGTTCATGGAGGATTTTTGTGCCGCAGGAAGGGTTTCATGAAATCTGGAGCCTGAATATTCAAAATACGGGTGAAAGGGAGAGGACTTTAAGCATCTTTCCGGCAGTGAGCTTCTATCTGGAAGGGTTTTCTTACCCAAGGTACTACGAGATGTACCGGTGTATGAAAACAGATTTTGACAGGGAACTGAATGGGATTTACTGTGATTCTTCCCATCCCTTTGCACCCCATGACAGGTATCATGGCTTTCTGGCTTCTTCGGAGCCGGTATATGCATATGACGGGGATCTGACAAAGTTCTGCGGCTCCACAAGTACGATCACACAGCCGGATGCTTCTGCCTGTGCACTGTTCCAGCGTCCAGATGTGGTGGTTGGGGGAAGAGACTGTACAAACTCCGAGGCGGCGCTTTTTATTTTGGGCGGTGTATTGCAGCACAGGATTACCCTTCAGGCTGGTGAATCAAAAGAAATTCACCTGATATTTGGGATCAGTGAATCCCGGCAGGAGGCAAGACAGACAGTTTCCGGTATTTTAAGCAGGGAAGCTGTGGAACAGGAATTCCGGAAAGCGCAGGATTATTATTACCATAAATACAGTTCTCTGTCTGTGCAGACGCCGGATGAAAAGATCAACCACATCATGAATAACTGGGTAAAGAAACAGGTGGATTTCTGTATTGTCGGGAAAAAGGGTGTCAGGGATAATCTGCAGATCGCCGCAGCATTATTGAATTACAGGCAGGATAAGGCAAAAGAGGAAATACTGGAGTGCTTAAGGCATCAGTTTCAGGACGGTCATGGAGTGCTGACATGGTATCCTTATGATGATACAAGGTATTCCGACCAGCCCTTCTGGATCATCTGGGCAGTATGCCGGCTGATCAAAGAAACCGGTGATTTTTCCATTCTTGAGGAGCCTATTTCATGGCAGGATGGCGGGGAAGCAGCCATGCTGGAACACGTTAAGGCGGCTGTGAACAGGCTGATTGCCGATAAAGGGAGAAACGGGCTGGTACGCATTTATTTTGCGGACTGGAATGATGCGCTGAATGTTACCACCGATCCGGAAGCGGAATCAGTGATGCTCTCCCATCAGTTCTGTCTTGCATTAAAAGAGCTGGAATTATTGATGAAAAAATATGGCGAACATGAATATGCACAGACGCTTGCAGAAGAATATGAGACTTTGAAGAAGTGTATTAATGAGAAAGCATGGGATGGCGGATGGTATATGAGGGCTTTAAGTCCGGTGGAGAACATCGGTTCAAAAGAAAGCATCGGAAGCAAAATTTATTTGAATGCCCAGACGTGGGCGGTACTCGGTGACGTGGCGGACGAATCGAAGCTTCCTCTAGTATTGCAGGCAGTAGACAGCATGGAGCATGATTTTGGCTTCCCTTTAAACATGCCGCCATACCCCGAATATTCGCCCAATGTGGGAAGAATGTCGGGTATGCTGCCGGGATTGTTTGAGAATGGAGGCGTGTACTGTCATGCCACAGGCTTTAAGATTTTGATGGACTGCAAGGCTGGGAGAGGCGGCAAGGCAGTGGAAACCTTAAAGAAGATCATGCCGGACAGTGATACGAACCCTTCCATACAGTCAGGGGCGGAACCCTATGTGTTTACCAACTGCTATTCCACCAATCCGGGATATTATGGGAAATCTTATCAGTCATGGACTACCGGTACGTCTGCATGGTGTCTTATGGGGCTGTGCGAGGGGATCATGGGGGTAAAGCATGATTATGACGGGCTTCGGATAGAGCCTTGTTTTCCTTCCGCTTGGGAACATGCAGAGATGACAAGGCATTTCAGGGGAGCGGATTACCATATTGTCATCAGGAATCCGAATCATTTGGAAAACGGAACTGCCGAAATCGTGGTGGATGGCATTGCCGTTTCCGGATCAGTTTTACCAGATTTCAGGGATGGCAGGAAACATGAGGTTGAAGTGATTTTGAAATAACAGTTTCTGGGCTGGAGCGCATAGCATCCTTACATAAGAGCGTATTCTGAAATTGTTCTGTAATAGATTTATTCGGTGAATGGAAAGGAAATAAGAGAAATGGGAACACAATATCTGGATTGTAATCAAACACCACAGAAACGTGCTGCCGCACTTTTGGCAGAATTAAGTCTCGATGAGAAAATGGCACAGGTCAACTGCATTTTCCCTTTCGGGGAAAACTTTGAGGATATGGAGAAGATTGCGGAGGGTACACCTTTTGGAATCGGGGAAGTCAGCACCTTGGAAATGCGCAGGATAGAGACTTTGGAAGAGGCGGCACAGTGGCAGAGGAGCGTGCAGAAGATTGTAATGGATAACAGTCCGCATCACATCCCGGCTATTTTCCATATGGAAGGGTTATGCGGAGCATTTATTCAGGATGCCACCAGTTTTCCGGCAGGGATTGGGAGAGGTTCAGGCTTTGATCCGGAACTGGAAGAGAAGATTGCCGAAATCGTAAGCAGACAGGAAGCGGCCTGCGGCATTACCCATGTGCTGGCGCCAGTGCTGGATATTTCGAGGGATTCCCGTATGGGGCGGCAGGGTGAGACCTATGGGGAAGACCCTGCGCTGGCTTCGGCAATGGGGGCGGCTTATACAAGAGGAATTCAGAAAGGGGAGAATGCCGGGAGAAAGGCAGAGAGTGTAGCGAAACATTTTCTTGCTTTTCATAACTCACAGGGCGGAATCCATGGAACCCATTCTGATACGCCGGTACGTCTTTTACAGGAGATATATGGAAAGCCTTTTCAGGCTGCCATTGCAGAATCCGGGCTTAAGGGGATCATGCCCAGTTATAATTCTATCAACGGGGAGCCGGTGTCTGCATCACATACGCTTTTAAAGACGCTTTTGCAGGATGAGATGGGATTTGAGGGAATCTGCATCAGTGATTACGGAGCTGTCAGCAATGTCCATCATGTACAGCATGTGGGAGAGAGTGAAGCGGATGCAGGGCTTCTTTGTATGGAGGCAGGAATGGATATCGAGATGCCCAGTACTACCGGCTATGGGGAGGAATTGAAAAGGAAATTTGAAAGTGGCGAAATTGATATGGAGCTGCTTGATAAAGCGGTGCTGCGTGTCCTTACTGCAAAGTTCCGCATGGGATTGTTTGAGAATCCCTATGCCCTTGCGGGAGAGGAACTTAAGGAAGCTGTGTGTCAGGAGACGGATAGAGAGATATCCCTGCAGTCCGCAAAGGAATCTCTGGTGCTGCTCAAAAATAACGGGGTTCTCCCGTTAAAGGCGGATAGAAAGAAAATTGCCCTGATCGGGCCTCATGCCGATTGTGCAAGGAAATTTTTTGGCGGTTATACCCATATGTGCATGATGGAATCCACTTATGCGATTGCCAATTCCATTGCCGGAGTGAGCGGTGTAGTTCAGGCGGATGCGGACAAGATCAAAACAATACCGGGAACCAATATCCAGTCGGACGAGACGGAAGAGTTTGATGCAATACTGCACCGCCAGAAACCGGAATGCAGAAGCCTGCTGGAAGAGATGAGGAGCCGGATGCCGGAAACAGAAATCAGGTATGCATACGGTTATCCCATTGCCGGTGCAGACGAATCCCGCTTTGAGGAGGCGCTTCTGGCAGTAAAAGAAGCAGATGTGGTCATCCTGACCATTGGGGGAAAACATGGAACCTGCTCTATGGCGTCCATGGGGGAAGGCGTAGACGCATGTAATATCAATCTTCCACCCTGTCAGGAGGCATTTATCAGGAAAGCGGCAGAATTCGGGAAGCCTCTGATCGGGGTCCACTTTGACGGAAGACCTGTTTCCAGCGATACGGCGGATACATGTCTGGATGCTTTATTAGAGGCATGGAGCCCGGCGGAAACAGGTGCGGAAGCGGTGGTCAGCGCACTGCTTGGAGAATACAATCCGGGCGGAAAGCTGCCGGTATCTGTGGCTTACCATGCTGGGCAGATTCCTGTCTATTATAATCATCCCAATGGCTCGGCATGGCATCAGGGGGAGAGCATCGGATTTGTAAACTATGTGGATATGCCCCATACGCCAAGATATTATTTCGGGCATGGCCTTTCCTATACTACATTTGCGTATTCAGACCTGATGATTTCAGAGAAGGAAATAGACGCACAGGGGAGCGTTCGGATCGAAGCGGCAGTATGCAACACAGGAGAATACGAAGGGGATGAAGTAGTTCAGCTTTATCTGACCGACAGATATGCGAGCATGACAAGGCCGGTAAAAGAGCTGGCGGGATTTAAGAGAATATCGTTAAAGCCGGGAGAGAGAAAGGCAGTGGTGTTTGAGGTTCTGGCAAGCCAGATGGCATTCCTTGACAAAAATATGCGTTGGAAAGTTGAGAAGGGGAGCATCGGCGTGGAGATAGGAAGTTCTTCTGAGGATATCCGGCTTACAGGGGAATATACGGTAAAGAATGACGGATGGATAGAAGGAAGAGACAGGGCATTTTATGCAAAAACGGCTGTCAGATAGAAAGCCGGAATGTCTGCGTATGGATGAGGAATATGGCAGATGGCAACAGGAAACCCGAAGGGAGGTAAGAGAATGGACAACAGGGCAGTGGCGAAGAAGATCGCAGAGGAAGCAATCGTATTGCTGAAAAATGAGGAACAGCTTCTTCCTTTTTTTAAAGGGCAGAAAGCAGCCTTTTTTGGAAGAGCCCAGATTGATACGATTTATTCAGGGAACGGTTCGGGGGCGGCTCACAAATCGGGATGCAGAAATATACTGGAGGAATGCGAGAAAAGAGGTATCTGTGCAGAACCCGGTCTGAAAGAATATTACAGGGAGCAGATTTCAAAGGAAGAGACAACAAAAGAGGATGAATTTGACTGGGCTGATATAGGGAAAGTGATTACCAGTGGTGTCATGTATGAAATTTTCGGAAAGTACCATGCGCCTACAGAAGAATATGAGATCCCGGAAGAACGGATGGAGGATGCCAGACAGTTTTCAGATACAGCCGTTTTCGTCCTTGGAAGGAATTCCGGCGGTGAGGAGTGTGACAGACATTTACAGGGGGATTACTACCTGACAGATTCGGAAAAAATACTGGCAGGGCAGATATGCGGAAATTTTGAAAAGGTAGTGCTGATCTTAAATACCAATGGGCTGACGGATTTATCATGGACGGAAGAGTATCCTCAAATTAAGAGTATTCTGTTTGCCGGGATTTTAGGAGAGGAAGGAGCTGCGGCACTGTCGGATATCCTTACAGGCAGCGTGAATCCCTCCGGCAGGCTGGCATTTACCATTGCAGGGCAATATGAGGATTATCCGGCAGCAAGACATTTCTCATGGGATAAGGAAAAGGAAGAAAACCTGCTTACATACGAAAGTTATGGGTTAAATGCGGCGGAAAACGGAAGTGCAGGGTATGTGAAAAGTCCGGTCACTGTTTACTGGGAAGACATTTATGCAGGATACCGGTATTTTGATACCTTTGCAAAGAAGCCGCTGTATGCGTTTGGCTATGGGCTATCCTATACGGAATTTGAAATAAGGTGTCTTGGCGCTGCCAAAAAACAGGAGGGCATCGAAGTCCGGGTCTGTGTAAGCAATACAGGAAGTATAGCAGGTAAAGAGGTTGTACAATTATATCTGGCAAACGACAGCAGTACATATGAACACGCTTTTCAGGAATTAAAAGGGTTTGAAAAGACAGGGCTTCTGCAGCCGGGAGAAGAAGAGCAGATATGTCTTATGGTTCCATGGAAGGAATGGGGCAGTTATGAGGAAGAAAAAGCGGCTTATCTGATCCGGCAGGGGAATTACCGGATTCTGGCTGGAAATTCTTCACGAAATACGAAAGATGCTGCGGTGGTGAAGGTCAGCAAGGATATCCGGATAAAGCAGTGTGCAAACCGCCTCGGCATTCGGGCGTGCAACAGGGATAAGCTGGAATTTCTGACTTCTTTAAGAAAGCCGGAAGAGGCTGGCCGGGCTTTGCATCTGCCGGAGATTGTTGTGGCTGCGGAGGATATCTGGATAACAGATGCTGCCGATGCTTCTGCAGTTGATGGGAGCAGGCCGGAAAAGATAAAAAAACTGACGGTGGAACAGCTTGCGGCGCTTTGTGTGGGATATGGCCCAGGAACACCCTTTGCTGCTTTTGGGGATGGAAGCGATCCGGAGACAATATTTGATCAGGATGGAAAACCGGTTACAACCAACAGCCATCCGGCAGGATATCATGGTTATGTATCACCGGCAATTGAGGATGCGGGGATCTATTCTGTTTCCTATAAGGATGGACCGGCAGGGATCGGGGAAATGGCATGGCCATCGGAAATGCTGATGGCCTGTGCATTCAATAAGAGTATATGGTATGAATTCGGTAACGCTGTGGGCGCAGAGTGTGAAAAGCAGCAGGTTGATATCTGGCTGGCACCTGCTGTAAATCTGCTAAGACACCCTCTGGGAGGGAGAAACTTTGAGTATTTTTCGGAAGACCCTTATCTGACCGGGATCTGTGCTTGTGAGGTAACAAGAGGGGTGCAGGAAAATCATCCGGTATTGGTATGCCCGAAGCATTTTGCAGTGAATGAACAGGAAACTTTCCGCCGGGGAAGCAGCAATAAGAATTATGATGCGGCAGATTCCATCTTAAGTGAAAGGGCGGCAAGGGAGATTTATCTGAAACCCTTTGAAATGCTGGTAAAAGAAGCGGACATAGCCTGTCTGATGACTTCCTTTAATAAGATCAACGGTGTGTTTGCTGCCGGGAATGCAGACCTTTGTACCCATATTTTGAAGGAGGAATGGGGATATCGAGGTGCGGTTGTCACAGACTGGGGTGATATGGATGTAGTGGTGGACGGTGCGGATGCTGTTGCGGCAGGCAATGATATTGTGATGCCCGGCGGACCTCCGGTAATCAGGCAGATTTTGCAGGGATATCGGGAAGGCAGGATATTCAGAGAAAATTTGGAAGAGGCAGTCATGCATTTACTATATATGACTGAAAAAAATAAAGCGCACATATATGAACGGTAAAAGGCTATCTAAGTATAGATGCTTTGAGGGTGGCAAGTATAGATAAAGCGGAGCAGGAACAAAAGAGGTGATAGCATAGGACGATTACTTATACTGGAATTTAATGACAGCGAAATAAACATTTTTAATGAAATGATGGAAGTGGTAAAAAAGCACCCGGACTTTAAGAGATATGAGGTGAGGATGGAATCGGCATTATGTCTTCCGGGGCTTGAAATTTATCCTGACCGCAGGAAAATATTTCGTGACCGGAGGGAGATCAGCCTGACAGCCAAGGAATTTGATATCCTTACTTTTCTTGCCGCCAACCAGGGCAGGGTGATGACTTATGCACAGATATATGAGAATGTATGGGGTGATTATGTACAGGATATTGAGAATAACACCATTGGCTACCATATCAGCCACTTAAAGGAAAAGCTGTTCGCTGCCTCACCCTGCTCATCTTTCAACATCCGGTGTGTGCGGAGTGTGGGATATTGTTTTGAACTGCTCCCGGAAGAAGAATAGCTTTAAAAATTTATAGATACAGTCCTGTTTATGGCAGGCTGTATTTTTTTATGGGTAAAATTGTGGGATGCAGAGGTTATGGCCTGTATGGAAGCTGTTTGGCGGATTTTGTCATCCCCGCTGTCTGAATTTGCGTTTTTCCCAACCAAAAACAAAGGAAAGCCTCGTTCAATCCTAAGGGTAGTTTTGTATACTCTTCAGGTGTCTGTATATAAGGTTCAGGAAGGGGCTGCGGCAGATGGGGATGATCTCATGTGAGGCGTATTATTACAGGATTGGCAGCAGCATCCGCAGGAACCGGCAGGAGAAAGGCCTGACGCAGGAGGAGCTTGCAGAAGCAGCAGGCTTATCCCTCAAGATGGTGCAGAAGATGGAGGGAGGGCAGAAGGGATTCCGTATGGAGACGGTTATTAAGATTGCCGAGACTTTGGGCGTTACCCTTGGGAGCCTTGCCGATACACAGGGGGAGGATGAAAGGACTCTGTTCTGCCGGGAGATGTTTTATGAGCTGGCCAGGGATAAATCCGATGAGGAGATAAGGTACGCAGTAGGGATTGTGGATTCCGTATTTAAATTACATAAGCAGTATCTGGAATGAGAAGTGCCTGCAGGGAGCGGCACATAGAAAGGATAGTTTTAGTTTCCAGTTTTGGATATACAAAAGTGATCTTAAAATTTAAGGGAGGGCGTTGTCCTGATACAGGGGCAGCGTTCTTTTTTTGCCTGTATTTGAGCATTTCATAAACGGAAAACCAAAATAGGAACAAACATATCCAAAATTTCTTCAAATAGGTATCTTTATGCCTAAAAAAATGGAGCGGGATTCGGTATGCTTATTACAGGCTTTCAAACATGGCTAAAAACCTGACGTTTAGAGCCGGAGGCTTTCCGCCTGAATGTAGGAAACCTGACAACTGAATACCAGTATGCAGCGGCTTTAAGAGGTTTCCCCTTGATAAAGTTGCGCCGGACAAGGAGCTTCGCCATGACCTGCCTGCCCCATATGGGGTAAACCGAAAGACCGTAACAGGAGAAGGAAGGCAGCAAGCGGCATCCGGTGCGGGGCTTCCCATGGCAGGAAGCCCTAAGGGGAGCCATAATGATACTTCTGCCCGGTGAGGGCAGCCGGAACAGCACGCCGGAGGACGGGCAGGGAAAAGGAAGCGTTCCCTGTTACGGGCTATGGAGCGGATCAGCCATCCCGCCCTGCATACTCCCTGCCAGTAGGGGGCTGGGCAAATGAAAACCCCGTAAGGGTACTGGCTTTTTTATTAGTGGAAAACGGTGATAGATGGAATTGATTTTTAAGAAGCATGATAATCCAGCCATTCCATGGAAGCGCATAACACAAGGCAGTTATGTTTTTCCATGGGCTGGCTGGAAGGAGGTGGTGCCGGAAAATTACGCTGTGGATACAGCGTTGCTGTAAGCACAGGGGCTTTGCCCCTGAAACTATGTGGGGAGCAGCCTGGAAGTAAGAAACAGGCTGTTTCCTGGCTAATTATCAAAATATGAAAGAAAGGAAAAAGTATGGGAAGAAAAAGGAAATTTTCAAAACTTCTCCTGTTTGCCGCCATGTTATCCACCATTGGCGCAGGGGTACTGGGGAGCGTTTCCCTGCCTGTAAAAGCGGCGGAAGAGGAAGAGACCTACACAGTCAGGTTTGAAGCCTATGAGGGAACCTGTGAGACGGAAAGTGTTTCCGTACCCAGAGGGGAAAGTATTACCCTGCCGGGTGCATCCTATGAAGGGCATTACCTTGAAAGCTGGATGGATGTAACCGAAAGCGGAAATGTGCATACCTTCAAGGCTGTAGGGGCTGCCGGGAGTGAGTACACGCCGGAGCGTGACCTGTGGCTTTATGCCAACTGGAAACCGGATGAGGGTCAGGAACCGGAACCGGGGCAGGACATTACCGTCACTTATGAGGCAAGGATCGGAGATACCGGTTATGAAGAGCTGGAGGAAGCCTTTGCAGATGCACAGGCTGGTGATACTATCACAGTCCTTAAGGACTGCAGGGTATCAGCTACCCTTGAAGTCACTGCTGATAACATCACCTTAAAAAGTGAGGATGCAGGGAACCCGGTGACGATCGGCAGGGAGGAAGGCTTTTCCGGTAAATATTATGGCACAAATACCGATACCGTCCTGCTTGCAGTGACAGGCGGGAGCCTTACTACGCAGGATATCATCTTTGATGGAGGCGCAGTATTGGATAGTGATTTCAACAATTCCGGCAAAGTCTGGAACAGCCCCCTGATCTACGTGGATGGCTCTTACGCCATGGAGGGCGGAACCGTCCTTCAGAATAATTACAACACAGACGGATATGAGAGCGATGGCAGCGGCAGGCCGCTCCACACAGCCGGGGCATTACATATCAGGCAAAGCGGCAGTTTTACCATGGATGGCGGCCTGATTAGGAACTGCTGTACATCCGGCGGAGGCGGCGGCATCCGGTCAGAGGCAGGCTCCCATGTGGAAGCCGCATCCGGCACAGTCACAGGCTGCCACGCAGGGGCGCGGGGCGGCGGTATGCTGCTGGAAGGGGATGCAGAGCTTTCCGGCATGACTATCTCGGGAAACAGCGCAGGCTCCACAGGCGGCGGGATATACAGCAAGGCGCCCTTTACAGTGACAGACACCATGATTGAAGGAAATTACTCTGGTTATGATGGCGGCGGAATCTGTACCTACACAGGACACCGCCCTAAGTTTATCAGATGCATTTTTACCGGAAATGTGGCGGGAAGGGGCAGCGCAGTCCAGACATTAGAAGGGGAGGGAACGGAACCCCTTGAGATACATGACTGTACTTTCAGGGGAAACCTTTCAGAGGAAAAAAGCTATGCAGGCGGCACCATCTGCTACATGAACGAGACAGGTATCATTCTTGCAGGAAAGATTGTTATGGAAGATAACCTTACATTGGGAGTTGACCCCTGCGATATCCTGTTCTTTTATAACACAGGCGCATCCATCCTTCTGGATGAAGATTTTGAAAGTGATTCTACCTTTGTTCTTGGGGGATTCCCTGATGTGGTAAAGCCCGGAAGGGTGCTGATTGACGGGGTGAAATACCACAAGGACGCAAGCCCGGAGCAGTTCCCATGGCATACCAGAGATTACTGTACAGAGAAAAGGGGCGAAAACATCTACCTTGCAGAAGTGCCCAAGGCCTATTCCGTTACCTATGATGCCAACAACAGCCCTACAGGAGCCAGCGATATGTGTTCCGATCCGAACCTCTATACCAGTGAGGACACAGTGATCATCATGGATCAGGAAGCGCTTTTCCCTCTTATGGGAAATATTGTAAATTTCGGATATAACTTTATCGGCTGGAATACAGAACCTGACGGAACCGGAACCGATTATGCGCCGGGGCAGGAGACAAGCCTTACAGGGAACCTTTACCTCTATGCGAAATGGGAGGCAAAAGAGCCTGTCACCCTTACCTATATCTATAATGATGGGGAAGGGAGGACAGACAGCGCACAGGTGATCCCCGGGGCAAACATCGCATTCCCTGACGCTTCCAGAAAAGGCTACGGCTTTAAAGGCTGGTATGAGGATGAAGCACTGACAGTGTTTGCAGGAGATGCAGGGGAGAAGCATTATGCACCCCAGAAAGATACATCTTATTATGCCGCATGGGAAAAGTCAGAATCAACAGTCACCTTTGACGCAGACGGTGGGAAGATGGAAGGAGGAGACATTACCGCTAAAGTAGGCGATACCATTATTCTTCCCGATTGTACTAAGGAAGGTTATGAGTTTATCGGCTGGTATGACGGAGACACCTGTGCCGGACAGGCAGGGGAAGAGTACACTGTCTCTGATGATGTGACATTGAAAGCCCGCTATGAGAAGAAAGAAGCTGCCACCTGCACGATCACCTTTGATGCGGACGGTGGAAAGATAGAGGGCGGTACGGTTGTTGCAAAAGCAGGAGATACCATTACACTTCCAGCTTGTACCAAGGAAGGTTATGAATTTACCGGCTGGTATGATGGAGATACCTGTATCGGGAAAGCAGGAGAGAAGTATACAGTTTCTGCTGATATTACATTGAAAGCCCGTTATGAAAAGAAGGAAGATGAAACGGTCATCTGCACCGTTACCTTTGACGCTGACGGTGGCGAGACTGCAAGGGAGAGCATTTCCGCAGAAAAAGGCAGCGCAATTATCCTTCCTGCCTGCAGCAAGACAGGCTATGAGTTCCTTGGATGGTTCCTTGCTTCTGACGATAGCATCTGTGCCGGACAGGCTGGCGAGGAATTTACCGTACAGGGAGATATTATTTTAAAGGCACATTTTGAGAAGAAAGAGGCAGTGAAAGTTACCATTACTTTTGACACTGACGGAGGAAAAGAAGTAAATCCGATCAAGGCAGAAAAAGGCAGTATCATCCGCCTGCCCAAGACGGAAAGGGAAGGTTACAGCTTCCTTGGCTGGTACACAGAAAAAGACGGCGGAATCCTTCTTGGAATCCCCGGCAGTGAGATGAAAGCGGTTAAGGATATGACAGCTTATGCACTCTGGGAAAAGGAAACAGAAATAGATTCTGATAATGACGCTGATCCCGAAACCTGTAAAGTGACTTTCCATGCAGGAAAAGGAACGATTAAGGTAAAAGAGATTACCATTATTAAGGACGGGAGCCTTTACCTTCCCATGCCGGAACGTGAAGGATATGATTTCACAGGCTGGTATCTGGATGATGGCCTGACGCAGTTTGCAGGGGCATACCATGATGCTTACCGCATTACCAGAGATACAGACTTCTATGCAAAGTGGGAAAAATCAAAAGAAGACAGCGGCGGTAATGGAGATTCAGGCAACAGTGGAAATACAGAAAGCGGAGACAATACACAGGATAGCGATAATACTAATGAATCCTTAAATACCTATACCATCAAATATGATGCCAACGGTGGCAAGACAAAGAATGCATCCGTCAAAGTGGTAAAGGGCGGCAGTGTGAAGCTCCCGGCTTCAGAACGTGAGGGCTACATTTTCAAAGGCTGGTACACAGACAGGCAGGTATTTATCGGAACAGAGGGAGAGACCTATAAGCTCGGCAGGAGCATCAGCCTCTATGCAAGATGGGAAAAAACAGAAGAAAACAATACCAACGGAAAAGATGGCCAAAACACTCCGGACAAAGATAAGAATACAAGCGGCACTGTCTCCGGCAATTCGGCAGGCAGCCCTTCAGATAAAGATACAGATACCAATACGAAAACGGAGGGAGGAAATGGAAATGCAGGAAAAGGATCAGAGCCGGTCATCCAGACTGGCCATGCGTCACCCTTTTATCTTCTTGCTGCCCTTGGGCTGTGCGGCGTTATGCTTGCTGCTGCATCTGTTCTTGAAGGGAAGAAAATCTGTCCTTGAAGGACAGATGGAGAAATGCTGCCTGTAGTGGATGCGTATTGTAAGGATATATTTTATGGTACGGGAACAGGCAGGGATCAAATAATGCTGTGATAATCACAGTTAATGCGGCAGGGGCTTTTGCTCCTGCCTTTTGAAATCATGGCGGCAGATATCCAATTTTTAGAATTTGGCGGTATCTGCTGCTATTTACATAGAAGAAAGGAAACGCATGGAAAAAATAAAATATTTAATTAGCTGGCTTGGGGAGAAATTTTTCCCTGACCTGCCGGAAAAGAAAAGGTGGCGGATTGCCGTACAGATCATAGTGGGAATTTCCCTTGCCCTTGTCTGCATGGCAGGCATGGGGATCTTCCGCTATAAGGCAGTGAAACAGCTTGAAAAATATCAGGCGATAGCAGACGCATATGCACAGCTTGACATTATCTTAGAAGAGGGAAGGGAGCAGTCACAGAAAGAAACGGCGGCGGAACTGGAAGAACTTTTCTCCGAAATGGAAGCGGATGCAGAACGGTACAGGCGGGAGTATGAAGCGGAAATGAGGGAGAAGGGATTGGAAGCCTATGATTGGGATGCGCTTTGCAGTGAAAATGAAGATATCAAAGGCTGGCTCTGTATCCCTGATACCTTGATCAATTTCCCCGTAGTGGGAACAGATGACAACGCCTTTTACCTCTCCCATGATTTCATAAGGGATAAGAGCAGCGCCGGATGCCCTTTCATGGATAAGGACACGCAGGTATGGGATTTCAACCGCATCATCTACGGACACAACATGGGCGCAGGCTCCGATGCCATGTTCTCCACCCTGTTAGATTATGAAAAAGAAGATTATTTCAAGGAAAACCGGACCATCTATTTCACAGATGCTTATGGGAGCGCAACTGCCTATCAGGTGATGGCAGTTGTCAAATACAGCATAGACGATCTGGAAGGATGGGATTTCCGCATAAGGAACCATGGAGATATGGAAAGCTACAATGCATGGATGGAGGAACTGCAGGGAAGGGCATTATTTTATGAAGAGCCTGACCATGCGCCTACCAGCATCATTACCCTTGCCACCTGTGACAGACGGGTTTTTGGGAAAAATGGGAGATTTTTAATAATAGCAGGAAACTAATACTTAAGAAAAGAATCGAGAAAGGAGACGCCTGGGAGGTTAGTTAAAAATCGAAATATCAAACAGAGAATTGCTGAATCTGATAAAATGTGGTATAATAAATATAGATTTAGAGGACGTGGCAGATGTCCTTCTTTGTAAGACGCAAGAGGAGATTGCCATGAGCGAGATAACGATTCCGAAAATCAATTCCCGGCAGAAGGGATTACAGATACAATATTATACCACGATTCCTACTAAATATTCAGAAACCGGAAAACGCCACCAGATCACAGGGGCTTCAGAAGACGAAGTAAAGAAGAAATTTCGCAAGGAAGCAAAAAGGACTATGACAGGTCAGGTGGATTTGGAGAAGCATAAAAACGATACGGTAGCGCAGGTGGTAGAAATGTTTCTGGAATTTGCCAAAGGGGATATCAAAAAGCAGACCCACAGCAGATATTACAGGGCTTATGTAAATTATGTGAAGGACAGCAGCTTTGGGAAAATCCCCGCCCGGAAGATTAAGAAGTATCACTGTGATGATTTTATCCGTACCTTGACAAATGGAACTATAGTTTATTCTTATGTATGCCAGATAAAATGCATTGTCAGCCAGGCATTTGATTACGCCTGTGACAGGGAAATCATGAGCTGGAACTTTATGCGGAAGGTAAAAATCAATGAGGACAGGTGCAAAGAGCAGGAAGACAAGGAGCTTGGCGTATGGGAAGATGATGAAATCAATACCTTGCAGTCAGGCTCTATGGCCTGCTGGAATAAATGCAGAAAATACCGCAATTCTCCGGCACTTTTTATTCTTTGTGGAACTGGCTTAAGATTGGGAGAGTTACTTGCATTGAAATGGAGCAAGGTCGATTTGGAACACAGAACCATAAAGATTGAGAGAACGCAGACAGAGTATACGGATTACGATACCAATTCCAAAATCTATGAGGAAAGCACTCCGAAGAACAAGACTTCCCGCAGAACCATAGTCATCAATGATTTTACTTATAAATGGCTGATGGAGCAGAAGCGCAGGACAGAGCAGGCAGGGATTGAAAGCGAATATGTCATCCCGGCAAACAGCGGAAGGATGGTAAAGGAGAGCAGTGTTACCAGTACATTTAAGGCTTTCTGTAATTATGTGGGAGTGGAATATAAGTCCTCCCATACATGCAGAAGGAGTTATGTAACAAACTGTCTGGACAAAGGCATGAAGCTGGCATTGGTTTCAAAAAATGTAGGACATAAGAATAAAAGCACAACCTTGAACACCTATTATAAGTGCAAGAACGATTACGAAGACAATCTGGCTATACAGAATGAAATCTTTAAAATATATGATTTCGACTTTGGCGGTGAACAAGTGGAAGCTATGTTTGCATAATGTTATCAAAAGAGTTGATGGCAACAGAAAATGTGTTGCCAATACCATAAAAAGAACGTAAGTTCGATAAAACGCTTAAAGAAAATTTCATGCAGAAAGTGCCTGAAACACTGGCATTGCAGACCATGAAGCAAACATTATGTAGAATTATAAAAAGCCGGAAACCCTGATAAACACTGGCTTCCAGCTTGGCAACACCCCAAATAGCCCCAAAATGAAGTTCTTAAACATAGCGAAAGCCCCCGAAACCGCGTTTTGTGCAGTCCCGGGGGCTTCCTTAGGGGAGGATAAGTATTTCCTTATCTTTTGACTATTATCATTGTACCCTCTTTTTTCTTCCTTATACACGGCGGCATAAAATTTTTTGAAAATTCACAAAAAATTTCCGTGATGCTTTTCCGGAGGATTCTTAAGGAAATATAAATTTACTTTTCTCTTAAAATGTTATATACTAGGCAATGGACACGGCAAAGAGCCTGTGAATGCAGAAACGGCGGGCGGTTTTGCCGATAATTTAATTACAGGATAAAGGTGGTATGGAACGATGGCATTATTGAAGCAATGGCGTGATATGGCATATTCTGAGACCGCGAACAAGGGCGATCTGCAGAGATTATGGTCTGATTATTTTTTGAAGGAAAAGGAAATTTATGCACAGCTTTTGAAAGAGCCGGATACGGTAGTGGAAGGAACGGTGAAGGAGCTTGCCGGGAAATACGGTATTGATATCATGACGATGACGGGATTTCTGGACGGGATCAATGACAGCCTGAAGGAAGCAAATCCGATCGAAGAGATGGAAGAGGATACGAAAGTAAATCTTGGTTTCGAGAAGGAGCTTCTCTATAAGAATATGGTAGCGGCGGGTGCTGACTGGTTATATAATCTGGAAGAGTGGAACGATATCTTCGACGAGGATACGAGGAAGGCTCTGTATAAGGAACAGAAGGAGTCCACCACGATCCACAAGGGGCCCAAGGTATACCCGAACGATCCCTGTCCCTGTGGCAGCGGCAAGAAGTATAAGAAGTGTTGCGGCAGGAATGTAAAATAATAACACTGTCGATCTGCATGATCAATGGGTAAAGAGTAACACTGTCGATCTGCATGATCAATGGGTAAAGAGTAACACTGTCGATCTGCATGATCAATGGGTAAAGAATAATACTGTTGCTGTACATGATCAATGCGCAAAGAGTAACACAGCCGGCATGCATGATCAGTAAGCATGTGGTAATACTGGATAGTAAGCAGGACAAGAACAGATACAGGATCAGGTTTATATATGGAAAAGAAGGAATTTGAATCCCGTGTAGAGCGTGCGGCTGCGACTTTTGCGGAAGGGTATAACTGTGCACAGTCTGTCTTTTCGACCTATGCGGACTGTTTCGGCATGGATCGGGAGACGGCGCTTCGGATGTCCAGCGCCATGGGAGCGGGAGTGGGCAGAATGCGGGAAGTGTGCGGGGCAGTGTCATCCATGGCCATGCTGGCCGGGCTGAAAGAGGGCAATGCCGATCCGCATGACGAAGAGGCCAAGGAGCATATTTATGCGCTGGTGCGGCAGATGAGCTCCCGTTTTCGGGAAGAGTATGGTACTGTCGTATGCAGGGAACTTCTGGGGCTGGAGGAAGGCATGGAGGAGAGCGCGAAGCCGTCCATCCGCACGCCGGAATACTATGCATCCAGACCGTGTCCGGGCATCATAGCCTGCGCGGCGCGTATCATCGAGGAGACGCTTTTGAACGAAGAACCTTGAGCGGATACAAATTTTTGGGAAAAAGCAGAAAGACTCTTTACTTTTCCGGCCGCCTGGCATAGAATACGAATAAGACAGACAAAGAATAATCACAACACGTTGACGAGAAGAGTAGGATGTGGAACGTAACAGAGAGAGACGCCCTGTGCTGCAAGCGTCTTTGCCGGAAGCATTTGAAAACTGACTCTGAGTGGCCCCAATCCGGCCCGTTGACTCACGTTACAGTCAAATGAGAGGTTTCGGTAAGTCGTGATCAGCGCACGGAACAAGCGAGGTGGAACCGCGTAAAGTAGATACGTCCTCTGCATTGTCGTACTGGCAGTGCAGGGGGATTTTTTATTTTCCACATTTTAAGGAGAAAACGGGACAGGACTGCGAAGGCAGGCATGTATGATGCAGATAAGAGCATATGCAAATTAAGAACATATGCAAATAAGAACATGCACAACCTGTACAAAGAGAAACCGGAAGAGCAGCGGAACAACAATTCAAGAACCTGTTGGAAAGGAAAAGGAGGAAACAAGGCATGACGACGACGGAAGTAAGACAAAAGGCAACTGAACTTGCAAGAGGAGAGCTGACACTGACCAGACTGGACTTTGTTTTGATCGGGACGATCCTGCTGCTTGCAGGAATCTGCATCGGGTTACTGTCTGCTCCATTTACACATGGCATCAGCGTGTTCAGCAATAATGGGAACAATAACGGAAATAACTGCGGAAACAGCGGTACTTTGGACGACAGCGGCGTAGGCAATTGCTGACCGGTCTGAATGTACAAAAGGAGTTTGCAGGAAAGAAACACCAGAAAGAAATGAAAGAGATATGAAAGCTGCATGAAAGAAAGCGGCATGAAAGCTGTAAAGCAGGTGACAGCTGGAAGAGCAGAAGAAAACAGGAAAAGCAAAGGAGAGAGGGAATCATGAAAATTACATTAAAAGACGGATCCAGTAAAGAGTATGCACAGGCGATGAGCATTTATGATATCGCCCATGATATTTCGGAAGGGCTGGCCAGAGCGGCCTGTGCCGGTGAGGTGGACGGTGTCGTGGAGGATCTGCGGACCGTGATCGACAAAGACTGCAGTCTGAATATTCTGACAGCCAGCGATCCGGAGGGGCTTAAAGTGCTTCGGCATACCACATCGCATATTCTGGCGGAGGCGGTAAAAAGGCTTTTCCCGGAGGCCAAGGTGACGATCGGGCCGGCCATCGAGGACGGATTTTACTATGACTTTGATGCGGCTCCTTTTTCCAGGGAGGATCTGGATAAGCTGGAAGCGGAGATGAAGAAGATCATCAAGGAAGGCCACAGGATCGAGAGGTTTACCCTGCCCAGAGCGGAAGCAATCAAATTTATGGAAGAAAAGGGAGAGCCTTACAAGGTGGAACTGATCCAGGATCTGCCGGAGGACGCGGAGATTTCTTTCTATGACCAGGGCGGCTTCGTGGATCTGTGTGCCGGCCCGCATCTGATGAGCACGAAGAATATCAAGGCCTACAAGCTGATCTCTTCCTCTATGGCATACTGGCGTGGCGATTCCAATAAGGCGCAGCTGCAGCGTATCTATGGCACGGTATTTCAGAAAAAAGAGGAGCTGGAGGCGCATCTGGAACATCTGGAGGACATCAAGCGCCGGGATCACAACAAGCTGGGGCGTGAGATGGAGCTTTTCACTACAGTGGATGTGATCGGGCAGGGACTGCCGCTGCTTTTGCCAAGAGGCACGAAGATGGTGATGAAGCTGCAGCGCTGGATCGAGGATCTGGAGGACAAAGAGTGGGGCTATGTGAGAACGAAGACGCCGCTGATGGCGAAGAGCGACCTGTATAAAATGTCCGGCCACTGGGATCACTATAAGGAAGGTATGTTCGTGCTGGGTGACGAGGAGAAGGACAAAGAAGTGTTTGCCCTGCGTCCCATGACCTGTCCCTTCCAGTATTATTGCTATAAAAATACGCAGCATTCTTACCGGGATCTGCCGATCCGTTACGGTGAGACTTCCACACTTTTCAGAAATGAGGACTCGGGCGAGATGCACGGCCTGACCCGTGTGCGCCAGTTCACGATCTCGGAGGGCCATCTGGTAGTGAGACCGGATCAGATGGTGGAGGAATTTAAGGGTTGTATCGCACTGGCAAAATATGTTATGTCAACCTTGGGGCTGCTGGGCGATATCACCTGGCATCTGTCGAAGTGGGATCCGGAGAATCCGGGCAAATATATCGGGGAGCCTGCGGTCTGGAATGAGACAGAAGAGCATATCCGCAATATCCTTACCGAACTGGATCTGCCCTTCGTGGAGGATGTGGGCGAGGCTGCTTTCTACGGGCCGAAGGTGGACATCAATGCGAAGAATGTATACGGCAAAGAGGATACCATGATCACGATCCAGTGGGATGCGCTTTTGGCGGAGCAGTTCGATATGTATTTTATCGACCAGAACGGCGACAAGGTACGGCCCTGCATCATTCACAGGACGTCACTGGGCTGCTATGAGCGGACACTGGCGTGGCTGATCGAGAAATATGCGGGTAAATTCCCGACCTGGCTCTGTCCGGAACAGGTGCGTATCCTGCCGATCTCTGAGAAATATGAGGATTATGCGGAAGAAGTGCGAAAGGAGCTGGCACGGAATGATATTGATGTGACCTGTGACAACCGTTCCGAGAAGATCGGCTTTAAGATCAGGGAGGCCCGGCTTGCCAAGGTGCCGTATATGCTGGTGGTCGGCGCGCAGGAGGCGGAGGATAAGACCGTGTCTGTGAGAAGCCGTTATGCGGGCGACGAGGGCGTGAAGCCGCTGCAGGCGTTTATCGACCAGATCTGTAAGGAGATCCGGACGAAGGAGATCAGACAGGAAGTGCCTCAGGATGAGAAGAAATAAAGGGATGCCGTTAAACGGTGATGCCGGGCGCACCATGGGGCACCGGAATGGCAGGAACGCTTATGCGCCGGGCAGGGATATCCTGGGATATCTCCTGCCTGGCATCAGCGTGGTACTGCTTGGCAGGAGCCTTATGCTGTGTTTCAGCAATGATATCTGGTATGACGAGCTCTTTACCGTGGGAATGATCGGTCATTCTTACGGAGAGCTGGTGGAGCTGACGGCGCGGGATGTGCACCCGCCGCTGTACTATATGATCACCAAGTTCTTCGTGGACTTATGTAAACTGATTTTGCCGGGCGTGCACGCCGTCGCCGCGGCCAAAATGGTCTCGGTGCTGCCTTATTTTGTATTGCTGCTCTACAGTGTGACTTTTATCCGGAAAAGATTCGGGATTTTTACCGGGGGCGTATTCCTGTTCTGTGTGGTCTCCATGCCGCAGCTGAGCGGTTATACGGTGGAAGTGCGGATGTACAGCTGGGCGCTTCTGTTTGTGACGGCGGCTTTTCTGCACGGATACGGAGCGGTGCAGGGACCGGAGGACGAGGAAGAGCGTCGCCACGGCAGACTTCCCGCAGCCGTATATGGGGCAGTGGATGTGCCGAAAGACGAGGAGAGCGGCGGTGCCGACAGAGCCAAGGGGATGCGTCAGAAGATCAGTGCTCAGAGTCAGAAACTGCACGGTGCGGCGATGGCCTGCTATGCTCTGGCGGCCGCCTATACCCAGTATTTTGCAGCGGTGGCGGCAGTCATGGTCTTTCTGTATGTACTGTTTGAGCTGCTGCGCAGAGACCGGAGCAGGATTCGGGAATGGATTCTCTGGGTGGCTGCTGCTGCGGCCGGGTATACTCCCTGGCTTGTTGCCCTGTACCGTCAGGTGACGGCAGTCAATGCCAATTACTGGATTTTGCCGCTCAGCTGGCGGACCTTTGGCGGGTGCGTGAAGTTTCTGATGAAACCTGCTTTTACGAATGATACGCTGAACGTGGTGCTGGCTGTTGGGATGACAGGAATCTACGCGTCGGTAATCATCTGCAGTATAATTTGTATGGCAAAACTCTCCTATCACAGGAGAGAATGTGGCAAAAAGAGCAATAATATCCCGGCGCAGACAGGCGCTTCTATATCCGGACGGACAGCGGCTTCCGTCCGTCCGGATGCCTGGTTTCGAACCGGTTTACCTGCACAGGCGGTCTTCGTGACAGCGGGTAGCGGCGTGCTGGCCGGGCTTGTATTGTTTGGGGTTATTGTCTCCGTGCTGTTACGGCCGATTTTTGTGTATCGCTATATGATCCCGGCGATGGGATGCTTTTGGCTGAGTTTTGCGACAGGATTGGACAATTTGTGGAGTATGGCGCTGTTAAATGTACGCGGCAGGAATAGAATGAAGCGCGGCCTTCTGTTGGGCGTCATAACAGGTATTGTGATCATCGGGCTGCGAGATTATCGCGCTTTTATGGGAGAAGAGGAGTATAAGATCCTGCTGATGAACGAGACGGAGGAGGCGTTGTCTTCCATTGCACCGGAAGATGTTGTTCTCTATAATTTCGATCAGCTGCAGGCTGTGACGGCATATTATCTGCCGGAGGGAATTGACAGTTATCTCTGGTGCGGTATACCTGAAACGTTGATCCAGGATATCATCAGGCCCCTTGGGACGGTGGAAGGGACTGATGTGCTGCGGAGTTGGTGTGAGAAAGGGAGGACAGTCTGGTTCCTTGGCAGCTTTAACAGTCGTGACGATATTGTGAAGGAGTGGGAAGCGGATGGACTGCAGATTGAGGAGACGGGCAGTTATCTGCTGGAGCGATATTGGTTTAATCTGTATAAGATTTCTATTTGAGGCCATAATAACAGTGTAGTGCAGTGGAAGTTTTTCGGATTCTTCTGCTGTGATCATAGGAGGCAGTATGCCGAGAGCAGGAGGTTATTATGGCAGAATTAAAATGTGGCGTAGACAATTGTTCCTACAATAAAGATAAGTGCTGCTGCAAGGGCGATATCATGGTGGGCGGCAAACATGCGGACTGCTGTAACGATACATGCTGTGAGAGTTTTGCGCAGAAGAGAGATGATTCCTATACAAGTTCGCTGGAACATCCCTGCAGGACGATCAGCATTGATTGCGAAGCGGTCAGATGTGTGTATAATAGTAATTATAAGTGTCATGCAGAGCATGTAGATATCAAGGGCGGTGGTGCAAACAGCAGTGCCGGAACAGAATGTTCGACTTTTAAAGAGATGTAAAGAAGAAGTGTTTTCAGGGTTCCCGGCTGCTGCAGATGTCCGGATCTTATTGAGGCGTCTGCGGCTGACAGGGAGCAGGCAGAAAATGCGGCTGACAGAGAGATTAATGGAGGGAAAGTGTGAAGAGCAGAAAACACAGGTTGTTTTTGCTGTTTTTGGCTGGAGTGTGCACAATGCTGCTTTTGGCTGGATGCGGTGAAGATGAGTCAGTACATACAGGTGCAGAGGCACAGACAGAAGAGAATATGCCAGAGGAGACGCAGGATGCGGAGGAGACAGCAGGAACGACAGACACTGCAGAGACGGCAGGAACAGCGGCAAAGGAAGAAAAGGATCAAAATTCCGTAGAGGAGACAGCGCAGCAGTCCGGGCCGTGGAATAAAGAGGCGAGAGAGCAGATGGAAATTGACGAGGAGACTCGCAGGGAACTGACGGAGGAGCTTTTGGAAGAAGAGAATATGGATCTCTCGGTGATGGAAGACAGGCGTACTACCACCGGATGCAGTTTCGATATCCCGGAGGGGTTTGCGGAATCGGAGGAAGTGGCAAATCTGTATGTGCGGAAGCGCTATCCGATCGATGCGTCCACAATCTATTATGCGGTGATGGAAGAGGATATCGCCCTGCAGCTTTTGTCAGAGGAAGCCTTTGCAGAGCAGATGGCGGCGGATCTGAAGGCGTCTTATGATGAGGATGTGGAAATTGTTGTTGATGCTTTTGAGCAGATCAGGATCAGTGGCTACCCGGCATTTCGTATTCTCTGCCATTATACGGTAGGCGGAGTGGAGATCACCCAGCTGCAGTATGCCATCAATGCGGACAAAAGCTATATGATCACTTACTCGCAGACCAGCGAATATGATTATATGGAACTATACGAAGCAAGCGCAGCAACGATCACGGTAAAGTGAGAAGGGTGGGATCAGCAAATGAAACCGGCTGCAAAAACTTCTTCAAAGTATAAATTTATAGTTGACACGGGGGCGATCCTGTGTTAATTTATTAGAGATGCGATAGCATAGGACTGAAAATCAAGCAGAGTATCCACTCTCGCCTTGCAACGATTGGGTTCGCAAGTGTTCATATTTCAGGATTTACGCTGTAATGTCTGCTATTGTGGTAGAGTAGTCATGCAGGCGTAGTTCGTTTGAAATGAGCTGATAAGTGGATAGATATGCTATCCACTTTATTTTTTATGGGTATGGAGGGTAGAACCATTAGCGATTTATTCATTAACGAACAGATTAGAGACAGAGAAGTGCGCGTGATCGGAGAGAATGGCGAACAGCTTGGCGTTATGCCGACCAGGGATGCCATGAAGCTGGCGGAGGAGGCCGGTGTGGATCTGGTGAAGATCGCACCTACAGCAAAGCCGCCTGTCTGTAAGATTGTTGATTACGGCAAGTTCAAGTACGAACAGACAAGAAAAGAGAAGGAAGCCAGAAAGAAACAGAAGACTGTGGAGATCAAGGAGATTCGTCTGTCTCCCAATATCGACACCAATGACCTGAACACGAAGGTGAATGCTGCCAGGAAATTTATCACCAAGGGTGACAGGGTGAAAATCACGCTCCGTTTCCGTGGACGCGAGATGGCGCATATGAATAACAGTAAGCATATCCTGGATGATATCGCACAGGCGCTTGCCGATGTTGCGGTTGTGGATAAGGCGCCGAAGGTGGAAGGCCGGAGTATGACCATGTTTTTGGCTGAGAAGCGTTAGCTGCTTAGTTGAAATAAACTGATATCTTAGTTTGTTGTCTCAGACTGATATCTCATAATTGAAGAATATAGCACAGGAGGAATGTTAACATGCCAAAAATGAAGACAAGCAGATCGGCTGCAAAACGTTTTAAAGTAACCGGGACAGGTAAACTGAAAAGAAATAAAGCTTATAAACGCCATATCTTAACGAAGAAGAGTGCTAAGACCAAGAGAAATCTCAGAAAGCCTGCTATGACGGATGCAACGAATGTTAAGAATATGAAGAAGATTTTACCGTATCTGTAGGAGCATGAGCAGATTTTCCTGATGGCGGGATAAGTCATTCAGGAAATCCAGACTCATACTGAAATCGGCAGATTTCGTAGAATTGTCTGTGCTGCAAAGCGGCATGACGGGAAGTTTGAAGTCATAAGGAGGAAAATAGACATGGCAAGAATTAAAGGCGGTGTAAACGCTAAAAAGAAACATAACAGAGTATTAAAGCTTGCGAAAGGATACAGAGGCGCAAGATCCAAACAGTATAGAGTAGCGAAGCAGTCCGTAATGAGAGCGCTGACCTCTTCTTATGCTGGAAGAAAAGAGAAAAAGCGTCAGTTCAGACAGCTGTGGATTGCACGTATTAATGCAGCGGCAAGAATGAACGGGCTGTCTTACAGCAGATTTATGTATGGCCTGAAAAATGCCGGTGTTGAGATGAACAGAAAGATGTTGGCGGAAATGGCTGTCAACGATGCGGCAGGATTTGCTTCCCTTGCAGAGATTGCAAAGGCAAATCAGAAATAGAATAAACGATCGGAAATTTAAATAATAAGAAAATGCGGAAGAGATGGGATGAGGAATTCTGTCTCTTCTTTCAATATCCTGGAGGAGAAGACATGGGTGTATTAGATGGATTAAAACCGGCAGGCGTATTTCGCTTTTTTGAGGAGATCAGCCGTATTCCGCGGGGATCCGGTAACGAGAAACAGATCAGCGATTATTTAAAGAAATTTGCCGGGGATCGTGGCCTTACCTGTATTCAGGATGCGTCTCATAATATTATTATCATAAAGGAGGCAGCTCCCGGGTATGAGCAGGAGGCTCCATATATCCTGCAGGGACATATGGATATGGTCACTGTGAAGAAGCCGGACTGTGAGATCGACATGAAGAAAGATCCGCTTCGTCTGTGCATAAGAGACGGCAGAGTATGTGCGGAAGGGACAAGTCTTGGCGGTGATGACGGGATTGCGGTTGCCTATATTCTGGCGCTGCTGGATGCGCAGGATATCAGACATCCACGTTTGGAGATGGTAGTGACTACTGAGGAGGAAACCGGGCTTACAGGTGCAAAAAACATCGATCTGTCCATGCTGCGCGGCAGACAGCTGATTAATTTGGACAACGAAGAGGAAGGCGTCATCATCACCAGCTGTGCTGGCGGTGCAAGGGTAGACGTGCAGATTCCGTTGCAGTGGGAACCGATTATGGCGGAGGGAACAAGGATTCTGGAAATTAAGGTTCAGGGACTGCAGGGCGGTCATTCCGGTTCGGAGATTGACAAGGGCCGGGGGAATGCCAACTGCCTGCTGGGCCGGATTTTGATGGCAGCGGCAGAGGGAAGCACGGTTCGTCTGGCTGCGCTGCAGGGCGGGCAGGCCGATAATGCTATTCCGCGGGAGTCGAGTGCTGTGCTGGTAGTGATGGAAGAGGAGAAGGAGCAGGTGCTTGACAGAATCGGGAGAGAAAGGGACGAGATTAAAGAGGAACTGCAGGATACGGATCGGGATTTTTGCGTTTTGTGCATGGAAATAGGGTCGGATAAGAATCTTCTACAGGAAAATCGCGCAGACAATTCCGACAATAATAAGTTTGATACAGAAAAGACAGAAAAAATGGGAGAACTATACCGTAATGGCAGACAAATGGAGCCAAAAGAGTGTCTGACGCCGATCTGTACGGAACAGGCGCTGTCCTGCCTGACCTCACTGCCCGATGGTATCATTGCCATGAGTGACGATGTGAAAGGACTGGTGCAGACATCTTTGAACCTTGGAATTATGGTTCTTGATCGGGAGATGCTGCAGCTTGGTTATGCGGTGAGAAGCTCCATTGATCAGGAGAAAGAGGAACTGTGTGAGCGGATGAAGGAGATTGCCCGGAAGACAGGAGCATCAGTGCAGGTAAGAAGCGCTTATCCGGGCTGGGCATATCGGAAGGAGTCTCCGCTGCGCGACAGGCTGTCTGTGGTCTATGAGAGGATGTATGGACGTAAGCCGCAGCTGCAGGCGATTCATGCGGGGCTGGAATGCGGCCTGCTGGCGGCGAAGATCCCGGGGCTTGACTGTGTTTCCATAGGACCGGACATGTCCGATGTACACACTACGGAAGAGAGTCTCAGCATTGATTCTGTGGGCAGAGTCTGGGAATATCTGCTGCAGGTTCTGGCAGAGAGACAGCAGAATTTGTAAAGGCTGGAAGAGGATGCCAATTTTAATCATGAGAGGTTTGTTATGAAAGGTTACGAGCACCAGGCACAGTATTATGAGACGGATCAGATGGGGATCATTCATCATTCCAATTATATCAGGTGGTTTGAGTCTGCGCGGATCTGGTATATGAATGAGATTGGCGTAGATTATGCCGGAATGGAGAAAGAGGGGATCATCAGCCCCGTTTTGGAAGTGCACTGCACCTACAAATCCATGGTACATTTCGGTGATGTGGTGGAGATTTTTCCAAAAGTTGAAAGCTACAACGGTGTGACATTGGAACTGTCTTACAGGGTTGTGGATAAGGCGTCGGGTGAACTGAGGACCACAGGAAGCAGTAAGCACTGTTTCTTAAACAGGAAGGGCAGACTGCGCTCCCTGAAAAAGGAAAATCCGTTATTTGATCGGGCGTTTTGCAGAGCTTTGGAAACAGACGGGATCTGAGTGGATGGCAGGGACGGGACACGACTTGCACATTCCTGAAAATTTTAAAAAAAGGCTTGCTTTTTTTCCTCTGATTGGTTATAATTGTAAATGTTTTCGGGATGTGGCTCAGGTGGTAGAGCGCTACTTTAGGGAAGTAGAGGTCGCAAGTTCAAGTCTTGTCATTCCGATATGAAGCGCCGTTTGCAGCATGAGAAAACGGCGCTTTTTAATATCCTTTTTGTTTCATGACCAACGCAGCAGCAACAGCGGAGTATCAGGCAGGATTGTCAGAGGACGAGAGGTAAGATTTTGTTAGAGAAAGAAACGTTTCATCCATTGAATTACATTAAGAAGGAAGAATATTCCGGCAGTATGGAAGGCATGCGCTATATGCTCAGGAAGTGCAGTGCCGGGGAAGAAGATATTATCAGGGTGACGATCTGGCCGGAACCGTTAAATCTGCTCAAGACGCCGGAAAATCTGAAGGAGACCCTGGATGTTTCACTCTCAGCGGAAGGGGTTGAGCAGGCAAGGCAGTGGCTCAATGAGCAGTTTAAAAGCCGCCGGGAGTACTGGTTAGACAGAATGAATCGGTCCTGGGTAGAGTGATTAACATAAATATTTGGTGAAATTGTAGAAAATGTCAAAAAAGGTTGATTTTAAGGTGATGTATAGTATATAATTGCCGTATAAGTTAACATAAAGCTATTCATAAGCTGACAATGAGAATTGGGTCGGTCAAGGCGGACGCAAGAGACATAAATTAGTTTTATGGGGGAAGGGACATGGCGGCACTTAACTTTAATGCATTATTTTTTAATCATGAGATTGCGTTTTGTAAAGTATATGGTATGGAAAGCAAAGACAAGCTGGAAAAGCTGCTGGTGACGAACCGTATATCTTTTTTTATAGAGTGGCAGGAGAAGAGGTTGTGGGATAGATTATTTCACGAGATCCGTCCGGAGAAAAGTGTCTTTACAATTCGGATCAATGAAGCCGACAGTGTGCTGGCCAAGGATCTGGTGGAAGGCATGGACAGTGTGAAACTGGGTGTGGTGTGAAGGTAAGAGAGGCAGGATTTGAAGCAGGAGCATCTGTAATATCGAACTGACCCTAAAAGTTAGACCTCAAAATCTAACGTTTGGCGGTCAGTTCATTTTTTGCCTGAATATAGTTTTGTGAGTGGAAGAGGAGAAAAGCGTGAAACAGAGTGGAAGACCCATAAGGTCAAACAAGTGTCCGGCAGAGAGAAAATGCGGCGGATGTCAGTACCTTGACTTATCCTATGCGGAGCAGCTTAAGAAGAAACAGAAGACCGTGGAGAAGCTGTTAAAGTCATATGGCAGAGTGAACCAGATTATTGGCATGGAGGAACCGGAGCATTACCGCAATAAGGTACATGCTGTCTTCGATTTCCAGAAAGGAAGAGGGATTGTATCGGGAATCTATCAGGAGGGCACACATCATGTGGTACCGGTAGAAGAGTGCCTGTTAGAGGACCGCAGAGCAGATGCAATTATTGGATCCATCCGGCAGCTGGCGAAGTCTTTTAAGTTAAAGGCATACGATGAGGATACAGGGTATGGTCTGTTACGGCATGTGCTTGTGCGGGTGGGACATGCGACGGGTCAGATCATGGTGGTGCTGGTATTGGGATCTCCGATCCTGCCGTCGAAGAAGAATTTTGTAAATGCGTTATGTAAACTACATCCTGAGATCACAACGATACTCCTGAATGTCAATAATAAGCAGACGAGTATGGTTCTGGGGGAGAAGGAGCAGGTTCTTTATGGTAAGGGTTATATTGAAGACGTTTTGTGCGGCAGGACATTCCGTATTTCTTCAAAATCCTTCTATCAGGTTAATGCCGTCCAGACGGAGAAATTGTATGGTAAAGCGCTGGAATATGCAGCGCTGACGGGGCGGGAGACTGTGATCGATGCCTATTGCGGTATTGGGACGATCGGCCTGGCTGCTGCGGGGCATGTAAAGAAAATGATTGGTGTGGAGCTGAATCAGGCGGCGATGCGGGATGCGGTGGTCAATGCCAGATGTAACGGGATCAGGAATGCTGACTTTTATCAGAACGATGCGGGCAGGTTTATGGTGCAGCTTACCGAGTCAGGACAAAAGGTGGATGTGGTCTTTATGGATCCGCCAAGGAGCGGGAGCACGGAAGCGTTTTTGGATGCCGTTTTGCGCTTGAGACCGGCGAGGATCGTCTATATATCCTGTAATCCGGAGACACTGGCAAGGGATCTGCAATATCTGACACGTGGAGGGACACTGCGCAGGGAGAGCGGGAAGTCCGGCGGAAAAGCCGGATACCAGGTGGCGGAGATGACGCCGGTGGATATGTTTCCGTTTACGGATGAAATTGAGATGGTGTGCTTATTAAAGAGCCGCTGACCTTCCCGGATTCGATATGGGAAGGTTGCGTAAAAAGAAAACAGAAAATCAGGAAAGAATTAAAAACTCCAGCATTTATATGGATGATTAACAATCCAATGTAAATGCTGGAGTTTTATGATCGTGGAAGCAATGGGGCTCGAACCCATGACCTCTCGCGTGTGAGGCGAACGCTCATCCCGGCTGAGCTATGCTTCCATGTACTTTATTATAGCACTGTGTATCAAAAAAGCAATAGGTTTTGATGGATCTTAATGTCTGTTTTGTAACAAATCTACAATAATAGTTACAAAAGCGCGGTAAAATGGAAACAGAGTATAAAATAACCGCACGTTGGTCAATATATATTCTGTATGTTTTGCCTGTGTATTGCTATGATTTTCTAAAGGGAGGTGAAAATCATGGATGATAGCAGGAAAGAAGCAAACATTCAGGTAGGAAAACGGTTGAGGGAAGCGAGGAATAGTCTTGGCCGGACACAGGCAGAAATTGCCGTGTCGCTTGGTGTATCGGAAGAGCATTATCGAAAATATGAATCCGGTGCAACAGGTTTGTCAGCGGATAAGCTATTGATCTTGTATCATAAATATGGGATTGATCCTACTTATCTGATCATAGGTACCTGTCTGAAAAATGATTTTGACGTGGATTATTTCATGGCAAACTGCAATAAAGAGCAGAAAAATCAATTTGTAGACCGGGTGTTTGCATACATGTCACGGATGATCAAAAATTAGAAAAAGAACCGGATATCTGCAGAAAATCCTTTTGCAGGGCTGTCGTAATATAGCACATTTTCATAAACAAAAGATAGGGTATTGTGAGATGGGCTGATTTTACGACAGCCTTATTACTAAGAAAGTCATAGACTTTCTTAGTATGGATGGCCATGCGGCCCGTCAAGCGGCAGGCAGAGCAGGATAAGGATTTGGCAGGAAGGTAAAAGGTCTGACAACATGGCCGAAAGAAGGCCTGGGAGTTGATGAATGTCCGAAATTGGTAAGAGTTACAGCAGAGAATGGATAGTCTTCAATATTATTATAATTATAGTTTAATATGAAAAAAATAAGAATGGAATTTGCCGGGCTTCCTTTTTTAGTGCTGTGTTGCGATACCGGTTACTATAAAGTCTATGATTTCTTCGATGGTAGGGCTGGTACCTTTACAGGGGATTTTTTTCCAAAAGTTCTGAATCTTGGGATCGCTGCTTTTCAGGGCAAGGGAAACCGCGTAGGCAATCTCGTTTCGGACTTCGCATTCCGATATGCCTTCCTGTGCCGCTATTGTGCGTAAATGCTCCGAAATTTTATCTTTTTTGTCTTGGTTCATAGTTTTTCCTTTCCCATCATATGCGATGTGTAAGAGGCCCAATAGAACAAAACCTATTCTTATCATACAACATTAGAGTGGCCTTGTAAGTATTTTCTATACATGACGTGGTATTTTTTAAGTGCAATCCGTCAAAGAAGGACTTTTTGGGGAGTGGAAGACGAAGCGTATGTTACAACTGTCATATTTCCGGCACGTATATTAAATGTCATTGACAGATAAAATGGATTTACGTACAATACTATTATCATGAAGAAAAGGAAACCTGTATCGTACTTTCATGAGAATTTGTGTCGGAGAAGACATGGAGGTACAGGTATGAACGATGGAAAGTCGTGTTGTGGCTGAGGTGGGTACGGACATGATGTAAGCGTACAACGTTTTGGAATGGAGGAAAGAATGAGAAGTGCAGTTTTTTATGGAACACATGATCTGCGTGTGGAGGAGAGACAGACACCTGTACCGGGACCGGGTGAAGTGCTGATTCAGGTGAAAGCCTGTGGTATCTGCGGTACGGATGTGCATATCTATGAGGGCGATAAAGGAGCGGCGGAGGTGCAGCCGCCTACGATTCTGGGACATGAGTTTGCGGGCGTCATTGCTGCGGTGGGCAGTGATGTGGAGCGGTTTCAGGCAGGCGACAGGGTGTGCATCGATCCGAATGGTTACTGTGGGGACTGTGATTTCTGTCGGAACGGGCAGGTACATTTCTGTGAACATATGGTAGGATATGGGACGACGAAAAATGGCGGTTTCGCGGAATACTGTGTGGTGGATGCGGGCCAGGTATACCTTCTGGGTGAACATACTACCTTCCTGCAGGGAGCGATGGCGGAGCCGGTGGCGTGCTGTCTGCACGGTATTGATATGTGCGGTATTGAGCCTGGACATCAGGTGGTAGTCATCGGCGGCGGCATGATCGGGCTTTTGATGCTGCAGTTGGCGAAGCTGGCAGGCGCGGCCAGGGTGGCTCTGCTTGAACCGGTGGCAAAGAAGCGTGATATGGGAAGAAAGCTGGGAGCTGATGTGTGTATCGATCCTTTACAGGAAGATGTGAAAGCACGTCTGGAAGAGGAGGGGATGACCTGGATTCGCACGGTGATCGAGTGTGCAGGACTTCCCGCTACCATGGAGCAGGCCATTGACCTGGCCGGGAAGAAAGGTACGGTGATGATGTTCGGTCTGACCAAACCGGATGCGCAGATCGCGGTCAGGCCTTTCCAGATCTTTCAGAAGGAATTGACGCTTCGTGCGTCTTACATCAATCCGCATACACAGCACAGAGCGCTGCAGCTGATCGATTCCGGGCGGCTGGATGTGGAGAGCATGGTCTGCAGGACGATCGGGCTTGCGGAGTTGGAAAATGTGCTGGCGGATCCTGCACTGCGTGCGGAAGGAAAGTATATTGTGGTTCCGGAGCAGTGATATGGCAGACGGAGCGGTATTAAGGAGACGTGAATATGAACACCAAAAATATAACTGGTTATCAGAATTGTGAAGAGGCGGCAAAGTACACCCTGGAATGCTGCGTTGACAGTGTGGAGTCCGCTCTGGCGGCGAAGGAGGGCGGTGCGGACCGTCTGGAATTGTGTGCCGGTCTGATCATTGGCGGCACGTCTCCGAGCCTGGCATTGTTTGAGCAGGTGAAGGCGTGCTGTGACTTGCCGGTGAGAGTGTTATTGCGGCCCCGTTTCGGTGATTTTCTCTATACGGATCATGAGTTTCGAATCATCAGACGGGAAGTGGAGCTTTTCAGGGAGGCCGGGGCGGAAGGTGTCGTGATTGGTTGTCTGAAAGAAGACGGCAGTCTTCACATGGAACAGATGCGGGAACTGATGGATGCTGCCGGGGACTTGAAGGTCACACTGCACCGCGCCTTCGATGTGTGTGCGGATCCGGTACGAACCTATGAGCAGGCGTGGGAGCTGGGAATCGATACGATCCTGACATCCGGACAGGAGAGTGACTGTCTGGCAGGGATGCCGCTGCTTAAGAAGCTGTGCAGCCTGCAGACGGGGCGTTTTGACAGGGAAGAAGGGCGGCGGACGGATTGTTTTCATGAGGATGCAGAGAAGGTGCAGGGACAGGACAGAAAGCCGCAGATCATGGCGGGAGCAGGCGTGACGCCGGAAGTGATCAGGAAATTCCGGGAGCAGACGGATATTACCGCTTTTCATCTGTCTGCCAAGAAGATCATAGACAGTGGGATGCGCTATCGCAGGGAAGGCGTGCCCATGGGACTTCCGGCTATGAGTGAGTACAGCATATACCGGACTGACAGGGAGATTGTGGCCGAAGCCAGGCGGGCGTTGGCCTGACTTCGGCTTTGTCTTATCGATACAGTGTATAATCCAGGGCCTCTCTTATAAACCCGCTTTCTGCCAGCGTCTTTGACGCCTCAGCAGGATATTCCTTTACAACGATCCGTTTCCTGCCGGTAAAAATACGGCCCTGGCGGTATTCTTCTGTAAAAAGCTGCAGCGCTTCTGTCAGGCAGGAGGCGTCAAAGACACGAAGCACTCTGCCCTGTCGCTCGAAGAGTATGATCGGCAGGCCCCCGCGAAGTGCAACGGCGGTGCCGGGCAGATTGGCGAAGGAGAGGCCTGCAGTGTGGGGAAGAAGTTTGCCCCAGGGCTGCAGGGGGTCTGCGGCGTTGATCCAGATCAGCTCCTGGACAGGATGAAGCAGCCGGGCTGTGATACCGCCGAAATCATCTTTGCGGATGAACTGTGCGCCGGAAAAGCCTTCCACGAAATAGCCCCTGCGTACCTGCCCGGTATACTCCTGAACACGCAGGCGTGACAGGGCTTCGGACCAGGACAGGCCGCAGAATGCGGCGGTTTCCCGGCACAGGATCAGGCAGCGGTCAAAACATCGGTCCATCTGCTCCTGAATGGTCAGGGGGCGCAGCGGTCGAACCAGATCCCATCGTCCGGCATTCAGAGCTTTTACCTTTGCACCTATCCGCTGTCTGGCAGCGGATTTTTTGATCTTTTCCCGATTCTGCCACTGGCGCACGGGCAGGAAGCTGTCAGCGCATACGAGACCTTTTTCCATCAGGGAGAGCAGGGTGTCGTAGGGTGATTCGCCGGGTAGTACGTTGTTCAGCGCCTGCATGAAGCTGGCTCCCCGGCGGGAGAGCGTTTCTATAACGGTTATTTCCTTTTCGGACAGCGTTTCTGCGGAAGCCGGTTCCGGCTTACAACACAGTTCTTCTACGGAAGCTGTCTCTGGCGACAGTCTCAGGCCTGCGGCAGTGCCTTCCCAGTCTATCTCATCGGTGCGGTCAAATCGGATTCGGCCGTCTTCCATATGCCAGAAATATTCCCCCTTTGCCAGAAAACTGTCCAACAGGTTTTCCCGATAACCTTTGACCCGCAGAGGCAGCAGCTGATCTTCCCAGGCGGCAGCGGGAAACGGCGTCCCGGCGAGAGAAGAGAGCGCATGGGAAAGGGCTTCTTCCGGCGGCGCCGTGCGGCTGACGCGGGAAAGAAGCAGGGAAGCGTAGGAGGCGGGAGGACAGGTGGATATTTCTTCCCGGCGGTTTTTCAGTGTCTTTGTGCGGGCACGTTTGTAGAGCTGTGCATGATAGTAGACTGCGTTTGTGGATTCTGCGGCAGCGGACCTATGGCAGACGGCTTCTTTGCGGCGACACAGCTCCTGCAGCAGCGCTTCGGCGGCCTCCGTGCTCCAACCGTAGCGTCCGGCAGCCTGCCAGGCCTCTGCGCCGCCGCGGTAGCGGAGCATTCGGCGCAGGATGGCAAGACATGCTTCCTGATCGTTTTCTTCCAACGCTTTCCGGTAGTCTTCCTGGTGTTCGGCGGCGATCCAGAGGCCCTGTTCCAGGTAAAGGATTCGCTCTTCCTGTTCCAGCGTTTCCAGCCATTGGACAGGGACATCCAGGTCTCCTGCGGCCAGATCGCCTTCTGTCATCAGGAGTGAGTGGAGCTGTTTCTCATTTTCCGGGAGTCTGCTTCTGTCCTGTGTTTGAGCCAGCTCCCGGCGGCCAGGCAGCAGCAGTTCTTTTTCCTGCTGGAGCGCTTCTTCCACCGCGGCATGAATGCGCCTGGGTGTGGGTGCATAATCGTACATGACAGCCGCTTCCTGACTCCACTGCAAAGGCAGGGACATGGGTGAGGCAGTGTCGGTGTAGACTTCCCGCACCACGATCCCGCCGCACCGGATTTGTTCCAGCACTTCCCGGACACCCTGTATATCCCAGAATTGTTCCATGCATTCTTTGGTTGTTTCGCGGATCAAAGGGTGATCCTTTTCCCGAACCACCTGCTCCAGCATCTCGGCGCCGCGCAGCCGCTGCATCCAAAGCGGATGCCGTCCGGAGCCTTTGGCTCCCATCATCAGCGCACGGCCGCAGTTGTAGCGGAAGGCCATGTTGAAAACGGGTGTAGCCGGAAGCAGGGCACCGAGAATGCGTTTTGAAGAAGCCGGGTCAATGCGGGACAGAAGTCCTTCCGGCATGGACTGGTCGTCATAGGAATAGAGCAGGAAGCCGTCTTCTTCATCCACGCTTCCTACTTCCGTTCCCATTTCGTCCCCGGCCAGCCGGGCTGCCAGCAGGGACAGGGGAGCGTTGATGCGGCGGCCGAAGACAGAGTGGATCATCAGCTGGCTGTTGCCGGACTGGTCTCGGAAATGTTCCGCCAGGATGGTCTTGTCTGAAGGAAGCGTGCCGGTGGAGGCAATCTGCCTTTTCAGATATTCTCCGGCCAGCACAGCGGCGGATTCATCCAGTCCCAAGGCGGAGAGAGCACTGTTGATCCGGCCTTCCTGGGCGGCATCTTTCAGGCTGCGCAGTATTCTGCCGAAATGTTCGCCGGTCTCTTTGCTTCTTCCTTTGATCTCACCCTTCCAGAAGGGCAGTCGCGCTCCTTCTGCCGGCGCCTGGGTCACTGTCAGTGTGTCCCGGCCGATATGAAGCACTTTCCAGCCAAAAGCCCCCAGAATAAATCGGTCGCCGATTCGGGTCTCATAGACGAATTCTTCATCTGCTTCCCCTACCTTCACGCCGCTTTCGGTGCGTACCGTATATAATCCCTTATCGGGAATAGTGCCGCCGGCGGATATGGCCAGCATGCGGCTGTAACCGTCTCCTTCCACGTGCCCGTGGAGACGGTCGTAGAGGATTCTTGGCCGGACCGGAATGTCCCGTCTGTGTTCGTAGTCGCCGGAGAGCATCCGCAGCACGGCTTCCACATCCTCCTTCGTCACGTCGCGGAAGGGCCATGCCCGGGGCAGCAGCCGCATCACATCATCCACTTCATAGCCTTTAAAAGCCGCCATGGATACCAGATGCTGGGCCAGAATATCCAGACAGCCCTGCGGCGGATTGGTTTTTTCCACAAGGCCTTCTTTGGCCATCTGGGCTGTCATACCGCAGAGCACGCTCTCGGCCGCCGTACGGGGGAAAAGGTACATGATGCTGGTAAGACCCGGGTTGTGTCCGGCCCGGCCCAGACGCTGCATGGTGCCGGAGACGGTACGGGGGCAGCCCACCTGCAGCACCTGTTCAATCTCACCGACATCGATGCCGAGTTCCATGGAGGAGGTGGCGCACAGGAGCCGCAGCCGGCCTTCGCGCAGGGCCAGTTCCGTCTCGGCGCGCTGTTCTTTGGAAAGACTGCCGTGATGGACTCTGGCAAAATCCTGGCCGCCTATTTGATTTACATAATATGCCAGCTTTTCCGCATACCGGCGTCCCTCCACGAAGGCGATCACGCTCCGGGTTCCCTGGCAGTATTTGTAGACAAGCTCGGACAGTTCCTGCCAGACGGGATCTTGGCGCCGTCTGCTGGTATCCACGTAGGAACCGAGTATCTGTAACTCGATTTTTTTGTGCATGGCGGGAGCGGCCACGAATACCGGTTCCGGGGCCAGATACTCGGCGGCCAGAGAAAGGGGCGCAATGGTGGCGGAGAGGCCGATCCGCTGCAGCGGTGCACCGCACAGGATATCCAGTCTGGCCAGGGAGAACATCAGGTGGGCGCCTCGCTTGGTGTCGATCAGTGCATGCAGTTCGTCGATGATGATGGCTTTGGCGGTACACAGCATATTCTGGCCGGTTTTGGAAGTGAGCAGCAGATAGAGGGATTCCGGCGTGGTGATCAGGATATGGGGCGGCTTTTTGATCATCTGCCGGCGTTCCTGAGGCGTGGTGTCTCCGGTGCGGATAGCGGTTTGAATGGAAGTATCTGCGTCGATGCCGGAAAGAGGCCTGCTTAAATTCTCGCGGATGTCTGTGGCCAGTGACTTCAGGGGGGATACATAGATCAGATACAGGGCCTGTTCCAGTGTTCCTTCGGCGGCCTTTTTGTGCAGCCGGTCCAGAAATACGAGGAAGGCGGAGAGGGTCTTGCCTGTCCCGGTGGGGGCGGACACCAGCACATGCCCGCCGGCGGCGATGGCCGGCCAGGCGGATTCCTGTACGGGGGTGGGGGCTCCCAGCGATTCATGAAACCACCGGGCGGTGTCGGGGGAGAAGAGGGTCAGGCAGTCGGAAATTTTGGGGTTTGGCATGGTTTTGGCGCTCCTGTTTTTGCTTTTTGTTTCCTGATTTTGTTATAATTTTAATATAGCATGACGGGCCGGTGGCTTCAAGACACACCATGTGGTATGTGGATTATTCCATGAGCTGCGGCTGTAAAAATATAAACTGGATAATGCGAAGTGTTACAATAGCTATTTGCTTTGTTATGTGCTATATTAGATAGAAATGAAGCAGCCTGAGGCAGATGCGGATGGCAGGATGACCCAGGCAGGCTGGAAAATTAAGAGATTGACGGAATGGAGGGAATTATGAAAATTTATGATATTTCGCAGGAGGTATTCGGAAGCAAAGTATTTCCGGGAGATCCTGCGCCTGACATGCAGGCGGTGATGAGAATAGCGGAAGGCGGTAAGTGCAATCTGTCGGCATTTTTCATGTGTGCGCATAACGGCACCCATGTGGATGCACCGTTTCATTTCTATGAAAACGGGAAGACCATAGAGGAGACGGATCTGGAACGTTGTATCGGGATTGCTTACGTGGCAGTGCATGAGGGCGTCGTGACGGCCAATGATGCGATCTCGATTCTGGAGAAGGCCAGGGAGACGGACCGCCGGAGCAGGAAGCGGATCTTGATTAAGGGAAAAGCGGTTGTCTCTTTGGAGGCGGCAAAGGTGTTTGCAGAGGCCGGGATTCTGCTTCTGGGCAATGAATCGCAGACGGTAGGACCGGAGGAGGATTCAAGGGAAGTGCATCTGCAGCTTCTGGGCGCAGAGGTTACGCTGTTAGAGGGAATCCGGCTGGGCGAGGTGGAAGAAGGCGTCTATTTCCTGAATGCTGCACCGATCAATCTGGGTGGTGTGGACGGTGCACCCTGTCGGGCCGTATTGGTGGAACTTGGTTAATTGTTTAAGAAGAAGGAAAGAGAACGCGGGAGAACAGGAGAGGCTTGGCATATGGGAAGATCGGTTGCGATAGGCGTTCAGGATTTTGAGACCATCACAGCAAACAATTATTTTTACGTAGACAAAACGGATTTTATTCGGGAATGGTGGGAGAATGGGGACAGTGTGACGCTGATCATCCGGCCCCGGCGTTTTGGCAGGACGTTGAATATTTTCTGCGGACAGGCAATGTCCTGACGGAAAAAGACCTGGAATATTTTAACAGGGTCTCCGACTATATGACGGAGGCGGATGCCGTTATCCTGGAATTTAAAGTGCATGATGCGGAAGAGGAAAAAACGCTGCAGGATACGGTGAGCGCGGCGCTTGCACAGATTGATGAGAAGCGGTATGCGGCAGTGCTGGAGGCGGAGGGGATACCGGCAGAGCGTATCAGAAAGTACGGGTTTGCATTTCAGGGGAAGAAAGTACTGATCGGATAGATGCCGTTTTGATGAAATATGCATAAAATAAAACAGTGTACAAATGCTATAGAGGGAAAGGCGGGAATGGTGATATGCAGCTGGCACTTGGATTATTGATCCCTTTTGCGGGGACAACACTTGGTTCTGCAATGGTATTCTGGATGAGACGGGAAATGAACAGGAAGCTGGAGAAGATGCTTCTTGGATTTGCTTCCGGGGTGATGATCGCGGCTTCCGTGTGGTCTCTGTTGATCCCGGCTATCGACATGGCGGAAGAACAGGGGAAGGTGGGCTGGTTCCCGGCAGCAGTCGGGTTTCTTGGCGGTATTGCATTCCTGCTGGGGCTGGACAGTCTGGTGCCGCATCTGCATCTGGAGAGCGCAGAGCCGGAAGGACTGGAAGCCAATTTAAAAAAAACAACCATGCTTGTCCTTGCGGTGACGCTGCACAATATCCCGGAAGGCATGTCTGTGGGCGTTACTTTTGCGGGAGCGCTGCTGGGAAATACCGGCATTACGATGGCAGGAGCGTTTACGCTGGCGGCGGGCATCGCCATTCAGAATTTTCCGGAAGGGGCGATCATCTCCATGCCGCTTAGAAGCGAGGGGATAGGCAGGTGGCGTGCTTTCGTCTACGGTGCGCTGTCGGGTGTCGTGGAACCGGTTGCGGCGGCAGTTACCATCCTTTTGGCAGAGCAGATCGTGCCGGCGCTTTCCTATATGCTGGCTTTTGCTGCCGGAGCCATGATCTATGTGGTGGTGGAGGAGTTGATCCCGGAATCTCAGGCGGGAGAACACAGCAATATCGGTACCATTGGCGTTGCGGCAGGGTTCGTACTGATGATGATACTGGATGTTGCGCTGGGATAGCGCTGCACATGAAACAACAGCTTTTTGGAAAAGGTATTCCGATACTCACCTGGCGAAAGCCCGGTGAGTTTTTTGCAGGCATTCCGCATTTTGTGGAGAACACTGGCATCTGTGCGGAAAGCGGAGTGTTGAAGACAGCTCCGGTGATTGCATTTTACGAAGAGTTGGGATAAAATATTATCTATGAATACATCATTTTTTTTATCAAAAACACCGGGTGAGATACAGAGACTAATCGCAGACCGTATCCGTACCATCCGCAGAAGACGGAAAATATCACAGGTGAAGTTAAGTCAGTTGTCAGGCGTAAGCCTGGGGTCTGTAAAGCGATTTGAACGAAGCGGTGAGATTTCTTTTCTCTCCCTGATCAAAATTGCAACTGCGCTTGAGCTGGAAGAAGAACTGGAGCATTTATTTGTGGACGTTCCGCCTGCGTCTATAGAGGAGATCATTCGTGGACAGGATTAGACAGTTAAATGTGTTTTATCATGAAAGAAAGGTCGGAACCCTGGCTTTGTACAAGGAAAGGCTGGCAGCTTTTGAATATGACAAAGAATGGATCGAAAGTGGATTTCCAGTCAGTCCGTTTTCCCTGCCGTTGGAAAAGAGAGTCTTTCTTCCTAAAGCAGATCCCTTCGGGGGTCTGTTTGGTGTGTTCGCGGATAGTCTTCCCGATGGATGGGGCCGTTTGCTGGTAGACCGCCTGATGCTGAAAAACCATATAGATCCTGTCACGGTCGGAAATCTGAACAGGCTTGCTATCGTAGGGGACTCGGGTATGGGGCGCTTTCCTGTATGATGAGCAGGAAGCATGTTATAAACTTACTCCGGCCTATGATCTTACTTACAGTCATTCTCTTAACGGGGAGCATGCTACGACGGTCAACGGCAACGGGATAAATCCGGATATGGAAGAAATACTGGAGGTAGCGGTTCAGGCAGGTATCAGGGAAACGCAGGAAAAATTGCGTGCGATATACGGGAGTGCGTTGAGGATATGCTTGAGGGATATCTCGAAAAGCATATGGTTTACAAAATTTAAAGGAGGAAACAAACATGCTGCATTATTTTGAAGAGAAGGACGGCAGCCTGCTTTTCCGGGAGAACGGGGAGAGTGTGATGGTAACGCCCTGGGGTGCAAACAGCTTTCGGGTACGGGCGGCGTTTCTGGGTGAGATCGAAGAGGGGAGTGTGGCCCTGTCTGCGCCGCAGGATCCGGCACAGGAAGGCAGTATCAGCATAGAGGAGCAGCGGGCGTCCATCACCAATGGGAAGATCCGGGCAGAGCTTACCGTGAATCCCTGGGGGAAGGCGCTGCAGATCACTTTCTATGATCAGAAGGGAAAAGTGCTGCTGCAGGAGATTCCCAACGGCGGCGCGCTGCAGAAGAAGGCGAGGCATTTCCGGCCTCTGGCCGGCGGCGGGTATCATCTGAAAGCCAGTTTCGTGTCCGATCCGGAAGAAAAGATCTACGGTATGGGACAGTACCAGCAGGAAACCTTTGACTTAAAGGGATGCAATCTGGAGCTGGCCCACAGGAATTCACAGGCCAGTGTTCCTTTCTATATTTCCAGCCTGGGGTATGGCTTCCTGTGGCATAATGCAGCCATCGGTGAGGTGCATTTCGGCAGCAACACCACGGAATGGATCGCGGAAGATACCAGGCAGCTGGATTACTGGATCACGGCGGGAGACACGCCGGCACAGATCGAGGAGGCCTATACGGCCGTGACGGGCAGGGCGCCGATGATGCCGGAGTACGGTCTGGGCTTCTGGCAGTGTAAGCTGCGCTATTACAATCAGGAGCAGGTGCTGCAGATTGCCCGGGAATACAAGAAGCGTGAGATTCCGGTAGATGTGCTGGTGATCGATTACTACCATTGGCCCCGTTGCGGTGACTGGCGTTTTGACGAGGAATATTTCCCGGATCCGGCGGCGATGATCCGGGAGATACAGGATATGGGTATCCGGGTGATGGTATCCATCTGGCCGCAGGTGGATTGGCGCAGTGAGAATTATGAGGAGATGAAGCAGCAGGGACTTCTGGTAAAAAGCAATTCCGGCGTGGACGTGCAGATGATCTTCCACGGCAACAATGTGTTCATGGATGCCACCAACCCGCGCACAAGGGAGTACGTGTGGGAGAAATGCCGGAAGAATTATGCAGATCTGGGCATCAGCACCTTCTGGCTGGATGAGGCGGAGCCAGAGTTTACCACCTATGATTTTGCAGATTACCGTTATCATGCCGGTTCCGTGGCCCGGATCGGCAATATCTATCCGCGGGAATATGCACGGCTTTTCTATGAAGGACAGAAGGCGGACGGACAGGAGGATATCGTGAATCTGATCCGTTGTGCCTGGGTGGGCAGTCAGAAATATGGAGCGCTTGTCTGGTCGGGAGATATTATGTCAACTTATGAGGACTTCCGCAAACAGATCTGCGCGGGCATACATATGGGGCTTTGCGGAATTCCCTGGTGGACCACGGATATCGGTGGATTCCACGGCGGCAATATCCACGACGATGGTTTTAAGGAGCTGTTGATCCGCTGGTTCCAGTTCGGTACTTTCTGTCCGGTCATGCGTATTCATGGCTGCCGCCAGCCCGGGCAGCAGATCGTCAATCAAGCGGGCGAGGTGCGTGAGTGGACAGGCGCGGAGAATGAGGTCTGGAGCTACGGGGAAGAGAATTATGAGATCATGGTGAAGTTCATCCGTATCCGGGAGATGATGCGTGATTATACGCGGAGCGTCATGCAGGCGGCACATGATGTGGGGGCGCCGGTGATGCGGGCCATGTTCTATGAATTTCCGGAGGATAAGGTATGCTGGGAGATTCAGGATGCCTACATGTTCGGGCCGGATCTTCTGGTGGCACCCATCTGTTATGAGAAGGCAGCAGGCCGCAGCGTATATCTGCCTGCAGGCACGTTCTTCGTGCACGCCGGGACGGGCAACAGATATGAGGGCGGCCAGTGGTACGAGGTGGCGGCGGACATTCATACCATACCGGTATTTCTGAGAGAAGGCAGACAGGACTACCTGATCGGGAAGATTTGATCCGTGCCTGGAAGGAATGTTGAAATAAGAAATGTTGAAACAGGATAGACAGAGGGAGACTACTGTGAAAGAAAGTAGACCTTCATTACTATTTGTGCCGCTGACGGAAAGGCGGCGGAATGGAGATTGCTATGGATAAAAACAGATTTGCCATCACTCCGCCTATGGGGTGGAACAGCTACGATTACTATGACACCACGGTGAACGAGGCACAGGTCAGGGCGAATGCGGACTATATGGCGGCGCATCTGAAAGCGTTCGGCTGGGAGTATGTGGTGGTGGACATTGAATGGTACAGTAACGATGCGGGAACGGTGCGGGACAGGTTCCAGTACATTCCGTTCGGGGATATCGAGATGGACGAGTACGGCAGGCTGCAGCCTGCGCCGGAGCGTTTTCCCTCTTCGGCAGGCGGAAAGGGCTTCGGGCCGCTGGCGGACTATGTGCACAGTCTGGGATTAAAGTTCGGAATCCATATTATGAGGGGGATTCCCCGTCTTGCGGCGCAACAGCGTTGTCCGGTGCCGGGGGCCAAAGAGACGGCAGACAGGATCGCGGACCCTTCTTCGATCTGTATCTGGAACCCGGATATGTATGGTGTGCGCGGTACGGCGGACGGACAGGCCTACTATGATTCCCTGCTTGCCATGTACGCGCAGTGGGGTGTGGACTTTATCAAGTGCGATGATATCTGTGACAGCAGACTGTACAGGACGGAGCCTTTCTCCGGCTGGGAGGAGACGAGAATGATCCACCGGGCCATCGAGAAGTGCGGCCGGCCCATCGTCCTCAGCCTTTCACCGGGACCGGCTCATATCGACAGGGCATGGGAGTACTGCAGGTATGCGAATATGTGGCGGATCACCGATGACTTTTGGGATGAGTGGAGCCTGCTCAAGGCGATGTTTGTCCGCTGTGAGATGTGGCAGGATCACGTGCGGGAAGGCTGTTTCCCGGACTGCGACATGCTGCCGCTGGGGAAACTGGGCAAGGGCTTCGGGAACGGCGAGTGGGATACCCGCTTTACGAGAGAAGAGCAGAAGACCATGATGACATTATGGTGCATGTTCCGCTCTCCGCTGATGATCGGGGCGGAGCTGACACGGCTGGATGACTGGACGCTGTCTCTGCTGACAAACGGAGAGCTGCTTGCGATGCTGGGGGAGAACTGCAGCGGAACGCAGCTTGTGCGCACGGAAGAATACGCTGTCTGGAAGAATAAAGACGAGGCGTCCGGCAAGCTTTGTGTGGCGCTTTTTAACTTAAGCGACGGGGACAGAGAGCTTTCCATTGCCCTTTCTGCGCTTGGCGAGGAGATCTGCGAGAAGCAGCAGGATGCAGAGCTGTATGAGATCTGGGAGAAAAAGGAGAGCAGCACGGTAGACGGCAGGATCGCGGTACAGGTACCGGCACATGGAGTGAAGGTTTATCGGGTTGGCCGATAGAAGGGGGCCGGGGCGTGTGCAGCCTGTTGTGCCAGGAGTGCTTGGGAAAAAATAGAGTAATAAACAGATTTTGAAAAATAAAGTGGCATCGGCCGGAAGCGGTCGGTGTCTTTTTTTGGGGATGAACGAAAAAAAGAGGAAGGACTGCGTTTTTAACATTTGCGGTATGGAAAGGCTCCAATCTGACAAAAGGTAAAATATAATTGACACAAAGACTGCTATATGATACCCTGTTTTTGAAAGGGGGGGGGGTAAATGGCAAGGAATATCCCGATCAAAGTAGCACGTGCCGAGAAGGATATGACACAGAAGGAGCTGGCTGAGGCCGTGGGGGTTTCCAGACAGACGATAAATGCGATCGAGCAGGGAGAATACAATCCTACGATCAGGTTGTGCCGTGCCATCTGCCGGGTATTGGGGAAGCGTCTTGACGATCTGTTCTGGGAGGAAGGTTGAATAAATTCTCTGATGAGCAATTTATTCAACCAAGAATTTGTGCAGAAGCGTCACAAATTCTATTGATCGCAGAGCAGAATTTGAAATTCTGCTCGCGTCCTCAGCGTAAAACGCTTCGGAATGGGAGGAAGAATGAGAAGGAAGCAGTCAGGGCGCAATAACGCAAAAGCAGGGGATGGTAGTAGGAGGTCATGATGTATGAGAAAAGGAAAGCTGCGAAGGAACAGACTGGATGAGAGGCAGGAGCAGAAGCTGTTGCAGATCGAACATAACGGCTGCTGGATCGCCTTCTGGGGATTGGCGATCTCTCTTTTTGTGGGGTACTGTCTGGGACTGGAATGGAGAAATCTGGTAGGAGAATGGATCGTCTTTATGGGGCTGTCTCTTTACATTGTGATTGCCTGCTTGAAGAACGGTATCTGGGACCGGAAGCTGGAACCCACGCCGAAAGTGAATCTGTGCGCCAGCATCATTGCCGGAATCGTCTGCGGGGTACTGCAGTTTGCCAGATCCTACCGGAAATATCAGGCCCTGGCGGGTTCGGCTGCCGCGGGTGTATTTATGCTGGTATTTACTGTCGCAGTCTGTTATGCGGCGGTATCGTTCGTGGCGTTTCTCTACCGCAGGCGGGTGGAGCGGCTTGAGTCGGAGGAGGAAGAGGACGAGGAGGATGAGCAATAGGATCCATCCGGCGGAGCGCATGGCGTGAGAAGCATCCCGGTGCGTCCGCGTCTGCAGCAAAGCGTCAGGAAGTAAAAGAAGAAAGGGAAAGGGGAAGTAAACGTGATCAAAGCGGATCATCTGATAAAAACTTTTGTCAGAAATGAAAAGAAGAACAGGAAAATGGAGATCAATGCCGTTGACGATATCTCATTGACGGTGGAGGAAGGAGAGATCGTGGGTATTTTGGGGCCCAACGGGGCGGGCAAGACCACACTGCTGCGCATGATGTCGAGGCTGATGAAGCCCACCAGCGGACAGGTCAGCATCCGGATCGGAGAGACGGAGATGACGGACGAGATCGAAGTCAAACGGCATATCGGTTATCTGTCCAACAATACGAAGCTCTACGGCAGACTTTCGTCCCGTGAGCTGCTGCAGATGCTGGGCACCATCTACGGTATCCCGGAGCAGACGGTGGAAGAGAGGATCAGGCAGATCAGTGAGGTCCTGTCCATGGATGCTTTTCTGGATAACCGGATCGAGAAGCTCTCGACGGGACAGACGCAGCGGGCGTCCATCGCCAGATGTCTGGTGCACGACCCGCAGGTCTATATCTTCGATGAGCCGACGCTGGGACTGGATATCATCAGCAGCGCGTCTATCATTGATTTCATGAAAAGGGAGAGAGACAGAGGAAAGACAGTGCTCTACTCCACGCATTATATGGAAGAGGCGGAATATCTCTGCGACCGGATCGTGATGATCCATCGGGGGAAGATCATCAGCGAAGGCACGCCGGCGGAATTGAAGGAGCGGACGAAGAAGGACAGCCTGCGGGATGTTTTTTCAGGGCTGATCCTGGAAGAAAGCGGCAGTATACTGCCGGATGCAGCCGACGGCTCATATGAGCAGACAGGCGGTATAAAAGGAGGGCGTGCATAATGAACACGAAGATTATCAGGACTTTGGTGAAGAAAGAAATGCTGGATGTCTTCCGCGACAAGAAGACCGTGATTATGATGATGGTGGTGCCGGTGATCCTGTACCCGCTGATCTTTATAGGCGCCATGCAGGTGGTAGCTTTCATCTCTTCCAGTATGGAGACGCAGAATTACAGGATCGCGGTGGATGCCGGGGATGACGACGCCTTTTTACATAAGCTGCTGGAACAGGGGGAAGCTGACGAAGAGGAAAATGCATACGAGATCACGATCGTGGATGCGGCTTCCGTTGCGGACTATGAAGCCGCTTTGAATGAGGAGACCATAGACGTCTATGTTGCGGGAAAGATGCAGGACGGGCGGATGCAGTATGACGTATATTATCTGAACTCTGTCACCAACTCGGATTACGCGGCCGGCATTGTCATGGAGGCTTTCGATGAGCTGCGGGAAGAGATGACGAGACAGCGGATCGAGGCGGCCGGTCTTAACGTGCATGAGATTCTGGAGCCGATCGGCTATGAGAAGGAAAACATGTCCAGCAGTGAGCAGTCTCTGGGCAGTATCATGGGTTCGGTCCTGCCTTTCATGCTTATCATCAGTCTGCTGATGGGCACCATGTATCCGGCCATTGATACGACGGCGGGTGAGCGGGAGCGGGGAACGCTGGAAACCATACTGACCCTGCCGGTGACGAACAGGCAGCTGATCGTGTCGAAGTTCATTACGGTGGCGGTGATCGGCATGATCTCGGCGCTCCTGAATATTCTTTCGATGGGCGGGATTGCCTTCTATATCTATGCGATTCTGGAGATGCAGTCGGATGTAGGTTCCTTTGACATGGCGATGTTCGTGCCGGCGATCCTGGTATGTATGCTGGCCATATTTGCCTTTTCGCTGTTTATCAGTGCGGTGACCATGTGCGTGACTTCATTTGCGAAGAGCTATAAAGAGGCCAACAACTATATTACGCCGTTGATGCTGGTGGTAATGTTTGTGGGCTATATCGGGTTCATTCCCAATCTGGAGCTGACCCGGGCCATGGCCATGATGCCGGTGGCGAATATCTGTCTGCTGATCAAGAATATGCTGGTCTTTAAGGTGGATTACGGTTTGATCGCGGTGGTGCTGATCAGCAATGTGGCCTATGCGGTGGTGGCGATCCTGTTCTTAAGTAAGATCTATGACAGCGAGGCGATTCTGTTCTCGGAGCAGAAGGGGAGTCTGCAGCTTTTTGAGAAAAGAAGCAATCTGCGAAAAGGCGGCGTGCCCACCGTGTCTGACGTGTGGTTTGTGGTGGCGGTGACGATCCTGCTGGTTCTGTATGCGGGCAGTCTGTTGCAGGTGAAATATGGGCTGGCGGGCGTGTTCGGCACTCAGCTGATCCTGCTTCTTGTACCGCTGGCACTGGTGATTTATACGAAAAAAGATATGAAGCTGACCTACGGTTTTACAGGCACAGGGGCGGCAGGTTTTGTCGGCAGCGCGTTTTTGGCAGTGGGAGTGTATCTGATCAATATTATGCTGGCTGGCGGTTTGATGAAGCTCTTTCCGCAGAGTGCGGAAAATGTGGAAACGACTTTTTCCGGGATCATGGGAGACAATGTGCCGGCGGCATTTCTGGTGATCGCGCTGGCGCCGGCTGTCTGTGAGGAGATGCTGTTTCGGGGGCTGATCCTGCATTCTCTGAAGGCGAGATACAGGGTGGTTTCGGCGATCGCCATAACGGCGGCGTTGTTTGGCGCTTATCATATGAGTCTGGTGAAGTTTATCCCGACGGGGCTTCTGGGCGCCGTGCTGTGCTATGTGGTATGGAAGACGGGAAGCATCTATCCGGCTATGCTGATGCATTTTCTGAACAATGCCTGCAGTGTGATCGTCACCTACTTTCCGGAGCAGGCCGGCAGAGTCGTGCCGATGCTTGTCAAAGACAGCGTTACCTTCGCTGACATGCTGCTGCTTCTGGGAGCAGGGCTGCCTATGTTGGGGATTGGGGTCCTGGTGCTGAGAAAGTGCAGGAAGAGTTGAAGAATTACATAATCTTTACAAAAAACGTGCGCAGGCGCTGTCAGCTGACAGGCCTGCGCACTGCGTTTTCCTGAAACCGGAAGTAATCCGGGCGGTGTCTGGACTGGGTGAATTCAAACATGATGCCGTCACTGTTGTAAGTATAGCTGCTGACTACGGCCATACAGTTATAATCCTCCGCATTCAGATCCAGATATTTCTCATCGATCTCCGTGATCTTCTCAACGGTCATGATCCGTCTGCTGTTCACGATCGTCATATGCAGCGTGTTTTCCAGATAGTCGTAGATGGAGGCTTCCGCGATCTCTCTGGTCAGACCGGGCGTGCATTCCTTCAGGAAGTAGTTGTGGTTTATGATCAGCGGCATGTCATCCAGATAGTGCAGCCGCTGGATATAGTAGAGCTGTGTGCCGGGCGCAAATCCTGTCTTCTCGGCAAGGGAAGCGCTGGCCTGTATCTCCATGAAAAGAAGCACCTTCGTGGCTGCTGTCTGGCCGTTGCGCCGGGCAGATTCCCGGAAACTCTCGATCTCACCGATGGCAAATGCCGTCTGGGCGGCCGGGCGGTAGATGTTGCGGACGCCCTTGCCCTGCATCGTCTGGACATAGCCGTCGGTGACAAGGCGGCCGATGGCGCGCCGGACGGTGTTGCGGGAACAGTCGTAGGTTTGGATCAGAAGGTTTTCGGAGGGCAGAAGTTCCTGATAGGCAAACTCGTCAGTCTCAATCTTTCTTTTCAGATCCTGATAGATGGTGTCGTATTTATTTCTGGGCATTGCAGTGCTCCTTTCTGTAATCTGCGTTATGTCGGCTGCAATAGCAGAATCCTTTCTTTTCTATTATAATCTATTATAATTTACAGAGCAGTAAAGTCAAGGGTGGAAGAAAACTTGTTTAAACAAATTTTGAAAATGATGTTGACATGTTTAAACAAGTGTGATATATATAATACATAACATGTTTAAACAAGTTACGAAGCGAAAACGAAGCAGACATGAGGGGCATAGAATACGGATGCTGCAGAACAGCCAGTTCATTGTGGGGACCGGAATGCGGGAGTTGCAATGAGGGACGGCACGGAGATAGAACAGAGACCGGCCGGAAGCGCAGAAGGAATCTGCAGATCCTGAGAATGTGAAACCTCGGAATGGAGGAGAATATGGGTAAGTATACGCAGGACGCGATGGAATTGCTGCGTTTGGTAGGCGGCAGGGAGAACATAGCGGCGGTTTCGCACTGCATGACGAGAATGCGGTTTGCGCTGGCGGATCCTTCGAAGGCGGATATTGCGGCCATCGAAGCGATGAAGGTGGTCAAGGGCAGTTTTACGCAGTCGGGGCAGTTTCAGGTGATCATCGGCAATACGGTGGCTGATTTTTACAATGATTTTATCGCGGCGGCAGGAATCGAAGGGATGTCCAGGGATGCGGTGAAACAGGCCGCGAAACAGAACCAGAATGTATTGCAGCGGATCGTCACCGCACTGGCCGAGATCTTCGCACCGCTGATCCCGGCAATCATTACCGGTGGTCTGATCCTGGGATTCCGCAACTGTATCGACAGTCTGTATCTATTTGAAAACGGGACGAAGACCCTGTGCGATATCAGCCAGTTCTGGGCGGGGCTTGACTCGTTCCTGTGGCTGATCGGCGAGGCGGTCTTCCACATGCTCCCGGTGGGCATCTGCTGGTCGGTGACAAAGAAGATGGGAACCACCCAGATGCTGGGCATCGTCCTGGGCCTGACGCTGGTATCGGGACAGCTGTTGAATGCTTATGCGGTAGCCGGCACGGCAGCGGCGGACATTCCGAAATGGGATTTCGGTTTTGCCAGAGTGAACATGATCGGTTATCAGGCGCAGGTGATCCCGGCGATCCTGGCGGCGTTTACACTGGTCTATCTGGAGAGGTTTCTGCGGAAGATAACGCCGCAGGTGGTTTCCATGATCGTGGTGCCCTTTGGCAGCCTTTTGCTGGCGGTGATGGCTTCTCACTTCGTGCTGGGGCCTGTGGGCTGGAAGATCGGTTCCGCGGTTTCGGCGGTGGTATATGCGGGCATTACCGGCCCGGTCAAGGTAGTATTCGGCGCGCTGTTCGGTTTCGTCTATGCGCCGCTGGTGATCACGGGACTGCATCATATGTCGAATGCCATTGATCTGCAGCTGATCGCCGATTACGAAGGCACCATGCTGTGGCCCATGATCGCTCTGTCCAATATTGCACAGGGATCTGCGGTTCTGGGGATGATCGCATTGCAGAGAAAGAATGCGGAGGCGCAGGAAGTGAATGTGCCCGCCTGCATCTCCTGTTATCTGGGGGTAACGGAGCCGGCCATCTTCGGCGTTAATCTGAAACAGGGGTATCCTTTCGTGTGCGGCATGATCGGCTCTGCCCTGGCGGCAATCGTCTGTGTGGCGACTTCCACCACGGCAAATGCGATCGGCGTAGGCGGCCTGCCGGGCATCCTTTCCATCCAGCCGGCTTCCATGCTTAACTTTGCGATCTGCATGGCGATTGCGGTGGCAGTGCCTTTCACGCTGACAACGATGGTCGGCAGAAGAAAGCTGTCGGCGGTATCTGCGCCATCACAGAGCGGCGCGGCACAGCAGGAACTGAAAGCGTTTTTATCGGGAAAAGCAATTTCCCTTAAGGAAGTGGGGGACGGTGTGTTTTCGGAAGGCATTATGGGAGACGGTCTGGCTATTGTGCCCACTGACGAGGTGCTGCGGGCGCCGGCGGATGCGGAGGTGGCGGTATTGATGGAGGATTCCAGACATGCCTGCGGGCTGAAACTGGCGGGCAATGTGGAGATTCTGCTGCATATCGGGATCGACACGGTAGATATGCAGGGGACGGTTTTACCTATCTTGTTTCACTTGGACAGCAGGTGAAAGCGGGTGATGTACTGATCCGTTTTGACAGAGAGAAGATCCGGCAGGCCGGGCATCCGGACACGACAGTCTGTGTCGTTACGGAAGAAGGGGAGGCAGCAGGCAGTATCCTGTATCATACCGGTATGGATGTGAAAGCAGGAGAATCGGTGGTCGCAGCCTGGAGATAGAAAGACATATAAGGCACAGCGGCTGAGAGAAAGGCAGGCATAAGACATGACAGAATTCAGAGACAAGGTGGTATATCAGATTTATCCAAAATCTTTCAAGGATTCCAATAAGGACGGATTTGGCGATTTGCAGGGCGTGATAGAGAAACTGGACTATCTGCAGGAGCTGGGGATCGACTATATCTGGATCACGCCGGTGTTTCCTTCTCCGCAGAAGGATAACGGTTATGACGTGGCTGATTACTGTGCGATAGATCCCCGGTTCGGCACCATGGCGGACATGGAGGAACTGATCCGGGAGAGCGGCAGGCGCGGGATCGGACTGATGCTGGATATGGTTTTTAACCATACCTCGACGGCCCATGAATGGTTCCAGCGCGCAATGGCGGGGGAAAAGGAATATCAGGATTATTACATTTTCAAGGAGGGGGCGCCGGATCGGGCGCCCACCAACTGGCAGTCCAAATTCGGCGGTTCGGCCTGGGAGTATGTGCCGCAGCTTGGAAAATGGTATCTGCACCTTTTTGATGTGACGCAGGCAGACTTGAACTGGGAAAATCCGCGGGTGCGGGAGGCGCTTAAGAAGGTGATTCTTTTCTGGAAGAAGAAGGGTATCCGGGGCTTTCGCTTTGATGTGGTCAACTTAATCTCCAAGCCGGAAATCTATGAGGATGATCACGAGGGAGACGGCCGGAGATTCTACTCGGACGGCCCCCATATCCATGAATATTTAAAAGAGCTGACGCGGGATACCGGCATAGAAGAGCTGGTGACGGTGGGGGAGATGTCCTCCACGCGGCTGGAAGCCTGCGCCCGCTACTCCAATCCGCAGGAGCGGGAACTGTCCATGTGCTTTCATTTCCATCATCTGAAGGTGGACTACAGGGACGGGGATAAATGGGCGCTTATGGAACCGGACAGAAGGGCTTTAAAAAAGCTGTTTGAACAGTGGCAGACCGGGATGCAGAGTCAGGGCGGGTGGAGTGCGCTGTTCTGGTGCAACCATGATCAGCCGAGAATTGTCAGCCGCTTCGGGGACGAAGGGCGCTACTGGAAAGAGTCGGCCAAAATGCTGGCGGCCAGTATCCATCTGATGCGGGGGACACCCTATATCTATCAGGGAGAAGAGCTGGGGATGACGAATGCCCATTACAGCCGGGTGGAGCAGTACCGCGATGTGGAGAGCCTGAATTATTACATGATCCTATTAGGGCAGGGGAAGACGAAGGAGGAGGCACTTGCCATACTGGCAGCCCGTTCCAGGGACAACAGCCGCACGCCCATGCAGTGGTCGTCGGAGACTTACGGCGGATTCAGCGAGAAGGAGCCATGGATCGCCGTGCCGGATTCTTATCAAAAGATCAACGCCGCAGCGCAGCGGTATGATGACAGCTCCATATTTTCCTTTTATAAAAAGCTGATCGCCCTGCGCAGGGAAAAGGCCGTGATCTCACAGGGCTCGATTGCTTTTCTCGCGCCGGACAATGCCGATGTGCTGGCTTACAGGCGGCAGTGGGAAGGAGAAGAGCTGGTGGTACTCAACAATCTGACAGCCGAAGAAACCACGGTCACGGCAGAACCGGCGTGGACGGCGTATCGGAAGATTCTTGGAAACTATGAGGATATCGCGGCTGGGGCAGAAAGACAGGAAAGACCGGCTGGACAGGCGGATAAAGTGACGGGGAGCCGGCCAGACAGGATGGGAGAGCGGATGGCAGAAGGCAGGATCGTGCTGCGGCCGTATGAGACGGTCGTGCTGGAGAAATGACATATCATATCTGCAGTTTGTAAAAAATATTCTCTTTTCGGAATCGTGTACTCAATGAAAATGGGGTAATAAATATGCATTGCGGGTGGCTGGCAAATATTTTATAATCAAATTACTGCTTTTTATAAAGCAACGGGTTTCGGCGGGTTTTCTGAACCTGGTTGTTGTGGTTTTCTGAAATGCTGGTAAGTTTCAATTTATTTGTGCATTGTGCGGCCTGTCATTAGCACAGGGGGAGGAAGAGATGAGGCGGCGGGTTATTTTTCTGGATATTGACGGTACACTGACAGAGGCGGGCAAAAACGAGCCGCCGCAGTCGGCGCTGTGGGCTATAGAGCAGGCCAGGAAGGCCGGGCATTTCGTATTTCTGTGCACCGGCAGGAATTATGATATGCTTTCTCCTTTACTGCAGTATGGTTTTGACGGTGTGATTGGCAGTGCCGGCGGGTATATTGAGTGCCGGGGCGAGGTGCTCTATGACTGTCCGATGACGAGAAGACAGACGGAGCTGGTTATGACGGTGCTGGCCGGGAACGGAGTGTTTCGAACGGTGGAATGCATGGAAGGTGCCTTTACGGACGAGGGCTTTAAGACCTTTTTACAGGAACATGCCGCGGAGGGGAGAAACAGTGAGCTTCTGCGCTGGCGGGAGCAGATTGAGCAGTCTCTGCATATTCTGCCCATGCGGGAATACCGGGGGCAGCCGGTGTATAAGGTCGTGTTTATGAGTCCTTCCATGGAGGCCCTTGCCAGGCCGCAGGAAGCGCTTCGTGAGGAGTTTGACTTCTGTATTCATGGAGAGGATCCTTACGGTTTCATAAACGGCGAGATCATCAACAGACAGTTTGATAAAGGGAAAGCGGTGGAGAAGGTCTGCGCACATCTGGGTATCCCGGTGGCGGATGCGATCGCTTTCGGGGACAGCATGAACGACAGGCAGATGCTGGAGACGGCAGGCCTTGGTATCTGTATGGCCAACGGAAGCGAACAGTTAAAGGAACTGGCAGATGAGATCTGTCCTGCGGTGTGGGAGGACGGTATTCGGGCGGCGTTTGGAAAGTATTGTCTTACAGTCCCCTCTGTTTCCATGTATTCTCCAATGGAGTGATTCAGAATATTGGAAAAACGCACCTGAGTATGAAGCGGTATATCTACATAAATTTTGTGTGAGGCGTGAATTTGCACACAGAGAAATGACAAAAAGCAGCAAAGCGGATATAATTCAATCCTGTTTCAAGAATAACGCTGTTCTGTGGGTCTTTAAGATGAAGTGCGAGGAAGAAAATCTGGAGATTGACACATTAACACACTTATAGTATCATAACCGAAATGGAATCATCCATCGAAGCAGGGAGAATTGAGATGAATTTTTATAGGACAGATCGACTTACGAGGGAACTTAGCTCTGTACAATCCAATCCGATGAAACATTGTACAGAGTATGGCGCATAAAGGACGCATTTAGATTTCATCGGAAAATGAGGCAATAGGGATACTGTGCAGCAGTATCGTGATTGCCTGTTTTCCGTGTGCAGATTAAGCGTATGAAAGGCTATGGACAATGTTTTGTCTGTAGCCTTTTGTCATGTTTGGGAATTTGAAATTGTAAGGGCAGAAGGCAGTACACAGATGTGTGTGGACGCTTTCTGTCTTTTTACGTTGACCATAAAGATATTTGAGAAGTGAAAGGAGAATGATTCATATGAGTTTATTGGATATAGAAGGTCTGACCCATTCTTTTGGAGAAAATGTGCTCTATAAAAACGCGGAAATTTCCCTGAACAGGGGGGAACATATCGGAGTTGTGGGACAAAATGGAACCGGGAAAAGCACACTGATCAAGATCTGCACCGAGCAGATTATGCCCGATGCAGGCCGTGTGGTCTGGCAGCCCAATATAACCGTTGGATACCTGGACCAATATGCGGAGCTTGAGAAAGAAATGACGATGCAGTCCTTTTTGAGGTCGGCATTTGGGGAGTTGTATAAGATTGAAAAAGAAATGACAGCAGCTTATGACGAAGCGGCCAGGGGGCATATGGAATATTTTGCTATTGCGGCGAAGCATCAGGAGCAGCTTGAAATCCATGATTTCTATTCAATTGACACGCAGATTGAACAAGTGGTTAATGGTCTGGGGCTGCAGGCAGCAGGGCTGGACAGACCGCTCGATCAAATGAGCGGCGGTCAAAGGGCAAAGGTGATTCTGGCAAAATTACTTCTTGAGAAACCGGACGTGCTGCTGCTCGATGAACCGACTAATTTTTTGGATAAGGAGCATATCTGCTGGCTCGCTGACTATTTGTCAGGTCTGGAGAATGCTTTTATGGTGGTATCACATGATCGCGCTTTTCTGGAAAAAATTGCAGACAGGATCTGCGATATTGACAATGGCACGATCACAAAGTATTACGGTACGTATTCGGAGTTTGTAAGAAAGAAAACCCTGCTGCGGGAGGATTACGTGCGTCAGTATGCAGCGCAGCAGAAAGAGATCAGGAAGACGGAAGAATTTATCCGTAAAAATATTGCCGGAAGAAAATCTAAGATGGCCAGAGGACGTCGAAAGCAGCTGGAGCGGATGGAGAAAATGGATGCCCTGGTCCAGAATGAGACAACGCCCTGTTTTCATTTTCCGGAAGTGCCACTTACAAATGCAGAACATCTCTTCGTCAAGCGGTTGGCAGCAGGCTATTATTACCCGGTTTTATCAGGGATTGATTTTACGATCAAGGGTGGGCAGAAGGTAGTGATAACGGGCTTCAACGGAATCGGAAAATCCACGTTACTGAAAACGCTGACGGGACAGATTCCGGCCCTGCAGGGGTACTATAGGTTTTCGGATCAGGTTACGACGGGCTATTTTGAGCAGGATTTAATCTGGGAAGATGGAGCGGGAACTCCTGTACAGATTGTTTCCGACAGTTATCCGGGTATGGTGATGAAGGAGGTGCGCAAAGCGCTTGCCAGATGCGGCATTTCGAGCAAACATGCCATGCAGCCAGTGGGAACATTGAGCGGCGGTGAGCAGGCCAAAGTGAAAATGTGTCTGCTGACGCTTAAACCGTGCAATTTTTTGATTCTGGATGAGCCGACAAACCATTTGGACCATCAGGCAAAAGATGCGCTGAAGGATGCATTGATCGAGTTCCCGGGTACGATTCTTCTTGTCTCGCATGAGGAAGCGTTTTACAGAGAATGGGCGCAGCGGGTGATCGATCTGGAAAAACAAAAATGACGTTACCTTTACGGCAGTGTATATACTTGCAAGAAAGAAAAGGAAGGTGATGATCCGTGTTGTCTATTGGCGAGCTTTCTGAACGTTTCGCACGGTCATCCCTTCACAGGGATTTCAATCTGTACAATGTAGTCTTCGATCCGGTCAATGACATTCTCATTGATACCCGTCTCATAGGAAAATTCGTGGAGTGTCAGGCCGTGTGCTCCGGCAAAAGCAAAAATTTCTTCATACCGCCCGGGAAGTCTGTCAAAGGATCCTTTGTGGAAAGCCTTCAGGTAGCGTCCGCCGGGAGCCGTGTGAAGATCCGGCTGGCAGGGCAGGAAAGGAATCTCGATAAAGAGTCTGGAATACTCGTCATATTTGCCGGCAAGCAGGCTGGAGACGGCGATCATGGAGCCATAGGAGGCATCATGGAGTCGTCCCAGCCTGTATTTTTCCGTTTCGGCGGTGATCAGCTCCACTTCCTCCTCGAAGGAGGTTTCCCGGTCGATGGGGACCGTGACCAGACAGCGCGCTTCCCGCTCTATGATGCTGATCTCGGACAGATCCATCGTCAGCAGGGTGGACATGTTCCGGTGGTGGGAGCACAGGGTGGAGCGGACTGCCTGCAGGTGGGTAATGCGCAGGTCAAGCTCCGCGATCTTGTCTTCCAGCAGGCTTTTTAAACTGCCGGCAGAGCGGTTTTGCATGAAATCCTGTATCTCCTGAATGGAAACGTCCAGTTCCCGGAGCAGCAGGAAGTCGTTGGTCAGCAGGCCTGCCTTTTCAATGG
>OFFS01000075.1_pt1 | contig 84356 bp, 66 predicted proteins | sample 1521541 | NCBI WGS metagenome assembly OFFS01 (sample SAMEA3504127, study PRJEB24116) | mouse gut metagenome | biome: mouse gut; feature: mouse-associated habitat; material: faeces | place: Denmark | collected 2011 | reverse complement strand
GCGTTTTTGTGTACGGGTGATGTGCGAAGGCTGCATCAGGGCCGTTTGGAGGTGGCAGTCTTTTGTCGGTGGCCGTTGCCCTTAGAGAATGGGGGCCAAAGGGGCTAAGATGGCCAGGTAGGCTATTCCGGTGCCCTTCAGGCACTCAATCATTTGAGGAGATCATGGTTCCCACTCCCAACGGCTCGGATTACACGCCCAAGCATGGGCGCCATGCGGCGCGCCCCGGACAAGCGCCCAGCTACAGCGCGCGTCGAGGTGCTTCTCACGGAATCTCGCAGGATGTCGCTCCAGCGCAGGGCGCCACGCGCCTGTCGCAGGGTGCCGCACGTCCGCCAGCTTCGCTGGGGGCGCAGGATGCGCTGGAGGCGATCTCGGGAGATGCCCCGCGTCCCATCGGGGTGGATCCGTCGCGCACGGGAAGCTTCTCCACCTTGGCGTCTGGCCAGGGGGCGGTGTTACATGATCGCGACTCGGCGTCTGAGGCGGCCTCGGCGGCGCGCCATAATTTTCGCAAGGGTGGTCCGGTGCGCATGAATTCCAAGGCGCGCCCCCAGGTAAGCCAGCGCCCGCGCTCCAGCGGCTCGTTGAGCCGCCCAGCGGTCATCGGCATCGTGGTGGTGGCCGCTGCAGTCATCGTTGGCCTGGTGCTCTTTGTGCTCAACGCGCTCAATACTGTGCCTACCTCGCTGGACACCAGCTCGGTGCCCCTGGCAGACCAACGGGTGGAGCAAACCCAAGACGACGAGAACCAAGGCATCTCCTATGGCGGCTACACCTATTCTGTGCAGCCCAAAGCTGACGGCGTAGGTTACGCCTTCGTGCGCCAGCAGGGATCCGAGGAGCCCACCGTCCTCTTTGACCTCACTGGCACGCCGGTCACGGTGGTGCTCTACAACGGCGCCTTCCTCATCCCCGAGAACCTGGGCTCCAGCTGGGACGTGGTCTCCTGGGTCATGGGCGACGGCTCGGTGCCCCAACAGCTCACCGCCAACGGCAATCCTGTGATGGGGGACGGCACCATTTCCTCGGCCAAGCTCGAGGGCTCCACGCTCACGCTCTCCTTCGACAACGACACCACCAACGCCGTCAACCTGGAGTAGCTGCGGCCTTATGCAGTGATATGCAGAGCCTATGAAACGAGGGGCCATATTGGGAAATTGCCCCTTGCACCGGCGGCGCGGCCATGCAATACTATCCCTCGCGTTGAAACGCACGGGGTGTTAGCTCAGCTGGTTAGAGCGCTGGCCTGTCAAGCCAGAGGTCGTGGGTTCAAGTCCCATACATCCCGCCATTGAATCGCCAGGTCATCGGCCTATCGCCGGTGGCCTTTTTGCTATGTGGGTCAACTGTGGGTCAATATGTGGGTCAACCACAAAGAGTGGTTGGCCTTTTTTCATGTGGCAATAGGCAGAATGGTGTCTGGTCGGCAAATGAGCTGCAGCTTGAGATTTTGGCTGCCATACGGGCGCACCATTCGCAATTCGAGCCTTCCTGGCATGGATTCGAGCGCCTCAGGCATAGATTTGGCGCTTGGCGCGTTATGAGGGCAATGTGGGCACTGGGGTTTTACAAAACCCCAGTGCCGAGAATCCTCTCATAACGAGAATGGTTACGACCGGCTATAAGGCTACGAAGCGTTTTTCAACAACCTCGTGAACTACCGTCCAAAGCATCAGATCCTCCTGGCCGTCGTTAAAGATGGAATGACTCGAACCTTGTGGACACACGTGGCATATACCAGGGGTGGGTTCTTCTCGGCTGCCGTCGCAGATTGCATGACCATGGCCCGAGACTACAAAGTTAATATCAGCTCCGGTGAGCTGCTCATGTTCGCCAATGGAGGATCCCGGCGTCAGACGGCTTTCGATGAAACGTCCCACTTTGTTTACTTCCATGCGGGCGATCACTGAGCCGCCACCCTATTCATGGCGCGAACGGCCAGCTCATCGAGTTGAGAGAAGTCTTATGCGCATGATGGATGGTCCTTAGCAGGTTTCCTGGCGATCACTGCCAGGCATAGGTCTTCTTCCGCCCTGCAACGTAAAAAGTAGTATTCCCTGCCGAGAAAAACTTCCGTGGCAGGATGGGAGGGTTGCTCGGCAAGGAGTAGGCAAGGCTTCTGGTTCCCACCGCTAGGGGCCAAAGGTACCTCTTTCGGGGTGATCTGCCTGTGTGCGGATCACCCCGTTTTCGTGCGGGTGTGTAGCAGTCGTGGGTAGGGGGTAGGGGAGCAGCTAGAGCACCTATAATGGGTGAACTTACTGGCGGTTAGAAGATAGAAAGGTTGGCAGATGGCACAAGAGGCCATAGCGGCCCAAGAGGGGCGATCGGGCGAGACGCCCTCCGTCCCCATCGCCGTCTTTGATTTTGATGGCACGGTAATCAATGCTCAAAGCGGTACGCAATTCACTAAGTATCTGCTGCTCAAGCACTATATTGGACCCATTATCGCCTTCAAGGTGATCTGGTGGGGCTTGAGGTACACGCTGCATCTGCCTATCGATCAAGACCGTGTGCGCTTCTACCTTACAGACAATCTGCGCGCCTACAGCAAAGCCCAGGTCTACGCCATCATGAAGGACTTCCATGACACTGTCCTCGTGCGCTACTACCGCCAAGACGCGCTCAAGCAGCTTAAGGACTGCCGAGAAGACGGGTGCGTGTGCGTGCTGGTCTCGGCGACGTTTCAGGGCGTGGCCGACGCCGCCAAGGACTACGCCGGCTTCGATGCCGCACTGGCCACTCGGATGGAGTGGGACGCCCAGGGATATTTGACTGGCAACGTGTCTGGCTCGGTGGTGGAGGGCGCGGGCAAAGTGACGGCTCTCGAGGATTGGGCCAACGAGCAGTTTGGCCAAGGGGGCTGGCATGTGGAGTATGCCTTTGGCGACCACTATACCGATAAGCCCATGCTCTCCTTAGCCGAGCGCCCCTTTGCGGTAGATCCTGGTAAAACGCTCAAGCGCGCTGCTGAGGCGCTCGGTTGGCCGGTGCTTCTGTGGCGCTAGAGAAGCACGGCGCAGCTGCTGCGGGCATTGGGGCTAAGGACGTGGCAAAGGCTGTGGCAGCCGGCAGGCAAGAGGCTGGGGCATCTGCGGCTATGGATGAGTCTTGGGGCGGCTTTCGCGCCCGCATGCTGGAGCAGGGCCGTCTCAATTGGCGCGACCTGCCCTGGCGCCACACCCAAGACCCCTATGCCATCTGGATCAGCGAGGTCATGCTCCAGCAAACCCAGGTAAGTCGCGTCGACGGCCGCTGGCAGCGCTGGCTCGCAGCATTTCCCACCATCGAAGCGTTGGCTGTCGCGCAGCCTGCGGATGTGCTTCAAGAGTGGCAGGGCTTAGGCTACAACCGCCGCGCGCTTTCACTGCACAAAGCCGCCCAGCAACTGGCGGAAGAGTCTCTCGGCACGATGCCCTGCGACTACCAGGCGCTTGTCTCGCTTCCTGGCGTTGGCCCGGCTACGGCAGCAGGCATTCGCGCCTTTGCCTTCGACCTGCCTGGTGTGTACCTGGAAACCAATGTGCGCACCGTCTTTCTGCACGAGCTCTTTCCGGATGCCCAGAAAGTTCCCGATTCTGTGCTGGCGCCTCTGGTGGAAGCCGCTTGTCCGCCGGATAATGCACGCCAGTGGTATTACGCGCTGCTGGACTACGGCGCCTATCTCAAGCGCACGCTGCCTAATCCTTCTAGGAGGTCTGCGGGACACAGGAAGCAGTCGGCTTTTGAGGGCTCACGCCGACAAAAGCGCGCCATCCTGGTAAGGCTGCTTTTGGAAGCTCGCGACTTGGCGGCTTCGGGGGGCGCAGGTGGCTTGACGCTGGAAGAAGCTGCAGCTCAGCTGGGGCAAAAAGAGCTGGAAGCCGGTAGGCCGGAACCTCGTGTAGGATTGGTGGCCGAGCTTTTGGAAGAGTTGGAACGTGAGGGCTTTTGCCATTCCTGTGGCGGACGCTGGAATGCCTGAAGCCAAGAAAAAGTTAGACTGTAAACTATGCTCTAGACATCCGTCGTTCGCGCCCCAGCGGCGTAAGGAAGGAAGTACTATGCCCAACGTAGATTTCAACGAGTCCAAGACCAAGAAGAACCTTGAGACCGCCTTTGCCGGCGAGTCCCAGGCTTCTATCAAGTACGGCTATTACGCCAAGCAGGCCAAGAAGGACGGCTACGTCCAGATCGGCGACATCTTCACTGAGACCTCCGGCAACGAGGCCGCTCACGCCAAGATCTGGTTCAAGTATCTCCATGGCGGCACCATCCCTGACACCCTCACCAACCTCAAGGACGCCGCCTTTGGCGAGAACTACGAGTGGACTCAGATGTACGCCGAGTTCGCCGAGCAGGCCAAGGAGGAGGGCTTCGACGAGATTGCCGCTAAGTTCCAGCTGGTAGGCGCCATCGAGAAGACCCACGAGGCCCGTTACAACAAGCTCGTGGACCGCATCGACTCCGGTGAGGTCTTCAAGCGCGGCGACGCCACCGTGTGGCAGTGCACCGTCTGCGGCCACCTGCATGTGGGTCCCGAGGCCCCCAAGGTGTGCCCCGTCTGCGGCCATCCCCAGGCTTACTTCCAGCAGCAGGCCGTCAACTACTAATAAGCAGTGGTTTTGCAGCCTAGGCACTTTGGCTGCGTGCTTCAGATTGCCTGTCAGGCCCTCCATGTCGCAGGACATGGAGGGCCTTTTGCGGAGAGCCGCAGGTCCATGGTGTGTCTGTTCTAGGCTTACAGGACAAAAAGCATGCTGTGAATTGGGACGTTGGCGCAGGTCAACGTCCCTTTTTTGGTGTTTAAATCTGGAAGGCTCATTCAAACACAGGGGCCCGAACAGAGGTTGCGCTGTCAAATGCAGTGTTGCCCCAGCTAAAGACAGCAAAAACCGAGTCGTTACATCCAGGATTTGCAGCACTCGATGAAAAAGGCGATCTGCAGAGCCTGCGGGGCCAAGATGTAGGAGGGCGACAGCGCATGCGCCTACTAAGTACATTTCCTCCGTACATCTCCTCCGGCACGCGCCTACTAAGTACAATTGAATATGAAACCAACTCTGTGAGCTTGGGTGATGTGATGCTTAAATAAAAAGTGGCGCTGATTTTGGGCGAAATCGGTCTACTAAGTACTTAGTAGGCGTGAGGTGGTGCCCAGCCCAAGCCTCATCTGTCCTGCGCCCTCATCTCGCAGGCAGGCCTGCTTTTGGCCTTCCATCATTTACCCGGGAGTTTGCAGTTTGAAAGCAGTCCTGCTTTCAAACTGCCCACCTTCTAGCCGCAAAGAGTGCCCGCAAAAAGAGTACTTATAAATAATGAATGTATATTTGGTCAACAGATTATGGCCTCCATATTAAGGGGTGTTAGCGCAGGTCTGAGGCAGGTCAACACCCCTTATCGCAGCACGCTATCTGTCCTATAAGCCCTGTTCTATGAGTTGTGAGCACCTATTTGAAGAGCTGTGGGCGCGTGAGCATTTGAACGCCGGGGCACAATGAGCCTGTTCTGCCCCGAACACGGCCTAGAGCCCAGCGTGAAACCCCTTTGATGTCAATGAAAATCTCATATAAACGCTGCAGGCATCTTATACCGAAAGTCAGTAATACATCACTGCCCTTGTGACTGTAGGATTTTTGCGTGCACGCCCATGAATTATCTCCCAGTGACTATTCCTGCGCACCCAATGGAAATTCCTTACAACCGGTGGGAAAAACGTCCAAATATTATGGTGGGAGCAGCGGATTTGCCGTTGGCAGGATTGATAAATCATAATGGACTAAACCTGCGATAACGTGGGTTTAGGGATAGGGCAAGAAGAAAAATTGCATTGGGCGAACAAGTTTTGTGTTGCGCAGAGGCCCCGTGGTGGGTATTGTGGGTTCGTTCAAAAGCACAAAACACTCTGAAGGTCCATCCGCAACGTCACTTGCGCGAGCGTCAAGGTTTCTGCCATGGCGGGCTGGCGTACGAGACGAAGGCTCTTATCGGCAAGGGTAATCAGCGACGGCATCGCTGCATGGCGATGCCCCTGGTGCCCGGCAAGGAGGAAAGCGCCATGAGCGTGAGCCAGAATTCCATTACCAACGACGACCTGTATCTGTTGGCCAAGGGCGACTGGAACCGTAGCTGGGAGAAGATGGGTGCTCATAAAGAGACCCGTGACGGCCAGGAAGGCTACGCCTTTGCGGTGTGGGCGCCTGAGGTGAAGTCTGTTTCTGTCATTGGCGAGTTCAATGAGTGGAACATCTCGGCCAACCCGCTGGAGGAGACCGCTACCGGCGGCGTGTGGTGCGGCTTTGTGCCGGGCGCCCAGGAAGGTCAGCTTTACAAGTACTACGTGCTCTGCCAGGACGGCACCGAGCTCTACAAGGCAGACCCCTACGCCTTCTGGAGCGAGTGCCCTCCGGGAACCGCTTCCCGTCTGGCAGACCTCTCTCGCCACGTGTGGAAGGACGGCCTGTGGATGGGCCGTCGCGCCCGCACCGACCACTTCAAGCGCCCCCTTAACATCTATGAGGTGCATCTGGGCTCTTGGAAGCGCCACGACGACGGCCTGGACGGCCTGGGCATGGGCGAGGGCGGCGGCTCCTACCTCACCTATGACGAGCTCTCCGAGCAGCTAGTGGACTATGTGCGCGACATGGGTTACACCCACATCGAGCTCATGCCCGTCATGGAGCACCCCTTCGACGGCTCCTGGGGCTATCAGACCACCGGCTACTATGCGCCTACCTCGCGCTATGGCGACCCTTCGGCCTTCATGAACTTCGTGGACAAGTGCCACCAGGCAAACATCGGCGTCATCCTGGACTGGGTGCCCGGCGGCTTCTGCCGCGACATCCAGGGCCTGGTGCACTTCAACGGCCACAACCTCTACGAGAAGGAAGAGCACCCCAACTGGGGCACCTACAAGTTCGATTACTCTCGCGGCGAGGTGCGCACCTTCCTCACCTCCAACGCCCTCTTCTGGCTCGAGGCCTACCACGCAGACGGCATCCGCGTCGACGGCGTGACCTCCATGCTCTATCTCAACTTTGGCGTGGACGACCCCAGCCAAAAGAAGTTCAACGACAAGGGCACCGAGGAAGACTTCGAGGCCATCGACTTCATCCGCCACATCAACGAGACCGTGGGCAAGTACCACCCCGACGCCATGATGATGGCCGAGGAGTCCACCGCCTGGCCCCTGGTAACTCGTCCCGCCGAGGTAGGCGGCCTGGGCTTCCACTACAAGTGGGATATGGGCTGGATGAACGACACCCTCAATTACTGCAAGACCGACTTCCCCTGGCGTCCGGGCAACCACAAGCTGCTCACCTTCTCCATGATGTACGCCTTCTCGGAGAACTACGTCATGCCTCTGTCCCATGACGAGGTGGTGCACGGCAAGGCCTCCCTCATCGTGCGCCAGCCGGGCGACCAGTGGCGCCAGTTCGCCGGCCTTCGCACCCTGGCCCTCTATCAGATGACCCACCCCGGCGCCAAGCTCAACTTCATGGGCAACGAGATCGGCCAGTACATCGAGTGGCGCTACTACGAGGGCATCCAGTGGTTCCTGGCAGACGAGTATGAGCCCCACCGCAAGCACCAGCACTACATTGCCGAGCTCAACCATATGTTCCGCGACAACAAGGGCCTCTGGCAGCACAACTACGACGAGAACGGCTTCGAGTGGGTCGACGCCGACAACGCCGAGCAGTCCATCATCGTCTACACCCGCAAGGGCGACCGCCCGGTGGACGACCGCGTGGTAGTGCTCAACTGGGATCCCGCTGCCTATGAGGAGTTCCGCATCGGCGTGCCCCGCGAGGGCAACTACGAGGAGGTCTTCAACTCCGACGCCGTCGAGTTTGGCGGTTCCGGCGTGATCAACGAGGGCAAGCTGGTCTCCACTCCCGAGCCCTACGATCGCTGCGAGAACTCCATCGTCCTGCGCGTTCCTCCTCTGGGCGGCGTGGTGCTCCGTCGCACCGGCAAGTCCAGCTATGTGGCCCCTAAGCCCGCCAAGAAGGCTGCCGAGAAGCCCGCGGCTTCCAAGCCGGCAGCTGCTTCCAAGGCAGCCAAGGCTCCCAAGACTGCCGAGAAGCCCGCGCCTAAGAAGGCCGCTGCCCCCAAGGCTGCCGCTAAGGCCGTAGAGGCTCCCGCAGCCGAGGCTCCCAAGAAGCCCGCGGCTTCCAGGCCGGCAGCCAAGAAGGCGCCGGCTGCGAAGAAAGCGCCGGCAGCCAAGAAGGCTCCTCGCAAGCGCAGCTAAGCGAGGCAGATGCTTAATCGCACTCAGATGCGCCCGGGTCCCACGTCACCCGGGCGCATCCCTTACACGACGCCCTAATCCCTGTAAATAAGGAGTATCGAGTGAAAAACGACATCTTCGAGAGCACAGGACAATTCAAGAAGGAATACCGCCGCATGGTGGAGTCCGAGGTGGGCAAAGACTTCGAGGACGCCGACGATTACGAGCGCTTTGCAGCCCTTTGCAACCTGGTAGCCTATCGTGCCCGCGCCATTCACGTGAAAAACGACAACGCCATCGTGGCTCAGCGCAAGAAGCGCGTCTTCTACTTCTCGTTGGAGTTTCTTATCGGCCCGCTCCTGGAGAACTACCTGCTCAATCTGGGCGCGCTAGAGACCGTGCAGGAGGCTTTGGAGGAGATGGGCACTTCGCTGGAGCGCCTCTCTGCCTGTGAGGTCGACCCCGGCTTGGGCAACGGCGGCCTGGGGCGCCTGGCTGCCTGTTTCCTGGATTCCATGGCTCATGAGGGCATTGCCGGCTACGGCAACGGCATGCGCTATCGCTATGGGCTGTTCCGCCAGGTGATCAAGGATGGCCGCCAAGTGGAGGAGACCGACAACTGGCTGGCCAAGGGCTATCCCTGGGAGGTCCGTCGCCCCGAGTCTGCTGTGGAGGTCACCTTTGGCGGCGAGGTGATGCGCCACGAGGAGGACGGCAAGTACTGGTTCACCTTGGAGGGCGGCGAGACCGTCAAGGCAGTGCCCTACGACATCCCTGTGGTGGGCTATGGCGGGCAAACCGTCAACAAGCTGCGCATTTGGTCTGCCGAGCCCGCTCAGGAGAATTTCGACCTGGATGCCTTCAACGACGGTCAATATGCGAACGCCTCCAAATTCCGCACCGACGTCGAGGCTATCTCTACCATCCTGTATCCCAACGATGCTGGCGAGCACGGCCGCATCCTGCGCTTGAAGCAGGAGTATTTGTTTGTGGCTGCAGGCATCGGCTCCATCATGCGCACCTTCAAGCGCGAGAACACCCGTGCCGACGGCACGGTGGATTGGGATATGTTCCCCGAGCTTATCGCCATCCACACCAACGACACTCACCCCGCCATGTGCGGCGCCGAGCTGCTGCGCGTCCTTATCGACGAGGAGGGCCTGGACTACGACCGCGCCTGGGACATCGTCACCCGCACCATCAGCTACACCAACCATACGGTGTTGCCTGAGGCTCTGGAGAAGTGGCCCATCGACGTCTTCCATCGCCTGTTGCCTCGCATCTACATGTACATCGAGGAGATCGACCGCCGTTATCGTGAGGACTTCATCGCCAAGCACGGCGACCGCATGGATCTTCTGTGCGAGACCGCCATCCTCTGGGACGGCCAGGTGCGCATGGCCAACCTTTCCATCATCTGCTCACACTCGGTGAACGGCGTGGCCAAGATCCACACCGACATCTTGGAGCGCGAGGTCCTCAACGGTTTCTATCAGCTGGATCCCGAGAAGTTCAACAACAAGACCAACGGCATTTCCTTCCGTCGGTTCCTTGGCAATGCCAATCCTAGCTATTCCCGTCTCATCACCAGTGCCATCGGCGACGGCTGGCTGGATGACGCCAGCGAGCTCCACAAGCTCTCGGCCTTCTACAAGGACAGCGTCTTCTTGGACGCCATGACCGACTCCAAGCGTCTCAACAAGGAGCGCCTGGCTGCTTACATCAAGAAGACCACCGGCGTAGAGCTGGATTGCGACTCGGTCTTCGACGTCCAGGTGAAGCGCTTCCACGCCTACAAGCGCCAGCTGCTCAACATCTTCAAGGTGATGGACGTTTACAACCGCATCGTCAACTGGGGCTACACTCCTCGTCCCACCTCGTTCATCTTCGCCGGCAAGGCCGCCCAGAGCTACACCTACGCCAAAGAGGTCATCCGCCTCATCAACTCGGTGGCTCACGTGGTCAACAACGATCCTCGCGCCAACCAGATCATCAAGGTGGCCTTCGTGCCCAACTTCTCGGTAAGCAACGCCGAGCTTATCTATCCTGCTGCCGAGATCTCCGAGCAGATCTCCACTGCCGGCATGGAGGCGTCGGGCACGTCCAACATGAAGCTCATGGCCAACGCTGCCATTACCCTGGGCACTTTGGACGGCGCCAACGTTGAGATCGCCCAGCTGGCCGGCCGCGACAACATCGAGATCTTTGGCCTCACCGTCGATGAGGTGGAAGCCCTTAAGTCCTCCAATAGCTACTTCGCCTGGGATGAGTACAACCGCGACCGCGACCGCCTGGGACGTGTTGTTGATGAACTTATCGATGGGACGTTCGCAGGGCTGTCCGGAAACTTTAATCTTATTTACGACGGCCTCATGCATAAGAATGATGCTGACTTTGTTCTGAAAGACTTCCACTCCTATGTGGATGCCTGGGAGCATTTAGGATCGATCTATGGCGACCAGCGCCGCTGGAACGCCATGGCGCTCGCGAATACCGCAAATTCCGGATTTTTCTCGTCGGACCGCACCATTCGTGAGTACGCTGAAGACATCTGGCACGTGTAGCCCCTTACCCAGAGAGAGGGTCGGGGCCAGAGTAGTTCGTACTGTTCAGGAGTTTAGGGACGCCTCCCAAAAAAGAGGCGTTCCACCCAAGGAGCCTCGAGCCGAGGTTTTCTACAGGAAGGGGAGTGTTATGAGCAAGAAGGAGTGTCTCGCGATGCTTCTTGCCGGCGGGCAGGGTTCCCGTTTAGGCGCCCTCACACGGTCGATCGCCAAGCCGGCCGTGTCCTTTGGCGGAAAGTACCGCATCATTGACTTCGCGCTATCCAACTGCGCAAACTCCGATATCAACACCGTGGGCGTGCTGACCCAGTACCGTCCCTATCTGCTTCACAGCTACATCGGCACTGGCGCCGCATGGAACCTCGACGAGCGCGACGGCGGCGTCTCCGTGCTCCCTCCGTTCGCCACCGAGACCGGCGGCTCGTGGTATGCCGGCACCGCGGATGCCATCTATCAAAATATCGGCTACATCGAGACCCAGGATCCCGAGTACGTGCTCATCCTGTCCGGCGACCACCTCTACTCCATGGACTATCGCAAGATGCTGGACGTCCATATCAAGAACAACGCCGACCTCACCATCTCCGTCATGCCTGTGCCTTGGGACGAGGCCAGCCGCTTTGGCATCATCACCAAAGACGACGACGGCTCGGTAGTGAAGTTCACCGAGAAGCCCGCCCAACCGGATTCCAACCTTGCATCCATGGGCATCTACATCTTCTCCACCGATGTGCTCATCAACGCTCTGCGTGAAGATGCCAACGACCCCGATTCCGAGCATGACTTTGGCAACAACATCATCCCCAAGATGCTCGAAGAGGGCCGTCGCATCTATTGCTACGAGTTCCACGGCTTCTGGCGCGACGTAGGCACCATCGCCTCCTACCACGACACCGCCATGTCGCTTCTGGGCGCCAACCCCGAGTTCAACCTGGATCAGCCCGACTTCCCCGTCATGAGCAACGACCCCACTCGCCCGCCCCATCTCATCGGCACCGCCGCCTCTGTGGATGACTCTTTGGTAGCCAACGGCTGCCGCGTCTTTGGCGAGGTCAAGCACTCCATCCTCTCCACCGACGCCTATGTGGGCCCCCGCGCTCACGTGGTGGACTCCATACTTCTGCCCGGCGCCAAGGTCATGGCCGGCGCCTACGTGGTGAATGCTATTCTCGGCGAAAGCGCCGTGGTAGAGGAGAATGTCAAGTTTGGTTCCGTCGACAAGCCCAAGGACACCGTGGTTGTTGGCGACAACGTTGTTGTAGGAAAGGGGGAGGAGTAATCGTGGATCGCTGCATTGGCCTCATTACCACCAATTACTCACTCAAAAACCCGAGTGCCCTCACCGAGTCCCGTCCCCCGGCAGCGCTGCCCATCGCTGGCCGTTACCGCATGGTGGACTTCGCTCTCTCTAACATGGTCAACGCCGGCATGCGTACTGTGGGCCTGATTTTGCCCTCCAACTACCGCGCGCTCATGGATCATGTGGAGTCCGGCAAGGATTGGTCGCTGGACCGCAAGCATGGCGGCCTGTTCAACCTGCCGGGCTCTGCCTTTGGCTCCACCCGCTCCGGCGCCCGCTTCCTCATTCGCGACCTCATTGACAACCGCGTTTTCTTGGATCGCGAGAAGCGCCCTTACATCGTGCTCTCTGCCGCCAACATCATCTACAACATGGACTTCCAGGACCTCATCGACGAGCACTGCAAGTCCGGCGCAGACATCACCGTGGTCACCAAGCGCGCTGCCGAGGAGAACGTCTCTCTCACCGGCTTCCACGTAGACAACAACCGCGTGGTGGGCGTGCATCAGGGCGTGCAGTTTGGCGACACCTCCTTCCTGGACACCTTCGTGGTTTCCATTGACATCTTGAAGCAGCTGCTGGACTGGTATAAGTCTCTGGATTACCTAGACCTCTTCGAGGCCCTCACCGGCGACCTGGACCGCGTCAACGTGCAGACCTACACCTTCGACGGTCCTGCCATGGCAGTCTTTTCGGCCAAGTGCTTCTACAAGAACTCGATGAAGCTTCTGGATCCCGACATCGACGACGAGATCTTTGGCGACGAGCGCCCCATCTTCACCAAAGCCCACGACAATCCTCCCGCCAAGTACGAGCCCGGCGCTAAGGTGTCCAACTCCCTGGTGGCTGGCGGCTCTCGCATCGCAGGCTGCGTGGAGAACTCCATCCTGGGCCGCAACGTGGTGGTGGAGCCCGGAGCCACCGTGCGCAATGCCATCGTCATGCAGTCCTGCGTGGTGGAGAGCGGCGCTCGCATCGAGAACGCCATTGTGGACCGCGACAACACCATCCCGGCCCGCACCGAGCTTCGTGGCACGCTGGATGACATCCTTATTCAGGGGAAGGGACGCAGCTAGTGTCTGCTAAACAACGCAGGAAGCTACGCGTCGTATTTGCGTCGGCCGAGGCCGCCCCGTTTTCCAAGACGGGTGGCCTAGGCGACGTGGCCGGCTCGCTGCCTCAGGCGCTTGTGGCAGCCGGCTGCCGCGTCGTGGTGATGCTTCCTAAATACGGCACCATCAAGCAAGAGTACGTCGACCAGATGGAGCACGTCTGCGACTTCTATCTCAACATGGGGTGGAGAAGCGAGTACTGCGGTCTGGAGCGCATCCAGAAGGATGGCGTCGACTACTACTTCATCGACAATGAGCATTTCTTTAAGCGCGACGGCCTCTATGGCTACTTCGACGACGGCGAGCGCTTCGCCTTCTTCTCCAAGGCCATCACGGAGAGCCTCCAATACCTGCCGGATTTCCGTTGCGACATCTTGCACTGCAATGACTGGCAGACGGCTCTGGCCCCTGTCTTCTTGCGCGAGTATTACCAGGGCCTGCCGCTCTACGACAACGTGCGCACGGTCTTCTCGATACATAATGCCAAGTTCCAAGGCATGTACGGCGACTCAGTGCTGGATACCGCAGGCCTGCTCCCGGCACCCAATGCGGTACGCCAGCTCTACTGCGCACCGGATACCATCAACTATATGCAAGGTGCGCTCATCTACTCCGACCTGCTGTCCACGGTGAGCCCTACCTATGCCCAGGAGCTCAAGACCCCCTTCTTTGGCGAGGGCCTGGACGGTCTGTTCCGTCAGCGTTCCGAGTCGCTCCATGGCATCTTGAACGGCATCGACACCAAGGCCTTCGACCCGGCTACCGATCCCGCCATCGCCGCCAACTTCTCTGTGGGCGACATGGCTGGCAAGGCCGCCTGCAAGGCCGCGCTTCAGGAGGAGCTGGGCCTCGAGGTGAACCCCGGGCGCCCGCTGGTGGCCATGGTGACCCGTCTCACCAAGCAAAAGGGCCTCGATCTGGTGCAGTACTCGCTGGAGCGCCTGCTGGGCCGCTCCATTCAGGTGGCAGTGCTGGGCACCGGCGACCGCACCTACGAGGACTCGCTGCGCTACTTCGACTGGAAGTATCAAGGCTCCATGTGCGCTCGCATCGACTTCGACCTGGGTCTCTCCCAGCGCATGTACGCCGGCGCAGACATGTTCCTGATGCCGTCGCTCTTCGAGCCCTGCGGCCTGTCTCAGATGATTTCCATGCGCTATGGCACCTTGCCCATCGTGCGTGAGACCGGCGGTCTCAAAGACTCGGTCATCCCTTACAATCAGTTCACAGGCGAGGGCACGGGCTTCTCCTTTGCCAATTTCAATGGCGAAGAGATGGCAGACTGCGTCCTCAACGCAGCTGAGGTCTTCTGGACCAACAAGAGCGCCTGGGCGCAGCTCCAGCGCCAGGCCATGGAGGTAGATTTCTCCTGGACGGCTGCAGCAAATCGTTATATTGAGATGTATGGTTGGCTCCACCCCGAGGTTATTCCTCAGGAGCGCGCCTAACACCCCCGACCCCCTTGGACGGCCTGGAGGCGGCAGCGTGCCCTTCTTAAGCAGCCATTGAGGTTTAAGGGAGAAGAGAGGACACCATGAGAGCCCTTCACGACAGCAGGGGCTCCCGGTATAGAAATCCCGGCGGCGCCGCCCTTGTGGGCGGCGTCGTCACGTTAAAGATCGACGTGTGGGATGATCCGGGAACCCAAGCCACCATTCGCACCTGGGTTGACGGCGAAGGCGAGGCCTTCTGGCCCATGGAGCTTGAAGAGCGAGCAGAGGACGGCCGCCTCACCTTTGCCGGACAGCTGCCCTGCGAGGCGCTGGGCATCCTGTGGTACGCCTTCTTGCTGGAGGGTTCAGACGGCGTGGTGCGCTATTACGGCGCCCGCGAGGGTCGTACCGGCGGCGTAGGGCAGATGTATGACTACATGCCGCCCTCCTTCCAGATCACCGTCTACCATCAGCGCGAGGTCACTCCAGATTGGTACAAGGCCGGCATGGTCTACCAGATCTTCCCCGATCGCTATCGGCGCGATGATCAGTGGCGCCAGCGGGCCGAGGCTGCGCTGGAAACCCCTACGCAGGGTGTGCCTCGGGCTTTGGTGGAAGACTGGGATACGCCGGTGGCCTACCAGCGCGACGAGCACAACCGCATCACGGTTTGGGAGTTTTACGGAGGCTCTCTAGAGGGCATTCGCCAAGATCTGGATCGCATCGCTTCCATGGGATTTACGGCTATCTATTTGAATCCCATCTTCAAGGCCCAGTCCAACCACCGCTATGACACCGGTGACTACCTGGCCATCGATCCCATGCTGGGCACGCTAGAGGACTTCCGCCGCCTGGCAGACGACGCATCTGAGCGAGGCATCTCCCTCATTTTGGACGGCGTCTTCAACCACACGGGCGTGGACTCCCGCTACTTCAATAAATATGGCAACTACGACTCGGTGGGCGCTTGGCAGTCGCCGGACTCTCCCTATCGCCCCTGGTACCTGATGGAGGAGGACGGCACCTACACCTGCTGGTGGGGTGTAGACGACCTTCCTGATACCGATAAGTCCAACCCTCAGTGGCAGGACTTCGTCTATGGTCCCGAGGGCGTGGTGCGCTACTGGCTTCGCCAGGGCGCCCGCGGCTGGCGCCTGGATGTGGCCGACGAGCTCAACGACCCCTTCATCGCTGGCATCAAGGCGGCAGAAACCGCCGAGTTGCCCGATGCCCTGTTGCTGGGCGAGGTCTGGGAGGACGCCTCCAACAAGATCGCCTACGGCGAGCTGCGCCATTACCTGTGCGGCGATGAGCTGGACAGCGCCATGAACTACCCCTTTAGGGCGGCGCTCCTAAGCTATCTGCTGGGTGAGCAAGGAGCCGAGGAGATCGCTGAGACCATGGCTTCCCTCAAGGAGAACTATCCCCCTGAGGCCTTCTATGCCTGCCTCAACCTGCTGGGCAGCCATGACCGCCCACGCTTGTTCACGGTGCTGGGCGGCGCACCGGACAAAGACTCCATGACCGATGAGCAAATGCGTGAGTACCGCCTCTCTGAGGGCCAGAAGGGCCTGGCCAAAGGTCGCCTTTGGCTGGCGGTGCTGGTGCAGATGTGCTCTCCTGGCGTGCCCTGCGTCTACTACGGCGACGAGGCCGGAGTCGAGGGCTACACCGACCCATACAACCGCTCCACCTATCCCTGGGGCCACGAGGACCCCGACACTCAGGCCATCTACCACAACGCCATGGCCCTGCGCCAGCGCTTCCCCATGCTGGTCAACGGCGGGTTCGAGCCCTTCTCGGCAGGCCCCGACGTCTACGGCTTCTGGCGCACTCCCGGTCCCGGCGACGAGGAGTCTGGCGAGTGCATCTGCGTGCTGGTGAACCGGTCGCTCTCGGCGGTTCATGAGGTGTCGGTGCCTTTGCGCGCGCCTCAGGTCGACGATCTGGTAAGCGGCGTCTCGCCAGTGGTGGAAAACGGCGAGGCTCGCGTCACCTTGCGTCAGCTGGGCTCGGCAGTGCTTTACTTCCACGGCACGCCTCCCCTGGTAAAGCCGCTGGAGCATGGGCAAGGAGTCGTAGCTCACATCACTTCGCTGCCCAATCCCGACGGGCCAGGCACCCTGGGTCCCGAGGCCTACCGCTTCGTGGACTTCCTCTCTCAGGGTCGCCAGCGCTATTGGCAGGTGCTGCCCATCAATCCCTGCGATGCCTTTGGCAGCTCCTATGCAGGTCCCAGCGCCTTTGCGGGCAACCTGGCGCTGGTGCACCGCGGCGGCCTTACCTTTGAGGAGCTCTACCGGGCATGGAATGAAGGGGCTCCTACCCAAAAGTTCCCCGAGTCTTTAGTGGTGGCCGCAACTCCTGTGGCCGAGGTATTCTCGGCAGAAAACTTTGAAGCCTTCCGCCAAAATGAGGCTTCGTGGTTGGTGCCCTACGCCACCTATCAGGCCATTCGCGATGGCGTGCTGGCAGGGGAGATCCTGGTGGACCCCCAGTGGCTACGCACCCAAACTCCCGGCGAAGTGGAAAGCGCGGCTGAGGAGGTATCGCCGGAGGTGGTTGACACCTCGGAGATGGGAACGCAGGATACGGCGCAGGAGGCTCAGGATCGCGAGGAGTCGCTGGAAGATGTGCCCTGGCAGAGCTGGCCGGAGCCCTACCACAGCTACTCGCCAGAGCTGGCCGCCCGCCCCGAACTGGCCGAACGCGTGCGGTTTCACGAGTTTTGCCAGTGGCTCTTCTTTGTGCAGTGGCAAGCTTTGAAGGCCTACGCCAACGAACATGGGATTCAGATTATTGGCGACATCCCCATGTATGTGAGCGAGGACTCTGCCGATACCTGGTCGCATCCGGAAGTCTTCAATCTGAATGCGCACGGTCACAAGAAGGAGTGCGCGGGAGTGCCGCCCGATGGCTTTGCTCCCGAGGGCCAGCTTTGGGGTAACCCCACCTACAACTGGAACTATCTGGCAGACACCAATTACCAGTGGTGGCTGGAGCGTCTGGGCCATCTCTTCAGGCTCTATGATTACCTGCGCTTGGACCACTTTGTGGGCTTTGAGAACTACTATGCAGTGCCCCATGGCAAGACGGCGTTGGAGGGTCAATGGAAACCGGGACCGGGTGTGGACCTCTTCCGCACAGCGGCGCAAAAGTTTGGGCCGCTGCCGGTGATCGCCGAGGATCTGGGCATCATCACCCCTGCCGTCCGTGGCCTTTTGGCCCAGTGCGGGTTCCCCGGCATGGATGTGCTGGAGTTCTACGACGGCGACCTGCGGGGCGGCTATCTGCCAGCTCCTGAAAAGATCGCGTACACCAGCACTCACGATACCGATACTCTGCTGGGCTTCGTGCGCAACGCCTACGGCATCACCGACATGAACGAGAGTCGTACGTTGGCAGAGCGCATCATGGTAGACGCCCTGCGCTCGGGTGCGCCGGTAGTGATGATGCCGCTGCAGGATGTGCTGGGGCTGGGCTCTGAGGCTCGCATGAACGTGCCCGGCACAGCTGTCGGCAACTGGAAGTGGCAGGCTACACAGGAGGATCTGGACTCTGCGGTGCCGCTGCTTTCCACCCTCACCCTAGAAGCGCAGCGCTCCTAGGGAGCGGAGCTGCTCGAAGCTTCATCAGCTTGATGGGCCTCCCGCTGGCCGTGTTGCCTGTGTGGACACAGAATAAGCCTGACCTCGAAATTCTCCGGGGTCAGGCTTTTGCGGCTTTTTGGACAGACAGCGTGCTGTGATGAGGAGTATTGACCTGCGTCAATACTCCTCAATGTGTAGGCCAAATCTACCTTCATTATTTACAAGTACTCTTTGTTTACAAGTACTCTTTGCGCTCAGAAGGGGGCAGTTTGAAAGTAGAGCTACTTTCAAACTGCAAAGCCCCAGGTAAAATCTGGAAGGTCAAAAGCAGACCTGCCTTTGAAATGGGGATGCAGGGCAGATGAGGTTTGAACTGAGCGGCACTTCACGCCTACTAAGTACCATTTCACGCCTACTAAGTACTTAGTAGGCCGATTTTGCCCAAAATCGGCACCACTTTTTATTTAAGTATTACATCAACCAAGCTCACAGAGTTGGTTTCATATTAAATTGTACTTAGTAGGCGTGCGCCGGAGGAAATGTACAGAGGAAATGTACTTAGTAGACGCAAGCGTTATCGCTTTTTTGCGTCTTGGCCCCACAGATCACATTTCTCATCGAGCCCTGCAAATCCTGGATGTAGTGACTCGATTTTGCCGTCTTCATCTGGGGTTATAGGGCAGCTGATAGCACACCCTCCATCCGGGTCCCCATGTTCAAATTTGCCTTCCGGATTTAAACGCCCAAAAAGAGATGTTGACCTGCGCCAACATCCCAATCCACAGCATGCTTTTTTGTCCTGTTAGCCCCCTTTTGCTTTTGCAGGAGAGCTGTGAGTGCGATAGCCAGTTAAGAGTGAGACAGCCAGATGACTAGATCGGTTACTGCACCCACCGAATGCGGGACTCGTCAAAGCGCGAGGGCCCGGTGGGTTGGCGCTTGTCGGCAGGATGGCCCACAGCAACAAGCGCGAAGGGGGCCAACGTGTCCGGGCAGCCCAGTACCTGGGCGACGGCACGGGAGCGCTCCTGATTGGGGGCGACGCCCAGCCACACGCCGCCCAAGCCAAGCTCGCAAGCTTTGACCAGCAGGTTCTCCGTAGCAGCCGAGAGGTCTACCAGCGCATATTCCGGCGCTCGCAGGTCTTGGGCGCGCAGGCAAGGCACGATGCACACCGGCGCCTTGGCGGCAGGCCCGGCGTAGGGGCTGGTGTGGCTCAGGCTTTCGCGCATAGCTGCGTTTTGCACTACGTAGAATTCCCAGGGTTGCTGGTTCACTGCAGAAGGCGCGGCCATGGCGGCGGCTAGAAGCTGGCGAAGCTCCTCTTGAGTCACAGGCTCTGGGGTGAAGGTACGCACGCTTCTGCGTTCCATGATGGGATCCATAGATGCCCTTTCATAAAAGGTTGACGATTTGGCAGACGCTGGATGGGCTTGCTGCTTGGCGGGTAGTGGAAAGAGCGGGCGGGTACAAGCCCTCTTAGTACACATCCCAGGCCCGGCGGCAAGAGTCAGCCGCTGGGCTTGCCAGCGCAAAAGAGGTTGATACCCATGAAGAAGCTGCCTCCCATCGAGAAGATCTATGAAGCCTGGTCGGCCATCGAGGACGGCCGCATCACCCTGTTGGACGACGGCACGCAGGCTGTGGTCACTTCTAGCGACGGCGCCAAGAGCTACCGTGTGGTGCGTCAGATCGAGGACGGCAAAATCATCTATTGCTCCTACGACAAGGCCACCTATTGGCAGGGTTATCCCGGCTACCCGGTGATTGCCATGCTTATGATGGAAAAGCAGCTGCCTTTGGACCTCACGGTGGCCGGTTGGTTTGCCGGCGTCAACTGGCACGAGGTCAACATGGCTCACAAGAGCGACTATGCGGCTGCTTTGCAGGAGGTCATCGAGGAAAAGGGGCTCAAAAAGGAGCGCGTGACCCATGCCCGCCAAGATGCCGAGAAGGTCATGGATGCCCTCAAGGCCTTGGATGTCCAGGTAGGGCGTCTGTCTACCCGAGCAAAGAAGTCGGATTAGGCCCCTAGGCAGGCGGCCTAGCCTTACAGCTCTGTGAGCCAGATGTAAGGCAGCTCGATGGTACCTGCGCGCCTGTCGGCCCACCATGGATGAGGTCTCAGACAGAAAGGTCTCATCCATGTATCTCAAACTCGCGCTGGGCAACGTGCGCCGAAGCCTCAAGGACTACTCGGTGTTCTTTGCCACCCTGGCCTTCGCGGCCTGCTTGCTGTATTCCTTCTCGGCATCTGGGGATTACTTGGACGCCATGGTGCTGAACCCGGCGCAGCGGGCGGTGATGGGTTCCCAGTCGCTGGGCAATCTCATGAGCGCCTTCTCGGTGTTCGTGGTCATCGTGTTCGCGTTTCTGGTGAGCTACGGCTTTAGGTTCATCTGCCGACGCCGCAAAAAGGAGTTCGCCCTCTATGCTCTTCTGGGCATGGAGTCGGCGCATGTGTCGCGCATCCTTATCTACGAAGGAGCCTGCGTGGGAGCGCTCTCGTTTGTGGTGGGCATTGGCGCGGGCTTGCTGCTTTCCCCGGCCTTCATGGCTCTAGAAGCCGCAGTCTTTGGTGTGGGCTGGGTGCTGGCGCCGGTCTTTTCTGCCTCGGCCTTCCAGTGGACGCTGGGCTGCTTTGTGGCGCTGATGGCTGTGGCTTGCATGGCTTCGGGGCGCGTGGTGGCCAAGAGCACCCCTGCCGCGCTTCTGTCTGCCGAGAAAAAACCGGAACAGTTGGCAGGCGCTTCTCGGCCGGCTTTAAGGCGCCTGCAGCTGGCAGCGGGTGTGCTGCTGGTGGCGCTGGTGTGGGGCTGCGTGCTTATAGAGCCCGGGTTGTTCTTTGGGATGCTTCTGCCCTTTGGCGTAGCGGCGCTCTTTGGCACCTACCTGCTGTTCAGGTCGCTGGCTCAAGGGGTGCCGGCTTGGCTGCGCCGCCATCCGGCCCGCTATCTGGTGGGGTTGCGCCCCTTCACGCTTAGGCAAATGGAGGCCAAGGCGTCCAGCTCGGCCATGGCGCTGGCCATGGTGTGCGTGCTTTTGGCCTGCGGGCTCTGCATGATGGTGGGAGGCCTGGCCTTTTCCATTGGCATGCGGCTAGATCCTTCTGCCGCGGCTCACAGTGGGGCGGCTGGTCCCATGATGTGGGCGCCCATTGGTTTTATTGGGCTGTTCTACGGGATCGCCTTTGTGCTCTCGGCCATGGCGATCTTGGCGTTGCAGCAGCTTTCCCAGGCTGCCGACAGCTTGAGCCGCTACCGCCTCCTCAAAGACCTGGGAGTAGAGTCCAAGATGATCTGTGGGTCGCTCAAAGCCCAGCTCGCGGTATATTTTGGAATGCCGCTGGTAGCGGCGCTGGTCCACGATATGGTGGGCATGACCCTGGTGGCCCTTTTGGCCGCAGGCGCAGGCGCCGCGCATTTTTGGCCTATGGTCGCCGGCACAGTCCTGTGCGAGCTGGGGCTCATGGCCGTCTACTATCTGGTAACCTACGGCGAATGCCGCCGGATCTTGCTGGGTACCAACGCAGAGGAGCGCGCCTAAGCCAAGGCTGGCTGTCCGCAGAACAGCGACCCTGCGCAGGACTTCAGTCCTGCGGCTAGATAGTTCACAGGTTGAAGCAAAGTTGAAATGAGAGACTGCCTTGGTTAGACTCGGTGCTCCCTGCCTTGTGACTGCGTCGAGAGGAGCCTCCATGCCCTGGTACGACGAGGCCGTCTTTTATCACATCTACCCGCTGGGCCTGCTAGGTGCGCCCAAGCAAAACGATTATGGCGAGCCGCAGCACCGCCTGGCGCAGCTGGTGCCCTGGCTCGATCATCTGCAGCGCCTGGGTGTCACCGCCCTCTACATTGGCCCGCTGTTCCAAAGCGTGGGCCATGGCTACGAAACCACCGATTACCGCTGTGTAGACAGCCGTCTGGGCACCAATGACGACCTGCGCAATCTAGTGTCCGCTGCTCACGATCGCGGCATCCGTGTGGTCTTCGACGGCGTCTTCAACCACGTGGGACGCGACTTTTTTGCCTACCAAGATCTGATTAAACGCCGAGAAGAGAGTCCCTACCGCGACTGGTTTGTGAACGTGAACTTTGGCGGCAACAACTCCTTTGGCGACGGGGTGTCCTACGAGACATGGGGTGGCTACGACCACCTCATCAAGCTCAACCAGCGCAACGGCCAAGTGGTCCAGTACCTCTGCGACGTCGTGCGCTTTTGGGTGGCAGAGTTCGACGTCGACGGCATTCGCCTGGACGCTGCCGACGTCTTGGACTTCGACTTCATGCATGCTCTGCGCCAGGTGGCCAACGAGGTGAAGCCCGACTTTTGGCTCATGGGCGAGGTGATCCACGGCGAGTACAGTCGCTGGGTCAACGGCGACACCCTCCATGCGGTCACCAACTACAGCCTGCACAAAGCCCTCTATAGCGGCCATAACGACCACAACTACTTCGAGATTGCCCACACCGTCAAGCGCAACTACGACATGGGCGGCGACCGCGTGGACGGCCTGCGCCTCTACAACTTTGTGGACAACCACGACGTCAACCGCATTTGGACCAAGCTTGCCGACAAGCGCCACTTCTATCCGGTACACGTCCTTGAGTACACGCTGCCTGGCACGCCTTCCATCTACTACGGCAGCGAGTTTGCCATCGAGGGCGAGCGCACCAACTGGGCCGACGACATGCTGCGTCCCGCTCTTTCCCTCGCCGACTTCGCCGATTCTCCCTGGCCTGCCTTCTTTGCACGCTTGGGCCGGGTGCGCCATGAGACTCCCGCGCTTTCTTACGGCGAGTACCGCGAGCTGGCCCTCACCAACCGCCAATACGCCTTCGCGCGCCTGCTGCCTCAGGGATCTGTGATCGTGACGGTGAACAACGACGACAATCCCGCGACTCTTCAGGTTGACGCGCTGGGAGCCTCTGCCTATGAAGGGGCCCTCACCGGCCGAGTGGCGACGGCCCAAGACGGCCAGGTGGCCCTTCCCACCGACGGCTGCTCCGGCGACATCTGGCGCCCTGTGGAGGCTGCCAACAACGCTGACGCTGCAGCCGCTCGGGCTCAGGCAGATGCCGATGCCCAAGCTATCGCCATGGCTGCTGCCGATGCTCAACGCCAGGCAGACGACCAATGGGTCGCCCAAGCTCAAGCCTTCAGCCAGGCCCAGCGTGCCGCCGACGACCAGCGTGCTCAAGATCAGGCTCAGGCAGAAGCCCTTAAAGCCGCCCGCGAAGCTGCCGAGAAGGCCGCGGCCCAAGAGGCTGCAGCTCAAGCAGAGAAACGGGCGCTCGAAGAGGACTTGCTGGCCCGGGTGCGCGATGCGGTGGCTGCTGAGGCTGCAGCAGAGGCCACAGCTGAGGAGTCCGCACCTGATGGGTGCGAGACTCCCGGCGGCGCAGCAGCTCAGGGACAACCGGAGACTCTGCAGCTCACCATGGACTTCTTTCTCGGTAAGGAAAAGCCTTACGAGGAGATGAGCGTGCAGGAGCTGCAGCTCTCGGTGCTGGCGCAGATGGCCATGCGCGGCGAGGTCACTCCACAGATGCGCAAGGACGTGGCTGAGAACGTTTATCACGACTCGCTGGTGAATTGGGCCAAGAGCTTTAACTAGCGGTGAGCTGGTAGAGGGCGGCGAGATTTTGGAAGGGAGGTGGCCTATGACCATCTATGTGACCGGCGATCTTCATGGTGGGATGGATATCCAAAAGCTTTACGACTGGGAGGTAGGCCCTACTCTTTCGCGCCGCGACTACCTTATTGTGGCAGGCGATTTTGGCTACCCTTGGGACTTCTCTGAAGAGGAATACTACGACCTCCACTGGCTTGAGCAAGGCCCCTTTACCTTGCTGTTTGTGGACGGCAACCATGAGCGCTATGACTGGTGGGCAGGGCGTCCCTACGAGCAATGGCATGGGGGAGCGGTACAGCGCCTGCGTCCTCATTCGCCCATCAGGCGCCCGTGTCGAGGCCAGGTCTACGATATCGATGGATGCAGGATCTTCACTATGGGTGGCGCTACCAGCGTGGATCAAGCATGGCGCACACCTCAAATCAACTGGTGGCCACAGGAGCTCCCCGACGAGCGCCATTTTGAAACCGCCCGCACGCAGCTGGATGCCTGCGACTGGCAGGTAGACTATGTGATCACCCATACCTGCGCCAACTCACTGCTTCCAAAGGCGCTCTATCCCAATCCTGGGTGGGAGTATCCCCAGCGAGATCGGCTCACCGACTTCTTGGATGAGCTAGAAGGCAAGCTGGACTATAAGCGCTGGTACTTTGGCCATATGCACTGCGACCGCGATTGCGATGAGCGCCACACCCTTCTTTATCACGAGATCGTCCAACTGGGGGATGGCTTAGGTTGGGCCTGAAAGGCTGGCCGTAACCCATCTGACGCAGGCCCCTCAAGAGCAAAAGGCCGGCAGACCTCTCTTCTGGGGTCTGCCAGTCCGTCTTCACTAAGCGTTGAACAGCTTGGAGGTGCCCCCAAAGAGCTCCTGGCGCAGGAACACAAAGACAAAGAGCCCCAGTATCGCCGAGCAAAAGGCGCAAATAAACGCCAAAGGAGGCCAGTGGGAAAAGCCTAGAAGCACAAGCACCAGAGGGATGAATCCGCAGATGACGTCGCAGATGAGGTACTTGGCAAACTCGGCGGCGAAATGTTGGCGGCGCACCAAAAGCAGCAGAACGTCGAAGGCCAGGGCAGACAAACAAATGATGGGAATCACCAGCGAGGTGAAGAAGTCTGCCTGGGTGAGCAGATAGCACAGGAGCGACAGGCCAATGAGCAGCAGCAGATAGCGGGAGGCGCCCCGCACAAAGCCCGGGTTTTGCACGATGAGGTTGCGCACAAAGAGCCCGTTGGCAACCACCACGCCGCTCACCAACAGCGCGATGTTGGGCGGAATGACCCCCAGCCCGCAGAGCAGCGCCATGGTAAACACTGCTGCTCCGGAGCCAAAAAAGACAAAGGAGATCATGAGCTTCTGGGGCTTCACGATGGCGGCATGGGGAAACACTGCGGGGCTGGGCGAGCCGGTGAGCGGCCGTTGGCACAGCGGGCAAGTGTCGAGGTCGCCAGAGAAATCCACCTTGCAATGGGAGCAATACTTCATGCGCGATCCTCCTCAACCGGCTCCTTCGCCTCAGGAAGCGGCGTGGCGCGGCTGTAGTTGATGTAGCCAAAGATCTGGCGGTCCGAGAAGAACCTCACAAACTCCTGGATGACATCGAGGTTGGTATAGACCGTGCTCAAGCCCAAGGAAAGGTCGTCTCCAAGTGAGCACGCCAGAAGGTTGAGCCCCTGGGTAGAAGTAAGGATGTTGATGGACTTCACATGGGTCGCCACCTCGGGCTCGAGGGTGATGCGCCCCAAGTTGGAGAGGGTGGCGGTGACCCCGCGTTCTGCGTCCAGGTTTGCCGCATAGAGCCCCAAGTCTTTGAGAAACACCGGGGCGACGCGCACCAGCGGGTTTTTCTCCAGCTTCACCATGGCGTTCATGCGCAGCTTCAGGGCGTCCAGCTGGGTTTGGGCGCTGATCTGCGTTTGGATGAGGCGGGCCAGCGCAAAAGCCTCGGGCAGCTTTTGGCCGGTGTCGATGGTGGTGAAGGTCATACCAAAGAAGTTGCGGGTGGTGTGGGAGCCAAAATGGCTGCGTAAATCCACCGGCAAGCCAATGCGTATGGGGCGGCGCCCAACATCCCGGCGCTTGAAGGTGGAATGGATGGCCTCTACCAAAGCAGCCATAAGCACTGAGCTCAAACTCACCTGCCACTCATGGGCCAGCGCCAGCACGGCTGAACAGGGCAGATGATATTCCAAGAAACTGGGGTCGTCGGTCATCTTGGGAGAAGGGATATGGTAGGCCCTGGAAAGCGCGGCCGTTTTGGAGTTTTGCGGCTCGAAGTTCTTGTCAAAGGCGTCTTCGATGCTCTCGTTATGAGTGGCGTTATAGCTGGTAGCCGGCAGCGCCTCGCCATAAGCCCGCTCCACATACTGGCGTAGCAGCTCCTTGAAAAACTCCAGGGAGCCGCGGCCGTCTGAGATGATGTGGCTCACTTCAAAGTTGATGCGTTGCTCGTAGTAGCTCACCCTGAAGAGGGGCGCCCGCCTGCCCGCATGCAAAGGCGAGCAGATGGGCAGGTTCTCAGGGGTCACCACCACAGGCTCGGTCACCTGTTGGAGGTAGTGCCAGAACAGGCCTGAGCGAAGGTGCACGTTGAAGTGGCAGAACTTCTCGGTAGTGGCATCCAGCGCTTGCTGCAGCAAAGCAGGGTCCACTAATCTGTCCATTTGTGCAGCATAACGAAACACCGTTTGGGTGCGACGTCCTGCTTGGGCTGCGTAATACTTGCCTATGTTGTCTAGGCGATACCAAGTATCTCGAGCCACGTGGAATCAGTCCCTTGGGTGAGGGCTTCGCCGTCCAGGAAGCTGCGGCAAATGCCCAAAGATATTTTGGTGGTCTCGGCCGAGGTGGGGTAGAGCAGGTAGCCGTGCATGGCGTCGCGCATGCGGTAGCAGGCGGCGGGGGTGCCGGCATCGCTCAGTCGCTTTGCAAAGGCCTCGTCCTCGTCGCGCAAAGGGCACAGCTCGGCCGAGAGGATGAGCGTGCGCGGAAGGCCAGTGAGGTCGCCTTCCAGCCAGGGGGCCAGGTAGGGGCACTGCAAGTCGTCCGGATGCTCGGAGTAGAGCATGAGGTATTCCTGGAGGTCCTCTGCCGTGAGAATGTAATCATGGCCGTTTTCTGCCACCGAGGCGAAGGGAGCCGAGGGCCCGTAGTCATTGTTTAACACCGGATAGTAGAAGATGGCGGTCTTGGGACTAAACTCGCCGCGGTCCCGGGCCATAAGGGCCACGGCTGCGGCCAGGTTACCTCCAGCGGAGTCTCCCATGAGCACCACGTGGTCTGGCACCACATCCGAGAAGACCTGGCCCTCCATCACGGCTTTGGTGACGGCGTAGCAATCCTCTGCGGGCACGGGAAAGCGGCTCTCGGGAGCCAAACGGTAGTCCACCGACACGATGCGGCGCTTCAAGGCGAGCGCGGCGTCCTTGCAAAAGTCTGCGTAGAGGTCCACCTGGCCGGTGACCCAGCCGCCACCGTGGAAGAAGACGACAGTGCCTTCCCAGTCTTCCTCCACCGTGGCGCCCTCTTTGAGCGACAGGCTGATGTCTAAGGGGGTGAAGGTGCGGCAGGGAATCTCGTAGCCGTCCTTGGCGCGCACGGTGAGCGAGTCCTCACGGATGCGCAGGTTGGGGGCCTCTACCTTGGAGGCGGCATCTTCAAAGGCACGGATGGCCTCGTAGCCTTCCACTACGTCGGGTTTATGGCGTGTGTAGGCCTTGATGGCAGCCAGGCGAGCTTTTTCGAGCATAACCACCGCTTTCTCGAGAGGCGCCCCTGGGGCGCGGATCTTTTGGCAAATCTGGTTTTTACCCAGGGACGCCTCGCTCAAAAGCCGTGCATCCTAGTCCTCCCAAAAGCCCACTTTGTAAGCGGCAAAGACCACGCCGTCGGAGGTCTGGGTGGCATCCAGGTCCACCTCGGCAGTGATGCGAAAGTCCCGGTTGCCCTCGGGGTCATCGAAGATCTGAGTCACATGCCACAGATGGTCGGTTTTCTCGGCAGATTCGTCCAGCTCGAAGTAGGCATCGGAACGGGCGTCGGCGTCCAAGATCACCTCGTCGTAGACGTCGTAGTAGCGGTCCAGCACTTGGCGCCACACCCGCTCGCCGTAGCCCCAGTCCACATCCAGGGCGCCCAGGGAGGCGGCATCGTCTCTGGCCGCCAAGGTCACGCGGCGGATGAGGGCGTTTCGCACCAGCAGCTTGAGGCCGCGGCGGTCTTTGACCACGGCGTCTGCCTCCACAAAGGCGCCGGGGCCCTCCATATCCTGCTGGCCCACCTGGGCCCAGGCGTCCACCAGGCTGGAGTCCACCGAGCGCACCATGAGCCCCAGCCACGCCACGATGTCGTCCAGGCGCTGGTCGCGTTTGTCGGGAGGAACCGTGCGGTCGAGCACCTGGTAGGCATCGGAGAGGTAGCGAAGCAAGATGCCTTCCACCCGAGAAATGCCCATGGCCTGAATGTAGCTCTTGAAGTCGTTGGCGCTCTCGATCATGGCGCGCAGCACGCTCTTGGGCCGCAGCTGGTAGTCGTTGGCCCAGGGCACAGAAGTGCAGTAGAGGGCAAAGGCTTCTTCCAGCAGGTCTTTCAAGGGCTGCTCGTAGGTGACCTCGCTCAAGAGCTCGTCGCGCTCCTCGAAGGGCACGCCCTCGGCTTTGAGCTCGGCCTTCTTGGCTTCCACTGCCTTCTTGCGCTGGGCTTTGAGGATCTGCACCGGGTCGTCCAGCGTGGCCTCCACCATGGAGATGACGTCCAGCGCGTAAGTGTCGCTCTCAGGGTCCAAAAGCTCCAGGGCCTCGATCAGGAAGGGGGAGAGCGGCTGGTCCAGCGCGAAGTCGTCCGGCAGCTCCACGGTGAGGGTATAGGAGGCGTCGCAGCCGCCGGGGGCGCAAGGATCGGCGTCTGCCGGAGCGCCCTCTGGCAGCTCCACTACCACCACGCCGGAGTCGATGAGGGTGGCAAAGATCTCGGTGGCCCGGATCTCAAGAGCCGTTTTTTGCTCGGGGGTTTGCAGGGAGTCTGCGATGAGGCGGCTGGCCTCTGCGCGGGCGTCACCGTGGCGGCTCACCAGCTCCAGCACCATGGAGTGGGTGATGTTCAGGCGGGGCGTGAGCTTTTCTGGGACAGACTCCGCCAGCTTGGTGAAAGTGCTCTCGTCCCAGCTCACAAAGCCCTCGGGCGGCTGTTTGCGTTTGACGCGGCGGCGCTTCTTGGGATCGTCTCCCGCCTTGGCCAAGGCACGCTCGTTCTCTATGACGTGCTCGGGAGCCTCGGCGATGACCAAGCCCTCGGTGTCAAAGCCGGCACGGCCGGCACGGCCGGCGATCTGGTGGAACTCGCGAGAGCGCAGCCGGCGCGTCCTGTGGCCGTCGAACTTGGAGAGCGCGGTGAACACCACCGTATGGATGGGCACGTTGATGCCCACGCCCAGGGTGTCGGTGCCGCAGATCACCGGCAGCAACCCCTGCTGGGCCAGCTTCTCTACCAGCAGGCGATAGCGAGGCAGCATGCCTGCATGATGCACTCCCACCCCGCTGGCCAACAGGCGCTTGAGCGTCTTGCCAAAAGCGGTGGAAAAGTGGGTTCCGCGGCAGGCCTCCTGGATGGCCTTGCGCTGCTCTTTGGAGGTGACCCCGTAGCTGGAGAGCGCCTGGGCGGTGTTTAGGGCCGCCACCTGGGAGAAGTGCACCAGATACAAGGGTCCTTCCCCGTTGCGCAGCGCCAGCTCCACCGTGGTCTCCAGCGGGTTAAGCTCGTAGCGGTAGGAGAGGGGTACCGGCCGCTCGGCATCGGTGATCTGATCCACCTGCCTGCCCGTTTGCTTCTCCAGCAGCTCGCAGATGTCGTCCATGTTGCCTAGGGTGGCGCTCATGAGCAAGAAGCGCGCCTGAGGCAGGCACAGCAGCGGAATCTGCCAGGCCTTGCCGCGATCGGGGTCTGCGAAGAAGTGGAACTCGTCTGCCGCCACCCAGTCCACGTTGGCGTGGGCGCCGCCGGCCAACGCCTTGTTGGCTAGGATCTCTGCCGTGCAGCAGATGATGGGGGCATCCGGGTTTATCTGCGCGTCGCCGGTGAGCATGCCCACCAGATCGCGCCCAAAGAGCTCCACCAGGTCGAAGAATTTCTCCGACACCAGCGCTTTGATGGGCGCCGTGTAGTAGGAGGTCTCGCCCATACAGGCGGCCATGAAGCACATGCCGGCCGCCACCAGGCTCTTTCCCGAGCCCGTTGGCGTCCCCAGCACCACGTGGTCTCCCATCAAAAGGGCCATGAGCGCGTCTTCCTGATGGGGCCACAGCTCGATGCCCCGCCCCGCGCACCACTCCATGAAGGCATCGAAGGCCTCCTCGCGGGTAAGTGTTTCTCGGCTATTGAGCTCGACGGCCAAATCTCCCAGCTCGCCATAGCTGGCCGGGGACAATACGGTGGCACGCTCCATGACCACGTCCTTATCGGTAAGAGGGGCACCCAAAGCGCGCCCCTCGCACATTCATTCTCTGTCTATCCTACCCTCTCGCGCCCGCGCGGCCCTTCCTGCCGAGAAACCCCGCCGACTTTGCTGCTGCCGCCGGAGTGTCCCCGTGGCAGCTGTTACCCCGAGATGTCAAAAATGGGGGAGGGGCCAGTAACGTACAATGACAGATTCAGGCCCTTATAAGCTTTAGGGATCGGCGCGCTCTGGTGGCACGCCGCGAGGAATCAGGAGCCCCCATGGCCGAGAAGCGCGATTTTCTCGATGACATCATCGATATGTCCCAGGACTTTAAAGCCATCAAGAACCCGTTGGCCCAGATCGCCAACTCTCTGGCGGCCGAGCCTGGCGAGGTCCCGGTATGGAACCCTGCCGACTACAAGGAGCGACCGCGCCCTGCGCCCCCTTCATGCACCAGTTGCAAGAGCAAAGATCCCACTACCTGCACCCGCTGCATCGACGTGTGCCCCAAGGGCTCTATCCATATCGAAGGCGGAGGTATCGAGATCGACGACACCTGCATCAAGTGCGGACTCTGCGTCTCTGCCTGCCCTAGTGAGTCCTATCATGCTCGGGAGATCAACGCCAACAAGCTCTACGACCGCATCGCCGGCGCTGCCGCCAGCCACGAGACCGCCTATGTGACCTGCACCCGTGCGCTGGGACGCTTGCCTCGGGAGAATGAAGTGGTGCTTCCCTGCATAGGCGTGGTGCCCTCGGAAGTCTGGCTGGCCCTGATGGTGCGATTCTCCCATTTGAGCATCTATCTGCCTCTGGGCATCTGCGACCGCTGTCGCACCACCACCGGCGAGGAAGTCTACTGTGACCTCATCGCCCGCGCCGAGACCTGGGCAGGCTTTGGCCTCAACCTGGTGGTGGATGAGGAAGAGCTCACCTGCGAGATGCGCCGCAGCTGGCAGCGTAAGGAGTTCGTGGAGACCATCCTCAAGAGCGGCGAGCGCCTGGTGAGCCGCACCAACCCCGTGCTCACGGCCGCGAGACGCGTCACCCAGATGCTGGATGCGCACAAGCGGCAGATGAGCGCCCTGCAGCGGCAGCTGGACAAGGCGGTGGGCACCACCAGCTCCAAGAACCGCCGGCGTATTCTTCTAGACCGCCGCAAGATCATGATGGGAGCGCTGCAAAAGCATCCGGAGTTGGCGGCCAACATCGACCTCTACGAACCTCTCTGTGACATGGACGCCTGCACCCTTTGCGGCGCCTGCGAGCAGGTATGCCCCACCCACTGCATCGAGATCACCGACGACGGCCGCTGGTCTTGCGAGCCGGAGTTCTGCGTCCAGTGCGGCGCCTGCGAGCATGTGTGCCCCACCAAGGCCATCGAGTACGAGTTCTGCGATGCCTCAGACATTGTGCTGCCCGACGAGGAGGAGCGCGACCGCAAGGAGAAGGAAGCCGAGCAAAAGGCCGAGGTAGAAAAGCTCAAGGAGCAGGGCAAAGCCTCCATGCTCAAAGGCCTCGACATGCTGGAGAAGCTCTCGGACTCCCTGGCAGACAACGATTCCTAACCTTTGGGATGAGGTTTCTTGGTTTTTGTTGATTAAGAATAAATATGGACGACACAATAGAGAAGCTGCTATAGCTCCTCTATTGTGTCGTGATGGTGTCAAAGCTGAAAAGTTACTTCATATATATTCAATTGCAGGGACCCTTTAAAGTTATATGAGCTATGGCTTAAAGGAGAGTAGCCATGCAAAACCGCGATAGTCTAAGTAGGCGTTCATTCTTAAAGGTTGCATCAGCGCTGACTCTATCACCATTTATCCCTGTGATGCATACAGCTCATGCATCCGAATTACTCTCTACGGAGTCATGGGTTCCTGCGGTTCCGAATCTAACCAAACAAGAGCTCGACAGTATTACGGATGAGAAGGTACATGAAGAGGGGCTCCAGTTAATCCAACAATTAATGGAATATGACACTGAGCAAGATTTGGCTTATTCATCTCGTCCAACTTATGACAATGTTTATGAGTCTCCTCAATATAAATACACTGGATATCACAGAGTGAGTGGCCAACCTAATGGTGGCGTGATGATAAGTGGTGGTGGCTCGATTTATATTATTCCTAATGCAGGAGGAACCGGCTCTATAACATTTAGTTTTGGCGCCCCATGGGGATCGGTGGCCGTGAATTATCCTTTAGGCAACAGGGCATCCACCGTCACTTCATATAGTGTCAATATTCCGGCAGGTGTTTATTGCTTGGCGACTCAAAACACTTGTTATAAATGCGTTCCTTATACAACTTATCGAACTGTAAATGGAGTTCGAAGTGTGTATTCGCGCCAGGTAAGCACTCAGGTTTATTCGTATGCATTCTCGTATATGAGAGTCTAGGAGCGTTCATGGCCCGCATTCTCTATGTAGAAGATTCATCTGCTACCAGGTCCATAGTGGTACGGTATCTGGAGGATGCAGGCCATGAGGTGCATTCCTTTGAGAGCTGTGCCGACTTTATCGATGCAGCGCGCACGGGATCTTTTGATGCTGCGGTAGTGGATCTCTCACTTCCAGATGCCCAGGGTCAAGAGGTGCTCCAGCAACTCAGGGCGATCTCTTCAGCTCCGACTCTGGTTCTCACAGGGGATGCCACAGAGCCAAGCTTCTATGCTGGCCTTTCTTTGGGGGCTGACGCCTATCTGGTCAAACCTGCCAGCCCCCGAGTAGTGGTGGCTCAGGTGCATGCACTGCTCCGCAAGCCTGAGTCTTGCGCTCAGCCGCTGTCTTTTGGCTCTCTTAGGTGGAGCCCAGCTGACGCCTCCTGGGTTGCCGGTGCTACCAGTCTTTCTCTCACGCCCCAAGAATCCCAGCTCCTCCAGCATCTCGTGAAGCTTCAGGGGGCCCTTGTGAGCCGAGAAGAGCTGCTCTGCGAGCTGTGGGGCTATCCTTCTGGCTCTTCCTCTCGAGCGGTGGACGAGGCTCTGCGTAGGCTCAGAATCAAGCTGGACCACGCTGGTAGCTCGGTTGGCATCGAAACCCTGTGGGGAAGGGGCGTGCGCTTGGTGGTGAGAGAGGGGTCTTCATGAACAGTCAATCTGGATTGAGGCGCCTTTCCGGCGTCCAATGGATTACTTGCGCCCTTCTACTCATTGCGGCCTTTGCAGGTCCGCTGATAGTAGTGGACGCCCAGGCAAAAGAGACACTTTCGTGGTGCTTGGACCAGCGAGCAGACCCAAGCTCTTGGGACATGCAAGTCGTGAGGTATCCCCTGAAAGAATATAACCCTGAATATCCCCCTGAGAGCCAAGCGCTCCACAGCGTGCTCTCTCAGGTAAGCGATGAGGAGGGACTCGGCAGCCTGCCTGAACAGCGCACCGTCCAGCTTCTCGATGGATGGCCTCACGTGCGGGCCTATTACTACCTTCAAGAGGGACCTCTAGAGCCGCTTTATGGCCCTGGCCTTTGGGTGGTCATGGTGGATGTGTCCCAAGCCATCCACGCCATCAACGCTGCCTGGGTGATCGTGGCTGCGAGTGCGTTTTTGGGTCTCTTGGCTCAGCAATTTCTATTGAGGACCGCCTCAAAAGCCATTGCCCAAAACTATGAGCAAATAAGAAGCCGTTACGTCTTGGGCTCCCATGAGGTAAAGGGGCCCCTGATGGCTATTCGGGGATTCGTGGAGGCCTGTGAAGATGGCCTTATGAATCCTCAAGAGTCGGCGGGCTTAGTTGCAGAGGAGGTCGCTAAGATCCAGCAGACCTTGGATGACCTGGCCAAGCTCGCCTGGGTGGAGGAAGATAAAGAGCCGGTTCAGATGACCCGGATCGACTTGGCTCCCTACCTTTTGGATGAGGCTCAACGGGGCCGGTGGTCTTCAGAAGCCCCGCGCACCAGCGGGTTCCTGGCAATCTGGGCCGATGCGTTCCTAGTTGACCAGGCACTCTCCACTCTGAGCCACTGGATGGACCGGTGCGACTTGGCACCACAGCACATCGAGGCCGCTGGGCTTGAGCTACGGCCTTCTCGGCAAAGCCGTGTGGCGCAACTGGATCAGAGGGTTGCTCTCACACTAAGCTTTGCTGAGCCTCTTTCCAAGAAAGCCGCTGAAGACGTGGCGCTCACGTTGCTTTTGGCAATACAGGATCTGCAAGCCGGAGATCTGGTGGTGGATGCTGACAGGGGTATGGTGCAGCTTCGATGGCGAACAGTCTAGGGCACCTGTCTTTCGCGAAGGGGGTACAGTAGAGCCAGCATGAAACTTAAGAAAGGACCCTCGCTGTGGCTCTCTCCATCGGCATCGTAGGTTTGCCCAACGTGGGCAAGTCCACGCTCTTTACCGCCCTCACCAAGCGCGCCGGCTTGGCCGCCAACTATCCCTTCGCCACTATCGAGCCCAATGTGGGCATCGTGGACGTGCCAGATGCTCGGCTGGGCGAGCTGGCTGCCATCGTCTCCCCTGAGCGCATCGTGCCGGCCACGGTGGAGTTCGTAGACATCGCCGGCCTGGTCAAGGGCGCCAATGCCGGCGAAGGCCTGGGCAACCAGTTCTTGGCCAACATCCGCGAGACTGACGCCATCTGCGAGGTGGTGCGCTACTTCTCCGACCCTGATGTCGTCCATGTGGATGGCCGTGTCGACCCTGCGGCCGACGCCGACACCATCATGACCGAGCTCATCTTGGCAGACATCGCCACCCTGGAAAAGCAGCTGCCCAAGCTGGAGAAGGAGGCCCGGCGCGACAAGGAGCTGGCTCCCAAGCTGGCCGTGGCTCAGCGCCTTCAGGCCTGGCTCAACGACGGCAAGCGCGCCGCCGCCATGGGCATGACGCCCGAGGAGCGCGCCGCCGCCAAGGAGCTCTTCTTGCTCACCATGAAGCCGGTGATCTATGTGGCCAACGTCGACGAGGACAAGGTGGGCGAGACCCCGGCTCCCATCGACGGCGAGACCCCCATCCCCATCTGCGCCGAGGTAGAGGCCGAGATCGCCGAGCTGGGCGACGAGGAAGCCAAGGACTTCTTGGAGAGCCTGGGTCTTGAGAAAAGCGGCCTCGAGGTGCTGGCCCAAACCGCCTACCGCACTCTTGGCCTTCAGAGCTACTTCACCGCAGGTCCCATGGAGGTCAAAGCCTGGACCATTCCCATCGGCGCCAAGGCTCCCCAGGCCGCCGGCGTCATCCACTCCGACTTCGAGCGTGGCTTCATCAAGGCCGAGGTGGCCAGCTACGACGACTACGTGGAGCTGGGCGGCGAAGCCGGCTGCCGTGCCCAGGGCAAGCTGCGCATGGAGGGCAAGGATTACGTGGTCCAAGACGGCGACGTCATGCATTTCCGCTTCAACGTCTAACAGCCGGCGCGCGGACGGTGCGCCCCGCGCCCCGCAATCCTCCCTTAGCATCAAAAAACGAACAACATCCCAGGGGGCGCCCTCCTATGGACCTCATCATCCGCCGAGCCCAACCCATCGACATTCCCGCGCTGCTCGATCTGCTCGTGCAGGTGAACGCGGTCCATGCCGACGGGCGCCCCGACCTCTTTGCCCGCACCACCAAGTACAGCGCCCAAGAGCTGGAAGCCCTTCTTGCCGATAAAAACCGCCCTGTGTGGGTTGCCGCTGTGGAGGAGGACCCCGAACGTCTGGTGGGCTCTTGCTACACAGTGATCCAGGACCATCGCCCCGACCGCCTCATGCAGGATTTCAAGACGCTCTACATCGACGACTTGTGCGTGGACGAGGATGCCCGCGGGATGCATGTGGGCACTGCATTGTATGAGTTTGTGCGCGATTGGGCCCATGATGAGGGTTTTTACAACCTCACGTTGAACGTGTGGGAGTGCAATCCCGGTGCGCGCGCGTTTTACGAGGCAATGGGCCTGGTGCCCCAGAAGACCTGCCTCGAGCAGATCCTATAGTCGCGGCACGTAGGCATGGGCACGCAGGAACGTTATGTGCTGGAATGCGGCGCACGAGAATGATGCTGCGGGCACCCTCTGAGAAGGTACTACGATAGCTACTTATCCGTATATGGACCGGAAATACATCAGGGCAAATAGCTGCTATCAATTGTAGCTAAAGTAGAATATTTTCTGAGGGCTCTAAGAGGGTTATTCCTTCCTCACCTTTTCCGCGCCCTCTCGCCACCTTTGTGTGCCTCCCTTATCGGGGCAGCGCTTTTATCGGCTTGTCTTATACATAAATACAGCAATCACAACAAGCCTCATTTAATATACCAATCAAGCCGCTAGTCCCTCATTTCTCGCTTAAATTAGCCATGCCAAAGATACGTTTAGGTGTATTCAGCGTAATTTGGCAAACCCGCTCGATTTCTCTGGTAAGTTCAGGCAGACACCTACTGTGGAATCAGTCTGCATGGGGTACGGGCGCGTCGGGGGACTCGCATTCGCACCCGCGAGCGCGCTCACTCGCGCCACCCCAGGCAGGCTATCGCATGAAAGAGAGTCATCTCATGGAAGAGACCCTGCAAGAGGCGTGGGCCGGCTTCGAGGCTGGCCCCTGGGAGCACGAGGTCGACGTTCGCGACTTCATCCAGCGCAACTACACCCCTTACGAGGGCGATGAGAGCTTCCTCGAGGACGCCACTCCAGACACGGAGCACCTCTGGAAGCAGGTCATGGACCTGTTCGCCGCAGAGCAGGCCATGGGCGGCGTCATCGCCATGGACACCGATATCATCTCCACCATCACCAGCCATGGCCCTGGCTACATCGATCAGGCTCACGAGAAGATCGTCGGCCTTCAGACCGATAAGCCCTTGAAACGCGCCCTGCAGCCCAACGGCGGCATCCGCATGGCCGTGTCTGCCTGCCAGTCCCATGGCTACGAGGTGGACGAGCAGATCGTCGACATCTACACCAACCTGCGCAAGACCCACAACGCCGGCGTGTTTGACGTCTACACTCCCGAGATGCGCGCCTGCCGCCACTCCCACATCATCACCGGCCTGCCCGATGCCTACGGCCGCGGCCGCATCATCGGCGACTACCGCCGCGTGGCCCTCTATGGTCTGGATTTCCTCATCGAGGACAAGAAGCGCCAAAAAGAGGGCACCGAGTCCACCATGACTGAGCCCGTCATCCGTCACCGCGAGGAGCTCTCCGAGCAGATTCGCGCCCTCCAAGAGCTCAAGCAGCTGGGCGAGATCTACGGCTTTGACCTGGGTCGCCCCGCGCAGACCCTCCAAGAGGCCATCCAGTGGCTCTACTTTGGCTACCTGGGCTCTGTGAAGGAGCAAAACGGCGCCGCCATGTCGCTGGGCCGCACCTCTACCTTCCTGGACATCTACGCAGAGCGCGACCTGGCGCGCGGCACCATCTGTGAGCGCGATGCTCAGGAGCTGGTGGACCACTTCATCATGAAGCTGCGCATGGTCAAGTTCGCCCGCACCCCCGATTACAACGCCCTGTTCTCCGGCGATCCCCAGTGGGTCACCGAGTCCATCGGCGGCATGGGCATCGACGGCCGTCCTCTGGTCACCAAGATGAGCTTCCGTTACCTGCACACCCTGGAGACCCTGGGCACCTCTCCCGAGCCCAATCTCACCGTGCTCTGGTCCACTCGCCTGCCCGAGGCCTTCAAGCGCTACTGCGCCAAGATCTCCATCGTCTCCAGCTCCATCCAGTATGAGAACGACGACCTCATGCGCGTCTACCACGGCGACGACTATGCCATCGCCTGCTGCGTGTCCTCCATGCGCATCGGCAAGGAGATGCAGTTCTTCGGCGCCCGCGCCAACCTGGCCAAGTGCCTGCTCTACGCCATCAACGGCGGTGTGGACGAGGTGCTGGGCACCCAGATCGGCCCCAAGTACCGCGCTGTGGTGGGCGACGTGCTCGACTACGACGACGTCATGGACAAGTTCCACGACATGATGGACTGGCTGGCCGGCGTCTACGTCAACGCCCTGAACATCATCCACTACATGCACGACAAGTACTGCTACGAGCGCCTGCAGATGGCCCTCCACGACGAGCATGTGCACCGCTGGTTCGCCACCGGCATCGCCGGCCTCTCCGTCGTGGCCGACTCCCTGTCTGCCATCAAGTACGCCACCGTGCGCCCCATCCGCAACGAGGCCGGCATCGTGGTGGACTTCGAGATCGAGGGCGACTTCCCCCGCTACGGCAATGACGACGATCGCGTAGACTCCATCGCCGCCCAGGTCATCGAGGACTTCATGCACGACATCCGCGGTTACGAGACCTACCGCAAGTCCGTGCCCACCACCTCGGTGCTCACCATTACCTCCAACGTGGTTTACGGCAAAGCCACCGGCTCCACCCCCGACGGCCGCAAGGCCGGCGAGGCCTTCGCCCCGGGCGCCAACCCCATGCACCATCGCGACAGCCACGGCGCCGTGGCCAGCCTGGCCTCCGTCGCCAAGATGCCCTTCAAGGACGCCCAGGACGGCATCTCCAACACCTTCTCCATCGTGCCTGGCGCGCTGGGCAAGGACGGCGACGTCATGTTTGGCGATTTGGATCTCGACGCCCTGGGTGTGGAGGTCACCTTCGCCAACGAGGTCTGCGCTGCCTGCGAAGCCGACCTCTCCGCTCGCGAGGGCGCCGAGGACGTCGTCGCCCAGTAAGCTCTCTCAAGTGGCAGTGGCAGGGTTTCTCGGTTGCCGAGAAACCCTGAACCCCGCCACCTGTGCGGATTTTAAGGCTCAGAGCCCTTGCCGCTTGTCATATTCCGGACCCTATCTGCACCTTCAAGAAAGGAGATCTCGCTATGAAGACTTCCGAAGTTGCTCCCGATCAGGTGGATAACCTGGTATCCATGCTCGACGGCTATGCCGAGGAGGGCGGCCACCACCTGAACGTCAACGTGTTCAACCGCGACACCCTGCTGGACGCCCAGGCCCATCCCGAGAAGTACCCTCAGCTCACCGTGCGCGTGTCTGGCTACGCCGTGAACTTCAACAAGCTCACCCGCGAGCAGCAGGACGAGGTTATCTCCCGAACCTTCCACGAGAGTCTCTAGCCCGCTGTCCGCATTGTGCGGAGACGTCGGAGCTGCGTCTGTGGTGGGGCCTCGGGCAACAGGCCTGACCCTCTTGGGGCGCGGCATTCCCCAATTCTTACACTTAGGCCCAGAGGCAGTATAGGTTTGCTGCTTCTGGGCCTGTTTGGTTGCTTTTTCTTGGATGCCTTGGGTACGTTTCCTATAACGTCGGCACGCATGGAGGCCGACGTGCGCCCAGGCACAGTTGGCAAAAGAAAAGGTGGCTCGCCATGGCTCCTCTCGCACAGCAGGTAACTCTCAAAGGCGACGTGAACAGCGCCCCCTACATCATGGATCCCTCTCCTTTAGCATCCCTTGAAGAGGGTGAACAGTTCTATTTTGACGCAAAGGCCGTCACGTCGAAGCAGCGGGCCGACTTCAAGGACTCTGGTGCCCCCTTCACCGAGCGCCAGCCCTTCTATGGAATCTTTTATCAAGGCGTCTTTGTGGGCATTGCCACGGGTCTTGCGCATCCGGTGCGGGCGCTTTTGGACCAGGGCCATCCAGTGAGGGTCGCAGCTGTCCGCACTTCTGGCAAAGCCCAGGGCTATCAAGGGGTTGAGCTGGAGCTTCCTGAGACCGATCCCTTCCAGCGCTGGTATCGTTTCGCCGAGTTGGGAGAGGTCGTTCCTTTGGACGACCCTATTGTGGTGGTGAACCTCAATCTCGAAGGCGCCCATCGCTTGGCCAATGGGCCGGCCAAGGTGTCTGTGGGCCAAATCGCCGACGATCGCCTGCCTGTCACGGTGTCTGGCAAGGATGCCAAGGGCGAGCCTGTGGAGGCCGTCTATCATCTCTATCCTCGCCAGCACCATTCCTGGCATACGTTGGCCCCACTGGCCGGCCAAACCCACGAGGCCGTTGTCATGCAGCACGACAGCTTCACCCATCGCGGCACTCGTTATGCCAAGGTGTTCATCGACACTGCCCGCTAAACCGCGGGCCGGTTCTTGCGACCGAGAACTAAGAAAGGCGGCGCCGTGGCGCTTTGCGACACCTCTGACCCGGAGCTTCGCTCGACCAGCGGCCAGGTGCACTCTCTAGAGACCATGGGTACCGTGGATGGCCCGGGCACCCGACTGGTGGTGTTCACCCAAGGTTGCCCTATGCGCTGCGCCTACTGCCATAATCCCGACAGTTGGAAACCCGGCGCAGGTACTTCTAAAACCGTTGGCGAGATCCTCGATCTCTTCGAGCGCAACCGACCCTTCTACCGCAAAGGAGGCATCACCGTCTCCGGCGGCGAGCCGTTGTTGCAGCCCCAGTTTGTGGGGGCGCTCTTCTCGGCAGCCCATAGAGCCGAGAAGGGCCGCATCCACACGGCCCTAGATACCTCAGGCAGTGCCTATGATCCTGGTCATCCCGAGCGTTTTGACCAGGTACTGCGTGAGAGCGACCTGGTGTTACTTGATATCAAACATGCACAGGATAAGGGCCATAGGGAGCTTACAGGCATGGGGGCCGAGAGACCCCGGGCTCTGGCCGATGAGCTTTCGCGCCGGAGGATCCCCATGGTCATCAGGCATGTGGTGGTGCCCGGCATCACCGACGATCCAGAGGAGCTTCGCGCCCTGGGCCGCCTCATCGCCCGTTGGGACAACGTGGTGGGCCTGGATCTGCTGCCCTATCACACTATGGGAGCGCCTAAATACGAGGCACTGGACCTGGATTATCCCCTTGAAGGCACTCCGGCGATGGATAAAAATCGCATCCCCCAGTTGCGCCAGATAGTCTTGCAGGCTCGAGCAGACGCCAGGGCGCAAAAGGCTTGAGTCGAGGACTTCCAGCACGTTCTCCAAGCGTGCAAGCTCTGTCTTTAGGTTGAAGGCTGCCGAGAAGAGCTTCACCAAACGTTCACGGCGCCTGAAGGGAGTACCTCTAACAGTCTCACGAGCCTGTTAACGGCTCTTCTCTGAGGTGGCGTTTCTCGGCAGCGAAACGTTAAGGTGTCCTTCTAAGATGCACCTTGCGACCTTAAGGAGGGGCCATGGCAGCGCTGCCCCCTCAAGACCCCACCTGTTGGTATGATGCCAACTTTGATGAAGAGCTGGTAGAAGTTCGCCGTCAGGCCGAGCACACCTGCTGGCTCATCAATCAGCTGGATCCCCAAGATGCCGAGAAACACCAGCAACTGCTAGGTGAGCTTTTTGGGTCTTTGGGAGTCGGGGTGGAGGTGCTGGCACCGGTCATGGTCGATTACGGCACCAACGTTTCTTTGGGCGACGGCTGTTTTGTAAATCACAACGCCTATTTTATGGATGGCGCACCCATAGTTCTCGGGGCTCACGTATTCGTGGGTCCCGATTGCGGTTTTTATACTGCCAATCATCCCTTGCTGGCCTCTGAGCGCAATCAGGGTTGGGAGCAGGCGCGTCCCATCACCATTCAAGACAACGTGTGGATTGGCGCCAAGGTGAGCATTTTGCCAGGGGTGACCATTGGCGAAGGCGCCGTGGTAGGTGCTGGCTCGGTGGTGACCAAGGATGTTCCTCCTCACACGCTGGCGGCAGGAAACCCCTGCAGGCCGCTTCGCCCCATCACTGCTCAAGACACTATTGGTAAGGAGTAGCAACTATGTCGCTCAGTCGTGCCCGCGAGGCCTTGGAGGCCCAGGATCTGGCCTCGCACATCATGGAATTCGACACCTCTAGCGCCACCGTTGAGCTGGCTGCTGCCGCAGTGGGATGTGAGCCTGCTCATATCGCCAAAACCCTTTCCTTTGCGGTGGGGGAAAGGGTGGCGCTGGTGGTCTGCGCCGGTGATGCGCGCATCGACAACCCTAAGTTCAAGGGCTACTTCCACACCAAGGCCAAGATGCTCGATGCGGTCAGCGCCGAGGAGCGCATCGGCCATGGGGTAGGCGGCGTGTGCCCCTTTGGAGTCAAGGAGGGCTGCGATGTGTACTTGGATGAGAGCCTCAAACGTTTTGATGTGGTCTATCCTGCCGCAGGTACCGCAAGCAGCGCGGTGAAACTCACCCTTCCCGAGCTAGAGCGCGCTTGTCCTGAGGCTATCTGGGTTGACGTCTGCAAACTGCCTGCCTAGCTCGATAACCTACGCCAGCTACAATTACCTGCATCATCTGGTTGCAAAAGCTGGTTGCAAAAAAGAACCCCTCCGCCGTGAGCTGCATCCTACGTATTGGAAACAGTTCACTGGTGAAGGGGTCTCTTTATTGGCGGAAGTTTTTATCGGCCGCTAAAGACGGGGAACGCTGAGTCTTTGCCGTAGTCCACATTGGCAGCGCCGGCCAGATAGTCCATATCCTCGCCGGAGATCATAAAGTCTACCTGGGCGTTGTCCTTCATGTGCTCGGGGTTTGCGGTCTTGGGCAGCGCCACCGCGCCGCACTGGATGACGTAGCGGATGCACAGCTGAGGGATGCTCACGCCGTAGCGCTGGGCCATGGACTGGAGCTGCTCGTCTTTGAGCAGCGCGCCGTGGGCCACAGGGGAATAGGCCTCCACCAGGATATTGTGGGCCTGGCAGTAGGTGATGAGGTCGCGGGGCGTATGGCCCACGTGGAAGAGGATCTGGTTGACCGCCGGCGCCTCGGAGCTGTTGTCGATAATGTTTTTAAGATCGGACTCCAAGAAGTTGGAAACGCCGATCTCGCGCACTTTGCCGGTCTCCTTGGCCTCTTCCAGTGCACGCCACACCTCAAGATTGCCGTGGTAGTAGTGGTTGGAGCCATTGTGGAAGTGGCCCCAGGGCTCGGGGGAGTGGATGATCATTTGATCCAGATAATCCAGCCCCATCTTCTCCAGCGTCTCATCGATGGACTTCTTGGCAGAATCGTAGTCTTTGAGCTCGGCCGCGATCTTGGAGCCCACAAAGAGCTGCTCGCGAGGAACCGATGCCGTGCGCACGCCTTCGCCTACGCCTGCCTCGTTGCCATAGGCCTGGGCGGTGTCGATAAGCCGATAACCGCAATCCACCGCATCCCGCACTGCTTGGGCGGCTTTGTCATCATCGATAAGCCAGGTACCAAGGCCCAGCTTGGGAATAGCGGTGCCGTCGGCCAGCTTATAGGTTTCTTCGAGAATCATAGGTAGGTACTCCTTTATATCTAGCTCAAAGATTTGGAGAAATCCCGTGCCAAGCTCCCAGTATTGTGTCAGCTAAAGGGAGGGACTCGTCAGGATGCCTTCAGATCTTTAGCATGGTCTGTCGCAAAGCCAATAGGTTATGTACCCTCATCGATCGATGGAGCACTGGGACTGCAGGTTCCATACATCAGTCGATTTATTAAAGAAGGAGCTCATGGAAGCTTTTATCAACCAGTTTGGCTACCTGGCAATTGGCGCCCTGGTCTTTTTGGAAAACCTTTTTCCGCCCATTCCCTCAGAGATCATCCTGCCCCTCTCGGGCGCGCTCACCATTGGAAGCCAGCTCACCCTTCCCGGCGTCATTGTGGCCTCTACCGTGGGTTCTGTGGCAGGCGCCTTCGCCCTTTACGGCATTGGCCGCGCCATTTCTCGCGCTCGCTTGGTCTCCTTCTTCAAGACGCGCCCCATGCGTCTTTTGGGCTTTAAGGCCAACGACGTGGAGCGCGTTATCGATTGGTTTGACGCCAAGGGCCAAAAGACCGTCTTTCTCTGCCGCTTTGTCCCCGGCCTTCGCAGTCTGATCTCTGTGCCTGCGGGCACTGCCCGCATGGGCCTGGCTCGCTTTACGGCCTATACCACGGTGGGTTCTCTGCTGTGGAACGCAGTACTGTGCACCCTGGGTGTAGCCGCAGGCGATGCCTGGCACCTGGTGTCTGAGCAGGTAGCCTGGGCCTCTGACGTGGTGAAGCTGGTAATCATCGTGGCTCTGGTAGGCGGCAGCCTTTGGTGGATCTTCCGCCGCGCCATCCCTGCCTGGCGCCTGGAGAATGCTGAGGCCTAAGTTTTCGAAGGCGTGCCTCTGTCGTCTTATCCTATAGCTCTTGTAATAGTGCGTAGTAGAACTGGGTTTCTACTACGCACTTTTGTGTAAAAAGCGATTAACGCGTAATAGAAAACCCTTTGTAGTAGGCACTTTGCACACAGTGTCTAAAAGAAGCTGCGCAGAGCCTAGTGCCTAGGTGTGTGGTTGGAGTCAGAGGTATCGCTAGGGCTGACGACATCCTTCTGAGCGGCGCCACCGTGATTGATGGTGTGCGCCAAAGGATGCTTCTGCAAAAAGAGCATGGCCACAAAGCCCAAGATGCACAGGGGCACGAAGTAGCCAAAGGGCGGCACCAGCGCCTCGCTGTAGCCGGTGGCGATGATGGACTGCACCGATGCCGGGAGCTTCTCCATGTAGGTGGGGGTAAGCGACGCCAGCGAGATGTTGTCTGCTTTGGGCAAGAGGGGAGCGACGTCGGCCACCAAGCGGGAGGTGAACAGCGATCCCACCAGCGAGGTGCCCAGCGTGGCGCCTAACGAGGTCTCTATCCATGAAGGCACTTCCCATTATTTGAGGTTGGCTTGCATGAGTCATCTCTAGAATGGCGGCGGTCACCCAGAGGCGGCGCTCGCTCAGAGCGCAACTCGTCACTGAGGTCGTGGACAGTAGGCGATCTGCGGAAGGGAGCAGTTGAAGGGAGGTGGCACTAGGTTCGCTTGCCCTCTAAAAAGATACTTCAATAGCTACATCGAAATATGGCTATTGAATGTACTAGATAGTAAATACTAAATTATATACAGCTAGAATGCTGCGGTGGCTTCGTATAAAGATGGGTGTTCCAGCGGCGTATAAACGTAGCTATCGCAGTAATTAATTAGAGGGGCCGCAAGACATCTTTATGTAGCGGCCCTTTCTCTTCTAGGATCCCTCTTGCTCGCCTGTGGCTCACTTCCATGACCGGTCCAAGGTTGCGCCGTTTCGCTCTGGCTCCCTCTCTTGCCTATCAGAATCCATTCAGCGTATATTTCTAAAGATGATAACGATGCTTTTGGATACGCTCTTGGATGCGCTTTTAGCGCAGTCTTTATCGCGCCAGTCTTGATAGGAGGGGATCGTGGCCAACGCAGCCAATGCAGCCATCGGCACGCCAGCCGCTGCTCATGTCATAGATGACGGGACCTTAAGCGCCTTCTTTGAGACCATGGCCGTCCTTATGGACGCCGGCATTCAAATTGACGAGGCTCTTTCCATGCTGGCGGAAGATGCCGCAGGCACCTTCAAAGCCACCTATGGTTCCATGTATGAGCAGGTAGCGGCAGGCCATACGCTGGCAAAAGCCATGGAGGCGTCAGGGGCGTTTCCCACCTATGCCACCACGTTGGTGACCCAGGGCACCACCATGGGCCGGCTTCATGAAACTTTGATGTCGTTAGCCCGCTATTACGGTGACCAGGAGCGCATTCTCACGCGCATCAAAACCAGCCTAGGTTATCCTGCAGCGCTTTTGTGCGGCATGTCGTTGGTACTGGCTTTCACGGTCATAGGCGTGCTGCCGGTGTTCATCAACGTCTACGAGAATCTTTCCGGCAGTCTCACCGAAGGGTCGTTCTCCCAGGTCACCCTAGCTCTCACGGTGGGCTGGGTGGTGCTTGTCGTCACGGTGATCGCTGCGGTGGCGGCCCTTTGGGTCGCCTCCCTTGCCCGCAATTCCAAGGGACATGACAAGCTCATGCACCTTTTGGAGCGCATCCCGCCCACCCAGGAGGCTGCCTATGGCCTGGCGCTGTCGCGCATGGTGGCGGGGCTCTCCACCAATATCTCCTCAGGCACCAACGTGGACGAGGCGGTGGCGGCCGCCGCAGCCGGGACGTCTCATCCCGTGCTGCATTTGAGGACCACGCAGGCCCACAAGCTCATGGTTGCTTCCGACGATCCTCAGGGCCTGGTGCCTGCACTGGTGGCAGCCCAGGTCATCGACCCGGTCTATGGGCGTCTGCTGGGTATCACTGTACGCTCAGGCGGCATCGACGAGTCGCTGGAAGCCCTTTCAGAAGACCTGGCCCGCGAGTCTATGGACAGCCTTCTGGCGACTATCGACGGCGTGGAGCCGCTTTTGTCGGCATTTTTAACCGTGGCCGTAGGCGCCACGCTGCTGGCCATCATGCTGCCGTTGGTGGGCATCATGGCCTCGTTAGCCTGATGGCGCAGCCCGCGCGATCGACCAGACCGCTTGGTCGACCCCTGCCCGTGCATGAATCCTGCTGCGGTTAAGAGAGGAGTGAGAATCTAATGGCCCGCCCTGTAGCTCAGGCTGCCTTCGCCCATCGCCGCCATCCCGGAGTCTACCTGCTGGTGATTCTGGTGGCGGCAGCGTGTGTGGCGCTGGCGGTGGTGCGTGCCCAGGTGCATGCCGCCGAGCAGGGAACGGCGGCGCTTCGCACCTCGATCCTCAATGCCTCGGCCCAGTGCGCGGCGGTGGAGGGGGCCTATCCCTCCAGCTTGGACCATCTGGTGGAAGCCTACGGCATCCGTTTCGACCCCGAGGTCTACGACGTGCGCTATGAGGTCTTTGCCGACAACGTGGCCCCCACAGTGCAGGTGATGCGCCGATGACGCCGCCCACGCTGCCTCACGAAAACCTCCTGCGGGCCAAAGGGACGCTGGCGATAGCCCAGGGCCATAGACCCGCTGCCCAAAAGGTGCACCCTATGAGCACCATCTTGGTCATCCTTCTGCTGCTGGTAAGCGTTGCTGCGCTGGGTGTGGGCGCCCAAGTCTACAGCTCCATCCACCAGGCATCCTTGACCGACGACTCCAGTCGCCTGGCCTCGGCTTTGCTTTCCAACACCGTGCGCTCCCAGGATCGCGCTCTCGCAGTGGAGAGCACCCCGGGTCCTGAGGGCCCTGTGCTCAAGCTGGTCTCTCATCTAGATTCCGGCGACTATGAGACGCGCCTCTATCTCTATCAGGGTCAGGTGGTGCGCGAGTTCGCCTTGGCTGCAAGCCCGCTCACTCCCCAGAGCGCGGTACCGATAATGCCTTCCAAGAGCTTCTCCTTTGCCCTGGAGGGAGACCTGCTTACCCTTGCTACCGATAAGGGCGCCACTTCGGTGGCTCTAAGAAGCCCGCAGTCCCCGCAATCTTTGGGGGTGGGGGCATGAAGCAGCTCAAAGCTCCCGGCTTTATGGCCCCTAAAGCCCCTCGTTGGGCTTCGCGAGCTCTCATCATCGAGGCGTTGGTGCTGATGGCGGTGCTCTCTTGCTGCATCGCCATCGTTGCCCAAGGCCTGTCTGTGGCGGCAGCCACTGCGCTGGACGCCCAGCAACTCACTCAAGCCTCGGCCTATGCCTCAGAGATGGCCGAGCGTTTTTGTGCAAATCCCGAGCAAGTGCCCGTGGAAGAGATCTCCGGCGATCTGCAGGTGGTGGTAGCCCGCACCAGCGAGCCTACCTCCACAGGAACCCTTTGGCGTGCCACCATCCTGGTCTATCCGGTAGGTCCCCAAGGACAAAAGGTCGAAGCATCGGAGGCTTTGGGAGCAGCCCAGGCTGGAGCGGCTGCAGGCGGCTCTGAGGCCCAAGAGGTCTCTCGGGTGATCCAAGAGCCTCTCTGCTCGCTTGCCACCGCACGCTTCGTGCCCAGGGAGGTGAGCTGATCTATGGCTCCACGTACGTCTGAGCCGGGTATTCGCCCGGGTCCCATGAGCCTGTTGGTGCTCACCCTGGTGGTGTGTTTATCGGTACTTTGCTGCTTGGCATTGGCTACCGCTGCCGCCTCCAACCACAGGGCAGAGGTGCAAACTTCTATCATGGTGGACTCCTACGCCAACGAGCTGGAGGCTCAAGAGCTTTTGAGCCATGCATCTGAGCTCTGTGCCAGCTCGGGTGCGCAAGGCCTTGCGGCTTTGGCTCAACAGGCCTCGCAGCTTTGGCCGGATTGCACTGCCAGCTATGAGGAAGGCAGGTTTCAGGCCTATTTTGCGCAGCCTTCAGGGCGCTCGCTGACCGTCCAGTTAAGCGTGAGTCCAGAAGGTCAGCTAAAAATCGAGAGCTGGTGCGCCGGCATGGAGTGGGAGGAGCCTTCCGGCCAATGGTGGCCTGGGCCTTCCTCGGCCACGCCCTAAAGGGGCGGCGGCGACTTTAGCTGCAACTTTTGTTCTGTTGTGCCCTTTGTTTAGACCTCAAGGAGGATCTAGTGGATATCTCAGCATTGCTTGCTTCTATGATCGAGAAGAACGCCTCGGACGTGTTCTTTGTGGCGGGCTTGCCTATCACCTGGGCCTCCGCAGGGCAGCAGCACAGGCTTGACGGCGGCCCCCTCATGCCCCAGGACACCCAGGAGGTCGTCGAGGCAATCTACGGGTTGGCGGGCCGCTCTATGGCGCCGTTTTTGGAGTCTCGCAACCACGACGACGACTTCTCCTTTGCCGTGGGCGGCGTGGGGCGCTTCAGGGTGAACGTCTTTAGGCAGCGCGGCAGTTTAGGGGCAGTGATCCGCGTGATCCCCTTCGCCCTGCCGCGTCCCGAGGAGTTGGGCATCCCAGACCAGGTCATGGACTGCGCTTCTTTCAACAAGGGGTTGGTGCTGGTTACAGGCCCCGCTGGCGCAGGCAAGTCAACCACTTTGGCCTGCCTTATCGACCGCTTGAACCATAGCCGCTCGGGCCACATCGTGACCATGGAGGACCCCATCGAGTTCGTGCACAGGCACAACACCTGCATCGTGACCCAGCGCGAGATCCCCACCGATGTGGCTACCTATGGCGAGGCCCTTCGCAGCGCCATGCGCGAGAACCCCGACGTCATCCTGCTGGGCGAGATGCGCGATCGCGAGACGGTGTCTACCGCGGTCACCGCAGCAGAGACCGCTCAGCTGCTTTTCTCCACTCTACACACTACCGGAGGCGCCTCCACCATCGACCGCATCGTTGACTTCTTCGATCCGGCCCAACAGCACCAGATCCGCCTGCAGCTGGCCATGGTGCTTCAGGCGGTGGTCTCCCAGCAACTGGTGCCCACAGTCGACGGGGGAGTGGCGGCAGCTTTCGAAGTCATGGTGGCCAACACCGCCATCCGCAACCTCATTCGCGAGCAAAAGACCCACCAGATCGACTCGGTCATTGCTGCGAGCGCCCAGGAAGGCATGATCTCCATGGACGCCAGCCTCTTCGAGCTGGTGAAGTCGGGCCAGGTAAGCTCTGAGACTGCCCTGCGCTATGCCAACCACACCGAGTCGCTGGCGCGCCGCCTCAAGGCAGCCGGGGTCTAAAACGCACAGGTGCGCGCCGGGCCAAAAAGCCTACAATTGTAAGCATATTTTATAGGGATCCAGGGACGCTCTGGGCATACTTGCGATAGTCAGGGATTAGCTATGACCATCTTTCATGCTCCTGCCATAGGCTCCAATGGGGACATCGCCTGCCCTGTGGTTGGGGCTGAAGTCTCCCAAGAGTTTCTTGATCGTATTCCTGGCGGCATCTTTCGCTACTGCGCAGACGACGAGGGGCGCCTGGATTTTGTCAATCGCGGGCTGCTGGAGATGTTTGGGTGTCAGACCTACGAGGAGTTCATGGCGTTCACCCATGGTAGCTTTTGGGGCATGGTGCATCCCGGCGATCAGGAGCGGGTGCGCGCGGCCTGCGACCCCGCGGTGGTGCAAAAGGATCGGGTGCGCTACCGCATCGTGCGCAAGGATGGCCGGGTGCGCTGGGTGGACGACCATGGGCAGCATGTGGTGGATTCGGGGGGAAACTCCTGGTTCTATGTGACCCTGCTGGATGTGACCGAGATGGTCGAGCTGCAAGATCAGCTCAACCAGGCTGCCGAGCAGCTGGAAGCCATCGCCATGTTGGATACCTTCCAGCAGCGTGCCGAGGAAGACGAGCTCACCCGGGTCCTCAATCGCTCGGGGGTCAAGCGCCATATCAACGAGCTGTTGGCTGAGGCCAATGGCCGTCCCTGCACCTTCTTCATCATGGACATCGACGACTTCAAGTACATCAATGACACCTTTGGACACCCCGAGGGCGATGAGGTGCTGCGGTCGTTGGCTCGGCACCTGCGTAACACCGTGCGCCGCGACGACGTGGTGGGCCGCATGGGCGGAGATGAGTTTGTGGTCTTCTGCATGGGCCTTGGCGAAGGCCCCGCCAGGGAGTCTCTGGCTTCTCGCCTGCGCCAATGGAGCCAAGACATGCAGGAGCGCGAGTGCCCCTATGAAGCGCCTACCCTGTCCATGGGCGTCGCGAGCTCGCCGGACTCTTCTTTGGCCCTCCATGAGCTTTACTCCCAAGCCGACGCCGCGCTCTACAGGGCCAAGGATTCCGGCAAGAACCAGGTATGCTTCTCAGCCGAGAAGGACGAGCTAACAAATTAATAGGTATAGATGTGATTTCGCGGCAAGGCAGCGCTGATGCTGCCTTGGCTACTGATATGTGAAAATCTGAAATATAAGTAGTCGAACCTCGGGGAATGCACCTTATTTTTGTTAATAAAGCAATCAGTAAAGTAATGGTATCTGGTTGCCCTACGGCATAGCTACGTTGGAGTTCGTGAGGTAATAATAAAAAATAGATATTGAAATATATAGTTGAGGTTGGCAGACAGGGGAATTCTGTGCGCCGTTATCGAGAACGGCCATCGATATGTTATACGTGAACTGGTATTATAAGGGGACAATTTCCATCGCTCGGAATTCTCGATAGATTGATTGGCTTAGGGATGGCTTTAGGGATGTCTTGCCAGGTTTGGCAGGCATCCTAAATCTGAGGGTAGTCCTTCTTGGCACATGCCTTTATGCCCTGGGCCGGGGAGGACCTATGGCACAAGAGAAGAAGTCTCTGCGTTTTTGGTCGCGCTCGCAAAAGAGCTCTCCCATCACCCGCACCTTGATCATGGGCATCGTCTTTATGGTCGTGGTGTTTGGCGTCGGCATGGCCTATCTGGGGTTTATCGAGGACAGCCTTTGGAAGAACACCGTCGACGATGTGCTGGAGATCACCGACCAAAGCGCCCATGCTTTCGAGGTGTACTTGGAAAAAGACCTCAAGAAGCTCGACATTTTGGTGTCTGTGCTGGAACCCATAAGCTCCGAGGACACCTCGGCCATCATCAACCACTGCGCCTACTTCAACAAGGCGCAGAACGTCTACGGAGTCATCAACCTCAATACCGGATACCTCTATACCGGCACTGAGACCGAGGGTATCAAGCTCCCTGAGGCCACCATCGAAGCCTATCGCAACTTCCCTGACCGCGGGGTGAGGGAGCCCTATAAGGGCGACTATACGGGCCTCACCATGATCGGCTACTACCAGCGCATCGACTTTGCCGACGGGGTGCCGGCCATGGTCTATGAGAGCGCGCCGGTCTCGCGCATCTCTCAAGAGTTCACCATGTCGTTCTACGACGATTCGGGCTTTTCCTACATCGTGAACAGCAATGGGGACGTGTTGGTGCGCCCTGATGGCCGCTACTCGAACGATGTGCAGTCCAACATCATCGAAGCGGTGCAGAAAGGCGACAACAGCAACGAGTCCATAGCGTCTTTGGCCGCGAGCCTCACAGAGGGCAAGTCCGGCGTGGTGCGCATGGAGCTGGACGACCGCCCCTGCGTCATGGCGTTTGTGCCCATAGCCAACGCCGACGGCTGGTCCATGGTCTCCGTCATCCCCGACGCCGTCATCATGGAGCAAGGCAACAACATCATCGGGACCTCGTCGCTGGTGCTGCTCTTGGTGGTCGCTGTTATCGGCAGCATGGCGTTTTTGGGCTATGCGGCGTCTAGGTTCAACCGCTCCATTAAGGCGCAGAGCGCAGAAACCCAAGCCCGGGAGGAGCTTTTCTCGGCATTGGCAAGCACCACCGACGAGATCTTCCTCATGCTGAGCACGGATCCTCTGAGGGTCGATTACGTGAGCCCCAATGTGGACAAGCTTCTGGCCATCAGCCCCGAGGAAGTGCGCGAGGACTGCAGCGTGCTCGACCTTGAGGGAGACGTCGAGCCGCTGGATTCCCAGCTGCTCAGGCAGGGGCACACGGTCGTGCGCGAGGGAGAGCGCTCCAACCGCGCCACCGGCGAGCGCCGGTGGTTCACCGACAGCGTCTACGACATCGAGATCAATGGCGAGCGGCGCTGCATGGCGGTGTTGTCCGACCGCACCCGCGAACGGCATAACGAGGAAGTGCTGAGGGACGCGCTCTCGGTGGCAGAGGTGGCCAACGACTCCAAGAGCACCTTCCTGTCCAATGTGAGCCACGACATCCGCACCCCCATGAACGCCATCGTGGGCTTGACCACCCTGTTGCAGAGAGACGCCGACAACCCTGAGCTGGTGCGCGAGCACACCCGCAAGATCTCGGCCTCGTCCCAGCACATGCTGGGCCTGCTCAACGACGTGCTGGACATGTCCAAGATCGAGAGCGGCAAGACGACCCTCAACCTGTCTGAGTTCGACCTCTCCGAGCTTGCCGAAGAGGTGGTCACCATTGTGCGCCCCCAGGCCAAGGCCAAAGACCAGCATTTCACAGTCAACGTCGTAGGAGTGCGCGACGACTTGGTGGTGGGAGACAAGCTGCGCATCAATCAGATATTAATCAATATTCTCACCAATGCGGTGAAGTACACCCCTCAGGGCGGGACCATCGCCTTCGAGCTCCGCCAAAAACCCAGCCTCAATCAGAACTTCGTGCATCTGCAGTTCAGCGTTGCCGATAATGGCATGGGCATGTCGCCCGAGTTTTTGGAGACCCTGTTCGACCCCTTCACCCGTGAGGAGAACTCCGTCACCAACCGCATCCAGGGCACAGGGCTGGGCTTGGCCATCACCAAGAACCTGGTAGAGCTTATGGGCGGCGCCATCTCTGTGGAGAGCGAGCTTGGCAAAGGCAGCACCTTTGTGGTGAATCTTGAGCTCAAGGCTGCCGAGCAGCGAGACAATGCGGAGTTCTTCAAATCGCTCGGCATTGGAAGCGCCCTAATCGTCGACGATGACAGGAGCATCTGCGCCGAGGTGATGGCCACCATGGCAAACACCGGGGTGGAGATGCAGTTCGCCTTAGACGGCGCCACCGCGGTGACCATGGCCGCCGACGCCCAACGGGCAGGCGAAGGCTTTGGGCTGGTCATCCTGGACTGGAAGATGCCAGGCATGGATGGCGCGCAGACGGCTCGGGCCATTCGCGCGGTGGTGCCAGAGAACGTGCCCATCATGGTGCTTACCGCCTTTGACCGCGCGGACGCCGAGGAGGCCTGCGAAGGCATGGGAGTGGATGGCTTCCTTCAGAAGCCCTTCTTCCTTTCGAGTCTCACACTGCTGTTAGAAGAGCTCTATCTCAAGAAGGACCGCGAGCCGGCGCAGCCGGTGGCCTTGGAAGGCCGTCATTTCCTTGCGGCCGAGGACAACGAGCTCTCCGCCTCCATCTTGGAAGAATTGCTTTCTATGGAAGGGGCCACTGTGGAGCTGGCTTCCAACGGCCAGGAGGCGGTGGAGAAATTCGAAGCCTCCCAGCCGGGCACCTTCGACGCCATTCTCATGGACGTGCAAATGCCGCTTATGGACGGCTATGAGGCCACGCGGGCCATCCGGGCCAGCAGTCATCCTGAGGCTGCAAAGATCCCCATCATCGCCATGACCGCCAACGCCTTCGTGGACGACGTGGCTGACGCCTTGGAAGCAGGTATGGACATGCATATGGCCAAGCCCGTGGACATCTCGACATTGGGAAGCGTGCTGTCTGAGGCCGAGGCGAAGCGCGCTGCGGTACAGGAGGACGTATGAGGTGCTCCTGGAGTCGCACCCTGGGGGTCGTGTGCTTGTCGGCAGCCTTGGCTTTGACGGGCTGTGGAGGCGGCGGAGCTTCCTCTGACCTCGCTCAGGCCTCAGGGGGCCAAGAGGGCCAACAGGGCCAAGAGACCTCCGGGCCTCCGTGGCAGGCGCCTTCCGAGGTGCGTGCCTATAGCTATAGCGCCCAGGACGCCCAGGCCGCCAATGGGGCCACGGTCGACGTCTCCCATGCCAACCAGGGAGTGGTGTTTGCCACCGCGCCGGGTGACGTGCGCTATAAGTTTCAGGTGCTCTGCGGCGACGGCTCCTACAACTACGACATTCCCGCCGACGGCAGCCCTGTGGCCTGCCCCATCAACCTGGGGAATGGCAGCTACACCTTCAAAGTGATGCGCAACGTGCAAGGAAACTCCTATGTGGAGGTGCTTGCCGTGCCCCTTGAGGTGACCCTGGAAAGCGACGCGGACCCCTACCTCATCCCTACGGTCTTTTGCGACTACGAGCCTTCCAGCGAGGTGGTGGCCCGCGCCAAGGAGATCGCCGGCAAGAGCGAGAACCAGGGGGACGTGGTGCGCGACGTCTATACCTGGGTGTGCGACAACGTGACCTACGACGAGGGCAAAGCCACCCAGCTGGCTGCCGGCACCGGCTATGTGCCCAATCCTGACGAGACGTTGGCTTCTGGCAAAGGCATCTGCCTGGATTACTCGGCGCTGGCGGGAGCCATGCTGCGAAGCCTGGGCATCCCCTGCCAGGTGGTCACGGGCTACGTGGATCCCGGCGATCTCTACCATGCCTGGAACATGGTGCGCATCGACGGGACCTGGCACGGCGTCCTTGTGACCCTCGACCCCGATACCTGGGGGCGCATGGACACCACTTTTGGCGCGGCCGGCGCCGGCAAGACGGTGGGCGACGGCACGGGGTATCGAGACCGATACATCTACTGAACGGCTGGCGGCGGATAGGCAATGGTACCTATGAGCAGCGATGAGGAGTAGCGATGATCAACCAAGTCTTGAGGGATATGGGTCGGCAGACCATCCTCGTGGTGGATGACTCCTATCTCAATCGCGAAATACTCAAAGACATCCTGTCGCCCGACTACCAGATCGTCGAGGCCGTGGACGGCGTCGAGGCGATCACGATTTTGGAGGCTCACTGCAAAGAGCTGTCGCTGGTGATCTTGGATATCAACATGCCTCGCCTCGACGGCTTTGGGGTGCTTCAAGAGATGAACGACCGTGGCTGGATCGACCGAGTGCCGGTGGTGACCATCTCGGCGGAGGACAGCTCCCAGTTCATCGAGCGTGCCTATTCGCTGGGCGTGACCGATTTCATCAGTCGCCCCTTTCATGAGATCGTGGTGCGCCAGCGTGTGAGCAACACCATCCAGCTCTACCAGAAGCAGCACGAGCTTTTAAGCCTGGTCACCTCCCAGATGCTCGAGCGGGAGCGCCAAAACAACCTCATGGTGTCGATCCTCGCGCACATCGTCGAGTTTCATAACGGCGAAAGCGCCCTCCATGTGGTGCATATCTCCACCATGGCGAACATACTGTTGAAGCACATGAAGCGCCGCGACCCCAACCTGGTGCTGGAGCGCGGCGAGGTGGCCTGCATCACCATGGCCTCTGCCCTGCATGATATAGGCAAGATCGCCATCCCGCCCGAGATAATCAACAAACCGGGTCGGCTTACCAACGATGAGTTCGCCATCATGAAGACCCATAGCGAAAAGGGCGCGGAAATGCTGGAGAACCTTCCCATCTTCCAGGATGAGCCCCTGGTGCGCTGCGCCCACGACATCTGCCGCTGGCACCATGAGCGCTGGGACGGCCGAGGCTACCCCGACGGCCTGAAGGGCGACGAGATCCCCTTGAGCGCCCAGGTGGTGTCTTTGGCCGATGTGTACGACGCCCTCACCAGCGAGCGCGTCTACAAGCCTGCCTACGACCATCGCACCGCCATGCGCATGATTCTGGACGGCGAGTGCGGGCAGTTCAATCCCCAGCTCATGGCATGTTTGGAAGATGCGGCCGACGAGATCCAGCGAGACCTTGGCTCCAGCAGCCTGGAGACCGTAAGCCATGCGGGCGTCGTGGCGGTTATCTCGCAGATCGAGGAGATCGACGAGCTCTCAGAGGTAGACAAAGAGTCCATGCTCTCCGATGTGGCCTCGTTGGTGGAGTTGGAACTATTCGAGGCCCAAGCCTAAAGGGGGATCCTATGAGCCAGCAGCAATCAGGCGCCTCTTCGTGCCGAGAAGCCCCACAGCCTTCTTTGGAGGAGTTCTACCAGGCCGCCGGCGGCTCCTATGAAGAGGTGTTGGGACGCCTTCGCAGCCCGGACCGCATCCTGCGCTTCCTGCAGCTTTTCGCCAAGGACCCGAGCTTTGCCGCTCTCGAGGAGTCTATGGCCGCCCAGGATGAAGAGGCAGCCTTCAGGGCATCCCACACCCTCAAAGGCTCCGCGGGCAATATGGGGCTCACGCAGCTGGCGCAGTCTGCCAGCGACCTATGCGAGGCCCTTCGCGCCCACCAATGGGACGAGGCCTGCGCGTTGCTGCCAGACACCCAAGAGGCCTACCGGCGGTTCGGCGATGCCTTCCGCCAGTCTATTGGCGAGTTCTGAGGCAGCCCTTCTCGGCAGGCAATCCATAGCCCTACACACAAAGGGCTTCGCTGGATAAGCGAAGCCCTTTTTTGACGCGCAGATGAAGCTAGGGTTTAGCCAAAGTAGGCGACGCCGCCCTCGATGATGGGCTGGTAGAGGTTGCCGCCCACGTTCTTGTAGAGGCCCTCGCCCGAGCGCTCGCTGTGGCCCATCTTGCCAAAGACGCGGCCGTCGGGGCTGGTGATGCCTTCGATGGCCAAAAGCGAGCCGTTGGGGTTCACCGAGAGGTCCATGGAGGGAACGCCGGCCTCGTCCACATACTGGGTGGCCACCTGACCGGCGGCTACCAAAGAATCCAGCAGCGCCGGAGGCGCCACAAAGCGGCCCTCGCCGTGGCTGATGGCCACCGTGTGGATGTCTCCCACCTCGCATTGGGAGAGCCAGGGCGACAGGTTGGAAGCCACTCGGGTGCGCACCAGCTGGCTCTGGTGGCGGCCGATGGTGTTGAAGGTGAGGGTGGCGCACCCATCGTCCATGGGGCGGATGTCGCCAAAGGGCACGAGGCCCAGCTTGACCAACGCCTGGAAGCCGTTGCAAATGCCCAGCATGAGGCCGTCGCGCTCGTTGAGCAGGCGACGCACGGCCTGGGTGACCTCCGGGGCGCGGAAGAACGCCGTGATGAACTTGGCCGATCCGTCGGGCTCGTCGCCGCCGGAGAAACCGCCGGGGATCATGACGATCTGGCTGCGGTCGATGGCCTCGGCCAGGGCGCGCACGCTGTGGCCCACGGCCTCAGGGGAGAGGTTGTTGATGATGAGGATCTCGGGCACCGCTCCTGCGCGGCGGAACGCCTTGGCCGAGTCATACTCGCAGTTGTTGCCCGGGAACACCGGGATGATGACGCGAGGCTTGCCTGCGTTCTCGCCCAAAAGCTCCGGCCCGCAGTAGCGCGCCTTTGGGCCCTCAAGCCAGTTGAGCTGCGGGACTTGCGGTTGCGCGTCCTTCTCGGCAGCGGGGGTGCGATAGGGAAAGACCCCCTCCAGCGCCCCTTCCCACTGCTCCTGCAGCGGGGCCAGCTCTACGCGCTCGCCCTGGCAGGTCCACGCATACTCGCTGGTTGTGGCGCCCAGCCGGCGCAGGGTGACGCCCTGGGGCAGCGAGGCGAGGGCCTCTGGCAGGTCGCCGGCTGCCAGCTCCACCACAAAGGAGCCGTAGGCAGGGCCAAAGAGGTCGTCTGCGCCGATGCCCTCTGCCAGCTGGACGCCCAGCCCGTTGCCTACGCCCATCTTGAAGAGGGCCTCGGCCAGGCCGCCGTAGCCCGGGGTAGAGATAGCCAGCGCGTCGCCTGCGGCGGTGAGGGCCTCGATGGCGTTCGTGGCGCCGATAAGGGCCGCCGCCTCAGGGATGAGGCCGTCGGGGCGCTCCGGCTCGACGAGCACCAGCGGATGGCCGGCGCCCTTGAGCTCGGGGGAGACCACGCGGCTCACGCCGCCCAGGGCAGTGGCGAAGGAGACCAGCGTGGGCGGCACGTCGAGCTGCTCGAAGGAGCCGCTCATGGAATCTTTGCCGCCAATGGCGCCGATGCCTAAATCCAGCTGGGCTTCCAGGGCTCCCAACACGCTGGCCACAGGCTTGCCCCAGCGTTTGGGATCGTCGCGCAGGCGCTCGAAGTACTCCTGGAAGGTGAGGTAGGTGCGGCCGCGCGTAAAACCTGCGGCCACCAGGCGGCAGAGGCTCTCGGCCACGGCCAGATAGGCGCCGGCGTAAGGGTCTGCCGAAGAGATGAGCGGGTTGTAGCCCCAGGCCATGCCGGAGCAGGTGACAGTCTCGCCGTCCACCGGCAGCTTGGCCACCATGGCCATGGGTGCGGTGAGCTGGCGGGAGCCGCCAAAGGGCATGAGCACCGTGGCGGCGCCGATGGTGGAGTCGAAGCGCTCGGAGAGGCCCTTGTTGGAAGCCACGTTGAGGTTGGTGAGCACCGAGGCCAGGCGCTGGGCCAGGTTGTCGCCGCAGTCGATGCGTGCTGCGGCGGCTGCGTCGCCAGGGGCCTCTACATGGGCGTTCTGGTGCTTGGGCGCGCCGTTGGAGGCCAAGAACCCGCGGGCCACGTCGACGATGGCGTCGCCGCGCCACCTCATGGTGACCCGAGGCTCGGCGGTGACGGTGGCGATGGGCACTGCGCTCAGGTTCTCTTGGCGGGCCAGCTCGATGAAGGCATCCACGTCCTCGGGGGCCAGGGCTACCGCCATGCGCTCCTGGGACTCCGAGATGGCCAGCTCCGTGCCGTCCAGCCCCTCGTACTTCTTGGGCACGGCATCCAGGTCGATGTCCAGGCCGTCTGCCAGCTCGCCCACGGCCACGCTCACGCCGCCGGCGCCAAAGTCGTTGCAGCGCTTGATGAGCCTGCAGGCCTCGCCGCTGCGGAAGAGCCTTTGCAGCTTGCGCTCGATTGGCGCATTGCCCTTTTGCACCTCGGCGCCGCAGGTCTCGATGGACGACAGCGTATGGCTCTTGGAGGACCCGGTGGCGCCGCCAATGCCGTCGCGGCCGGTAGCCCCGCCCAAAAGCACCACCACATCGCCGGGGGCAGGCTCTTCTCGGCGCACGTGGTCTTGGGGCGTGGCGCCCACCACCGCGCCGATCTCCATGCGCTTGGCGGCATAGCCGGGATGGTAGAGCTCGGCCACCTGGCCGGTAGCCAGGCCGATCTGGTTGCCGTAGGACGAATAGCCCTGAGCCGCCGTGGTCACCAGCTTGCGTTGGGGCAGCTTGCCCGACAGGGTCTGGTCCACCGGCACGGTGGGATCGGCCGCGCCGGTCACGCGCATGGCCTGGTAGACATAGGAGCGGCCAGAGAGCGGGTCGCGAATGGCCCCGCCGATGCAGGTGGCTGCGCCGCCAAAAGGCTCGATCTCGGTGGGGTGGTTATGAGTTTCATTCTTGAACAGGTAAAGCCAGTCTTCCTCATGGCCGTCCACGTCCACCTTGACCTTGACGGTGCAGGCATTGATCTCTTCGGACTCGTCCAGCCCCGTAAGGACTCCCTGGTCTTTGAGCCACTTGGCCCCGATGGTCCCCATGTCCATGAGGCACACCGGCTTGCCGGCGCGGCCCAGCGCCTCGCGCAGGCCCAGGTAGCGCTCGAAGGCCGCTTGCACGCGCGGGTCATCCGAGGTCACCTCGTCCAGCTGCGTCCCAAAGGTGGTGTGGCGGCAATGATCGGACCAATAGGTGTCGATCACGCGGATCTCGGTGATGGTGGGATCGCGTTCCTCGGTGCAGAAATACTCCTGGCAAAACTTGAGGTCGTCCAGGTCCATGGCCAAACCCCTGGTTGCCGAGAAGCCCGCCAACTGCTCCTCGCCCCACTGCCTGAAGCCTTCGAGCACCTCGACGGCTGCAGGCTCGGGGAACTCCACATGCAGCGTCGCCGGCGTCTCCAGCGTCGCTTCGCGGGCCTCCACCGGGTTGATGACGTACTCTTTGATGCGCTCCACGTCCTTCTGGCTGAGAGATCCTTCCAGCGCATAGACCGTCGCCGAGCGCACCTGCGGACGCTCGCCCTGGCTTACCAGCTGCACGCACTCCGCCGCGGAGTCAGCCCGCTGGTCGAACTGCCCCGGCAGATACTCCACCGCAAAGACGGCCGCATCGCCCAGGTCCGGTAGCTCAGGAGTGGCAATGTCGGTCTGAGGTTCCGAGAAGACCGTAGGCACGCAGGCTTCGAAGAGCTCCGGGGTTATGCCTTCAACATCGTAACGATTAAAGAGCCTGAGACCGGTGAGCGACTGGATCCCCAAGATGGATGAGAGCTCTTGGGCCAGAGCTTGCGCCTTACCGTCATAACCGGGCTTCTTCTCCACATAGACACGAGAGACCATGAACGACTTCCTTAAGGATAGGCGGTGGACAGGACCTACGAAGACCTTTGAAACCTTTGAAAACCTTTGAAAACCTTTGAAGACGTCCTTATTTTAAAGGTTCCTTGAGGCTTTGTTAGGCTGGCGCAAGCTCCCGCGAAACTTAGATAACAGTAAGGGGCGGTGCGCAGAGGCATGCTAGTGGGCGACACGTAGAGGCTCGATTGATAGGCGCTTTGGCACACTGGTTGGGTCTAGGGCCAAGAGGGGTAGATTCCGACAGGGTTGCCCTTTGGCTCCCTCTGGAAAGATGCTGCAATTGCAACATAAACAGGAAGCGAATGAAGCAAAATTCCAAAATATATGTATCGATCCCAATGAATGCTTGAAAGGGTATGGCGTGGGTTCGCAAGGAAAGGTTGGATTCCATGTGGCTGGCACTCGTGTTGTTACTGCCTTTTGCAGGCACCACATTAGGCTCTGCGTGCGTGTTCTTTCAAAAAGCTCAAACCAGCCCCTTTGTGGAGCGCTTGCTTAAGGGCTTTGCTGCCGGAGTGATGGTGGCAGCCTCTGTGTGGAGCCTACTCATCCCTGCTATGGACGAGTCCCAGGATATGGGGCAGCTGGCCTGGGTTCCTGCGGCGGTAGGTTTCACGCTGGGCATTCTTTTCTTGCTGCTGCTTGACCACATCATTCCTCATCTGCACTCCACTGGCGAGACAGAAGGCCTCAAAGTTGATCTTCCTAACTCTGTGATGCTGGCGCTGGCAGTCATCTTGCACAACATCCCCGAGGGCATGGCGGTAGGTGCTCTCTGCGCCGGATGGATCTCTGGAGCGGCGGATATTTCCTTATCGGCAGCTTTGGCCCTTTCCATAGGCATTGCCATTCAGAACTTCCCCGAGGGCGCCATTGTCTCCATGCCCCTCCGCAGCGATGGCATGGGACGCGGCAGATCCTTTTTGTGGGGCGTGTTCTCTGGCGCAGTGGAGCCTGTGGCTGCGGTGATAACCGTGCTGCTGGCAGACTTGATGATCCCCGTGCTACCTTATCTTTTGGGGTTCGCCGCAGGCGCTATGATGTATGTGGTGGTAGAAGAGCTCATCCCCGAGACTGCCGGCTCCAGCGAAGAAGGCCACTCCAACGGTGGAGTGCTGTTCTTTGCAGCGGGCTTTGTGCTCATGATGATTTTGGACGTGGCCTTAGGCTAAAGACCCTCTGGGTGCGAGCCGGTGGAACAAGCCGGTGGAAAGGGGAGGGTTTCTCGGCAGCCAGGAGCTGGCCGATCCTTTTTGATACCGCAGCTCCTTTGTGAATTGTGCACCTGGTGATAGGGGAGCGGGCCCCTCGGCTACAAACCCCCGGGGTATGCAAATATGCAAATGTGAGGGGCTTGGCTATGAGCACGATGATCTCGAGGATTCTTCGCAAAGAGGAAATCGGGTGCTTTGCCCCCTTTACCTGGAAGTTCTGGCGTGCCCTTTTCATCATGTTCTTCATCACGTGCCTGCTGGGGCACTGGCTTGAGATCCCTTACGTCAACTTTATGAGCCAGTTTGGCATCGTTTCTGACGATTATGCCGCCCTTATCGATCCCTGGTATGTGCCCTACTGGGTCTATGGCATCGGCGCTGTGGTGATGACCTGGATCATCGAGCCTATCAAAGAGAGCGTCATTGAGCACCGCAAAACCCCATGGGGTGCTCTGCTGGAGACCTTTTTGATCACAGTGGTGCTGGCGGCGATCTTGGAAACCGGCATTGGCTTGATAATCAACCAGCCCGATGCTGCCGGCGAGTTTCCCTTTTGGGACAACTCTCAGTTGCCGCTCAATATTTTGGGCCAAGGTTGGCTGGTAAACGACCTGGTCATTGGCGTGGTAGCCATGGTGTATGTGTGGATCCTCTATCCTGTGGTCTATCGCTGGTTGGAAGCACGTAAGCCTTGGATGGCGAACCTAATCTTGGCCGTGTGCGCCATTGGCCTCATTGCCTGCTGTATCGTCTCCTATGCAATCTAGGCGATAGGTGCTGCAAGGTTTGTCATCACGTGCAGACTGCAGCTTGCGAGGGCGATCGTGCAAGTGCGTGAAGGTGGCGCGAGCTGCTGAGTGCGCGAGCTGACGAGTGGGTACTCTTTTCATGCGAGAGGTAGTGGTGCATCCCTGGAAATTTATACTGCGTTAGTTACTACTATGTGTAACTAACGCAGTAGGATTTCTGAGGCACTGAGAAGCTTGTTTCCAAGTGCGGTGGTATTCGGTATTGAGAAGCATGTTGTCCACGTGCAGCGATATTGAGAAGCATGTTGCTCGCGCGAAGATGCGCACAGAATCGTGCTCCTCGCGCTTCATGTCGTTCAAGCGTCGGCGATGCCTACAAGGCAGCGATGCCTACAAGGCAGCAATGCCTGCATGGCAGTGCACTGCGCCGCTCAACCAGCACTTGCGCCTGCGTACGTCATCCTTCGCTTACCGTGGGATCCCCTCCGGCCACGTGGGAGGTAAAGTCCTGCGAGGCGTCAGAGTAGGGTGAAAGCCCCTGGTCCACACGCTCCATCATGGTGCGCCATGCAGGCTCGTTCACGGTTTCGTACCAGGTGCCGTTGACGTAGGAGGAGTTGGTGGGCTCCAAGCCAGAGTAGAGGTCCTGGGAGATGTTGAACCCGCGGAAGGCCATCATGAGGCGCAGTATGTCTACCACTGAGAAGTCCGTGGTGACAGAGCCTGCCAGGTCTCCCACCGAGGTCAGCATGGTCACAGGATTGGCGGCAAGCACCTTCTTCAAAATCGCGCCGATGACCATGCGCTGGTTGGCAGTGCGATAGTAGTCGCCACCGCCATAGGCGTCGTAGGCGTGGCGGCTGCGGCACAGGGCCAGCGCCTGGGCGCCGTTGATGGTTTGCTCGCCGGCTTTGAGGTGGAGGTCGGCCATGTCGTCGTCCAGGTCGATCTTGATGTTGACGTCTATGCCGCCGATCTTATCCACTATGCCCACGAACTCGTCGAAGTTGATCTCTGCATAGTGCGAGATGGGCACGCCGGCAAATTTGGACACCGTCTCCACCGTGAGCGGGGCGCCGCCCAGCGAGTAGGCGGCGTTGATCTTTTGCTGGCCGTAGCTGCCAATGGTCACCAAGGTGTCGCGCTCGATGGAGACCAAAGTCACGTGCTTGGTGGCAGGATCGATACGCGCCAAGATCATGGAGTCGGTGCGGTAGTTGGAGCTATCGGCGCCAAACTCTGCAGACTGGGCGCGCTCTGCAGACTTGTCGGTGCCCAAAAGCAGCATGTAAAACGGCTTGTCCAGCGGCGCAGGCGAGAGCACCTGCCGCAGCTCCGGAGAGACCCCCGAGCCCAGCTGGGCTTGGAGCGCGGCCACATAGACCACCAGCGCCACCAGGGCAGCTGCAAGCACTAGCCCCACGCCGGTCAATGTGCGGAAGGCAAGCTTTTTTCGGCTGCGGGCCTTTCTTTGGCGCACGTACCTGCTCGCCGACCGCTCGCGGCTCAGCGAAGAGGCGTCCTCATAGCTCATTGGGAGTCGAGACTTGCTTGCATGGCCGCGCGCCGAGCGCGAGCTGCGAGATTGCGGCGCGTAGGAGTCGCGGGCATAGGGATCGCGCGCGTAGGGGTCGCGAGAGGGTTGGTTGGCGGGTCTGCGACGGGTCACAGCGGTCCTTCCGGTGGGTTGGGCGCAAGAGCGCCGCGGTCGTTTAAGGAGCGTCATTCATTTTTACCCCGAGCCTCGCCCCGAGGCGTGCGACAGGGGCGCTCTCCCGGAGAATCCCATGGTAGCGCTCGCCTTCGTTGCCGAGAAACCCTTCCATCGCTCCATGAAAGCGCTGTGGCATCGTAATTTTCGCGTAAGCGTGGTTGGGGTGGTTGTTTTGGGTCCGGCTGGCCTATCATCGAAGGGATCGAGACCAAGGTTGCTGCCGGCGCAATCCCGTTGGCGCAGCCGTCTCTCTAACAACGTCGCTACTTCGGAGGTCGTCCATGCCTGACACGCCGCGTCCGCTGGTTGCCGTTTTGGATTTTGGCGCCCAATACGGGCAGCTCATCGCCCGCCGCATTCGTGATCTGCACGTCTACAGCGAGGTGTTTCCCTGTGACATCTCTGCAGCCGAGCTTGCTGCCATCGCCCCAGACGCCATCGTGCTTTCCGGCGGCCCCGCCTCAGTCTATGCAGAGGACGCACCCGACATGGACGCCGGCATCTTCGACCTGGACATCCCCATTCTGGGCTTTTGCTACGGCCACCAGATCATGGCCACCAAGCTGGGCGGCCAGGTGGGCCACTCCGAGGTGGGGGAGTACGGCCCCGCTCAGCTTTTGCGTCTGGGCAGCTCGCCTCTGCTCGATGGCACTCCCAATGAGGTGCAAACCGTCTGGATGAGCCATCGCGACTCGGTGGTGGAGGCCCCCGAAGGCTTCATGATCACTGCTAAAACCGAGAATTGCCCCGTCGCCGTTATGGAAAACCCTCGTCGCCGCTTCTTCTCCACCCAGTTCCATCCCGAGGTGCGCCATACCCAGTACGGCCAGCGCATCCTGCAAAACTTCCTCTTCGACATCTGCCATCTTGAGCCCTCCTGGACCATGGATAACATCGTCGAGGAGAAGGTGGCCGCCATCCGCGACCAGGTGGGCGACGCCAAGGTCATCCTGGCCCTCTCCGGCGGCGTCGACTCTGCTGTGGCCGCCGCCCTGGTCCATCGCGCCGTGGGCGACCAGCTCACCTGCGTCTTCGTGGATCACGGCCTGCTGCGCGCAGGCGAGCCCGAGAGCGTCGACCACGTCTTCCGCGAGGTCTTCAATATCCCCCTGGTCCACGTCCATGCCGAGGAGCGCTACGCCAAGCTTCTGGCCGGCGTCTGCGACCCCGAGGAGAAGCGCCGCATCATTGGCACCGAGTTCTGGAAGGTCTTCTTTGAGGAGGCCCAGAAGCTCGGCGACGTCAAATATCTTGCCCAGGGCACCATCTACCCCGACATCATCGAGAGCGGCGCCCGCAAGACCGGCGGCAAGGCTTCCACCATCAAGAGCCACCACAACCTCATCCCGTTCCCGCCCGGCGTGCATTTCGACCTCATCGAGCCCCTGGACCACTTCTTCAAGGATGAGGTCCGCGAGCTAGGCACCACCCTGGGCCTCCCCGACGAGATCGTCTACCGCCAGCCCTTCCCCGGCCCTGGCCTGGCCATCCGCATCATCGGCGATGTGACCCCAGAGAAGCTGGATATTCTCAAAGGTGCCGATAAGATCGTCCGCCAAGAGCTGGATGCCTACAATGCCAGGCTCTTCGAGGAGACCGGCGAGCGCAACTCCGAGCACTCCTGCTGGCAGTACTTCGCCGTGCTGCCCGACATTCGCTCTGTGGGCGTCATGGGAGACGAGCGCACCTACCAGCGTCCTGTGATCCTGCGCGCCGTGGAGTCCAGCGATGCCATGACCGCCGACTGGGCCAAGCTTCCATACGAGGTACTGGGCACCATCTCCAAGCGCATCGTGGACGAGGTCCCCGGCATCAACCGCGTGGTCTACGACATCACGTCCAAGCCCCCCGCGACCATCGAGTGGGAATAGGTTTATGGCTATGAACTGGGGTTTCTTGGTTCATTACTCCTGTTGATTCGAGAGTAATTCGGTTGAACCCAGTTGACCGAAAGTTGCAAACCACTTGGAAAAGATGGACTTTGCAGAATTGAGAGCGAGCCGCCGGATAGAAACCGGCGGCTCTTCTTATCTGGCCAAACTCGATTCCTGATCTCGCACTCTGCTGTTTTTCGCTGCTCTCGCTTCGACTGTATTCCACTGCATTCAACTCCGCTCATCTGGACGGGAAGGCGCCGAAGCTGCAAGCCACGTGGAACCGTCGGCTAGGAATAGAGAAACATCCCCTCATCCCCATTTGTTACCACTTTCCGATTTGTCGCGCTTTCGCCCCTCGAAAAGCAAGTTTCCCCAGTTCAGAAACGAGGAGTAAATTTTCGGCAGAATCGGCGTTTTCGGGGAGAATCCCTGCCTCTCAGAGACCGTCCGGGGCTCCCGATTCGAGGGCCGGAAGCCGGTGAATGCTGCGCGGTTTGCAATTTCCCGGGCCCGGCTTACTCCCCGCGCAAAGGAGGAGTATTTTTCCGGCCCGGTAACACAATGCCAGGAAGGCGGCGCGCCTCCGCATCAGGGCAAAGAAAATGGCGGCACGAATGCCGCCATCAGCGATCTACCGAGAAGGGTTCTCTGCCGCGCTATTCGAAGGTCGCCCTCCAGCGCTCGTACTCGTCCTGGGTCATCTCCCCGGCCTCAAGCTCGTCGAGCGCGCCCCTCCATGCCGCGAGGGCGGCGCTCAGCTTCTGGGCGCCCTCCGCCTTGGGGTCGAGAGCGAGCGTCTCGCCGTCCACGGGCTTGAGGCCGAAGGCGTCCTCAAGCCTGAAGAGCGCCTCCAGCGCCTCGCGCGCCGAGGAGAGCTCGTAGTCGTCCAGGGCGGACATCGGCACCCCCAGGGCTTCAGACAGCGCTGCCAGGGTCTCCTGCGAGGGGTCCCGCAAACCCAGCTCGTAATTGCGGACGGCGGATTCCGCGAGACCAATCCTCTCCGCGAGGCTCTTCTGCGTCAGCCCCTTCATCTTCCGATAGCGTCTTATGCGCTCGCCCCTGCTCAATTCGACCCGCTTTCCTTCCGGTTCTTAACCTGTGCCTCGAATTCTATAACAGCACGTTTCTGTGCGCAATCGCTTGACAGCACGATATTGTGCTGATAAGGTCAGCAATCATCCAACCGCACGGAATTGTGCTGTTTAGAAAGGACGGACATGGCAGGACGGGAAAGAATGATGAAGGTGGACGAGGTGATGGAGCGCCTGGGCGTGTCTAAGGCGACGGCGTATCTGGTCATCAAGCGACTGAACGCAGAGCTTGAGGCCAAGGGGCTGCGCACCATACCCGGGAGGGTGAGCGAGAGGTACTTCGATGAGACCTACTTCTCACTGAAGGGGGCTGACGAAGATGACATCTAGGCAGGAGGCGAACGGCACATGGACGAGCCAGTTCCGCTACGAGGACGCCTACGGCCGCTCCCGCAGCAAGTGCAAGCGCGGGTTCGCGACCGAGGTCGATGCCGATCGGTTCGAGAGGCACTTCAAGGCCAGGGAGAGCAAGTCGCTCGACATCAGCTTCCTCGACTTCATAGAGCTGTACGAGGACGACGTCGCCCCGCAGCTGAAGGAGAACACTTGGCGTACCAAGGAGTACATCATCAACGATAAGCTCGTCCCCTTCTTCGGGCCGATGATAATGACCGAGGTCACGACGCTCGACGCGGTCAGGTGGCAGAATGCCCTCCTGAAGGGCAACCCCAGGACGGGACGGCCGTACACGGACACCTACCTGCGCACGGTCAACAACCAGGCGGTCTCCATCTTCAACCACGCCGAGCGGTTCTACAAGCTCAAGCCTAACCCCTTCAAGAGGGCGCCGAGGATAGGATCCAAGATCGCGACCGATATGAGCATATGGACCAAGGAGGACTTCCTCCGCTTCTCCAGCACGCTCACGGGCCGACCCATCTACTTCATGGCGTTTGAGCTCCTCTACTGGGCCGGCATCCGCGTGGGCGAGCTCCTGGCGCTCGTCCCCGACGACTTCGACCTCCGGAGATCGGAGCTGCGCATCACGAAGTCATACCAGCGCATCAACCGCCGGGACGTGATAACGGACCCGAAGACGGAGAACTCGGTGCGGACCATATCTCTGCCGGAGTTCCTTCGGGACGAGGTGAGGGACTTCGCCTTCGACCCGCCGGGCTTCGACCACGACGAGAGGATGTTCGCGGGCCTGACGAAGGCCTCGCTCTCCGCAGCACTGCGCGAGGGGGCGCAGGCGTGCGGCCTTGAGGTGATCCGCGTGCACGACCTGCGCCACAGCCACGTCTCTCTCCTCGTAGAGATGGGCTTCTCGGTGATCGCCATCGCGGAGCGGCTGGGGCACGACTCGACGGACATCACGCTCAAGTACGCGCACCTCCTCCCGAGCACGCAGCAGAAGATGGGCGAGGCCCTGAACGACTACCAGGAGGCCGACGATGAGCTGCTATGACCACAACAGGGTCCGGTCTAAGACGATCGCGTTCCGGATCACGCCCGAGCTCAACGAGCAGATCAACCTGATCGTGGCCGCCAGCGGGATGACGAAGCAGGACTACATCACGAGCAAGCTCCTAGACCTGGAGGTGACCATAGTCCCATCCACCTACACCTACGCCGCCCTGCGCGACGAGATGCGGGAGGTCTGCCGGCAGCTGAACAGGATCAGGAACGGCTGCGAGCCGAGCGAGAGGCTCCTCGGGCTCTGCGAGAGGCTTTCTGACCTCTTCCTCGGCCTCAGATGCGACGATGCGGGCTCCCAGATCGAGGACGAGGACGACATGGTGCGCAAGATGGAGAGGTGCTGACCATGGCCGCGCGCAGAGAGGAGAACGGGACGTGGAGCACCTCGTTCCGCTACAGCGACTGGGAGGGCAAATCCAGGCTCAAGCATGCCAGGGGGTTCAAGGAAGAGGCCGAAGCCGACGCGTTCGAGCGGGACTTCAAGCGCATGGCGTCGGGCAAGTCCGGGATGCCCTTCGAGGTGTTCGCGGAGAAGTACCTGGAGGACATCGAGCCGAGGGTTCGGCCCACCACGTACGAGACGCGGGAGCGGATGATCCGCGTGAAGATCGTCCCCCTGTTCAAGGGAAGCCTGGTGTGCGAGATCACGTCGCTCGACGTGCTCCACGCCCAGAACGTCCTGCTCGCGCAGCGCAAGCCCGACGGAAGCGAGTACTCGCCGGTCTACATACGGCGCATAAGCGAGCAGGTATGGGGCATGTTCAACCACGCCGTGGACAACTACGAGCTCGAAGAGAACCCCTGCAGGTCGCTGAGGCAGGCAGGGTCGAAGAAGAACGGCGAGATGAAGATCTGGAGCAAGGCCGAGCTCAACCTCTTCCTGGACGCGGTGTCCGACAAGCCGCTGATCTACTACGCGTTCGAGACGCTCTACTGGACCGGCATCCGTGAGGGAGAGCTCCTCGCCCTCACGCCCTCGGATCTCGACTTCCGGGCATGCACACTGACGGTGAGCAAGACCTATCACAGGCGCGGAGGGAAGGACGTCATAGGGCCGCCGAAGACCGCTTGCTCCTACCGCACGATCTCGATGCCGCAGTTCCTCTGCGACGACCTTAGGAGGTTCATCCGCGACGTTGCCAAGACCCAGCCGGACGAGCGAATCTTCGCCGGGCTCAACAAGAAGAAGCTCCTCAGGGCGATGAGCAGGGGCTGTGCCGCATCCGGAGTGAAGGCCATCCGCGTCCACGACCTTAGGCACAGCCACGTGTCCACGCTCATCAAGATGGGCTTCTCCGTTGTGGCCATCGCCGAGCGGATGGGGCACGAGTCCTCGGATATCACGCTGCGTTACGCGCATCTCTTCCCGAGCGCTCAGGCCGAGATGGCGGACGCGCTGCAGGCGGCCAGGGGGAAATAGAGTTTCCAGGGTGTCCCATTTGCGGGCACCCTCCCTACACCTCGGGCTATAGACTTGTTCAAAACGAGAGATTGTAAGGTGAAGATGCTGCAACCAATGACCGATCAAGAAATCAACGACTTCAAGGATTATCTTGCTGATGTCCTTATGGTCTGGGATTGCTATGAGCAGAAATGGCTTGAAAACACCCCGATAATACTGCGGTTCGAAAACAGCGATCTTATTGTCACGCCGAAAGCAGACGGAATTCGCACCGTATCATTCGTCCGCAGTGATACGCAGACGTTCCTGGACGCGTTCACTGCCGATTCCGACAACAATAGAACGTGCAGTTGCTGGCTTCACTGGAACCAAGGCAGCAATTACATCGGAGAAGAATACTCGGTGAGATCGCTGTTAGAGATAATCGAAACGAAAGGGTGCTTCTATCGCTAAGTTTATTCCGAACCGAGATACTTTCTTTCAGCTAGAGCGAAGGCTTCGTCAATCTCAGCGTTCAATGCATCCCGCGATGCTAGCACTTCTCTGAAGGACGACAGGAGCTGTTCGAATATGATCTTCTGAGCTGGATTGGTGATGGTCGAACAATCCAACTCCTCCGGAATATCAACATTTGCATCCGTAAGAATAAGCTCTAGGGCAGTGCTTATATTCTCGGCAGTAATCTGAGAGACTGTGATCTTCTTCCCGTTTAAGTAAAGAAACCCTTCGTTATTCTCGATTTTAAGCAATTCCATAGTATGGCTTCCTGTTCTTGTAGGCGTTGTCTCCGGCCTCCATTAGCCTCAATAGCACTTCACTTCGATCGACGGTATGCCCATCGACGGATATCAGCTTCTCGTCACCTGAGTCGCCTGTGTATATACGGTGCTCGGGTTCTTCATAAGCCGTATAGACAATGCCATCAGGGTTGATAGAGACTCCAAGAACGTTGTTGTGAGTGGCTATGAAAACCGTCGACCTCTCCGATATCTTTTTGAGTTCTGACGCTATCAGCTCATTAAGATAAGGGTTGTCGAACGAGGATTCCGGTTCGTCTATAAGCACAACGTCATGACTTGCTGCCCTGTCTAGTGCCTTGAAAAAGAGATATTCTGCCTTTTGCCCGCCCGACACTTCTTCTCCGTTCTCGTTAAGGAGGAGCACCTCCATGCCGAAGAAAGCCTTGGTCAGATCCGGAGAACCTTCAGCGGCGAGAATCTTCTCTATGAATTCGCGATCTCCCAACTGCTGAATGCCGCTTAGACTCGAGGTCGCTCCTATAGCACTCTTTAAAGCTTTCGCATCCTTGTACTGCACTCTCTTTGCGATGCGATTGAACCTGCCAATGGCCTTAGAACTTACTTCTCTTTCCTCTTTAGTTGCTTTGCGCAGGTTCGCCAAACGAGAAATGTACGCCTGTCGCTTGGCCACGCTCAGCAAAGGTGATTCAGGGCATGCCGGCCGGCTAGACTTCAGCGTGAGCTTGCTCTTTATTTTCTTTGCGATGCCGTTGGCTTTCTCTGCGCAAATGCTCTGCAGCTTCTTTTCCTTGTACTTTGCAATGGCCAAAACGAGGAGCTCTTTGAGAGGTTCGTACCCGATGGCCTCTTTGATCTCCTCGGATAAAGGGTTGCTGTCGAGCAGCACAATCAAGGCATCGCAAACTCGCTTTTCGGGTGCGGTGCCTACGACTGCAAGGTTGCCTTGTGTGTAGATCGGGCACCTCGAATACTCATCGTCACGAGCAGACGTCTCCGCGAATTCCAGGAGGTCGGCAACATAGTCTTTGAGCGATTTGGCCGCAGTATCCTTAGATTGGAGCTTGGAGACAGCGGAGGCGATTGGCGTAATTGGCTCATAATATGACGTCTTTATCTCAGAAGCTTCATCACTAAGGAGCTTTTTGAAAGCATCAGCTTCAGCATCTTTCACGATTCCGAATTGCTTCACATAGACCACATCATCGCTGTCGTAAGAGCTATTTAACCTGTCAAGGAAGAAAGTCTTCCCTGAAGAGCGACTTCCGATAACGACATTTAAACCAGTAGAAGCAAATAAACCAGGCTCAAGTTCCAAATGGTCTTCTCGCTCTGTGACGGATAGCTTGCTCTTGTCCCTAAGCCCAAGAGCAAGAGCATTGAACGAGAGTTCATTAATCGAAATGTATGTGTATTGACCCCTTGATTGAGCGCCATCTTTAGCGCATCGATAATCACTGAACAGCACTACCGGCGCGCTCGAAGTCTTTTGCTCTCTGACCCATTTCTTGACACTGGACACTTCTAAGGCGGAAACGCAATCTTTAAGTTTGGCTAAGTCTTGTGCTGGGATTGCAGGCTTCTTCTTGTAGTGCGGAATGATGATGAATGCGCCAGTGCCGAACAAGCCGACAAACGTCTCCGTGCTGATGCCTATACCGTTTTCATCAGGCTGATTAACCTGTTGGCTCAGCTCTTCAAGCATGTCTACGTCATCCGGATTCGCAATCACAAGCGCGTGGTATTTCTCTACGCTTACCTCAATCCCTGGAAGAACCAGCGTGTCTGGCAAAGCTGAGCATATTTCGCTGAAGTTCTGTTTGTCAAAGTAATTGTGGTTTGTAATGGCTATTGCATCGAGTCGGTTTCCCTCGACATGGTCAATCAACGCATCTGGAGAAAACTCGAAATCGGCCTCTATCGGTGAGGGCAGTGAGTGCAGATGTAAATCGATTCGCTTCACCGTACCTCCTATAAACTCGCCACGGCATAGGTCGTGCGGACGCTGTAGGTTACGCCATCGTCGAGCGCCGCGAAGTGCTTTCGAGCGCAGTCAATCTTGGCCGCCTCGCGCGGTCGAGTTGCGGGGTCGATATTGCCACCACCCTTTGTCTCCACGACGAAGAACACGCGCTTGCCGCCATAGGCATCCTCGGTCACGTACGCCCAATCCGGGTTGTAGGAACCAACTGGCGTGTCGATGGTGAACTTGCTCGGAAGCTTGGCGAACACCTTCACATCTTCTGCCATGTCGAGGTCGTAGGCGAAAGGCCGCTCAACCGTGGAAGAGTCGTACACGACGTAGTTGTAGATCGACTTGTCGTGCTTGGGCTCGTAGGCATTCTGATCAAGATAAGCCGTGAGATCCTCCACCTGGAGGACCTCCATGGTGTACCAATCTGACTCAGGAAGCTTCGTGTACTTGATACCCTTCGAAAGCACCTCAAGCTTGGCGCGATCGATCTTGGTGGCAACTTGAGCGAGGAACGTGGCGGGGTCGACTTCGAACTCGGCGAATCTGCCGCAGCCTTCAAGGATCCGCTTTATTGTCGAACGGGTCAACCCAACGGCATCCTGGAGCTCCCAGATGGGATCTGGCAGGTCGTATGCGCGTACCGCAGAAGTCTTCACGGTCGCGTTGCTGATGACCTCGGTCTCGATGCCGGCATCGTCGATGGAGAGATCCGCGCGAGAGCTGATCACCTCTACGGGGCGCACTTCGGGCATATGAGAGATTCCCTCAATCGCCTTCTCTATGAGCTTGTCGGTGTCCACCTCAAGCTCGTAGCGAGTACGCTGGCGGATCTTCTCCCAAAGCTCCTGGAATGCGGGGTCGTCAGTCACGTCCTTCTTGAGCTCGACCTTGACCTCCTTGCTCTTGTCCTTGATTATGAGCTTTGACGCCTTGTTCGTGATGATGGCTTTGATTTGGTCCTTGGCGGGCGCTGCGAACTCAGGGAGCTCGACGACTCCGTATTCCACGGACTTCTTCAGCTCCGGTGTTATCGCGCCCTTTCCCGTGATCTGGTCGTTCTGAAGGAAATACTCGTATAGCGCCCTGGATTTTTCGAAACCGAAATATTCCTCTTCTCCGTTCTCTTTCTCGATGACGACGCTGGAGAAGGACTCGGGCGTGAGGATGCCGAACTTGTAACCGTCCCTCTCGAACTCTTTTTGGAGCCCGCGCGCGAACTCATCGTAGGATTCGTTGGCGATGACGGTGAGCGTGTTCACGTTGGGGTCGTGGTTGCGCTCTCCCTTCTGGTTCACGCAGAGGCGAAGGCCGCGTCCGATCTTCTGGCGCTTGGTCATAGCGTTCGCGGTGTCGACGAGCGTGCATATCTGGAAGATGTTGGGGTTGTCCCAGCCCTCTTTCAGGGCCGAGTGGCTGAAGATGAAGGAGATGTCCTTCACGTCGTCTTTGTCATCTGGGAAGCTGATGAGGCGCTCTTTGGATTGCATGATCGCTTCGAAGGTGGAGGTGTCGGCGTTGATGGTGCCGTTCGTATCCTTGAACTTCCCCTTGCCGTCCTTGGAGAAGTAGCCCTGGTGGAGGGGTGACGGCTTGAGCGGCAGCGGCACTCCTTTGCGCTCGTAGCGCTTCTTCCAAGTGCCGTTATCAACCTCATCCAGGTACTCTTCTTCGAATATGCGAGCATACTCACCGTTGTCGAATGAGCCGTCGTCGTTGTAGATTCGGTACTTCTCTACTTTGTCGATGAAGAACAGTGACAATACCTTGATGCCGAGCGGGTAAAGCTGGAGCTGCTTTTCAAGGTGGTCGATGATGGTGCGCCTGATCTGAGCGCGCTTCACGGCCTCCTCGGCAACGTCTCCGACAGCCTCTCCGGTCTCCAGGTACTCGCCGTTTTGGAACTCGACGAACTCGTTTCCCTCTTGGGCGGAGATGTTCGTGATGATCCACCCTCCGTTGACGCCCTCGTAGTCAGGGTTCTCCTTGCTCTTGATGAAGAGGTCGTCGCCAGTCTTGCACTGTATGCTCTTGCGTTTCTGGGAACCGCTAGCCTCGCGCACGTCTATGGTGAGCTTCGCCTTGATCGAACCGCCGTTGGCCTGCACGGAGTCAAGCTTCACGTATGCGCCATTGAGGTCCTCCGCCGAGCGCACGGAGTCAACGCAGATGCCCTTCACGAGATGCTGGTCGAAGGCATCAACTGGCGTGAGTCGGTAGACCATGTTGTAGGGATCCTTGTGCGTTGCCGAGTAGCGAAGCACGAAGAGTGGGTTCAGGCTCCTAATGGCGGCCTTCGCCTGCTTCGAGTTGTCCACACTCTGCGGCTCGTCGATTACGACGATGGGGTTGCACTCCGCTACGAGCTCCTGGGGGCTCCGACCGCCGATGAGCTTCTCGCTCCTTCTGTGGAAGAGGTTGCCTTTGTTCCCCTCGCCCTCCTTGGAGAACTCCTTGTTGAAGGCCTGGATGTTGATGATCATGACCTCGATGGAGGAGGACAGCGCGAAATTTCCAACAGGGCCCATGTTCTTGGAGTCGTATACGAACACATCTAGTGGTGTATGGTCATAGAGCTCCTCGAAGTGCGCCTTGGTGCTCTCGAAGGACTTGATTACGCCCTCGCGAATGGCCACGCTCGGCACGACGATGATGAACTTCGTGAGCCCGTACTTCTTGTTGAGCTCGTAAATGGACCGAATATAGACATACGTCTTGCCCGTACCGGTCTCCATCTCCACCGTGAAATCTCGGAGAGCTCCGTCTGTGACGACCTCTGTGCGCGCAAGGCAATTCTCCTCCTGCACAAGGTGCAGATTTTGCGAGAGCTGCCTGTTGGATACACGCAAGCCATTAGCGTGGCCGACGGCAAAGGCCTGCTGCTGGCCGCCGCGCCCGATGTCGCCGGAGAACTCGCGGGAAAGGAACTCCTGGCCTTGGAACAAGTTGACCACGGCATCTATCGCCTTTGTCTGGTGCTCCTGATCGGATGAGTATTTGAACTGCAGGTCGGCCATGCTACACCGTCCGTAATTCGATCTCGTAACCCAACTTGTCGCCAACACGCTTGAATATCTGTGCCGCGTTGAGTTTGAGCGTGTCCGTCAGCACGGAGTCGAGGAAGAAGACGCGCTTCGGCTCGCGGGCGGCGATTGCTTCAAGAATGGGAACGGTCAGTCCGTCATCCATACAACAGATGAGCTCATCAGCTGCAATCGAGGTGACAGGGTAGCCCTCGATTTCGACATTCTCCATGGGAAGCGAGAGATCGAGACCCCACTTGAGCATCATTTCGAAAATGATGTCGTCGTGATTGCGATCTGCTTTGACAATGTTGTCGTAGAGCGCGCCATCCGGTACTTCATCAAAGTTGGAGCTATCGAGTTTCAGAACTCGGAAACCGATATCTGGAGTATTTGCTGGTTCTTCTCCAAGCTTTAACTGGGCATTCTTTGCCTCAAGCTCTGAAAGGATGGCTTGACCAGATCTCCGCAGTCTCTCAATTCCCATATCTGACAATGTTCTATATCCTTGAGCTATTGCGGGAGAGTCATCAGGTAAAGGCTCCGGCAACTGTACTAGGATCGACCGGCGTTTTTTCTCATCCTCTGCGTTTTCCTCCATCACAGCAGCCATAGTGGTTGAAGATCCCGCAAAAAAGTCGAGGATGGTAAAGGACTCTTTCTGAGGCGAATTGATCACTTTGAGCATTTTGCGAATGAGCTTCGTTGGCTTGGGTGTCGAAAACAGGGCAGAAGTCGGTAACTCTGGGAATAGCCTCACAAGTTCATATTTTGCATTTCTATTATGTCCGGTATCCTCCAAATCAGCCCACAAGTTTGAAGGAACAATACCCTTTTGATCCTTTAGATAGGTTTTTTTGATTATTCTTGATTCATCCTCCGAGAAAACTACTTCACCGCGCGAAATCATCTCACTCATTCTGTCTTGGCTCCATCGCCATCCGTTAGCCGGAGGCGCAATCGTTTTGCCAGATGGTGTTATGAGTTGATATCTGAGGTTTTCTCTAGGATTTGGAGAAGAAACATTGCCAGAAAACCACGGCCCATTTGGATCATTGTCTGGATTCTTGTAATGCTGATTGTCTTTTTCGCTCCTAGGCAAGCGATTTGCGATATATCCAGGATGTTTAGAATACACAAGTGTATGGTTGTAGTCTGCTGAGAAAGATTTTGCATCGTTGCTTGAGGAATCCGCAGATCTCCATGCAATATCTGTTACAAAGCATTCTTCTCCAAAGATTTCGTCGCATACTTTGGCTAAATTTTTGAACTCGTTGTCATCGATACTAATAAAGATGACGCCATCGTCAGCAAGAAGTTCTCGGGCAAGACGAAGCCTTGGGTACATCATGGAAACCCAGTTTGAATGGTATCTGCCGCTTGAGTTGGCATTCGACTGTCCGGAAATCCCAGCTTGTTCACGGTAGTTTGAAATTGGCGATTGGAAACTGTCGCTGTATACGAAATCGTGACCAGTATTGTAAGGTGGATCAATGTAAATCATATCTATCGATCCATGATATCCGCGTTGAAGGAGTTTGAGCACTTCGAGGTTGTCACCTTCGATGTAGAGATTCTCGGTCGTATCCCAATCGACGCTGTCAGCTTTATCGGGTCGGAGCGTCGCGGTCGATGGTGTTTGTGCTTGACGAATTGCATCAGCCTTGCCCGGCCAGGTGAAAGCGTAGCGCTCCTGCCCCTCATCCACTTCATCTCCGAGGATCAGGCGCAATTTTTCGAAATCAATAGTCCCATCGCCTTCTACTGCGATTTCTGGAAACAGCGCCTTAAGCTGATCGATACGATCGGCTACCAGGTCTTCTGATTCAAGGTCGATCTTCATGAAGCTCTCGTCTACAAGTTCCCGCTCTTCAGGTGTCATTGGCATAGCTCCTTTATCCTTCTCATAACGCAGTCGCGTTCTTTTTCCTGTTTCCTTATCTCTACTCGCAGTTTCGTTGTATCCGCGAGCGTGGCGTCCTTTGATTTGCGCATACTTTGGAGCTCGTTGATTCGCGTCTCGACGGATCTCAGCATCTTGACCTCGCGCATGAGCCTTTCAGTGTCCTCGTCTTTGCAGCGAGGATAGAACCCGAGCGTCCTTGAGGCGCATGCCGCCTGACATCTGTCTGCAATCGCGGTCACGTAATCGAGCAGCGTTGTCTGGGGCATCTCCTTGTAGGCAATGCGCTTGAGGAATGTTTCGCACTCGCTCTCATCCGGATCGAAAAGGCCGGACGAGCACTCGCGTTCGGTGACGAATGAGCCGTGCTCTGAGAGGCTCTTTCTTCTAATGCATGCGGATATTGCAAAGCCTGAATTCGCGTACCCTTCAGCGAGAATCACGGTGGGGTTCGGGAAGCATGCATGCACGATATGGAGCGTTTCCGCCATGCCCGTTGTCGAGTTCAAGCCACAAGAGAGGAATATGACCGACTCGATGTCGTAGGTGTCATCCTTAACAGGCTGGATGTATGAGTTCGATTTCGTGAGGCTCGCGAAGAAGCGGATGTCGCGCAGCTTGCCGAGCAAACCCTCTTGAGTCTTGTTGAGGTTACCCTGCTTCACGATTTGCGTCTTTGGCACGCGAACATCCCCGGCAAGAGCGGCCTCGGGCAATTGGAGTATGTTGTTCCAAGCTACGCTCATGCTGCAAGCACCACGAAGCTCACGATGGAATAGTCGTCGAATCCGAGCGCTGCCCCGGATCCGACTTCGCCTGCGGAGAAGAGGCTCTCAATGCCCTTAGTCTCCTGAATTCCCGTGATGTCGGCCACGGCGGCCTGCAGAAGCGCGTTGACCGATGACATGTCCGTGCCGTCCTTGGTCTTCTGGTTGAAGCGCTTGCAGAGCTCAAGAACCGGTTCGGTCTGCCCGTCGCATGCCGCGCGCATGATGTCGAGTGCGTTCTTCGGCTGGGTATGAGATGCTGTGACGCTTCCGTCATTGGTCACGTATATGACGTAGAACGGGAATGTGGGATTTGTGTCCTTCGGGTCTCTGGATTCGTCGTTCTGCCTCAGGCAGAAGAGGATGCCCGGCTCGACATCATCCTCCAGCTCCTCGGGTATTCGCGCCACGGCGCAAAGGCCGCTGGGCGAGTCCTCCAAAAGCCCAGGGTGGTCCTGTGCGTAGCGCTGGAGCTCCACACGGAAGTCATCGAACGCGAAGTCGGTGATGGAGATGCCGTTGCTCATGTCCTCAAGGTTCAGAACTTCGTCTTGGAGCGTCATGAGCTGCTGGCGACGGTACTTGAGGTCGTTCATCTCCGTGTTCGACTTGCCCTCAAGCACGTTCTCCTCGCCGGTTGCGCTCGCGTCGAGCAGCGCCATACGGCCCTTCACGCGGCCTTCAAGCTGTATGTACTCGTCGAGCTCCAGGTCGGGCCAGAAGTTGATCAGCTGGATGGTCTCGTTCGTGGAGCCGAGGCGGTCGATTCGCCCGAATCGCTGGATGATCCGGACGGGGTTCCAGTGGATATCGTAATTCACCAGGCAATCGCAGTCCTGGAGGTTCTGGCCCTCGGAAATGCAGTCGGTGGCAAATAGTATGTCGATCTCGCCCTCCTTGAGCCCCTTCTCCGCGAGCTCCTTGGATACCGGCGAGAAGTGCGCGAGCACCGTGTCGAAGGTCGCTCGCTTGAGCTTGAGCGAATGCGTCTTGGCGACATCGCCTGTCACCATGGCGCATTCGAGCCCGAGCTCATCTGCGAGGGGCTGCGACAGCTGGTCGTAGAGGTAGCTCACCGTGTCTGCGAACGCACTGAATATGAGAATCTTCCTATTGCCCGCGTTGAAGGGGTTCGCCACCTTCTCCTCGATGATGGACTTCAGAACCTTGAGCTTCTCGTCGCGATCGGGTGTGATCTCGCGCGCATAGCCTAAGAGCTGCTCCAAGATGTGGATGTCGTAGTCGATGTCCTGCCCGAGCCTAATGCGGTCGAGGTCAGTCGGGTCCACCTTGATCTTGGACGATGCCATGTACTCGGAATAGTCCTCCTCGTCGTCGAACATGAAGGATTCCATGTCGTGCTCCGCGATGAGCGCCTCCGCACGGTCAAGCATGCGCTTGGTCTTTAGGTTTCCCTCATAGATGCGCTCAAGGGTGATGCGGAAGGCGTCGATGGAGCTCTCAAGGCGCTTCAGCAGATTCACGCGCATGAGGTTGGCCACCGCCTGCGTTCGGTTGATCTGGCTTTCGAAGTCGCGCCCCCAGGTGTCGCCGTACATGTCGACGTATTTCTGCTGGCGCATGGGCATGACGTAAGCCAGCTGCTGGTATTGGGCGAACGTGAGGCTCGCTATCATGTCGTTGAGATCCGCGATGGAGGGAAGCTTCCCCTCGGAGTCGATGGGAGGATGCTTGGAGATCGGTTTCTGCCGCTCCGGGAACTTCGTGTCGCCCGCTGTGTAGTATTTGTCGATGTGCTTGCGCGAGCGCGCGATGGTCAGCACGTCCAAGAGCTTGAAGTAGTCGGCGTTGACTGCAGCGACGAACGATTGCGTGGTGCGCTCCTCGTCGTCGAGCTTGCTCCATTCCTGGAAGCGCTGCTGCGCTCGGCGCGTGACGTTGTTGATGGAAGGGATCCCTTCCTCTGCCAGGTACTCGTCGTCGCCCTCGGTGATGATCTCGATCTGATTGCGAAGGTCCAGCAGGCGGTTGTTCACCGGCGTCGCCGACAGCATGAGCACCTTCGTGCGTATGCCGCTCTTTATGATGTCCTCCATGAGGCGGTCGTAGCGGCTGCGCTTGGTGGTGTCGGTGGGCTTGTTGCGGAAGTTGTGCGACTCGTCGATCACGATGAGGTCGTAGTTGCCCCAGCGCAGCGTCTCAAGGTTCACGTCTCCCGAGTAGCCCGAATAGCGCGAGAGGTCGGTGTGGTTGAGCACGGTGAAGTTGAGGCGGTCGTCCGCGAGGACGTTTCGCTCGTCGTTGTCGGCGGCGTAGAGCGTCCAGTTCTCGCGCAGGCGCTTGGGTGCAAGCACGAGGATCCGGGCGTTGCGCTCCTGGTAGTACTTCATGACCGCGAGAGCCTCGAACGTCTTGCCGAGGCCTACGCTGTCGGCGATGATGCAGCCCTTGTACTTCTCAAGCTTGTGGATCGCGCCGACGACGGCATCCTTTTGGAAGTCGTAGAGCTTGTTCCAGATGACCGAGTCCTCTAGGCGGAACTCGGGCTTGATGGGATCGTTTTCCGAGTCCGACATGAAGTCCCTGAACAGGTGGTAGAGCGTGAGGAAGTAGATGTACTCCGGTGGGTTCTCCCTGTAGAGCGTCTGCACCTGCTCGGCCACAGCCTCGGTGACATCTTCGACCATCTCGGGACTGTTCCATACGCTGTCGAACATGTTTCTTAGGCCGTCCGCCTCGCTCGATCCCTCGTAGTGGCTCACACCCATGACAGTGTGTGGCTTGCGGTCGTAACCCAGGCCCTCCATGGTGAAGTCAGCCGAAGCACCCATGAAGCCCTGGTCGTTGGAAAGTGCGTTGTGCACGTGGTAGGTCCCTCCGGGCTGCACCATGCCGCGATGCTTCGCGGAACGGAACTCGGTCTTCTCCCTTATCCACTCTGCGCACTCGCGTGCCAGGGCGCGCTGGTTCAGGTTGTTGCGAAGCGTGAGCTCCAGCCCGGTGCCTCCAATGCCGCGCTCGCGCTCGCGTCGGGCTAGAACGAACTCCATCGGCTCTTTCGAGCTCTGCATCTTCTTTATGAATGTGGGCTCGCTGAATATGAATCGCAGGGAATCGATCTTCTGCAGCTCTTCCTTCAGCTCGCCGAATGCGAAGACGGTGAAGTAGGAACTGATAATCGAGAGCTTGGCATCGTCGTCTATTGCGCTAGCAAGCGCGTCCCCGAGCCTCTCTGTGCCTATGTTCGAAAGGAACTGCAACCTAATCCTCCAGATCCTCAGCTAGCCCAAGTAGATACTCCCTGTATTCCTTCTTAAGACTCTTTGGTGCATGCAGCCTCACTGTTCCGCCGAGGCCTGCGAGCCAACCGAAGAACTGCTCGGATTTGTGCACCTTCACGACCGCCTTGGCGGTTTCGTCATCCGCCTTGTACATCTCGGCCGAATCGCCGAAGCGGTCCATGATGATCTCCACCTTGTCGGCGTTGACGAGCAGTGTTGCCGTGACGGGGTCTCCCCCGAAGCGACCGAACAGCTCGTGCCCATCGCCCTCGAAGGTATGATGCGTTATCTCGTCATTCTTGGTTGCCCGTTCATCGGACACCCTGACGTTTTCCATGCGGTCGATACGGAACTCGGTCATGTTCTCATGGTCGTCGTTCCAGGCGGTGAGGTAGTAGTAGCCGTCCGAGAAGGCGATGCCGACCGGCGTCACAACGTGCTTCTTGCCGTCATGGGTTGCGTAGCGCGTGCCATCGAGCGCGTATTTGTAGTACTTGAACTCGACCTTCTTCTGGAGCCTCATGGCGTCATGGAGCGTGTCGATGTCCTGAAACACGCTGTCGCGCTTAGAGGTGATCCTCCCGGGGACGTGGATGCGGCGGTCGAGCAGCGCGCGCTCGTGGTCGCTCGCGAGAAGCTTCAGGTTCGTCGTGAGCGCCCGGGACTGCCTCTTGGTGAGGAACTTGCACGACTCCACAGCGTCCACCAGCAGCATGAGCTCCGATAATGTGAAGTCCCTGCTCGCGATAGCGTACTGCACGGGGTTCCTCTGATACGTCTGTATGTCGAAGCCGAACTCACGCAACGCCTCGATGTCGCGGTAGAGGCCCTTGCGCTCAGCCTGTATTCCGTAGTCGTTCAGGCGCTCTATGATCTGGCGTAACGACAGACCGTGCTCAGCATCCGTCTCGTCCTGGAGGATGCGCATCACGTAGAGAGTCTTGAGCTTCGCCTTCGGGTTGTTCGACATGGGATTCCCTCGATTCCTCGCGCCTTGAGGTAATACTAAAGCGCTATTGTCCATTCTAGGCGATAATCCGTGTCCTAGCCTCCGGGTGTCCCATGGGCGCACAAACTCTCCCACCGTGCGGCAATCATCCTCGATGCCCATGCCCGCATGACTTGCCATTATTTTCCGACCTTCTGTACGGCGCTCCCTTGGTCTTCCCTTATTCGACGCACGTTCGCACGGAACCGCTTGGCCTCCGCAAGGGCCGCGATACTTTTCCGATTTCTTTTGCAGGAAGAGGCGTCTTCCATGGCCTCCAAAACAAATCCGAAAACTACCACGGCGGGGACGTTCTTCCCACGTGCCGCTTCGCTTTGAACCCTTGCGCAGGACGCGAACCCGCGCGTCCGCGATCTCACAAGGCAAGCCAAAGGGGCGAGCCGATAGCAACAGGAGGTCGTAGAAATGGACAAGTTCACAAGCAGGGCTTTCGAGGCGTCCGAGATGTTCCTCATCCGCAGAGGCTACGAGATTATCGAGCGCACCTGGAAGGCCAACGACGGGGAGGGCCCGGTGGGCATCATCGCCAAGGAAGACAACGCCATCGTCTTCGTAACCGTCAAGAGCCGCAAGGCGAAGGACAAGGGATTCCCCGAGAGCACCGCGACCCGCGAGGAGCTCGAAGCCTTCGCGATCGACTGGCTCTCCAGCAACGAGACGGAGTGTGTCGACTGCCCGGTCAGGTTCGACGTCATCGCCCTCATCCTCGTAAGCCCCGACCGAGCGATGATCCGCCATCACATCAACGCCATGTCCGCCGGATGCGACATCGACTCCGAGGAGGAGTGACGACCTCCTGACATCCTCCTACGGAGGAACGCCGGTCCCGCTCGGGCGCAAGCCCGGGCGGGGGTCCGGGCCTACCAACCAAGCGAAAGGATTCACATCATGGGACTCGACATGTACCTCACCAAGAACCGCCCCGGTACCGACGAATGCGAGCTTCTTGGCTATTGGCGCAAGGCCAACCACGTGCACGGATGGTTCGAGCGCAACACATCAGACGGCTACATCGAGAACTGCGAGCTCTACCCGGTGTGCCGAGGCGACCTCGTCTGCCTCATGAGCGACTGCCGGAAGGTCCTCGACGACCCGAGCTGCGCCGCGAGGGTCATGCCCCGCGAGGACGGCTTCTTCTTCGGCGGCCAGGCCTTCGACTCCGACTACTTCGAGACCCTCGACGAGACGATCGAGATTGTCAAGCGGGCGCTTGAGAAGGTCGACGAATGGGACGAGCTCTTCTACCACGCGTGGTGGTAGATCGGCTGAATCTCACAGAACAGCACAATATTGTGCTGTTCTGTGCTATACTGGCAGTGTAATACAAATCGCGGGCGCCCCATTCCACCTCCGGGGGCGCCCCCGGTCAAGACGCAAGCAGGAAGGAGCCTTCATGCGCACTATCGCCATATCCAACTATAAGGGAGGCGTGGGAAAGACCACCACGGCGGTGAACCTCGCCGCGATCTACACCTCCCGGGGCAAGCGGGTCCTGCTCATCGACCTCGACCCGCAGGCATCCGCCACCGACTACTACGGGCTCTACGACAAGGCGAGGTCTGAGGGCCGCACGTCGGTCGAGCTCCTGTACGAGGGGGCGTCCGTGGCCGACATCGCCTACCCGTGCGGAGACGCGGGCCTGTCGGTCATCCCCTCGGTGATCGAGCTCGTCGACCAGATCGTCCATGTCTGCGTCGACCTTAGCAACAGTCTCAGTCTTCCCATTGGCTGCGC
>OFFS01000069.1_pt1 | contig 88238 bp, 89 predicted proteins | sample 1521541 | NCBI WGS metagenome assembly OFFS01 (sample SAMEA3504127, study PRJEB24116) | mouse gut metagenome | biome: mouse gut; feature: mouse-associated habitat; material: faeces | place: Denmark | collected 2011 | reverse complement strand
TCCAAGTCCATATCCACCACATATATATATCCATCATTTACATTCCTTTGGCATTGTCTGAGGGCGTCCTGCGCTCCTCGGTTCGGGCGAAAACCAAAACTGTTTCCCGAGAATTGCTTCTCATAGATTGGTGTGAGTTCCTGTGCGACTGCCTGTTGTATTACCCGGTCAACTACAGTAGGAACTCCAAGCTTACGAAACTCGCCTTTTGTTTCTTTGGGTATCTCTACCCTCCGGACGGGATTTGGTTTATATCTTCCATCCCTTATCTTTTGGATCAAGGTTTCCTGGTTCTCTCTTAGGTAGGGCAGAAGTTCATCCACCTGCATTCCGTCAATCCCACCACTTCCCTTGTTTGATTTCACTTTCTTATATGCCTTATTAAGGTTTTCTTTTCGCAAAATCAGTTCCAAAAGATTGTCCGTCCAATAGTCTGTGATGACACTGCTCTTTTCAGTAATCTCAGAGTAGTCGAACTCTTCCGCATACTCTTTCTGTTCCGCAGATACCATTTGCAGATAGTCTTCCATATGAAGTTGTCTGTTCTCAAATCTACTTTCAGTTACATTCATTGCCTGTGTCTCCTAAAGTTCAGTCCTTCCCATAACGTTTGCAACCGCCATGGTACTATGACCTCTGCTGACTTCTCGCCATTCGTTGTTACTCACGGATTTCATACTCTGTTTCCATCCGCTGACGAGATCTCCCTTGGTACCACACGTTTCTTTCTCTCCATATATCTGCCACATTTACCATAGTTAATTCCGGGTAGTTATTGGACTTTGGTTTGTTAAGCAACCTTATCCTTAACTATAGCCTGATGTGGTTTCTGTTCGTCAGACCAGAGATTTGCCTCCACCTTCCTTCAGATTCCACCTCACGATGGACACCCTTGGTGTTCGGCTGTATCCTTCCCACTACCAGGGCGGATTGGGGACTTTCACCCGTTAGAAACGTGCGCCGCAAGGCGCACGTAAAACAGCCGCACTCCTCAATGGAATGCGGCTGTCTCTGATCATACGTCGCTACAACATATAAACTTTGCTGCTGTCATGTTCCTGCTGATGCAGTACTTATGCAGCCAGCTCCTGACTTTTCATAAATTCATCAGCCAAGTAAGGACAATGCCAGCTGGTTGCTCTGATTTGCCTGCGACAGCATGGAAGTACCAGCCTGCTGTAAAATGTTGTTGTTCGCATATCTAACCATCTCGGTCGCGATATCCGTATCACGAATCTGTGCCTCAGCGGATGTGGTGTTCTCCACGATGTTATCCAGGTTGCTGATGGTGTGCTCAAGTCTGTTCTGGATTGCACCAAGATCGGAACGCTGCTCGGATACATCCTTGATCGCACTCTTGGCAAATGCATTAAGCGCTGCAAAATCGGCTGCCGTAGGATTATTCGTCTCATCAAGAGCAGCTGCCGCATCTGCATCATTAGTAGCTGTCGTATCAATGAGATCTGCCTCCTTAAAGAAATAAAATTTCTCAAGCATCTTGGATGTCAAGGTGTTATCACCGTCTTTAGTACTTTCCTTATAACCATATGTTTTATCCGTACCATCGGTCTCGATATTATTCGTACCGAATTTTGTTTCTTTGCGGATAGCATTTCCTATCAGCTCATTGGTATTCATATTCTTGATCGTGATACCAATATGCTGACCGGACTCTGCGCCAACCTGCAGACCCTTGTTAGAGAAAGATCCATTCAACAGACTCTGCTCATTGAATGTGGTCGTGCTCTGCACACGATCAATTTCGGACATCAGCTGCTTAACCTCAGCCTGAATATAGCTGCGGTCTGTAGATGTCAATGTGCCGTTCTCACCCTTTACAGCCAGTTCATTCATTCTCTGCAGCATATCCTGCACTTCATTCAACGCACCTTCTGCTGTCTGTACGCAGGAGATACCGTCCTGAGCGTTTGCAGATGCCTGCGTCAGGCCACGGATCTGTCTTCTCATCTTTTCGGAAATGGATAAGCCTGCTGCGTCGTCTGCCGCACGGTTGATCTTATAACCAGATGAGAGTTTCTCCGTTGACTTCGCCTGTGCCTTTGTTGTAAGGCCCAGCATTCTGTTGGAATTCATTGCTGTAATATTGTGTTGTACTACCATAATTTACCTCCTTGTTGTTCACCGCCGTAAATCCTTTTACAGCATTCTTATAATCTATAATTATATCGGTCCGTGGATATCGTATACTGCGTATACAATATCCACGTTTAACTCATTAGCCCAGCAGGGACAATGCCAGCTGGTTGCTCTGATTTGCCTGCGACAGCATGGAAGTACCAGCCTGCTGTAAAATGTTGTTGTTCGCATATCTAACCATCTCGGTCGCGATATCCGTATCACGGATCTGTGCCTCAGCGGATGTGGTGTTCTCCACGATATTATCCAAGTTGCTGATAGTGTGCTCCAGTCTGTTCTGGATCGCACCAAGGTTGGAACGCTGCTCGGATACATCCTTAATCGCATGTTTTGCAAATGCATTCAGTGCTGCGAAGTCTGCTGCCGTAGGCTCTTTATCAACCATCGCAACATCTGTTGTAATCGCTATTTTATCACCTGCTGCACCCGTTGTTGCAAGACTGTCATCAGCCAGATCATCCGTCTTAAAGTTGTAAAACTTCTCTAACATATCCAATGTCAGGAAATTATCTCCTTCTACATATTTAGCAGCATTGCCTGCACTTATCACATCACCCGTCGCAACACCAGCTGCTTCCTCGTCATCTCCTATGTTAGCAACTCCGAATTTTACTTTATCATGCACTGCATTGGCAATCAATTCATTCGTCTGCATATTCTTAATCGAAATAGCGATATGCTGACCGGACTCTGCACCAACCTGCAGTCCCTTATTAGAGAAAGAACCATCCAACAGGCTCTGCTCATTGAATGTAGTCGTGCTCTGTACACGATCGATCTCACTCATCAGCTGCTTAACCTCTGCCTGAATATAGCTGCGGTCTGTAGATGTCAATGTACCGTTCTCACCTTTAACGGCCAGTTCGTTCATTCTCTGCAGCATATCCTGTACTTCGTTCAGAGCGCCTTCTGCTGTCTGTACACAGGAGATACCGTCCTGAGCATTTGCAGATGCCTGCGTCAGGCCACGGATCTGTCTTCTCATCTTTTCGGAAATGGATAAGCCTGCTGCGTCGTCTGCCGCACGGTTGATCTTATAACCAGATGAGAGTTTCTCCGTTGACTTCGCCTGTGCCTTTGTTGTAAGGCCCAGCATTCTGTTGGAATTCATTGCTGTAATATTGTGTTGTACTACCATAACTTACCTCCTTGTTATACACTGCCGTAAATCCTTTTACAGCATTTTTTTCAAAACTTTTTGTTGAGTCTGTCTCACCTTACTACCAACTTTTTACTCACTGCCATTTTTTTCAGAAACCTGCGGTGCATCTAAAATTTATGATAACAGTGCAGCATTAAGTCGGTACTCATTAACCAAGTAAAGACAGTGCCAGCTGATTGCTCTGGTTCGCCTGTGACAGCATGGATGTACCAGCCTGCTGTAAAATGTTGTTGTTAGCGTATCTAACCATCTCGGTTGCAATATCTGTATCACGAATCTGTGCTTCTGCGGATGTGGTATTCTCCACAATGTTATCCAGGTTGCTGATCGTATGCTCCAATCTGTTCTGGATTGCACCGAGGTCGGAACGCTGCTCAGACACACTCTTAATCGCACTTTTTGCAAATGCATTCAACGCCGCAAAGTCAGCTGCTGTAGGTGCATCATCTAAACCATTATCAGTTACACTACCATCAGCATATTTTGCATCATTATTATCAGCTGCATCTTTAACCTCTGTGTCTACACACTTCGTGCCATCAAACTTATAGAACTTTCTCAGCATATCAGCTTTAAGCTCATTCTCCTTGTCCGTAGCTAACGTCGCACTCTCCTTATAGCCAAGATCCTTATCTGTCCCGTCTTCTTCTACCTGGTTTGTTCCAAACTTAGTACCATTCTTGATAGCCTGACCGATCAGCTCATTGGTATTCATATTCTTGATCGTAATACCGATGTGCTGTCCGGACTCTGCGCCAACCTGCAGTCCCTTGTTAGAGAAAGATCCATTCAACAAACTCTGCTCATTAAATGTAGTCGTGCTCTGTACACGGTCGATCTCGCTCATCAGCTGCTGTACCTCAGCCTGAATATAGCTGCGGTCTGTAGATGTCAGCGTGCCGTTCTCACCTTTAACAGCCAGCTCATTCATTCTCTGCAGCATATCCTGTACTTCATTCAATGCGCCCTCTGCTGTCTGTACACAGGAGATACCATCCTGTGCGTTTGCAGATGCCTGTGTCAGTCCACGGATCTGTCTTCTCATCTTCTCGGAAATAGATAAGCCTGCTGCATCGTCTGCCGCGCGGTTGATCTTATAACCGGATGATAACTTCTCCGTTGACTTTGCCTGTGCCTTTGTCGTAAGGCCCAGCATTCTGTTGGAATTCATTGCTGTAATGTTGTGTTGTACTACCATAATTTACCTCCTTGTTATTGCCTGCCGCAACTCCGTTTGCAGCATTTTTATTTATTTTGATAATATCCGGCGGATTTTTTCCTTCAAACCCGCACTCCGCACTCTGTACTTTTACATACTTTCCATGCAGACTTTTATAATAAACCCGAAACCCCCAGGATAGTTCCGGGTTATTATCCCCTTGTCTTTATACTACTTTCACATCTTTTCCAGATGCCTGCCTGCTGCCGCTCTTTTTCTTCCGGTACTTCTCCGGAAGATCCGGCACCGCATAGTAATGTGAAAGCTGCTTTTGTTCATCCGCATCAACTGCATTTGCCTCAATCACCTTACTGCGGACCACATTGACATCCTTCGGAATATCCAGCATAACGCGGGTATGATTCTTACTTCCACCCAGAAAAACAATTTTGATATCATCTCCTATCATCAAGTATTCTTCCGTGCTCACTGTCAGTCTTAACATCCTCATACCTCCCGCAAATTGCCTTATCACCAAACGTCATTCTTCCCGGCACCCCTCAAATCCATCCTTCCAAAATCAAAACATCTGTCTGGATGCTTCCAGCAAAAATCTACCTGTCTGCAATGCAACAGTTGTATAAGAAGTGTTGCATTGCTGCCGACTGTTATATAGTAAGGGAGACCCGGAGAAATCAACGCACAGAAAGGAGCACCATCATGAGCACAACATACCCTATTAAGAGTGAAGAAAAACTGAAGAAATTTAAAGAGTATTATCTGTTTATCAAACCTGTCTGCCGAAATTATGCTATGATCATATTGGGATTAAATACAGCATTCAGAATCGGGGACCTTTTAAGTTTACAGTGGCGGGATGTATTCAGCGAGAAAAAGAACTGCTTCAAGGATCATATATGCATTACAGAGCAGAAGACTGGAAAAGAACGAATTGTAGCAGTCAATGCCAGCGTTTCAGATGCTCTGTATATTTTACGGGAAAAAGAAACTCTTGGAGAGGAAAACCAGTATCTGTTCCCGAATGGAAGGAAAGGCTCAGATCACCTCTCACGTTCCCAGGCATTCCGTATTATCAAGGAAGCTGCTGAGTATGCAGGATTAGAGGAACACATAAGCTGCCATTCTCTCCGAAAAACTTTCGGATATCATGCCTGGAAGCAGGGCGTGCAGCCTGCTCTGTTAATGGAATTGTACAATCATTCTTCCTATCGTGTTACCAAACAATACCTGTGCATTGAACAGGACGATAAAGACATGGTATACTTAACTGTACAGTTATAATCCGATTTTCTGATATCATTAATTATAAAATTATAAAAGTACGGGAACATTCTGTCTAACATTTTGTATTTGATTTTTTAGTATATTTTCAGAATATGACCTAAACTATTATGACATGGATCCGATATATATAATGTAAGCCAAAATGCAACACTTCTTATACAAGTGTTGCATTTTTGTCTGTATTTATCTAATAGAATATCCCCGTAAAATCTTTTCATACCTTCTTACCACTCAAATTTCAACCCATACAACACAATCTCTCTTCAATTGCTCCGTCACACTTTCCGGCATTCTCTACTATTCTCTGCATTCTTCCAACCACAACACAAATGAGCCCAAACTGCTTATTTCACAGCCTGAGCTCACCTATATATTCTCTATATCTTTTATATCTTATTATTTACGTACCAGATGTCTCGGCAGACCGTTCACATACAGCGGCTGCAATTCGCCCATGATCAACGGTCTTGCATATTTCTCATAACCTTCTGTCAGTCCCTTGCCATCCTCTGTGATCCACTCGTCGGGAACGTTTCTCTCTACGTTAGCGATCGCATGGATGTCATATGCGCTGGTACCGCACTGGTAAGGATCGTCACCGTTTCTGTCCAGCGTGATCATCATACCTGTCTTACCTTCTTCTGCCGCCACAACTGCATCGTGACCTACCTGGAATGCCTCGTTGATATCTGTCAGGGAAGCCAGATGAGTCGCTGCTCTCTGTAATGTGGAGAACTCAATCGCACGTGTCTTAAGCCCTGTCTCAGCTGCGATTTTGTCTGCCAGCATAACAGCCGTACCGGACATCTGCTTATGACCGAATGCATCCACTGCCACTTCTCTGCCAATCTCACATACATATCTGCCGTCTGCAACCTTGACACCCTCAGATACCGCGATCACTACGGAAGACTTGTTCGCTGCCAGCTCCTTAACGTCTGCAACAAACCTGTCGATATCAAATACTCTCTCCGGCAGATAGATCGCATCACATCCCTGGCAGTCGTCACCCTTTGCCAGAGCTGCCGCTGCAGTCAACCACCCTGCATTACGTCCCATGATCTCCACGATACATACGGTAGGTTTCTTCGCACCGAAGGACTCGTTGTCACGGATGATCTCTTTCACGGAAGTCGCGATATACTTCGCAGCGGAACCGTAACCCGGACAGTGATCCGTTACCGGCAGATCGTTATCAATGGTCTTCGGAACGCCCATGAATCTCTGCGGCTTATTGTGTGCTGCTGCATAGTCGGACAACATCTTAACGGTATCCATGGAATCATTACCACCTGCATAGAACAGACACTCTATATCATGCTTCTCCATAATCTCGAATACCTTCTCGTATACATCCTCATGCCCTTCAATCTTCGGCATTTTAAAACGGCAGGAACCGAGGAATGCAGAAGGTGTTCTCTTCAACAGTTCAATACCTGTCTCATCATTCAGGTACTCGCCCAAATCGATCATCCTGTCTTCCAGAAATCCCTCAATACCGTGAACCATACCATAAATCTTCTTAACACCCAGCTTCCTGGCAGCAGCGTAAACACCTGCTACGGAAGAATTGATAACGGCTGTAGGGCCGCCAGACTGACCAACAACAATATTTCCTTTCATCGTCTCTCTCCTTTAATATAATATTCTATACGACACACCCATCCGGATAAACTTACCGGATATCAACAAGATTATACCAAATAAATCCAAACAAGACAAGCCGCTATCTTACAATGCCTCATTTGTTATATACCGCAGGAGCCGGTGGTAGAAATTTGTTATTTCATAGCACGGATGGCCAGGCGGCAGGTTGTGCATGATGGGAGTTTACTGTAAATACTCGATCTGCATCAAGGTAAGTCCACATGCCGGAGCAGTTGGCCCGGCTGCCCGTCGATCTTTTGCCTCCAGAATGCATTCCAGCTCTTCCGGCTCTCTATGACCTCGGCCAACCTCCATCAAAGTCCCTGCAATGATCCTCACCATATTATACAGAAATCCTCTGCCTGTCACCCGGATCACAATCTCTCTCCCCTCCGCCAACACACGCAGGGATTCTATCCGCCGTACCGTAGACTCTACCTGCGCTTCCGTATTGCAGAAGCTCTTAAAATCATGTTCTCCGATCAAATACTCCCCTGCTCTCTGCATTCGCGTTACGTCCATCGGCACATAGGTAAAATGTGAATACAGCCTCCTTACCGGCATCGGAAACGGTGCACAGTAAATTCTGTATTCATACGTCTTACGGCTCGCTGTATGCCGTGGATGAAAATCACCGTCAACTTCCTCGGATTTCTGTATCCTGATGTCTTCCGGCAGCCGACGGTTTAAGGCATATACGATCTTATCCGCAGGAATCGGCGTCTCCGTATCAAACACGGCAACGTTCCCCATGGCATGGACCCCGGAATCCGTACGGCTGGCACCGGTCACTGTAATCTCCTCCTCCAGAAGCTCAGAAAGGCATCTGTTCAAGATGCCTTCAATCGTCTCTCCGTTCGGTTGAATCTGCCACCCGTGATAGTTTGTTCCGTCATAAGCTACAGTCAACATCACTCTTCTCATATATCGCATATCCTTTCAGACAGCCCGAAATATCATTCTCCCACTTACGCTTCAATCTCTGCTGCTTTTACAAAACAAACCCCTTCTACAGGCAGATCCCGATCGCAATACATCCTGCGAAATATGCCGCCAACACGCCATAAGCGATCCTGTCTCTTCCCGCATATTTCAATGGCTTCATCTTCGTCCTGTGTTCACCGCCCCGATAACATCTGGCCTCCATCGCCATCGCCAGATCGTTGGCTCTGCGGAATGCCGAAATAAACAGCGGAACCAGCAGCGGAACCATAGCCTTCGCCTTCTTGATCAGGTTACCACTTTCAAAATCAGCTCCTCTGGCAATCTGTGCCTTCATGATCTTATCAGTCTCCTCCAGCAAAATCGGTATAAAACGCAATGCAATCGACATCATCATTGCCACCTCATGCACCGGAACCTTAAATATCCTGAGCGGCTTCATCAATTTCTCCATCGCGTCCGTCAGGCTGTTCGGCGTAGTAGTCAAAGTCATGATGGAAGATCCCACGATCAAAAAGGACAGCCGCACCGCCATCGTCACCGCCATCTGCAGCCCCTCTTTCGTGATCCGTATCTTCCAAACGGATACCAGCACTTCCCCCGGTGTCAGAAAAAGATTAAAAACCACCGTGATCAATAAAATAAAGACAATCGCCTTCATTCCTTTTACCATATATTTAAAAGGAACCTGGGACAATTTGATCGATACTGCCAGAAAAACTGCCGCTACAACATAGCCAACCCAACTTTTCACAATAAAAAGTGAAACAATAAAACAAACTGTCGCTATCAATTTTACCCGCGGGTCCAGTTTATGAATCACGGAATCCGTCTGATAATACTGGCCCAAAGTAATATCTCGTAACATATTCTTATCCTTTCATGATCAGCTGCCGCATCTGAGGGCACGCAATATCTCTTCTTTTGCCTCCCCGATCGTCGTAACATCGGTCTTTACCGGCATTCCTTTCCTGCTGAGTGCCTGCATGATGTACGTCACCTGCGGTGCTGCCAGACCTACTTCTTCCAATTCCCTGTAATGCTTGAATACTTCCCTCGGTATATCATCAAACATGACTGCACCCTGGTTCATGACAATGATGCGCTCTACGTACCTGGCCACATCTTCCATGCTGTGTGATACCAGAATAACTGTAATTCCCGTCTCTTCTTTCAGTTTCGCAATCTGGTCTAATATCTCATCTCTTCCCTTCGGATCCAATCCGGCTGTAGGCTCATCCAATACAAGGATATCCGGCTTCATGGCCAGCACACCGGCAATTGCCACTCTGCGCTTCTGTCCACCGGACAGATCAAACGGTGATTGATAGAAATAATCATCCTCCAGCCCAACCTGCTTCAAAGCTGCATAAGCGCGCAGTTCCGTTTCCTGTCTGGACAGGCCAAGGTTTCTCGGTCCAAAACAGACATCCGAAAACACATCGATTTCAAACAGCTGATGCTCCGGATATTGAAACACCAGGCCTACTTTACTGCGCAGCTTTTTCTTATCATAATCCTGCGCGTGAATATCCTCTCCCTTGAAATATATGGTGCCACCCGTAGGTTTGATCAGGCCATTAAGATGCTGCACCAGCGTGGACTTACCTGAACCGGTATGCCCGATCAGTCCTATGAACTGTCCGTCCGGAATCACCAGATTAATGTCCTTTAAGGCATGTACCGCAAGGGACGTATCACTTCCATATATATAATTGACATGATCCAATATGATCGACATTCTTTCCTCCATGCCAGAGCGCTTACTCTCCGATTGGCTCTGCAAATACTTTCCTCAGGTAATAAGTCAAAGCCCGCCTTAACGTCTGTACTCCTGTACATGCTCCAAAGCCTGAGACAACTCTTCCACCGTCAGAATACCCGCCGGAAGATCAATACCGCTTTTTTGCAATTCATGGGCAAGCAGCGTCACCTGCGGAACATCCAGTCGAAGCTGTTTCAACCTTTCAACCTGTGAAAAAATTTCCCGCGGCGTGCCCTGCATTGCGATCTTGCCTTTATCCATCACAAAAACCTTGTCTGCATGAATAATCTCTTCCATATAATGCGTGATCAAAAGCACTGTAATGCCTTCCACATCATTGAGCGCACGTACTGCGCGCACCACTTCCTTACGTCCGTTAGGATCAAGCATCGCTGTCGGTTCATCTAAAATGATACACTTGGGATGCATGGCGATCACCCCGGCAATGGATACTCTCTGCTTCTGTCCACCGGACAGTTTATTGGGAGAGAACTTCCGGTATTTATACATTCCGACCGCTTTCAGACTCTCCTCCACACGTTCCCAGATCTCTTCCGTAGGAACACCCATATTCTCCGGTCCAAACCCCACATCCTCCTCAACAACCTGGCCAATGATCTGGTTGTCCGGATTCTGGAAGACCATGCCGGCCTCCTGCCTGATGTTCCACAGATCTTTATCGTCCCTCGTATTCATGCCGTCTACCCACACGCTTCCTTCCGTGGGATAAAGAATGGCATTGATATGCTTTGCCAGCGTAGACTTCCCTGAGCCATTATGCCCCAGGATCGCAATAAACTCACCCTGCTGCACATCCAGATCAACCTCATCCACAGCACGGGTGATCCCCTCTACATTGCCTTCTTCATCACGTCTGATATATTCAAAGACCAACCGGTCAGTCCTGATGATTCCCATCTGTTATCTTTCTCCTCTATTCTTACGCCCCACGGCAGGAGCAGGAATTTTTACAATACACCGGCCTCAAGCTGCAAAGTACGTGATGCCGACCGAACTGTTACTTATTTTACTAAAAAATATTTAAAAGCACAAGACTTTCATTTGTGGTATACTTTATGAAAATGTTTTTGATATACCGATTCAGCCTTTCAATTCGCTGTCGGCCCTGCAAAAACATCCGCATAATCTTTGAGAGATAAGGAGATACCCAATATGCAAAAAAATCTAAACCAACACAACACCGTTTCTTCTGCTCCCAATAGACGCAGACCCCCATCCACATTAAAGGAGTTCCTGCAGCAGGCTGCCCGGCCGCTGGGAATTCTTCTGCTCTTTGTCATGATATGTGCTTTTCTGGCACAGTATCTGACAGGTTCCGAGACATTACAGGAATATGCCGACAACAATCCTGAGATTGCCTACGGTAATTCTTCTCAACACACAAGTACGGACACGATCCAAAGCAGTCATACAGGTGAAAACCTGCCGGCATCAGAAGCAGAACAGGCATCCCCTGACAAACCTGCTGCATATGATATTACAGAAACACCCGTTTCTGATGCTGTCACCGGCACAGAATCGGATTCAGCAATATTAAATGTGGAGAGTGACAATATGGATTCTACTTCAGAACGTACCACCTTCCAGAATGGATTTTATTATGAACCCTTAAGTGAAGAAGTAAAGACCAGAATTACCGGTATCTCTTACCCTGAAACCGACTGCAGTATCTCTTATGATGACTTAAATTATGTAGGACTCCTCTATGTTGATTTCAACGGGGATATCCAGGAAGGAGAATTGATCTGCAATAAGGCCATTGCGCAGGATATGGTGGAAATCTTCTACGAATTATATCAAAATGATTATCGTATTGAGCGGATCCGTCTTATAGATGAGTATAACGGGGATGACACCCTTTCCATGCTGGACAATAACACATCCTGCTTTAACTACCGGGTTGTAGACGGAACCACCAGTCTATCCAAACATGCGCTGGGCTGTGCCATCGATATCAATCCATTTTATAATCCCTATGTGGTATTTAATAAGAATGGAAGCGGAGAAACCTATATTTCTCCTAAAGGCAGTGAGATCTATGCCGATCGCTCGCAGGATTTCCCATATAAGATCGATGAGACAGATTTATGTTATAAGCTCTTTACTTCCCACGGCTTCACCTGGGGAGGTAACTGGAACTCTTCCAAAGATTATCAGCATTTTCAGATCGTTCTGCCGGACTGAATCGTGATATCCATATAAAGGTGCAAAGCCATTTTCCTTCGGAGCAATTTTGTATAAATTTCATCTGTGCTCCCCTGCGCAAAAAAAGAGTACACATCTAACCGATATGTACTCTTTCTTCTTATTCTGTAAAAATCTCCGTCAACAGAACTCTTATAATTCAAACATGGACATTGTCTCATCCATCTGATTCGAGATACTCTTCAACTCATGTGCCTCGTCAGCAATTTCATTGATAATACCGCTTATCTCAGTAACAGAAGCCGATGTCTCCTCCGTACTTGCTGCATTCTCCTCTGCAATAGCTGACAGATTCTGTACCGTATCTACAACGCTGCTTCTTGCTTCGTTCACCTTCGCAGTCTTATTGGATACTTCATCAATCACGCCGATGGACTGCTCTACATTCTGGATCAACTGTGCAACCTGCTCATTTGTATTCGTAACGTTCTGACTCTGCTGTTCCATCATCTCCTTAACTTCATTCATGGTAACAACAGACTTGTCGGAATCTTCGATCAGAGAAAGAATGATTCTCTCAATCTGCCTTGCAGACTCATTAGACTGCTCTGCAAGTTTCTGGATCTGAGCTGCAACTACCGCGAAACCTCTTCCCTGCTCACCTGCACGCGCTGCCTCGATCGATGCATTCAGTGACAACAGATTCGTCTCTTCCGCGATGTTGGTGATAAGCGCTGTAGCTTCTTTGATCTTCTGTGCGGATTCATTCGTAACATTGGTCTGCTCATAGATAATATCAATAGACTCACTCGTCTTCGCATTACTATCCTGCAGCTCACGAATGGCTTCCATAACGGTCTGGCCGCCTTCTTTCATCTCACGGGCCTTATGATTCAAATTATCCAATTCGCCGGCCATCTCTTCGATCATATTACCCATAAGAATAATATTCTCGGTCGCGCTCTGTGTCTCCTCTGCCTGAGAACCTGCACCAATCGCAATCTCGTTAACTGCTTTCTCCATCTGCTCAACATGCTCACTCGTAATGCTCGTTCTGTTGCGCATATTGTCCGACGCCTCTAACAGTTCCTTGCTTCCCTGAATAACATTCCTGATGATATCTGACAGATTCTCTTCCAGCTTCTTGATCGCTCTGCAGATCTCACCCACTTCATCTGACTGTCTTAAAGATTCATCATCAAATTTAAAGTTAAGCTTACCTTGTGAAACCTCTTCCAGAGCGCTCACACCGATATTCAGTCTCTTCGACATCTTGCCTACAATAACGATCGTAATAGCTGTACAGAAAATCATAAGTACAGCCGCCAGAATCACTATGATCATAGTGATCTGTCTGATCTGGGAATCAACAATTTCTTTCTTCATGCCGGCAAAAACCATACCGACAACCTCATTCGTCTCAAAATCAAACAACGGTATGTAATATCCAAAATACGACAGTCCGGACACCATCACATGATCGGTAAAGTATTCCTTTCCCTGTCCTAACACCGTGTCCAATACATCCTTGTCTGTCAGTGTTCCCAAAACACGCTGTCCATTCTCATCTTTAGCAGACGTCATATATCTGGTTTCCCCATAATAGATGGACACATCAATATTGGCTACTTCCTTAATATCATCTGCCATATCAACCTGCTGAGAAATATTAAAATCACCTTTCACCAGCTCATTATTCTCATTCAGCCTGTATGACTCACTGTTCATCTTCCTGAATGTACTGCGCACTGCAGTTGCAGTACCACGCAGACCATCAGAAATAGTCTCTGTCATTGCATCATTGATCTTCTTATTGCTGACCACTGTAATCGCTACTCCAAGTACCAGTAACGGCAAAAGTGCAATCAATAAGATTTTTTGCTTTAATTTCATCTTCTTGTTCCTCCATGCCCCTTTTTAATCAAAATGCTATATCCATTGTAGCATATTTATAAAGAAAATCCATCCCTAATTTTTAAAAATTTCACTGGAATAACTTTCCGTTTGTGAGCCTGGCCGCTCAAATTCAAATATGCTGTGTCATTTGATCTGCTATAACAAATAAACCCTGCTGCATAGCAGCAGGGTCTATCTTCCAACTCACTTATCCTATACCAGCTCAAGAACTACTTCCATCGCTGCATCACCTTTACGAGGTCCGATCTTAATGATTCTCGTATAGCCGCCGTTACGGTTTGCATATTTAGCTCCGTACTCATCAAAGAGCTTAGCCACCAGATCTACTTCCTTCGTGTTCTTCTTTCTGCCGGCCGGTGTCTTAGGCACTTCCGTTACAGGATATAACACTTTAAGCATCTGTCTCCTGGCATGCAGTCTGGAAGGCAGGTCTTTCCTGATCTCCTTCTCTGCCGTATCGTATACGGTAACCTTCTTACCATCGACCACTTCTTTAACTCTCTTACCGTCTTTATCCTTACGCGGTACCTTGGCGGTAACTTTAACGTTCTCGAAATTATCTTTCTCTTTTACAGCCAGAGCAATGAGGCCTTCCGCCACTTTACGTACTTCCTTCGCTCTCGCCTCTGTAGTAACGATCCTTCCGTTATACAGAAGCGCTGTAACCTGATTTCTAAGTAATGCTTTTCTCTGGTCAGATGTTCTGCCGAGTTTTCTGTATTTTGCCATAACCGGCTCCTTTCTCATTGGGGAGTTTTCTCCAGAGAGTCCTCTCCCACATCATGGTGTACATCCGGCCACGCACTTTGGACTTACTTACCGAATGCTTTAACAGTTTCCATTCATGAGTAAAGCTTACGGGCGCTCTTCGGACTTATCCCTTATGCCTTCTTAATATAGAGACAGGCTCTTACGGTCAAACCTCATCACTGGGGTTCAACTGCAATCCCAACTCCTTTAACTTCGCTAATACTTCCTCCAAAGATTTACGTCCAAGATTGCGAACCTTCATCATATCCTCGGAAGTTTTGTTTGTCAGCTCCTCCACCGTATTGATCCCGGCTCTCTTTAAGCAGTTGTATGAGCGGACTGACAACTCCAGTTCGTCAATGCTCATCTCAAGAACTTTCTCTTTCTCGTCGTCTTCTTTCTCTACCATGACTTCCGCAGTCTTGGCGTTCTCAGACAGATCGATGAAAAGGCTTAAATGTTCGCTCAGTACCTTCGCTGCAAGGCTGACAGCCTCATCGGGCTCTAATGTTCCATTCGTAAAGACATCCAATGTCAATTTGTCATAATCTGTGATCTGGCCGACACGTGTATTCTCCACCGTCACATTGACTCTCTCTACAGGTGTATAGATAGAATCAACGGCAATCACACCGATTGGCAGATCTTCTGTCTTATTCCGATCGGAGCTTACATAACCTCTGCCTCTGGTAATCGTCAACTCCATATACAATTTGGTGTCTTTACCACTTAATGTCGCAATCACTAAATCCGGATTCAGTATTTCGATATCCTGATCAACCTGAATATCTGATGCTCTGACAACTCCTTCGCCCTCATACTCAATGTACGCGGTTTTAGGCTCATTGGTATCGCTGCTATTCTTTATTGCAAGGCTCTTGATGTTCATGACAATCTCAGTAACATCTTCCTTCACACCGGGAATAGAACTAAATTCATGTAAAACACCTTCGATTTTAACCTGGCTTACTGCGGCACCCGGTAAAGAAGAAAGCATAATTCTTCTAAGAGAATTTCCCAGAGTAATTCCGTAACCTCTTTCTAAGGGCTCAACTACGAATTTACCATACTTTTTATCTTCTGAGATTTCTGTAACCTCAATATTCGGTCTCTCAAAATCAAACACGCAAATACCCTCCTTTGCGAACAATGCTATTGTTATGAAAGCCAAAGACCTTCATAACATGGATGGCCATGCAGCCCGCCATGCGGCAGGCTGAGCATGATGGATGATTATTTGGAATACAACTCGACAATAAGCATCTCATTAACCGGAACGTCAATCATCTCTCTTGTCGGAAGGTATTTTACCGTTCCCTTGAATGCTTCCTGATCCACCTCGATCCATTCCGGAACAAGTCTTCCTCCTGTCACCTCCAGGATATCTTTATATCTCTGCAGAGATCTGGATTTCTCTCTTACCTCGATCACATCGCCTGCTTTAACCAGATAAGACGGAATACGTACCGGCTTGCCATTTACCAGAAAATGCTTGTGACCAACGATCTGTCTTGCCTCTCTTCTTGTTCTTGCAAACCCCATTCTGAACACGATGCTGTCCAGTCTGCTCTCGAGCATGACCATAAGATTCTCACCGGTCATTCCCTTCATTCTCTCAGCCTTCTTATAATAATTTCTGAAAGGCTTCTCCAGTACACCATAGATAAATTTTGCTTTCTGTTTCTCTCTCAACTGCAGACCATACTCACTGATCTTCTTACCTGCTCTCGCTGATGTTCTGTTGGACTTCTTGTCATATCCTAAAAAAACAGGATCTAAATCAAGGGATCTGCATCTTTTCAATACAGGAACTCTGTTTACTGCCATTGTCTTCGGCTCCTCTCATTTAATTTTGTTTACAGTGTCTGTATTCTGCCTCGTACAGATTGTACCCAGAATACAGCACCTTCTTCCAAATCTTCACTATACTTTTCAAACATTATCGCTTCGCACTATACACGGCGGCGCTTCGGCGGGCGGCATCCATTATGAGGCACAGGTGTCACATCACGGATACTTGTCACTTCCAAACCACATGCCTGCAGTGCACGGATCGCTGCTTCACGTCCTGAACCAGGACCTTTCACCATAACATCCACAGTCTTTAAGCCGTGGATCAAAGCAGCCTTTGCTGCTGTCTCTGCAGCCATCTGCGCTGCATAGGGAGTAGATTTCCTTGAACCTCTAAAACCAAGACCACCTGCACTTGCCCAGCTTAATGCGTTACCCTCTGTATCCGTCAGAGTAACGATCGTATTGTTAAAGGAAGACTGGATATGTGCCTGTCCACGTTCAACGTTTTTCTTTACACGCTTTTTTGTCACTTTCTTGGTAACTTTTTTAGCCATAATAAACTAACCTACTTTCTCTCTTTCTACATCAAGTGTTATACCACCTGGAAATATGAACCATGCGCATACTTCCAATTTCATGATCTTTGATCTCAAAGTCACTTTATTTCTTCTTGTTTGCCACCGTTCTCTTAGGACCTTTTCTTGTTCTCGCATTTGTTTTGGTCTTCTGTCCGCGAACCGGAAGTCCTTTCCTGTGACGGATACCTCTATAGCATCCAATTTCCTGAAGACGCTTGATGTTAAGAGCGATCTCTCTTCTCAGATCACCTTCCACCATATAATCCCTGTCGATCACTTCGGCAAGTCTCTTTACCTCATCATCAGTCAATTCTCTGACGCGGGTATCCGGATTTACATTAGCTGCCTCCAGAATCTTGTTGGCGCTTACTCTGCCAATACCATAGATATAAGTCAAGCCAATCTCCACACGTTTCTCTCTGGGTAAGTCAACACCTGCAATACGAGCCATTTATGTTTCCTCCATTTTCTTTGAGCCTGCATACGATTTCCTGCAGAATACTCATAATCTTGCAAACGATCTTATCCACAACCGGATAAATTCGCTTTTACTAATTGATTGGGGTAGGTTCTACCCAATCGGATCAGGTGCTCCGATCTATCCAAACACAATTGTTGGTATCAAAAAGTAATCTCCGATAGGCTCTTTCATCTATATTATAATCAGTACCGCTCTCTATAATAAACGTCCGGAAATTCACGACGCTTCCTGAATATATCATTGTATACAGGATACGAAAACGATATCTGCAGCCGCTCATAATACGAAAATTTCTTCGAAATTATCTTTGAAACTCCTCTAAAAGAACCCCGTCTAAAACCTGGAATATTCGGGATTAACCTTGTACCTGTTTGTGTTTCGGATTTTCACAGATCACTCTGATCTTTCCTTTTCTTTTAATGATCTTGCATTTTTCGCAAATCGGTTTTACTGATGATCTAACTTTCATCTCAAACCCTCCTTTCAAAAAAGACCGTTTCATATTATATCACCAAATCCTTTATTTGGCAAGACTAATTACAACTTCTTTCTAACAGTTCAGCTGTAAAACTGTTTGCAGGCCATGCATGGTTTCCCGCGCCCAAGACACTCAGCGCGAACCGTTATGCTTCATTACTTGTCACGCCAGATAATTCTTCCCTTTGAAAGATCATACGGTGATAATTCTAAAGTTACGCGGTCCCCCGGCAGAATTCGGATAAAATTCTGACGAAGCTTACCGCTTATATGTGCCAACACGACATGACCGTTCTCTAACTCAACCTGAAACATCGTATTGGGTAACTTTTCAATCACTGTTCCTTCGATTTCAATTACATCAGCCTTAGACATTTGCTTCCTCCTGATACATTTTAATTGTTCTCTTGATTTCCAGATCGCTGTAATCATCATTTGGCTTTTCCATCTTCATCCTCCTGATGATCTGAATATGCTTTTTGTTCTTCTTCTTGGGCGCTGCAGCAGTTCTTTTCCTGCCATCAGCTAAATATACATATTCACTGTCTTCCCCTGTTATGACATACAACTTTCTTTTGTCATGCCCTGCTTTAGATACAGCAAGCATTCCTGTCATGGCAGTCTCCATTATCTTACTCCTTACCACTTAAGCCAGCGTCAGTATTTCCGGCTCTCCGTCCGTAATCAGCACAGTATTCTCATAATGCGCCGAAAGGGAATGATCAAGGGAAATAACCGTCCAGCCATCTTCCAGCCATTTGACCTCCGCTGTGCCCATATTGACCATCGGTTCAATTGCCAGTGTCATACCCGGCCGCAGTTTCATGCCTCTTCTTCTCTGTGCGAAGTTCGGTATCTGCGGATCTTCATGCAGCCTCGTGCCGATGCCATGTCCTACCAGCGCTCTGACAATCCCGTATCCGAAAGAAGTGACATAAGCATCGATCGCATTGGAAATGTCAAAAAGACGGTTTCCTGCCCTGGCCATCTTAATGCCTTCAAAAAAGCTCTGCCTCGTCACGTCCATCAATCTCTGCACTTCTGCACTGACCTGACCCACCGCATGCGTTCTCGCCGCATCAGAATGATATCCCTTATAGATCAAACCGGTATCCAGACTGACAATGTCACCTTCCCGTATCATATGAGAATCCCTGGGAATCCCATGCACTACCTCCTCATTTACGGAAACACATACAGACGCCGGATAGCCCTGATAATGAAGAAAGTTTGGTGTGCATCCTCTCTCTCTGATCAACTTCTCACACATCCTGTCAATCTCTTTCGTAGATATACCTGGCCGGATCATTTTGCCAAGTTCCTCATGTACTTCCGCCAGCAGTCTGCCCGCTTCCCGCATACATGCTATTTCTCTCGGAGACTTTATTGTTACAGCCATCTTCTCTTCTCCATGATAACTTCCTCAATATCATTTTCTCAGATCTGTTTCGAACCGCTCAAGATTTCCACGATATCATGAAACACCTCCTGCATCTGCCTCGTGCCATCCACAGTCTTAAGGATACCTTTCTTATTGTAAAAATCAATCAGTGGCTGTGTCTGCTCATGATAGACATCCAGACGTTTACCAACTGTCTCCGGTCTGTCATCTTCCCGCAGAACCAACTCTTTCCCGCACACATCGCAGATTCCTTCTGTTTTTGGCCTGATATACTCAATATGGTAAGTCGCCCCACAGGAAACACAGGCACGCCTGCCGCCCATTCTTCTGATGATGTTCTCATCCGGCACATCCACATCGATTGCATGATCGATCCCGTCATTCAATTTTGCAAGCTCCCGGTCCAGTACCTCAGCCTGCGGGATATTTCTCGGAAAACCGTCCAGCACATAACCGTTACTGCAGTCTTCCTGCGCCACCCTGTCCAAAAGAATCTTTACCGTCAGTTCATCCGGCACGAGCAATCCCTGATCCATATATCCTTTTGCTTCCATACCAAGCGCTGTCCCGTTCTTAATATTGGCCCTGAAAATATCTCCTGTCGAAATATGCGGTATACTATATTTATCCGCGATCATTTTAGCCTGCGTTCCCTTGCCTGCCCCGGGAGCACCTAACATAATAATTTTCATACTTACTCCTCTTCACATCTTTTAAGAAAGGGACGTATCAGTCACACTGCTCGTCCCTTCCACCCCTGCATCGCATATCTTTCTCGATACAAATTGTTCTTACATATTTATATTCATTAGTCGTTCAAGAATCCTTTATAATTACGAACCAGCATCTGAGACTCAATCTGCTTGATCGTCTCAAGAACCACACTGACAATAATGATCAGGCTTGTTCCACTGAATGATACGCTTGCACCAAAAATACCATTGAAGAAATACGGTACAACACATACGATCGTAAGTCCGACTGCACCAATGAAGACAATATTGTTGAGCACTTTCGTAAGATATTCACTGGTAGGTTTGCCCGGTCTGATACCCGGTATAAAACCACCCTGTTTCTTCATATTCTCTGCAATCTCTATCGGATTGAAGGTGATGGATGTATAGAAATATGCAAACAGAATAACCATCGCAATATATACAACCAGACCAATGGAATAAACCGGACGTTCCGGGTTACACCAATAATTGGAATTCATTCCCATCATGATATGGCCCCATACACCTGAACCATCGATGTTGAACAAAGAGCTGGCAATACTCGGTATCTGCATCAGTGATGATGCAAAAATTACCGGGATAACTCCCGCCGTATTTACCTTAAGCGGAAGGTTCGTCGTCTGCCCGCCGACCATCTTTCTGCCCTGTACCTTCTTAGCGTACTGAACAGGAATCCTGCGCACACCGTCATTCAAAACAATAACCATAATTACCATCAACAGAATAACAGCAATGATGATGATCGCCGCTACTGCACCCTTGGCAACCGATCTGCCAATGACAAACTGCTGAAAAAGCTGTGTAATATCCTGCGGAACTGTCGACAGAATATTGATTGTCAACACGATGGAAATACCATTGCCAACACCATTTTCCGTGATCCGCTCTCCGATCCACATCAAGAACGCACTTCCTGCTGTCAAAGCCACAATTACTGTAATAACGTTAAATGCATTGTATGTCTGTAACAGTCCCTGCCGGCCAAACCCGATGGCCATAGCGCTGGACTCAATCAGGGCAAGAACCACTGTAACATATCTCGTGATGGACGCAATCTTCTTCCTTCCGTCAGCGCCGTCTCGCTGCATCTCCTCCAATTTGGGGATGGCGATGGTCATAAGCTGCATAATGATCGAAGATGTAATATACGGTGTAATGCTCAATGCCAGAATAGACATACGCAGGAACGAACCACCAGTAAAAGCATCAAGGAAATTGAAAGCATCACCTGCCGACGTCTGCTGTTCAAACCAGTTCGCAAAAAAGCCCGTGTTAATGCCGGGAACCGGCAGCTGTGATCCTAAGCGGATCACAACTAACATCAGAAACGTAAACAAAAGCTTCTTTCTGATCTCCTTGATTTTAAACGCATTCTTTAAGGTTGTTAACATTAAATCACCTCTGCTGTTCCACCAAGTGCCTCGATCTTTTCTTTAGCGGATGCACTGAAGGCACCTGCCTTCACATCGAGCTTCTTGGTAAGTTCTCCGTTTCCAAGAATCTTAACGCCATCACGCGGATGCTTAACGATTCCCTTCTCGATCAACGCATCGACATCGACGGTAGCGCCATTGTCAAATACTTCCAGTGCGCCTAAATTGATTGCCACGATCTCCTTAGAATTTCTGCATTTAAATCCTCTCTTGGGAAGACGTCTGTATAATGGCATCTGTCCACCTTCGAAGCCTGCTCTCGGTGCTCCGGAACGGGCCTTCTGGCCTTTGTGTCCCTTGCCGGCAGTCTTTCCATTGCCTGAGCCATGTCCACGGCCTCTTCTAAAATTATCACTATGCACTGACCCGGCAGCGGGTCTTAAATTTGATAATTCCATTCTGACACCTCCTTTATTTATACTTCTTCTACTTTTACCATATGTCTTACTCTCTGGATCTGGCCTCTGGTTGACGCATTATCCGGCAGTTCCACTGTCTGATTGAGTTTGCGGAGTCCCATAGCTTCGATTGTCGCTCTGCTCTTGGGTACCTGGCCAATGGTAGATTTCACCAAAGTAATTTTTAATTTCTTATCTGTTACCTTCTTTTCTGCCATCTCTTTTTCCTCCTAAATCTTCTAAAAAACTTCCAGCAGCTCAGGCGCGGACTTCATCCACAGCCTTGCCACGGTTCTTAGCTACTTCTTCAGGAGTCTTCAACTGGCTTAAACCTGCGATTGTAGCAAGTACAACGTTCTGCTTATTGTTGGAGCCTAAAGACTTCGTACGGATATTCTTGATCCCTGCAAGTTCACATACGATACGTGCAGGACCTCCTGCGATGATACCGGTACCTTCCGGAGCTCTCTTCAAAAGAACAGAAGCGGAACCGAATTTCCCGATGAAATCATGTGTGATACTGTTCTTCTCATCCAATGCAACGGGAACCAGGTTCTTGATCGCATCTTCCTTACCTTTACGAATTGCCTCAGGGATTTCAGTTGCCTTACCTAAGCCCGCACCAACATGGCCGTTGCCGTCACCGACTACTACCAGTGCCGTAAAACGCATGTTACGACCACCTTTAACAACCTTAGTAACACGCTTGATCGTTACTACTTTTTCAGTCAATTCCAACTGACTTACATCAATGATTGTACGTCTCATGTGATTTCCCTCTCCCTTCCTAGAATTCTAAGCCAGCTTCTCTGGCCGCGTCAGCTAATGCTGCAATCTTACCCTGGTATATAAAGCCGCCTCTGTCAAAGACAACCATCTTAATGCCTTTTTCAATTGCTCTCTTAGCGATTACTGTTCCTAAATATGCCGCTGCATCAACGTTATTGGTCTTTTCCAGTTCCGCTTTTACATCTTTCTCAAGAGTAGAAGCTGCAACTAAAGTATTTCCAACTGTATCGTCAATAATCTGAGCATACATATGATTGTTGCTTCTAAACACAGAAAGGCGAGGTCTCTCGGCCGTGCCGCTGAAACGGTTACGCACTCTGTTGTGTTTTTTTACACGAACTTTTTGTCTTGATTCTTTCTTAACCATTTTTACCCATGCTCCTTTCGATTATTTCTTACCAGTCTTACCAACTTTACGTCTAATTGTCTCATCAGCATACTTAATACCCTTACCTTTATAAGGCTCCGGTCTTCTCTTATCTCTGATTTCAGCCGCAAATTGACCAACTTTTTCTTTATCAATACCTTTAACGATGATCACGTTCTGTCCTTCCATGACAGTCTCGATCCCCTCGGGATCCGTCATCTCAACCGGATGAGAATATCCAAGGTTCAGTGTCAGAACCTTGCCGGACTTGGATGCCCTGTAACCAACACCGTTTACTTCCAGCTTCTTCTCATAACCGGACGTAACACCCACCACCATATTGTTGATCAGTGTTCTGGTCAGACCGTGGAAAGATCTCATCTTCTTCAGATCATTAGGTCTGGATACTACTACCTGATCGCCTTCAACTTTAATCTCCATCTCTGACGGAAGCACTCTCTCAAGTGTTCCCTTAGGACCTTTTACAGTCACTTTATTATTTTCTGCAACCTCCACAGTTACGCCTGCGGGAATCGCGATTGGCATTCTTCCTATACGTGACATGCCCGTACCTCCTGTTTTTATTGTGAAATCATATATTCTTACAATGCAATAACCATTTTAATGCGGTATTTTCTGATGCTCCGGAAATTCTTGTTGTTCGAGTTTGCGAAGCAAATCTCGCAGACTACTCGAAAATTTATCTGCTGCGCAGATTCGCCGCTTCGCGGCTACTGATTTTCTCGTTGTCAGTCGCATAAAATCAAATACTCGCTTCGCTCGTGCTTGATTTTATTGCTTCCTGCCATGTTACCAGACGAACGCCAGCACCTCACCGCCTACCTGCAGCTCTCTTGCCTTCTTATCGGTCACAACGCCTTGGTTGGTCGAGATGATCGCAATGCCCAGTCCGCCCAACACTCTCGGAAGCTCTTCCTTGCCGGCATATACACGAAGTCCCGGCTTGGAGATTCTCTTGATTCCGGATATGATCTTATCGTTCTTATCCTCGCCGTATTTCAGCGTAATATGGATCGTCTTGAAACTGCCGTTATCGATCATATCAAATTTCCTTATATATCCTTCGTCCAGAAGAATCTGTGCAATCGCAAGTTTCATTTTGGATGAGGGTACATCTACTGTATCATGCTTTGCAGTATTTGCATTACGGATTCTTGTAAGCATATCTGCAATAGGATCGCTCATTGTCATGATTTTTCCTCCTTATATCATAATTGCCTTTCTCAGCCATCTATCCTATTTCAATATACCGGAAGAATGTATCTGCATCCCTTCTCCGGTCCGTCAATACACCGAAGAACGGGTGCGTCAGCAGCATTCTTCCCAACGAAACACAGTCTACTCAGATGCGGTTCTTTCACACCTTAAGTAAAGCTTTTCGTTGTTTTACCAGCTTGCTTTCTTAACGCCAGGAATCTGACCTTTATATGCTAACTCACGGAAGCAAATTCTGCAAATTCCGTATTTTCTCAAATAAGCATGTGGACGACCACAAATTTTGCAACGGTTATATTCCCTTGTAGAGAATTTCGGTTTACGCTGCTGTTTGATCTTCATTGCTGTCTTAGCCATGAATTTTCCTCCTTTTATTTAGCAAATGGCATATTAAACAATCTCAACAACTCACGGGCCTCTTCGTCAGTCTTAGCCGTGGTAACGAAGATAACGTCCATACCTCTTACCTTGTCTACCTTGTCATACTCGATCTCCGGGAAGATGATCTGCTCCTTGATACCAAGTGCATAGTTACCTCTTCCGTCAAAGGAATTCGGATTCACACCTCTAAAGTCACGTACACGGGGAAGCGCAAGGTTTACAAGACGATCCATAAACTCATACATTTTGTCACCGCGCAGCGTTGTCTTACAGCCAATGGACTGTCCTTCTCTGATCTTGAAGTTAGCGACAGAATTCTTTGCCTTCGTAACGACAGCTTTCTGGCCGGTGATGGTTTCCATATCACTTACAGCCATTTCCAAAACCTTGGCATTTTCCTTCGCTTCGCCAACACCCATGTTGACTACGATCTTGTCAAGCTTCGGAACTTCCATAACATTTTTATATCCAAACTTTTTGACCATAGCATCTACGATCTCGTTTTTATACATCTCTTTCAGTCTACTACTCAACGTTTTAGACCTCCTTTCTTAGAATTAATCGATGATGTCACCTGTGGACTTGGCAAAACGTACCTTCTTGTCATTTTCAAACTTAAAGCCAATTCTTGTAGCCTTACCCTTGTGAACATACATTACGTTGGAAGCGTCGATGGGTGCTTCCTTCTGTACGATACCGCCATTCTGGTTTGCAGCAGAGGGCTTCTCATGCCTGGTAATCATGTTGACACCTTCCACCAGAACCTTTCCGTTCTTTCTGTCAACGGAAACCACTTTGCCTTCTTTGTCTTTATCCTTACCGGCGATCACCTTCACGGTATCACCCTTCTTAATCTTAAATGTTGACATACCGGCACCTCCTATAATACTTCCGGAGCCAGTGAAACAATTTTCATAAACTGTTTATCACGAAGCTCTCTCGCTACTGGCCCAAAAATACGGGTTCCTCTCGGAGTCTTATCATCCTTGATGATCACAGCAGCATTTTCGTCAAATCTGATATATGAACCATCCTTGCGGCGAGCGCCTTTTACACTGCGCACAACTACAGCTTTTACAACATCGCCTTTTTTTACAACGCCGCCTGGTGTTGCATCTTTGACCGTAGCAACGATCACATCACCAATACGCGCATATCTTCTTGTAGAACCACCCACAACTCTGATGCACAGGACCTCTTTCGCACCGGTGTTGTCAGCGACCTTAAGTCTGCTTTCCTGTTGAATCATGCTAATTTCTCCTTCTTTCCATATTTACCATAAAATCATTGATCACTCATACCGGGAATTTCCACCGGAAATTCTCACAAACGAAATCTGGATTTCAGTAAATCTTTCCGTCTTATTTTGCTCTCTCAACGATCTCAACAAGTCTCCATCTCTTATCCTTGGATAAAGGTCTGGTCTCCATTACTTTAACTGTATCACCGATGTTACACTCGTTGTTCTCATCATGTGCCTTCAATTTATATGTCTTCTTTACAATCTTATTGTAGAGCGGATGCTTAACATGGTTTTCAATTGCCACAACAATTGTCTTGTCCATCTTATTGCTGGTCACTTTACCAGTACGGGTTTTCCGTAAATTTCTCTCCACGATCGATTCTCCTTTCCTATGATTTCAGTAAGCTGAAATCGCAAGAATTGCTTTGCAATTCTTACAGCACTGTTGCCTAATTTATTGTTTTTGCTTTCTGCGTGATCACTGTCTGAATTCTGGCAATGTTCCTTCTGACATCCTTGATTCTTGCCGTGTTATCCAGCTGATTCGTCGCATTCTGGAATCTCAGGTTGAAAAGTTCTTTCTTCGCATCAACCAGCGCCTGCGCTAATTCTACATCTGACTTCTTATTTAAATCTTCTACAAACTTATTAGTTTTCATTAGATACACCGCCTTCCAAGTCTGCTTTAGAAACAATTTTACATTTACATGGAAGCTTATGTGTTGCCAGACGTAACGCTTCTTTCGCCACCTCTTCAGATACTCCTGCGATTTCGAACATTACGCGTCCGGGCTTAACAACCGCTACCCAGTATTCCAGGGTACCTTTACCGGAACCCATACGTGTTTCTGCCGGCTTTGCTGTTACAGGTTTGTCAGGGAAAATCTTGATCCAAACTTTACCGCCACGCTTGATATAACGTGTCATAGCGATACGGGCTGCCTCGATCTGATTCGATTTGATCCAGCATGGCTCCATAGCCACAATACCGTATTCACCATAAGTGATCGTATTACCGCGGGAAGCTTTACCGCTCATAGAACCACGGAACTGTTTACGACGTTTTACTCTTTTAGGCATTAACATTATTTATCGCTCCCTTCCGCGTTAGATTTTGTAGGAAGTACTTCGCCCTTGTAAATCCATACTTTAACACCGAGCTTACCGTAAGTGGTGTCGGCCTCTGCAAATCCATAGTCAATATCTGCTCTCAAAGTCTGAAGCGGGATGGTTCCCTCACTGTAGAACTCTGTACGCGCGATATCCGCACCGCCCAGACGTCCTGCTACAGCCGCCTTGATACCCATCGCACCCGCCTTCATGGTTCTGCCCATGCAGGACTTCATAGCACGTCTGAAAGACACACGGTTCTCCAGCTGCTGCGCAATGTTCTCTGCAACAAGCTGTGCATCTCTGTCAGGTCTCTTGATCTCTTTGATATCTACGAGAACTTTCTTGTCTGTCAGCCTGGAAAGTTCTTTCTTGGTCGCTTCAATCTCTGCTCCGCCTTTACCGATCACAACACCCGGTTTTGCCGTGTAGATAATAATCTTCACCCTGTCAGACGCTCTCTCGATCTCGATCTTGGAAACACCGGCGCTGTATAATTTTTTCTTTAAAAAGGTTCTGATATTGTAGTCTTCTACCAGAAAATCAGAAAACTCCGCATCAGCATACCATTTGGAATCCCAATCTTTAATAACACCGACTCTTAAGCCGTGTGGATTAACTTTCTGTCCCATGTTGTTCTCCTTCCTATATGATCCTATCTTTCATCAAGCACGATCGTGATGTGGCTCATTCTCTTCTCGATCCTGTACGCCCTGCCCTGTGCTCTCGGCTGTATTCTCTTCATGGTCGGTCCTTTATTTGCATAGCACTCTGCAATATAAAGATTCTCCACATTCATGCCGTTGTTGTTCTCCGCATTCGCGATCGCGGACTGAAGCAACTTCTTAATGATACTCGATGCATATCTTGGATTATATTCCAGGATCGCAAGGGCTGTCGTCACATCCTTGCCCCTGATAGCATCCAATACGAAACACGCTTTCTGTACAGACACTCTTGCATAAGACAGCTTAGCTGAAGGTCTTGTATCTTTGTTCGCATTTCTTTCTCTCTTTATCTGGGATCTATGTCCTTTAGCCATAGATGAAAACCTCCTTTCAAATTAGCGAACTTTGGACTTTCTCTCGTCCTTATCATGTCCTCTATAAGTTCTGGTCGCCACGAACTCACCGAGTTTGTGCCCAACCATATCCTCTGTAACATATACCGGTACGTGCTTTCTTCCGTCATGAACCGCAAATGTATGTCCTACGAAGGAAGGGAAAATAGTAGAACGACGAGACCAGGTCTTAATAACCTGCTTCTGTCCCGACGCATTAAGTGCGTCTACTTTCTTCAGTAAGCTCGCATCTGCAAATGGTCCTTTTTTCAATGATCTAGCCATTTCAAACCTCCTAATTTTCTCTCTGTTCTCACAACCATGGAAGAATTGCCAGCAATTCTTCCATTCGAAGCCGTAGAATTTCTCATCTCATTATTTGATCGATCTTCCGTCTCTTCTTCTTACGATCAGCTTATTGGACGCTTTCTTCTTCTTACGCGTCTTCAAGCCAAGCGCCGGTTTGCCCCAAGGAGTGCTCGGGCCGGGACGGCCGATCGGTGCACGTCCTTCACCACCACCGTGCGGATGATCGTTGGGGTTCATAACGGAACCGCGGACTGTCGGACGAATACCCATGTGGCGCTTACGTCCTGCCTTACCGATCTTGATCAGGTTGTGATCTACATTGCCAACTGTACCTACGGTAGCACGGCATACGATCGGAACCATTCTCATCTCGCCGGAAGGTAATCTCAGTGTCGCATACTTGCCTTCCTTCGCCATGAGCTGTGCGCTGTTACCAGCAGAACGAACCATCTGTCCGCCTTTGCCGGGATATAACTCAATATTGTGAACCAATGTACCGACCGGAATCTCGGATAAAGGTAAGCAGTTACCTACTCTGATCTCCGCCTCGGGACCATTCATAACCTTCATGCCGTCTGTCAGGCCTTCCGGTGCAAGGATATATGCCTTCTCGCCATCCTCATAACAGATGAGTGCGATATTAGCCGTTCTGTTGGGATCGTACTCGATACCGATCACCCTAGCCGGAATACCGTCCTTCATTCTCTTAAAATCGATATTTCTGTATAATCTTCTGCTTCCGCCGCCATGATGTCTGACCGTGATCTTACCCTGATTGTTACGTCCCGCATTCTTCTTCAAGGAAGTGCAGAGCGCTTTCTCAGGGGTACTCTTCGTAATCTCGGAAAAATCAGAACCAGTCATATTACGTCTGGAAGGTGTATATGGGTTGTATGTCTTGATTCCCATGATCTCTTTTCTCCTTTTCTTATCAGATTTTTGCGCGCAGCCACATTGGTCCGGCCCGCATACCTTATCTTCTCACTTCGCCAGGCTCCGCTTATTCTTATAAGCCTGCGAAGATCTCGATCTCTTTGCTGTCCTCTGTCAGCTGTACGATAGCCTTCTTGGTTTTGGCTGTCTTGCCGTATACCATACCACGTCTCTTCGTCTTGCCATCCTGATTCATGGTGTTGACCTTCGCAACTTTCGTTCCCTCGAACATCTTCTCAACAGCTTCCTTGATCTGTGTCTTGTTAGCTTCCGGATGAACCAGGAAAGTATATTTCTTCTCGCTCATGCCAGCCATACTCTTCTCTGTGATAACCGGTTTGAGGATTACATCATAATACTGAATCGCTGCCATTATGCATACACCTCCTCGATCTTTGCAACGGCATCCTTCGTGATCACCAGCGTGTCACCTTTCAGGATATCGTAAACGTTGATGTTCTCTGCCACTGCAGTGGAAATGGCCGGCAGATTTTTTGCGGAGCAGATCACGTTTGCATCCTGCTCACCGATCACTACCATAGCCTTCGTTACTTTAAGGTTATCCATAACCTCTTTAAACTTCTTCGTCTTGATCTCGTCCAGTTTCAGCTCATCCAACACGATCAGCTTGTTGTCCTGTACTCTGCTCGTAAGAACAGATTTGAGAGCTGCCTGCTTCTCTTTCTTATTCATCTTGAAAGAATAATCTCTCGGAACGGGAGCAAATACAACTCCGCCGCCCTTCCACTGAGGAGATCTTGTGGATCCCTGTCTTGCATGACCGGTTCCCTTCTGTCTCCAGGGTTTCCTGCCGCCGCCGGAAACTTCGGAGCGGGTCTTGGCCTTCTGCGTTCCCTGACGCCTGTTCGCAAGTGTCTGAACAACTGCCATGTGTACCAGATGTTCATTGATCTCGACACCGAACACCGCATCATTCAAATCCATCTTGCCGACTTCTTTGCCTTCCATATTATAAACAGATACGTTTGCCATCTGTATGGTCCTCCTTTCATCTGTGACTCAGGTCACTATTTCGCATTCACCTTAGTGGTCTCTTTAACGGTTACTAAGGCTTTTCTCGGGCCCGGTACAGCGCCTTTGACAAGGATAAGGTTCTTATCCGCATCAACTCTCACTACCGTAAGGTTCTGAACAGTTACTCTCACGCAGCCCATATGTCCCGGCATTCCCTTGCCCTTAAACACTTTGCTGGGCGAGGAACATGCACCATTGGAACCCTGATGGCGATGAAATTTGGAACCGTGAGTCATGGGACCTCTGTGCTGGCCGTGTCTCTTGATCGCGCCCTGGAATCCCTTACCTTTGGAGATCGCGGTCACGTCAACTCTGTCACCGTTCGCAAAGATATCTGCCTTGATTTCACTTCCAAGTGTATACTCTTCTGCGTTCTCCAGCTTTAACTCTCTCACGAATCTCCTGCTGGACACGCCCGCCTTGTCGAAGTGGCCTTTCAGCGCCTTGTTAACGCCGTGTCTGTGGATAACTTCCTTCTTGCCGCTCTTATCCTTGTTGACGATCTTATCTTTCATTTCTACAAAGCCAACCTGTACAGCGCTGTAACCGTCATTCTCTTTCGTTTTAACCTGTGTCACTGCACAAGGGCCTGCCTGAAGCACGGTAACGGGTGTCAATGTTCCGTCTTCGTTGAAGATTTGAGTCATTCCGACTTTTGTTGCCAAAATAGCTTTCTTCATTTCCTTTACCTCCTGTTACTCTACAGCGGACCAGTGTCAATCGCCTTATGGTCTGAAGTTACTCCCGCAGGGATTTGCTTCCGGTCATCCTAGTAGGGGTCTTATTTGTTTTTCATCTTGATGTCGATATAAACACCTGCAGGCATCTCCAGTCTCTGCAGCGCATCCACCGTCTTGGGTGTAGGTGTGATGATATCGATGAGTCTCTTGTGAGTCCTCTGCTCGAACTGCTCTCTGGAATCCTTGTACTTGTGAACCGCTCTTAAGATGGTCACTACTTCCTTCTTTGTCGGAAGCGGTACCGGGCCGCTCACCTGAGATCCGTTCTTCTTCACCGTCTCGATGATTTTCTTTGCAGATGCATCAACCAACTGATGATCATAGGCTTTAAGTGTAATTCTCATTACTTGACTTGCCATAAAAAAAGTCGCCTCCTTTTCGCACTTTTTGTTCTAAGTACGACAAGCGGTGACTGTACACTCCCCCGTGTGTGTCCTGATTCGCAAAACCAGACAGGAACACTAATCACGTTGTTTCCGGCATCGCCGGACATCTGTTGTCTGTACAGTGACTTGTCGTCAGTTTCCTAACTTGACATTCGCTCCACGGAAAACCTGCCCTGCAGGCAGCAACCTCACGCTTCACAGCTATCATGCCACAGCAATGACTAGTATACATGATGATTTTCTAAGATGCAAGTGTTTTTTCGAAAAATTTAAGAAATTTAGCAACAGTTCAGGCCAGGCCTTTGCATTTACTGCAAAGGCCGTGAGAATATGTAAATTGGGCCAAAAGAATCTGCCCCTCGCCGAAGGCGACTTGGAAAAATTGAGCTTTGCTCAATGGGCAGATTCCGTAACAGGGAAGCCGAAGGCTGAACTGTTACGAAATTTAACGGCATTGACTGTTGCCTGTAATCCGCAACAGATTTTGCAGCGCCTTACCCAGTCTGCCGGAAACCGCGGCCGCAGTCACAGACCCGGTCAGAAACAGTGCCACTCCCAAAGGCCACTGCAGTTTATTGATAAGATCATAATGAACCAGAATGTTCAGGATGATCCAATGATACAGGAAGATGCCATAAGAAAGATCCGTTCTCAGCCGCACCGACGGGAGACAGTACCCACCCCCGATCACCACAAAGGGAAGCACAGTCCCCGTCAAAATATCCGTATAATATCCCGGCAGTTTCAGACCGGCATATTTAACTGCCAGATAAACAACCAGCATGGGCAGGCAGGCCTTCTTCAAAACCGGCAATACGCTCTGCCGTTTCTGATAGCAGAAAACTCCGATAAAAAACCAAAGCGCATAGGGAAGAAACATCCTCTCTATCAGTTTTGGAATAATTCCGTCCAGATTCTGCGCCATCTCTCCGCAGGCAAGATTCACCGCCGCAAACATTATCAAAAGCACCGTCCAGTGCCCGGTTTTCATCTTTTTCAATCCGGGATAGAAGATCCCCAGAACGATATATAACTGCATCTCCGTAAAAACAGTCCACAGCGCACCATTGACACTGCCGGTGCCGAATGATTTCAGGCATTCCGGGGTGTTGGCAATTCCAACAATCTGCGTCGCGATCCAAAGGAACAGACTCCCGTCCAACAGCTCCGGAACCAGAAAACAGACCACCGCCAGATTAACGATCGTACAGATCCACAGTTCCGGATACATCCGCAGGATACGCCGTTCAAAGAACACCTTCCTGCTCCCCGCCCGCTCAAAAGAGGCTGAGATCAGAAAACCACTCATGGCGAACAATATGACAACTCCCGGAAACAGCAAAGCAAGCCGTCTGGTTCCATCCATCGCTTCAGCTCCCAAAGCAGACAGGCCGTCCGCCAGGATCATCGTATAGCTGGAATAATGCAGGAACATAACACTCAACGCCGCAGCATAGCGCAATAGATCAAATCCATTCTTATCAAATTCCTCACGCATGGTCATACAGCCTCTCCTCCATCCCCGTTTCCTTCAAAATCCGTATCCATTCCAGTCTATTGTATAAAAACATCTCCCAAAAGACAAGCAAAGCGCTGTATAAAAAACGAGTCCCCACACAGCCGGCTGTACTCCGGCAATGCAGGGAACTCATTTATTTTGATTCAACGCCTCCTACAGTTAACGACATTGGAAATTTCATTTTCGGCCTTGCAGAAGCTGACGCATATAGCTTCTGCAAGAGCCGGAAGCAGAAATTCGTTATGTCGTTTACTATAATTATGTCAAAGGCTTTCCGGCCAGAATCACTTTCTGCAGTGTCAGGCCATCATTTTTAAGCAGTACCACATCTGCCACTTTGCCGGGCGTGATGCTGCCGTGGTCGTCATAGATGCCGACGGACTTCGCGGAGTTGACTGCCGCACATTTCACGGCGGACGTAAGCGGAATGCCCATCTTAAGCACCGCGGTGCGCATACAGTCCAAAAGGTTGGTCACGGAGCCGGCGATGGTGCCGTCGTGGAGGGTGGCCAGATTGCCCGTCACCTTCACGTCCTGGCCGCCCAGGGTATAATCACCGTCCTCCAGTCCCGTAGCGCGCATACTGTCGCTGATCAGGATGATGCGGTCGTCACCGAAGATCTTAAAGGTGGTTCTGACTGCGGACGGATGAATGTGCACGCCGTCACAGATCAGCTCTACTTCCACCTTCCTGGTATCGGCTGCCGCTCCGATCGGACCGGGCGCCCTGTGGGTATAGGGATGCATGGCATTGTACAGGTGCGTCATATGGCTGGCACCCTTCTCAAAGGCCATGACAGCCGTGTCATAATCGGTACAGGTATGAGCGATGGACATCACCGTCCGGTCATGCCTCTGCTCGATCAGCTCCATGGCGCCCTCTTCCTCCGGCGCGATGGCAAGCAGCTTCACCCGATTGCCGGACGCTTCGTTCAGTCTGTCGAACATGGCGATGTCCGGTTTGTGGATATATTCACCGTTCTGAGCCCCCTTCTTCGCAAGCGATAAGAAAGGGCCTTCCATGTTGATTCCGTGGAAATGCGCTCTGTCGTCCTTCTCACCTTCTTCGGCGTAGGCTCTGGCCGTGCTGCAGATGCCGTGCAGCATCTCCTCGGAGAGCGTCATGGTAGCCGGTACGATATTCGTCACGCCCACCGATGCTTCATAGGCCGCCATCGTGTCGATGGCCTCTCTCGTGCCGTCGCAGAAGTCCTGGCCCATGCAGCCGTGGAAATGAATATCCGTCAGGCCCGGAATCGCCACGCATCCGCCGGCGTCAATCTCCGTCTTATCGCTGACTTTCTCCGCACAGTCCACGAAACGGGTTCCTTCTATATATATATCCTTTTCCAGAAAGATTCCATCTTCCGTATATACACTGGCATTTTTAATGATCATATGATGATTTTCCTTTCCGTATTATATCTCTGACAATGCAGCCTCGTCCGCTACGATCGTCACGTCGTTGTGCAGCTGGAGGATGGAGCCCTGCACCTGAGGGGTGATCGGGCCGAAGCAGGTTTCCTTGAGGGCCGCTGCCTTATCCTTACCGCTGATCACCACCAGCACCTTCTTCGCCTGCATGATCGTCTTAATGCCCATGGTGTATGCCTGACGCGGCACATCGTCTATGGACGCGAAGAATCTCTGGTTCGCCTTGATCGTCGTCTCCGTCAGGTCAACGCAGTGTGTCTCTGCCTCAAATACATCGCCCGGCTCATTGAAACCGATATGGCCGTTATGGCCCAGGCCCAGAAGCTGCAGATCAATACCACCCACGCCGGCAATGATCTCATTGTAAGCACGGCACGCCTTGTCGCTGTCAGGCTCTGTGCCGTCCGGCAGGAATGTACGCTCCGGCTTCACATTGACTTTGCTGAAGAAGTGATGGTTCATGAAATAGTAATAACTCTGGTCATTATCCCGGGGCAGCCCCTTGTACTCGTCCAGATTCACGGTGGTGATCCCGGAAAAGTCAAGATCGCCCTTCTCATAAGCTGCTGCCAGATTGGCATACGTGCCGATCGGGGAAGAACCCGTCGCCAGACCAAGCACACAGTCCGGTTTCATAATCACCTGCGACGCAATGATAGCCGCTGCCTTTCTGCTCATATCTTCATAATCTTTTGCTCTGATAATCCTCATGTCTCCTCCATTCTGAAGCGTATCCCATACGTTGCGTCCGGGCTTCCTTCACACCTTCCTGTAAAGACAGATCCTTTTCTTATGCCAGAACTACTCCTCGTCAGATGTGTCTGTATTCTGCGACGCTTCCACACAACTCCTGAAATAAGTCTGCCCGATAACTGCATATTTATAATGTTTTCTCTATCATTCTCTCTGTAAATTCTTAAGTTGTCAAGATAAAAACGGAGACCCGAAGGCCTCCGTTCTGCTAGGGGTTTCGGTATTATGAAAATGATATAATACCTATAACATCTTCTTCATTTCATCAGCAACGAACTGTACCTTCGTACCTACGATAACCTGTACAGAAGTCTTGCCCGGCCTCATAACGCCTGCAACGCCTGCCGATTTGATCTTCTTCTCGTTAACCTTCGTGTTGTCCTTGATCTCCAGACGAAGTCTTGTAATACAGTTGTCAAGAGATGCAACGTTCTCCTTACCGCCAAGACCTTCCAGAATGATAGCTGCCACTTCTGTAAAGTCATTGTTCGCCAGAACTGCCTTCTTTTCTTCTTCCAGATCGTCGTCTTCTCTACCAGGTGTCTTTAAGTCAAACTTAACGATCGCGAAGCGGAACACAAGATAGAATATCGCGAATGCCGCAATACCCAGCGGAAGGATCAGCCATGTCTTGTCTGCTGCGGGCAGGAATGCCGAGAACACAAGGTCCGTAGCGCCTGCCGAGAAGCTGAAACCTGCACGGAAGCCAAGCAGTGCAACTACTACTGTGAAGATACCGTAAAGGATCGCATAAATCACATACAGCAACGGAGCCAGGAACATGAAACCGAATTCGAAAGGCTCTGTAACACCGCAGACAAATGCACAGACAGCTGCGGATGCAACAAGACCACTTGCTACTTTCTTCTTGTTATCCTTCGCCGTATGGATCATAGCCAGAGCAGCGCCAGGAATACCGAACATCATACAAGGGAAGAATCCTGACATATACATACCAAGACTCCATGTAACGTCTGCGCTGGTCTCACCTGCCCAGAAGTGGGTCAGATCGCCGAGACCGATGGTGTCAAACCAGAATACATTGTTCAATGCATGGTGCAGACCTGTCGGGATCAGCAGTCTGTTCAGGAACGCATAGATACCTGCGCCAACCGGGCCCATTCCTACGATTCCCTGACCTACAGCGATCAGTGCACCGAATACTACCGGCCATACAAACAAAAGAACTGCCGACACGATAATGGATGTCACACCGGAAATGATCGCCACACAGCGTTTGCCGCTGAAGAAGGACAGCCAATCCGGCAGTTTCGTCGATTTAAATTTGTTGTAGCATGTTGCGCCAATGATACCAGCCAGAATACCGATAAACGGGTTGCCGATCTTATCGAATGCCAGTGTCTTGGTTGCGCTCTCTGCGATCGAAGGCATCATCGTTGTCACTGCGCCTGTCGAAAGCAGATTGGTGATCATCAGCCAGGATGCAAATGCAGCCAGACCGGACGTACCGTCATGGTCATCAGACATTCCCACGCCGACACCGATAACAAACAGGAGCGCCATATTGTCAACCAGCGCGCCGCCGGCTTTCACCAGAAAGAAGCCCAGCTTCTGTACAAAGCCTACAACCTCACCACCCTGCATAGTGGAAGGACACAATGCATATCCGATTCCCATCAGGATACCGCAGATGGGCAGACATGCTACGGGAAGCATCAAAGCTTTACCCAGTTTCTGTAAATACTTCATCATACACTTTTACCCCCTCATGAAATTATTGTTCAGTTCTACCCTAGCCATAGAACCAATGCCTTTTGTATCTATATCTCATGGATCCCTGGCGGATCCAATCAATATCGCATAAACTCTGTGCCGCACCATCTTACACTGCCTGCGCAGATAACGGAAAATCGCAGGCTCCTGCGGCAGTGTACTACTTCTCGATCGTCAAAACGACGTCGCCCTGCGCCACATCTCCCGACGCCGCCATCTCGAATTTCGAGAACTCATCCGTATTGCAGATCACCACCGGCGTGATCGTATCATAGCCTTCCGCCTTGATCTGTTCGATATCCGCTTCCAGAAGCAGGTCACCCTTCTTCACCTTGTCGCCTTCCTTCGCATGGATCGTAAAATGTTTGCCGTTCAGCTTCACGGTGTCCAATCCGATATGGATCAGAATCTCCGCACCCGAATCTGCGGTGATGGCTGCCGCGTGTCCGGTCGGGAATACCGTGCTGACCGTACCGTCCGCCGGCGCGCAGATCCGGTTATCCGAAGGGATCACCGCCACGCCCTTGCCAAGGATCTCATCGCCGAAGGTGGGATCGTTCACCTCACTGATCGCTACCAGCTTCCCCGATACCGGCGCTGCGATCTCAATACCGCCTTTACCAAATAAATTCTGAAAAAGTTTCATTCTCGCCCCTCACTTTCTATCCTGCATAGAGGTCCTTCATACGTTTGATGTCCAATGCCAGATAAATCTTCTCTTCCTCTGTCATGCTGCACTGGTATGTGGCCTCTATATAATCATTGATACCATTAATGATCTGATATTCTTCTCTGTAATTGTCCTGTACGAAACTGTAAAGCGCTTCGTCCTTGCGCCCGCTCATGGGTTCTTCCGAGACCAGTCTGTTGGCAAGCTGCTTCAAGTCGGAGATCAGCTTCTCCTTCGGGTAGTTCCGTCCCTCGGGGATTGTGATGTGCCGCTCGATGATCTCCATCATCTCCCGCATCATCCTGATCATCTGAAAAGCCTTGCCCATGATCAGATTCGTCTCACCGTTAATGATGTGGAGGGCGATGGATGCTGCCTCATCCTCCACGAGACGGCAGCCGGTCCTCTCTTCGATCTTCTCCAGTGCATATCTGCCAACCGAGTACTCTACCGGGTAGAACAGCCGCACTTCATCAGACAGTATATTATCAAATTTCATCCCTGCCCGGTATCTGTCGATCACGAAACTGATATGATCCGTCAGCGTCAGATAAACGTTCTGGTTGAGATTGATTTTCAGGCTCTCTCTGGCGTACGAGATAATGTCGTTGGCCAGTCTGATGTGTTCCAGTGGCAGGGATGCCAGTAACTTCTTGAACTGCTCCTTGTCATCCATGTTGTCCAGCCGAAACGTCTTCTCGACTGCGGCACTGTCAATTTCGCTTCCCGGTCCTTTGCCGAATCCGATTCCCCTTCCCATGACGACCAGCTCCACACCGTTATTATCCCGCGCCTGGATAATATTATTATTGATTACCTTCTCGATACGCACTTTTCATTCCTCATCCGCTGAATCTTTTGATAATAAAATAAAAAACCAAACAATATAAACTAACCTTCCGGTCAATTCATATGATCTGGTTTTGCCCGCTCGATTGCAGTAACAATCCAAATGATTGAATTCTTTTGATGTTACGATTATAGCAACCTGCACAACCAAAGTCAATAGCTTTTCTGGAGATATTTGTCAGTTCGTCAGATGTGTGCATTTTGATAGGTCATGTTTTGTGTAAAATATATATATTTTAAGGTTGTTATCCCGCTTCTATTTGTCGTGCAGTGTTTTTTATTTGCACAATAAGCACAATACGCCGTTTTTTACTATTTGCGAAAAATATTTTTTTATGCATAATAAATACAGATAAAAGGGATACTGCCGGCCGGCAGAAAGGCAGCGCGGGCCAACCGCCGCAGAAAGGTTAAAACAATGTGGACAGCAGATGCATGGAAAGATTATGAAGTAATAGATACCTCCGGTGGGGAGAAACTGGAGCGCTGGGGTGATTATATCCTGGTGCGCCCCGACCCGCAGGTCATATGGGACACGCCGCGCACAGACCGGCGCTGGAAACAGAAGAACGGCCACTATCACCGGAGTTCGAAAGGCGGCGGCGAGTGGGAATTCTTCCAGCTGCCCGAGGAATGGAGCATTCGATACCGGGAACTTACTTTCCGCCTGAAACCATTCAGTTTCAAACACACAGGGCTTTTCCCGGAGCAGGCCGCAAACTGGGACTGGTTTTCTTCTATTATAAGAGATCGAAAAAAGGCCGGACAGCCGGTAAAAGTTCTCAATCTTTTCGCCTATACCGGCGGAGCCACCCTGTCCGCAGCCAAAGCCGGAGCCGCCGTGACCCATGTGGATGCCTCCAAAGGCATGGTCTCCTGGGCAAAAGAAAACGCCGCCGCTTCCGGCCTGGCGGAAGCGCCGATCCGCTGGCTGGTGGACGACTGCGTCAAATTCGTGGAGCGGGAGATCCGCCGCGGCAACACCTACGACGCCATCATCATGGATCCCCCTTCCTATGGCCGGGGTCCCAAAGGCGAGATCTGGAAAATAGAAGAAAGCATCTTCCCCTTCCTGCGCCTGACAGCGCAGATCCTGTCGAAAGATGCCTGCTTTTTCCTGATAAATTCTTATACTACCGGACTGCAGCCGGCCGTGTTGTCCTACATGCTGCAGACCGTCATTACCCCGCAGTTCGGCGGGCATGTGGAGGCCGGTGAGATCGGCCTGCCGGTAAGTTCCAATTCCCTCATACTGCCCTGCGGCGCATCCGGCCGCTGGGTACAGACGCTGCAGTAAAGAAGGTTTTAATACGCCAGCATTGCCGCGAACACGATGGCGATCCAGACAAACAGCATCACACCCATGGAAATGCCGAAGAAGATCAGGTATGCTTTAAAGAAATTAGACTTGCTCTTCTTCTCGGTGCTGCTGAATGCCCATACGAACATCATAATGATATTCACGCAGGGAATCATCATAAGCACCATCGCCAGTACCCATTCGCTGATCTTAACCGGCTCCTCCAGCTCCATCTGGCTGTTGTTCTGATACGGATTCTGATAAGCGTTCTGATACATATTCTGGTATGTGTTCTGATAAGGCTGCCCACTATTGTACTGCTGATAGCCGCCATCGTAGTTCTGACCGCCCGTACCGGAGAAGGCACCGTTGTAATACGAGGCATTCTGCCCGTCCATGCTCTGGCCGCCTGCCGCCTGACTGTTCTGGTAGTTTTGATACCCCTGACAGTCTGTACTCCGGCCATTGTCATAATACGCACGATTCGGATAACCGTTATCCGGGCAGGAGCCGCCCCGATCCGGCTGTTCCCCAAACCGCACATCCGGCACGGATTCCTCCTGGCCTGCACCGGATGCCGCAGATAATGCATCCTGTTCCTCCTTCTGACCGGCGCTCTCTTCCCCCGCTGTTGCCAGTTCTTCCTTCTGTTCCGGATATAAATTATTGTCTTCCATAGTCAAACTCCGTTCTTTCTCCTTACTTGAATTTTTACATTTTATACTTATAGTTAACGATATTGGAAATTTCGCTTTCGGCCCTGCAAAGCTTCCGTATATGGATTTTATCACAGAATCCCATGCCCGTGTAATATTTGTTCATAAAAAGGAAGAATTCGTGCCAGTATATTCTCTTCCGTATAAACGTAGGGAACCCTGTCCGGAAAGTAAAGGTACATCCGCCGGCAGTATACAACAAACAGCAGCACAAAAACAGCGGCGATGATCCCCTCGATGCCTTTGACTTTTCTCCCCAGCAGATAACGGCACAGGCAAAAATACACTGCAGACAGCACGATCGGAAATATAACAGGGTTCAACTGCCACGCCATCCCCCACCTGCCGGTCACAAAACAGAATGCCGCCCTGCTGACGCCGCATCCCGGGCAGGGAAACCCGCTGAAGATGACAAGCGGGCAGAAAGCATGAAAGACCAGATTGACCGCCACCGCATACAACAGCACCATAACTACTGCCACACCGTACTCTTTCGCATCTGCGACAATGCGCAGGCTGACTGCGTTAATATATTTTTTCAAATCGGCTCCGTGTACTGACATGCTCTATCAACTTTCCTTTTTATTCCTGTACCGCCTCTCTTACGCCCGGAGACCCGCTCCGGTCATACACAGACTCCATGATACCTTTATACCCCGCCCGAAATCATCTGCGCCACAAAGTGCAGCAACAGCAGATGTACCGGATAGAAGCCATAACAGACTGCTTTCGGCAGCTGACGGCCTTTTCGTCCATTATACAGAGCGATCGGCATAAATGCAAAGAGACCGTACATCTCCCTCATGGAAAAACGGAACAGATACGACAGCGTATAGCTGTCCCCGTACTTAAGACAGTTCGCTCCCCACGTGCCAAACAGCATCACACACCCTGCCGCCGCCATCTGCACGGGCAGGCTCCTCCCTCTGGTTCGGTAAAAAGCAAAGATCAGCAGCACGCCCATAAACCGGTAATCTGTATGCAGGCCGTAGGCCGCCAGACACCCCAGCAAAACCGCCGCTATAGCTGCCCCGTGCAGGATCCCCGCTGCCATTGTTATCGTTTTGCGCCGGCGTGAATCGACACCCCTCCGTAAGCCGGCAGCCTTTTGTTCCGCCCACTCCCAGGCTGCCAGAACAAGCACCCCGATCAACAGCGTCAAAAAAACATTTTGACTTTTCCAGTCAAAACACACCTCCGAAAACGCCAGGTCAAAAGGTATCTCCGACACAAGCGCAAAAGCGCCCAGCCGCAGCAGATATGCCTTCCTGCTTTTCGTGTGCACAAATCCTTCCACTGCCAGGTACGCAAACAGAATAAAAGCGATCCTGCCTACCGCCCTTCCCGCGTCATATATCCTTTTTTCATCCTCGACCACATATCCCGCCGTCTGCAGCTGCCACACCAATGTGTAATAGACTACCGCAAAAAAATGATCGATGAACATTGTTATGTAAGCGATGTTTTTCAGCACTGCATTGCTGAGCATTCCTGTTTTTTCTTTTTCCATGGCTCCACTTTGCTTCCGGCGCTGCTGCGCCTTCCGCATCCTTGTCTTTCTCTTTAAACTTTACTTTTTAATCTTTTCTTTTTGATTTTTCTTTTTGATCCTTCTTTTTCCACCCTCTTTACTATCCTACTACAAAATCGCCCGGAGGTAAAATATTTCTGATGCCTGCGCGGACAACAAATTCTACCAAAAGTCTTTTCATGAAAATACACAATACAATATCTGGTATTTTTCTGATCAACTCTTCTATTTTCACACCATATCCGGATTTTCTCTCTTTCTTCATCCTCAGTTTGGGGCCGATTTTTCTACACTTTATATACTGCAAAACATTTGTAATTCATTTGCAGTCATGGTATAAAAATAGTATCTGTTAACTGTGTCAAATCTGAAACTCTTTTTATAGTAAACACTGCCATGCTCAACCTGACGCATGGCCATCCATGCTGTGAAAGACTCTGGCTTTCATAATAACGGTATCAGCAATCTGTTATGTCGTTTACTATATCTTTTGACATATCTCACGGTCTTTAGACCGCTCTTTCAGGAAAGGTCTCTTATGCGTCAATCTAAAAAAACAGCAAATGTCAACTGGCACGAAGCCGCTGCCTGTGCACTTCAGATCGATCTTAAAAACTATGCCGACTCTCTGGAATATATGACAGAATATCCTCTCGGCAAGGGCAGTTACCGCATCGACATTCTCGTTATCAGGAAATTAACCCGGCAGATGATTCCTGCCACGATAGCCTGCCTTTTTAAAACCTTTAATCTGTTTGAAGTTAAGGGAATCGGCTCTTCGGCCGGTATCAACTCCTACTATAAGACCATCGGCTATGCCGGGCTGCTGATCGACCAGATCGGCAACAAAAACCAGTATTCCGGCCTTGATGTCAGTCTGACTCATCTCAGCTGCCATTATCCGCGCAGGCTGATAAGACATTTGCAACAGGAACGGAAAATAAAGGTTGAAAAATTTTCTCCGGGAGTATATCATATCAATAAAGAGACGTTTCATACACAGATTATCGTCACGAGCCAGCTGCCGCCGGAAGAATATCTATATCTTCACTGTCTCACCAACAGGCTGCTGGATCACGGCCTTATCAACCGGCTGACAGACGATTACAGTCTCCATCAGGAGCAGGATATCTATATCCGGTATATGAACCAGTTAACCACCGCCAACCGAAACAAGAAAGGAGATTCCCCTATGGTCTGTGAAGGAATCCTGAATCTGTGCGGCACCAGTTCCGAGGAAATCATCGAACGCACCCGGAAAGAAGAGGCCGCGTATTACCTGCCCAAGATCAACAATCTGTCTACACAGAATGCCTATTTGAAGTCTTTGCTGGAGCAGCACAATATCCCGTTCCAGCTTGACCCCGAAACCGACCGGCCTTGAACTGCCGGCCGCTGATGCCGCCTGCCTGATCACACAGGGATAAGACACGCAAATACCCTCCGGCTCCCATGATCCTATGGGCCGGAGGGTATACTTTATTTATTGCTCAGATCCTGACATCTACCGGATGATACAGGATTCTGCGGCCATCCGCTTCAACCAGCGCCTGTCCGCCCGCGTTCTGCGCTTTCTCATCATCAGCGCCCTGCACCGGACTGCCCGGCTCGCCTGCCGCCGCATGTTCTGCCGCGCCCGTCTCGTCCTGCCGTCCTGTCTCGCCGCTCTTCCCGGTCTCTTCCTCTTTACGGTCAGTATCTTTCTTCTCCGATTCCGCTGCCTCCTGCACAATTTCATTGGCTTTATTCAGGGAATCCATCTGGGAAGCCGTAGCCTTTTCGGCCAGTGCATTCGTCTCGGCCAGCTCCTCTTCCTTGGCCGCCGTCGCATCTCCCGGTCCTCCCTTATCGCGCTTGATCTCGGCCTCCAGAATACCGGCCCGGTTCTGTGCATGTCTGGCCGTACTGCCATGTACGCCCGCCTGTTTCATCGAGGCATCGGCGGAGATCATCGCCTCCATACTGCCTGCCGAAAGCCCTGCACTCTGCTCCTGCTTCTGTTGCGCCTTCTTACCCGGATTCAGGACATCGTCCGCGGAAGCCTTCTCTTCCTTCTTTCTGGCCTCTTCTCTCCTGACCTCCATCTGATGCTGCCGAAGCTGAATCTGCAGTTCGCTGATCTGTTTCTGCAGTTCCTGCCGCTTCTTCATCTTAATATCCGGTGGCATCTCCTGATTCGATGACAGCTCCTTCATCTGCTTCTGCAGATTTTCAATCTTTTTCTGCAGACCCTTACTGACTTCATCCATCGGTTCGCCCATACCCGGCGACATCCCCGTGCCTTTAACCTGCATATCCGAGCCGCCTGTCCCGCTTACTCTCATCGTTATATCCTCCTTTTTGACTGACTTTCTTTCGTCAGCGTCCCTGCCGTTTCCGGTACAGACACTTTAATGAAAAATCTTTTCAATCTTTATTTCGGTCCTTCCTCTGTAACATTAAAGCGCAATGTTGTGAAATAACTTTATGATGATGTGAACGAATACTGTTACGGCTTTACCGGATCTGCAGCATCACCCGCATGACACAACACCTCGCTCCCCTGTAGTCCTCCACGCCGATCTCCACGTCACCGTAATATTTCCGCGCCACATGGCGGATGCCGGAAAGGCCGAATCCGTGTCCTTCTTCCGTCTTCGTGGTCAGGGGCAGACCGCTTTGCGCATCCACATGAAGACTGCCGGTAAAAACATTTGCCGCCTCAATGATATACATATTTTTAACAGGGCGGGAACACAGTATGATCTCCCGGCGCTGCTCCCGCACGGACGCTTCGACGGCATTGGCCAGCGCATTGTTCAGAATGATGCTCAGGTCGAAGGCATCCAGTCCGCCCTTCGGCGGATAACGGAATTCACAGCAAAAGGAAATCCCCTTCTCTTCCATCTCCCGTCTGCGTACCGACAACACTGCGTCCGTCACGGGATTGCCGCTGCAGATCTCCGGCGAGATCTCCTGCACCTTCGTCCGCATGTTCTCCGCATACCTGCCTGCCTCCTCATACTCTCCCCTGCCGTACAGCTCTTCCAGCGTCATCAGGTGGTTGCCCATATCGTGGCGGAACCTGCGCAGATCCGAATAAAGCCGCTCCACCTCCTCGACATGCCGCTGCACATCCTTCACCTGTGCCGAAAAGACCCTGCGCTGCCCGTCTTCCCGCTGTTCCTGCTTCCACCGCTGAAATACATACACCACCACCAGGATCGTAAGATAGCAGGCCAGATAATACAGAATCATCAGCAAAGACCGGCCGGGCAGATCATAGATGCTTTTTGTCGACGCTTTCTCATAGGCGCTTTTGTAAAACTCTTCCACGCCATAGGCAAATACCCCCAACGCGCACGGGGTGAACAGCAGTAAGAACTCTTTCCCGCTCAGGTTATCCCGGCCGCTGCCATAAGCCCACCGCATAAGCCGGATCGCCCCGTACAGCAGCGGCACGCTCAGCCCAAAATCAAGTATGCAATCCGCCACATAGGTATAAAGCCAAAAATCATAACGCGCCGCCGTCCTCTCATAAATATACGCCAGAGATGGATGATCTCTTAAGTTTATGAAGATAGATTCCCACAGGCCATAGGCCGCGTTTGTGATCCCTGTCACAATGCCCCGGATCTGCCAGCGTATACAGAAAAAGGCCACCGCCAGAAATACCTTCCCCACAAAATCTTCCCTGTCTGACAGACACATGACCCCCAATGCCGCCAGCGTGCCAATCCCATAAGCCAGCATCGGAGAAATATACCATGGCATCCACCACAGTCCGCATATCACTGCCACATAAGCCGCTCCCACCCTCCACAGCCGCTCCTGCGCTGCCATGGACGGCTTTACCAGAAGCACAAAGCAGTATGCGTTGAATATGGTAAAAGCAAGGCGGTCGAGTTCACTGATGATCACATAATATGGTTCAAACGGATTCATCCTGCTGTTCCTCTCCTGCTGATATAATGCATATACTGTTTCACGAATCCGGCAAACTGCTTCTTCGACACCGGCGCCGTCCCCTGCTCCAGCCAGATCGTCGTCCCGTCATACTTCTCCACATAATCCAGATTCACCAGATAAGCCCGGTGCGTCCGGTAGAAGCCGTCTCCGACCTGTTCTGACAGCTCCGTCAGTTTTCCGTAATACTCCAGATCGCCGTTCACCGTGTGCAGCGTGACCTTCCGGTTGAACACTTCCGCATAGACAATACTGCTCACCGCCACAGCCGCGGAAACGCTTCCCTGCCGGACCAGAATCGTTTTATCCGGCCCTCTTCGCCCTGCCGGACGACCCTGCTTCTTAAACTCCTCAAATGCCTCCACCGCCTTTTTCAATACTTCTGAGAGCTTTTCGGCGGTAAAAGGTTTCACAAGATAATGAAAGGCTCCCACGTCAAAAGCGTCGTAGACATATTCTGACAGTGCTGTCACAAATATCAGGATCGTATTCCACCGCCGCCTGCGCAGTTCCTTCGCCACATCCATGCCGTCCGTGCCCGGCATCTGAATATCCAGAAAAAGCACATCCGGAGCCCTGTCCGCTCCCAGCACTTCCCCGCCCGAAGAACAGCAGGTGATCTCACACACCACTCCCATCTCCCGGCAGCTTCTCTCTATTTTATCCCGCAGGATGTCCTGCATCTTCCTGTCGTCATCACATATTACGATCTGCACCCTGATTTCTCCCGTCTTACAATCCTTCGTCTAACAGTATACCACCATACTGCCTCTTCTCTCCTCCCTTTCCCGGGAAAATGTTGTGAAACGCCTTCTTTTTGACATGGAATACCAAAAAGGCCATCAGCAAAGCGCCCTGCAACAGGACGCTTTGCACATTAACCCTATATTTTCAGCTTCCTGTACCGGTTGATGCAGGCCAGAATCTCCTGCTTACGCGGCCTTGCCAGCTGAGAGGAGACGTCCCCTCTTTCAAACAGGCTCTCCAGCCCGCTGCCGTCCAGCTGCTCCTCCAGCAGATCCCCGATCTGCCGCAGATCCTTCCTGCCGTCCATCATCTTAAGCTGGGCATACTTTAAAAGATATGCCAGCGCCATGCTCTGCTCCTGATCCTTCAGCTGCTCCAGATAGCGCAGTTCCACGTTCTCTTTGCAGATAGAAATCTCACTGGTTCCCATGGCTTTCATCTTGATCCGGTCTTCCTTTCGCAGCGCCATATCCGGCCCCGGGCAGCGTTTCCGGTTAAAAGGCGGAAACTTCCGCGCATCATCCGCATCTTCCGCTCCCCTGTCTTCACAGGCTGCCGCCGCTTCCTTCGCCTTCTGCGTAATATCAATGGGCACATATTCCTTCATCTGAATGATAGTGTCCGCCATATGGAAAAAGGCTCCCGAGCTGCCCGCCACAATAACGGAGGATACACCAAGATCTTCATACATCCCCCGCACTCTGCTGATAAAAGGCGTGATCGGCTCCTCGCCGGGCGTGATCACCTGCGCCATCAGCCGGTCGCGCACCATAAAGTTGGTGGCCGACGTATCCTCGTCGATCAGAATCAGGCTGCTGCCGCTCTCCAGCGCCTCCATCAGATTGGCCGCCTGGGACGTGCTGCCGCTGGCGTCTTCCGTGGAGAAGTGCACCGTGTCCTTTCTGTTCGGCAGATTCTTGATAAAAGGCGAGATATCCACGCCCGTCACGCTCCGGCCGTCCTCCGCCCGCAGCTTAAAAGCCGAGGCGTCCGTAATCACAAGCTCCCTGCCGTCCCCTGCGATATGATCGTAGACCCCGTTCTGCAGCGCCTGCAGGATCGTGGATTTGCCGTGATAGCCGCCGCCCACGAACAAAGTAATGCCCTGCGGAATTCCCATGCCGCTTACCGCCCCTTTATTAGGCAGATCCAGCGTGATCCGCAGCGATTCCGGCGACCGGAAAGGCACCCCGTTCTTCATGGGACGCTCCGACACGCCGCTCTCCCGGGGCAGGACGGAACCGTCCGCTATAAAGGCGCACAGCTTCCGCTCCGTCAGACACTGCCTGATATACTGCTGGTCTTCACACAGGCATATGGCCTGCCGCAGCTTTTCCTTGTCGATCTTTCCATAGTAAAGGCTCCTGCGCACACAGTCCGGCAGAATGTCAAACAACATCTTCTCCAGCTCTCTGGCGTTGATGGTGCGCCCGTTGGCCGGAAACCCGGCCTCAAACCGCAGGATCAGGTCGCCGTCCTTCACCCGCATGGCCGTGCGCTCCAACACCTGCTGCCCGCATCTGGACACAGACAAAAGACCGCTCTTCCCGGATCCCTTCGCCTGAAAGCTGCCGCCCGCCACCTGTCTGCCAAACAGCCTGGTCAGGTGGTCCTGCAGGGTGATGCGCTTGGCCTTCGTATCGTAATACGCCGCCGGAAACCCGGCTTTCGCCTTCTCCACCCGCACCGAAAGCCGGGAAGGCGAGGCAAAGGGATCCCCCTGCACGTGATCGATGGAAAGCACATAATCCCCGAAATTATACTGCCCCTTCAGATCCTTATAGGCAGGATACCCCTTATGGTCAATGCTCCGTAATTTATTCCGTAATTCTGTCGCCGTATTCATAATCTCCTCCTGCTGTTCTCAAACAAAAATGATAGCGCAGACTTCCGCATGATCCGGTTCATTCCGTTCCATGCAGGAATCTACTCTATCATTTTGCATCCCAAAACAGGCTTCGTCAACCTGAAAATATTTTTATACCGTCGTCAGCAGCGCCTCAAAATTCCCTTCCAGCTCATACGCTCCCGTATCCGCCGTGATCAGGACGCTGTCACCCTTCCGAAAGGCCACCCGCTCCTCTGCCGCGCGTACCTCTCCTTCTCCTTCCAGTACCAGCAGACTGGCGAAGGATGTCCGGTCCGTCTCCCCTAAGATCCTCTTCACGAACTGACCGTCCAGCACGATCTTATCCACCGTGAAATACTCACAGGAAACGATATGCGGCTCAAAAGATTTCCGCTTGAGGATCGGAATCCGGTTGGTCACCTGCAGCGCCTTCTCGATGTGCAGATCCCGCTCCTTCCCGTCCGGCCCTTTTCGCCCGTAATCATACACCCGGTACGTCACATTGGAGTTCTGCTGGATCTCCGCGATCACATTCCCCGCCCCGATGGCATGGATGGTGCCCGGCTCGATAAAAAGCACGTCGCCTTTCTGCACCTCCACCTTGTTGAGCACTTCCAGAAGCGTCTTATTCTCGATCCGCTGCGCAAACTCCTCCGCGCTCACCTCTCTCGAAAAGCCATAGTACAGGCTGGCTCCTTCCTCGCAGTCCACGATATACCACATTTCCGTCTTCCCGTACTGCCCTTCATGTTCCAGCGCAAAGCTGTCTCCCGGATGCACCTGGATCGAAAGATCCTCCCTGGCATCAATAAACTTGATCAGGATCGGAAACTGCTCATACTGGCAGCTCTTCGTCCCCGTCACCTTCCTGCCTTCCATCAGGATATACTCATTCAGCGTACTGCCCGCATACGGCCCGTTCTCCACAATACTGGGGCCGTCCGGGTGGCAGGACAGCTCCCATGTCTCCGCCAGCCGCTCCCCCGCAAACGCCTTGCCAAACTCCTTCATCAACCGCGTCCCGCCCCAGAGATAATCCTTGCAGGCGGGCTTTAATTTCAAAACTGCCATTTTCTGTACAGCCCCTTCCTTGATAACATTTTCGGCTGCCGGCCGCCGGATCACTCCAGCGGCTCTTCCAGGCCGTAAACCTCTACTTCATAAATACGTGCTGCACTGTCGCTGCCCTGCGTCGGCTTGTTGATCACCAGCTTCACGAACTGCGCCGCCACGGGTGCGAATGCGTCATGGGTGGTGCCCGCCGTATTTCTCGTCACGCTCCGTACTTCTTCAAAAGCGACGCCGTCCTCGCTGACATAGATCGCATAGGACTTCGTATTCATATCCGCGCCTTCTCCACCGGCCTCGGCATGGTACACATCCACCGCGCTGACCATTTTCACGGAACCAAGATCCAGCGTGATCTCGTGGGGCGCACTGCCCGTCGCACACCATTTCTTCGTCACATCCCCGTCCACGGCAAACTCCGGCGCCTCATTCTCATTGACATACGTATCCGCCTCCGTGTCTGCGCCCTGCGAGAGAAGGACAAGCCCGTCCGCCGCGTCGTCTGTCACGACGATATAACCTTCCTGCGTCGTCTCCGCGGTTCCGGATGCATTTTCCGCCGTGACGGATACATCATAGACACCCTCTTCCGGATATGTCACAGCCACCTGGTCACCTTCCGCGCTCTCCGTATCCGATCCCGTGATGGTCCAGGTCACCTTTTCCGTATTCTGGGAACAGAGACTGCTAAAGGTCACCGTCTCGCCCGGAGCCGCCAGCGTCACATCCGCCGCAAACGCCGCTTTCGGCAGGCTGTTATCGGGCCATTCCATCGTAACCTGCTCTCCGGCGCCGTCGGCCAGCAGCGCATTCACGGGCACCACTTCGAAGACAGACCGGTTCGTCTCGTCCGTGCGCGGCAGAGTATTCACATAGAAACTGGTCGTGTTGGAGACGCCCAGCAGCGATCTCGTCTGATCCTGATTGATCCGGTATACCTCATAGTAATCCGTCTCCACATCCGAATCCCATGCCAGCCGCACACCGGCATACATACCATCCTCGTCAAACTCACTGTCCAATACCTGCACGCCGCTCACCGACGCGCTCTCTTCCTGCGCCGTCTCCGCCATCGTGATATTGCCGAAACGCAGCTGCAGACCGTTCACATCCGCATCAGACCGCAGACGATAGGAAATCTCCCGGATCGTTTTGCCGGCCAGCACGGACGCATCATAGGTGATCGTCGTCCACTCTTCTCCTGCCTTCGTATCTCCTTCCAGCACCGTCTCGCTGCCGTCCTCCGTGGTCAGCACCGCATCCACCGCGATCTCACCGCCTCTGGCCTTTACGGTGGTGGTGAAAGTCATCTGCTCCGTCACTGGAAGCTCCGCGCTGTACATCCTGATCACAGACTCCGCGCCCGCTTTCACCGCACCGCGCAGGATCAGGCTGGTGCCGCCGTACCAGGCATCGCCCACATCCAGATCCGCCGACAGCTCATTACCCTCGCCGTTCTCGATGATATAACGGTAGGTCGGCAGAATATCGGAAACACTGCGGTTGTTCCAGTCAAGCTGGCTGATCAGCTCTCCGTTTTTATAGAAACCATACCCGTTTCCGGTAGAGAAATTCGTCACAAAAGGAAGACTCGTAATGGCCGTGCGCTCCACTACATAAGAGGAAACGCCTCTCCACTGCGTATCGTCCGCAGGCTCCGTCTCCGCCGACGGATCCCCCTTGGCATTCACCCACAGCTTATTCTCCTGCTTCCAGAAATCCTGGATCATCTCCGTGGAAAAGTACGCCCAGCTCGGACAGTAAAGTCCCAGCGACGTGTAGGTGCCGCCCGCCGGATTCTCAAAAAGACTCCAGTCGATGGGCGTATTGTAGCCGTTACTCTGCAGATCCACGCCCGCATACAGGCTGTAAGGATCGATCCCCTTCTCCTGTGCCAGCTCCGCCGACGATTTCAGCAGTTCTTCCGGCGCCAGCTTCTCCGACGTCCACCAGAAATTGAGGAACATATCGTCCGCCACCGGCTCTCCGTCCTCTGTCTGCAGGAACATGGTGTTCTTTTCCGTCAGGGCGTTCTGCCAGTCCATCTTTCCTTCCGCCGTCATGGAATCGTAATAGATCAGCTCCAGCTCCGGCGCCTGTGCCTTATAATAGGAAAGAAACTCCTGCATCCGCACCGCATGATCCTTCGTCAGCGGTTCTTCGTCCGTCCCTTCCGTCTCCTGATTGATGAACCATCCGTCAAACCCGTATGTATGCGCCACCTCGATCAGCTTATCCGCTACCGGGTAGCTGCCGTCCTCCGCCTTCTGCAAAAGGTCTTCCAGCCACTGCATCTTACCGCCATGGGCTGCCTGCGGCATAAACACCGTACCGATCACCGGCACACCGTTCTTATGCCCCGCATCCACCACGTCCGCGGAAGGCGCCACGATCAGGCCTTCCCCTGAAGAACCGCCCCAGTATACCAGCAGATCCACATACTGCCAGTAGGAAAAGGCGTTGACCTCCGCCTTGTTCAGGCCGTGCGGGGAATTGCCGCTGGTGCTCCCGTTCATGATAGAGATCGCCATACTCCGCGTATCCTTATTCTGCGTACCGTTCACCGTCTTAAGATCCGCAATGTCCACCCGCTTCGCCAGCGGCACCGTGCTCACATTAAAACGCAGATCCTCGTCTTCATCGGCATTCCACGCAAGCAGCTGCTCCGGGAACCAGTAAGAAGCCTCCGGCTGCCGGTTCATGGTCAGCTCCCGGTTACCGTTCTCCTCCGTGACAGAATAGCCGGACGCACCCGCTGCACTGCTTTCCGCATCAGCGCCCTCTTCCGTACCCGTCCCGTCACTTTCCGCGGTTTCCTCCTGCGCCGCTTCCGGGGCCGTCACCTCTTCCTGTGCCGGCTCCCCGCCCTGCGCACCGCCGCAGGCCGTAAGTCCCGCCGCCATGGCGCCGGCCAGCAGCACCGCAGTCACCTTCCTTCCATAGCATTTCTTTCTCATACTTTCTCTTCTCCTTTACTTATTTCAGCAGCACCGTCACTACTTCATACGGTTTCAGCACAACCTCGATCTCATTTCCGTTCACCACTGCTTCCGTCTCAATCTCCTCCAGCAGGTTGCACACATACGCTTTTTCAAACGCCGTATTCACCGTCAGTCTCGCCTTCGTCAGCGCATTCTCCGACTCGTACATACGCAGCACGATTCCGCTTTCGTCCTCCGCCATCTTCACCGTCTCCAGCACCACATTGGCCCGGTCCACACCGGCGAAGGAATACGCCCCGCCGTCCGCCGTACCCGTCTGTGCCGTCAGCGGCTGATTCAGCTTATAAGCCTCGTCTACCGTACCGGCTGCGCGCCATCCTTCCGCATGAGGATAGATCGCATACGTAAATTCGTGCTCCTCCTGATCCGCCGTCGGGTTCGGCTCGATGCCGGACTTGATCAGTGTCAGCGCCATATTGGAATCCTGTACGGAATGTCCGTATTTGCAGTCATTTAACAACGATACGCCGTAGTGTCCTTCCGAAAGATCCATCCACTTCTGTCCGCAGCTCTCGAATCTGGCCACATCCCAGCTCGTATTGCGGTGGGTCTTCCTCGTCAGATTGCCGAACTGCACGTCAAAGGCCGCCTCGTCCGTATGCACAGCCACCGGGAAATGCACTTTAAGAAGCGTCTGGTGTTCTTTCCAGTCCACCTTCGTCACAAACTCGATCCTGCGGCTTAGTGCATAGAAGATAACCTGCTGCCTGATCGTAAAATTAGACGCTTTTCTCGTGATCTCCAGCACCGCACGCACCGGTCCGACCTCCGTCCATTCCATCTGTTCTACGCCGTCCACATCCCAGAATTTCTCCGTATAATAAATATCAATATCCCAGTTGTCGAAGTAGATCGGCTTATCCTCATACATCCGCAGCAGATTGGCGCGCTGTCCCTCCTGCACCACTTCCCGCTCGTTTTCCTTGTCATAAATGCTTGTGAACATGCCCTGCTCATCCAGCTTCACCCGGTAGAAAGGCGTCTCCAGCTCGTACAGCCCATGCAGTGTAAACGGCTTTACTGCCGCCTCTTCGGCCGCTTCGCTCTTTCCGGCAATGCGGAAGGACTTATAGCCTTTGGACGGAAGGTTCTTCACATAAGCAATGCTTCCCGCCGCTGTCTTCTGTACCGGATAGACCGCTCCGTCTGCATCTGCCAGCGCTTCCGCCTCGAGATCGCCCAGACATACCACATCGTCCCGCACTCTGCCGATGGTGTTAAAGACAGTGACCGCCTCGCCTTCTCCGGCAATGGCCCGTTTGCGCTGCCCGCTCATATCCTGCAGCTGTGCCGCCAGCTGCTCGTACTCTGCTTTGGTCACCTCGTACACTTCATGGATCGAAGAGCCCGGCAGGATATCATGGAACTGATTCAGCAGCACCAGCTTCCACATGGCATCCAGCTCTTTCGTCGGATACGCCTGCGTCTGTCTGCTCATAACGCAGAGAAGCTCCAGATCCATCAGCCCCAGCTCCGATTTTCTGTTGGAACGCTTATTGCGCGCCATGGAAGTCAGCGTTCCTCTGTGGTACTCGAAGTAAAGCTCTCCCTCCCACACCGGAAGCCTTCTGTTATCCTTCACCCGCTCTTCCAGCTCTTCGAAATAGGTGCGTGCAAATTCCTGTCTTACCGTGGGAATGCCTTTGACACCCTTTTCCATACGCAGGGAAGTCTCCAGCATCTCTCTGGTAGGGCCGCCGCCGCCGTCTCCGTAGCCGTAGGAGATGAGAATGTCGTTGTTGATGTCCTTATTCTGGTAGCGCATCCAGCCGCCCATGATGGCATCCGGGTGCAGCATCCCGTTGTAGGTGGTGAAGAAATCCTTGATCGGCTGGCTCACGCCCAGGGTCGTGATCAGATGCGTCAGCACCTCCGAACCGTCGATACCGCGCCAGCGCATCGTATCGTAAGGAATCTTGTTGAACTGGTTCCATGCCAGCTTGGTGGTCATGAAATAGTCGATACCGCACTTTTTCATGATCTGCGGCAGCGCCCCGGAGTATCCGAACACATCCGGCAGCCACAGAATCCTGTTGTCCACGCCGAACTCTTCTTTAAAAAAGCGCTTCCCGTGTATAAACTGTCTCACCAGAGACTCCCCGGAAGTCAGGTTGCAGTCGGCCTCCAGCCACATACCGCCCTCCGGCTCCCAGCGCTTCTCCTCAATGCGCTCCTTCGCCTTCGCGTAAAGCTCCGGATAACGCTCTTTCAGAAAAGCATACAGCTGCGGCTGACTGGACATAAACTTATAGTTGGGGTATTCCTCCATCAGCTTCAACACCGTGGCAAAGCTGCGTCCCACCTTCTCTCTCGTCTGCTCCACGGTCCACCACCATGCCACGTCGATGTGCGTGTGGCCGATACAGGTGGCGATCACATCCTTGTAGCCGGCATGGTCCGTGTACAATGCCTGGCCGATATACTCAGTGGCCTCTCGTAACGTCCTGTAGAATTCCTCCGAGTAGGGCGTGCGCAGATCCAGGAAATTCACTGTCGTATTTAAGATCTCCTCGATATCCCTGCGGTTCTTATCGTCCTCTTCCATTCTGGAGAAGGCGGCAAGCGGCACCCACAGATCGTAATAGAGCTTCTCGATCTCGCAATCGATCTCCTGCATCTCCACGATCAGATTAAACTCCGTGTGCAGGATGCCCGTATAGGCCTGCAGCTCCAGCGTCAATTCCTCACCGGCGCGGGCCTGCGGCCGCAGAAATACATCCCGGTGGTTCATGTCGATACCCTGCACTGCCTCACCGTTTACAAAAAGCAGAAACTGCGGGTTCTTCGCGTCGTCCCACTCGTCGATCTGGGTGCGTACATGCATCCACATCCGCTTACCGTCAAGCTCCTGCGGCACCCGGTATACAGCCTTGAACCAGTAGTGGCGGTCCTTGCCGTACCAGTGCATATTCCGGCAGTCAAAACTCTCCCATGGTGTCAGGTCTTTTTCCGCATCCTCAGGATGTATGTAGTTGCCTTCCTTGTAGCTCCACTCATCAATCGCAAATTTCTGCTTCACCTTTAACTTCTTCAACTCTTCACAAATGACATTGACCCTTTTGTCTAAAAAATGCATAGCTGCCTCCTTGTCTGTTATAATGTTCCGGTAACCCACACGGCGCTGTGTCCCGGCAGGATCCCTCTGCCGTCCGGCGTGTATGCCACAGGCATCTGGTAATGTTCCGCCTCATACTTCTGCGGAAGCTCGTAAGGCGTGGACCGGTGATTGACGATCACCATACCGTTCTCGAAGACGCCCGTCTCGATTCCCCGCTCCCGGATACCGCTCACCGGCAGCAGATACCGTTCCAGAATATCCTTTACCAGCGTGGTCTTCGACTGCAGGATGGGGTACATCTCCCGGTTTCCCTGTTCATAGGGCACATGAGGGATATTCTTCGCCGCGTAGGACGCGCCGATCTGCACGCCGAAGGAAAACACCGTTCCCCGAAATGCCTGCTTTTGTTCCTTAGATCGTTCCTTTGAATTTGTTTCTGACATATATGTCAGTTTTTCTCCCGTGTATTCTGCCACGCAGCAGCTCCCGTCTACGTAATCTGAAACCGCTATTCCATCACGATATCTGCAAAAACTCTCCCCCTGTGGGATGATGGTTTTGCCGTAACGGTAGGGCATTTTCTCATAGCGTTCTCCCGCGATGCCAAAACAGGATCTGACAAGTGCGTCATCAGGCCCGTGGAAGAGCACGCCGCCCTCCCGTACCCACTCTCTGATCCGTTCCTCGCTCTCGCCCTTCTCCAGTGTTCCGTAGCAGTCATTGGCCGCCACGATCAGCACTTTGTATGCCGCCAGCGCGCCTTTTTCAATCTCATGGCTGCTGATCACATCCACCTGATACCCCAGGTCACAGCAGAGCCGGTACCAACCCAGCAGATCCAGCCGCCTGATCTTGTTGTTTCCCACTTCGTAAGGCTCAAAAAGCGCCATTTCCGTCGGAAACAGCAGCGCGATCTCTTTTGTACGCGCTCCTTTTCTGCGCGCTATCACCTCCGCACACCAGCGGTTGCCTGCCGTCAGAGACTTCAGGAAATCCGGTTCCATCCTGTTTAAGACTCCGCCGTCGTCCAGTCCGTTCATGCCGTAACAGGTATACCCGTCCATGCCGCAGGCCGTCATGGTGCCGATCATCTCCGCCGGGGTCAGCTGGGCGTAGATATCGTTATAGATATACCGGCCCCAGTAGATACCGCCCACCAGCGGTCTGCCCTCGTTCATGACCCGCATCATGCTGTGCTGGCAGGAGACCACATAAGCATCCGGGTATCCGTCCGGCGTGACAGGAACCGTGATAAAATGACAGGAATCCACATAGGGAGCCAGCGCATAGAGGTCGATCCCCCGCATGGCCGTATCCCACAGGTCGCTGAATTCGTTGTCCCCGTCCGCCTGCTGCCGTCCGTAAATATTGAGGAAATACCCCCACTGCGTCATATCCGGACAGAGGAACAGCTGCGGATTCTTCTCTTTCAGCGCTTTGCCCATGGCCTCGAAATAGAGCGCCAGTTCCCGCGCCTTCCAGAGCGCATTGTCCCGGTATACCACGAAACGCGGCGTGCGCTCCCGCACATCCTCCTCCGTATAGAACAGGTCCGTTCCGCCCGCGTTCTCCTCAAACCGCAGAGAAAACCAGTACTCCTCCGGCTGCAACTGATCGAAACCATCCGCCCTGATCCCGTAAGCCCGGTTCAGCTTCTCAATCTCTCCGCCGTAGAATTCTTTCAGAAATGCTCTGTACCGGCGGATTCCTTCCTCGTCGAAGCTGCCCGCCACGATCGGATCCCACATGCTGCATACGGGAATGACTTCCTCCGTCTTCCCTTCCCGTGTCACAAGACAGCGCTCACAGCCTTCGCCGTAGCGGTCCATAATACGCTCCACGTGCTCCTGCATGGATCTTCTCGCCTTTTCGGACCAGTATTTATACCACTTGCCGGGCCTGCCGTCCGCATATACCGTCTCTTCCCCGAAGATGGGCGGGCTGTAACGTATATGCGGATACAGATTGTCCCCGTTCATATACAACAGCAGAAAGTTGTAGGCCAGCCCGTGTGCGCAGGCGCTTTTTCCCATATATTCCTGCATCTTTACGTACTGGCTGAGCGCCCCTGTCTCATAACGCTCTTTAAAATCCTCCCAGGCCTTGGTATCAAACATCACGCTGTTGAAGCCAAGCTCCCTGATCAGCTCCATCGTCTCGTCGATAAAAGCCTCGTCATCGTAGGCCGGGCTGTAGAAATTGCCGAAGATCACATTGATATACGGCCTGTTGTCTGTCCTGCTGATCATGCTCATACCGTCCTCTTTTTTTGCCGGGCGCCCTCTGTAACACCAGGCAGCGTTCCCGCAAATCCTCTTTCCCTTATTATGATCTTACCGGTTCCATGGCTTCCATCAGACGGTCCACCGTCGTAAAGGCAAGCCCGGTCACCGTATCCGCACAGCCGTAATAAATGGCGATCCGTCCCGTCGCCGCATCCGTCAGCGCCGCACAGGGAAATACCACATTGGGCACGTCACCCACGCACTCATACAGCTCATGCGGCCCCAGAATATAGTTCCGCGTCCGCTTCTTCACCTTCCACGGCTCCTCCAGATCCAGCAGCGCACATCCCATCCGGTACACGAAGCCGTTGCATGTATTGATCACCCCGTGATAGATCAGAAGCCACCCGTCCTGCGTCTCGATGGGCACGCTTCCTGCGCCAATCTTGGTGGACTGCCAGGCGGAATAATCCCCTTTGATGGTCTCCATCACCAGCCGGTGGCGGCCCCAGTAGGTCAGATCCGGGCTTTCGCTTACAAAAATATCCCCGAAGGGCGTGTGCCCGTTATCGCTGGGCCTGCTCAGCATGTAATACTTTCCGCCAATTTTCCTCGGAAAGAGCACGCCGTTACGGTTGAACGGCAGGAAGGCATTTTCCAGCTGGTAAAAAGTCTTAAAGTCAAAAGTATAGCCTACCCCGATGGTGGGATAGCCCCGGTAACCGTTGCACCACGTCACATAATATCTGTCCTCGATAAAACACACCCGCGGATCGTAACGAAAGTCCCGTTTCGCCACCTCCGGCTCCGCTCCCTGGAACGTAAGCGGCTCGTCGGAAATCTCCCAATGAATGCCGTCCTTACTGAATCCGGCAAAAATATCCATACTGACCGATCTGCTGTCACAGCGGAATACTCCCGCAAATCCGTCCCCGTAAGGAACCACCGCACTGTTAAAAATGCTGTTGGAGTTTTTCGTCGCAAACCGCTCAATGATGGGATTTTCCCGGTAACGCCACACCGGGAGCCTCCCCGCTCCTTCCGGCTCCTGCCACGGGATATTCGGCAGATCTTTTCCCACTATTTTCGTCATCACGCCACCTCCTCTTACTTTCCATAACATTCCGGATATCCGGCCTGTTACATATATCCGGCCCTCCCGAAGCGTCTGTAACAGACGCCTCGTTATGAGCCGGATATATCCGGGCCGTTATCCTTACTTTCCTGTAAATTCGTCTACCTGTCTCTGTGCTTCATCCATGACATCCTGCCAGCCCGCTTTCATCAGTTCTTCCTTGATATGCGGAATGACTGTTGCCGGATCCTGCACGCCGGTCATCACCTCACTGCGGTAACGGAGCCAGATCTCACGGCAGTTCGCCAGCTTATCCGCCACTGCGGTGTTATCGAAGGTAAAGCCCATCATCACGGAAGATACTGCCGCTTCGTTGAGCGCCTTGACCTCTTCCCACTGGTTATACTCGTCCGTATCCTCCTGCGTTACCGTGAAGAAGCTGCCCTGGGTATAACCCGCCATCGCCCACTCATTGTTGATCTTGTGCGCCTTGCCGTCCGCGTTGTACTCGAAGTTCACGCCTTCCTCACCATAGAAGAACATGTCGCGCAGCTTGGTGTCCGTATTTACCATATCCAGGAACTGCAGACATTTCTCCGGATATTTGGTGTTGATGGATACCATGTTCAAAGAACCTCTTACTGTCTCGTTGGAAAGGATCGTATCGCCGATCTTCTGTACCACTACGTCTTTGCCCATCTGCGGTCCCCAGGCCGTAATGCCTGCCGACTCCCAGCCCTGTGCCACACGCCACATATTATAAACGCGGGCTTCCGACAGGGTGGATGCATCCGGATTGATGATGCCCTTCTGATACCAGTCATGCAGTGTCTCCAGCGCCGAGTAGATATCCGGCTCCTCCAGCGTAAAGCATACTCTTGCATCCTGGTCATCGTAACGCACGCCCAGAATCTGTGTGCCGGCACCGATCTGGTCATAAACGTCAAAGATGTAGTACACACCGTCGTTCTTCACGTAAACCGGATAATCATTCTTATCCGCCTTGAGTGTCTCGAAGGTCTCTGTCAGAGATTCGATCTCCGTCAGGGAAGCCAGATCCAGACCATACTCATCCACGATCTCCTTATCCCAGACCGCATAGTTGGAGATCGAGCTGTCTTTATAAGTAGGAATGCCGTAGATCCTGTCTTTCACCTTCACGCCGTCCCAGTATTTCTCCGGCATCAGCTCCATCAGCCCCGGCATATTGTCGGCCACCATATCCGTGATATCATAGTAAGCGCCCAGATTGATGTCCGCGATATAGTTGTTGCCGTTACCGAAGATAATGTCGTAGGGTTCGTTGGTGCTGACGATGATGTTACGTCTCTTGTCCCAGTCTCCCCAGGGAATGACTTCCATCTCGATGTTGACGCCGATCTTCTCACCCACGTATTCATTTACCTTTGCCACCCATGTGTCGTAGTTGGTGGGCATGCCGTTTCCGATGGTCACCCATTTCAGGTTTACGATCTCGCCGCTTGACGCTGCCGCAGACTCCGTGCCTGCGCCGGCTTCATTTTGCCCCCCCCCGCTCGTTGAAGCGCCGAAAGCATTCTCATTGCCGCCGTTTCCGCATCCGGCAAGCATTCCTGCCGTCATCGCCGCCGCAATTCCTGCCGCTAAAACTTTCTTCAATTTCATGTTCTTCCTCCTTGTTATATTGAACTTTTTATGGTTACCAAATTGTTTCCTGCTTTATTCCTTCACCGACCCGATTGTCAGACCGGAAATAAAGTACTTCTGGAAAAACGGATAGGTACATGCGATCGGCACGATGATCACGATCGCGATCGCCATTCTCACACTCTCTGTCGGCATGGACAGTTTGTACTGCTGCAGAGACAGGCCGCCGTAAGGGTTGTTGGCAATGTACTCGATATTCTTCTGCATATTGTTCAACAATGACTGCAGGGTCTGTTTCTTCGTATCCTGTATGTACAGGGATGCCTGGAACCAGTCGTTCCAGTAGCCGAAAGCCGCAAACATACCGATCGTCGCCATGACCGGCTTGGAGATCGGCAGCACGATCTGCGACCAGATCCTGAACTGTCCCGCACCGTCTATCTTGGCGGATTCGATGATCGAATCCGGCACTGTCGTCCGAAAGAACGTCCGGCAGATCGTCACACTGAACGCGGAGCAGGCCAGCGGCAGGATCAGCGCCCAGATGCTGTTGTTCAATCCCAGGATATTATTTACCACCACGTAGCTTGCCAGCATACCGCCGTTAAATACCATGGGAATGAAGATCAGCCACGTATAGATTGTCTTTAACTTAAAGTTCCTTCTGGAAACCACATATCCCATGGAAGTGTTGAGGGCGATCGAGATGATCGTACCGACAACCGTCACCAGCACGGACATAAATGCCGCGCGCAGGATCGTCATGCGCTCATTCCACAGAAAGTTGTAGGCCGAGGAGGAAAGCGCCTGCGGGATCAGCTGATAACCGTTGGCCCGGATCGCCTCCTCATCCGTGATGGATATGGAAAATACAAACAACAGCGGAATCACACACAGCACTGCCAGGATCAGAAAGACCACGTTAAAAACAATATTGGTAGAAGTTTTGATCTGGTTCAGCGACTGTCCGCTTTTTTCTTTACTTGTCACTTTGTGCACCTCCTCCTATATAATCCTGTTCTCGTTGTCAAGTTTACTTACCACCCAGTTGGCCAGCAGGATCGTAGCACAGCTGCAGATCGCCTGGAAGAATGACGCCGCCGCCGTCTGTCCGATCGGTGAGGATGACTGGATCGACATGTAGATGAACGTGTCAAATGTGGATGCCGTCGTATATAACGATGCCGGCAGCTGTCCTGTTACCTGAAAGAACAGACCGAAATCCGAGTTGAAGATCTTACCGCAGTCCAAGATCAGCATCATGATGAAGACCGGCTTGATGGCAGGCAGTGTAATGTGTCTTGCCTGCTGCGCCTTGGTGGCGCCGTCCATCACAGCCGCCTCGTACAGTGAAGGATCAATTCCGGTAATACTTGCCAGATAAAGCACCATACCATATCCCATACCCTTCCAGGTATTGAGGAAGATGATGATGAAAGGCCAGTACTTCGGTTCCTGATACCACATGATCCCTTCGCCGCCCATCGCTCTGATGATGCCGTTGACGTAACCTCTCTCCGGTGTCAGCAGGGCGTATACGAAATAACTGATCACAACCCATGACATAAAATAAGGAAGAAACATCATCGTCTGGTATACCTTCGATCCACGTTTGTTGCGCATGTTGCTCAGCATCAACGCGCCTCCCACCGCAACACTGGCGCTGATGATGATAAATGCGATGTTGTAGAGGATCGTGTTACGCAGCAGCATCGAAAACGAGTTGGACGTGAAGAAATACTTGAAGTTGCCAAACCCGGCCCATTCGCTGTGCAGCAGGTTGTAGATAAACCCGTGTCCGCCGGGCGACAGCTTGTATACCTTGAATGCTATGATGATGCCGAACATCGGCAGATAAGAAAAGATCAAAAACCACAGCAATGTAGGCAGTGACAGCAGGAATAATTCCGTGTCGTCCTTGGACCAGCGCTTTTTCCGGGGCTTCACAGACGGTGTCTTTCCTCCGGCAAGCGTTTTTTTCCTTTCCATTCTCTTTACCTCCTTTGTTTATATTTTATTTATTTTTGTTAACAATAAATTAACATTAATTAACAAGAATGTCAACAAGAACATGCAGATTTGTTATTATTTTTTTAGAATTCGTAGTTTCATTGTGCATATTGTTTTTTAACTGTCATATTTATGGCTATTTATCGAATACCAAAGTTTACAAACATTAAGTTTACACTTCCGTTTCAGCATGTTAACAGTGTAAATCCCATTTTTCAGCAAAAGATAGTGCGCTTTTTATCAAAACGCACTGAAATTTAGAGATATATGTATGCTTTATTTTTGATTATTACTGGTCGATATTAACATTTGTAAACTCATTTATTGTTTTTTTCTTTATACTGTGGTATACTGTTATAGTAAACGACATAACAAATTTCTGTTTTTAATGTCGTTAACTATAGATAATAGTTCAGATTTCCCGCCATGCAACAGGAGCGACTGGACCAGTATTATGAAAGTACAGTGAAAGTACCATGTACGACGTGCGCGGTCATACCCGCTAATCTGACAGGCCACAAATAATCAACCGCAACGCAGGAGTTTTCTATGGAAAAAGTAACGATGAAAGATATCGCTGACGCCCTCAACATATCGAGAGTTACCGTCAGCAAAGCATTTAACAACCAGGCCGGCGTATCGGACGCTCTTCGTGAGACGATCTTCGACAAAGCACGGGAACTGGGTTATACGAAACTGCCCTATCAGGCACAGACAGGCAGCCAGGCGCCGGCTGCGCAGGAAGAACGGACCGTGGCTCTGGTGGTGTCAAGGCCGGAGTCTTCTTTTTTCTGGACCGGCATCATACACCGTATGGCACAGGAACTTTCCGAATATAATATCAATCTGATGTATGTCTATGTGCCTTCCACTTTTACCAGGGACTTCGTGCTGCCGTCCGTCCTCTTTGGCAGTACCCTGTCCGGCATCGCCGTGGTAAACGTATACGATCCCGTCATATTGGGGATGGTCAACGACCTTCCTCTGCCGAAGGTCTTTCTGGACACCATTCCGACCCTGACGGACCGGAAGCTGAACGGCGATCTGCTGCTGATCGAAGGCTACCGCACCGAGGCCGAGATCACCGAATCTCTGATCCTGGACGGTCATAAGGAGATCGGCTTCATCGGCGACATCAACTATGCGCAGACCAACAAAGAACGGTATCTGGGTTACCGCGAAAGCATGGACAGATATAAGCTGCCCATCCGCCCGGAATACTGCTGCATCGACAGCATGGGCGTCTTTTCTTATGGGAAGGAGATCTATGCCTATCTGGACGGCCTCTCGCAGTGGCCCACCTCCTTTGTATGCGTCAGCGATTATGTGGCTCACTTTGTACAGCAGTATCTGAGCGATCATCAGCAGAAACTGCCGCACCCTGTCGTACTGACCGGCTTCGACAACACCGACGAGTACACCAATGTCTCCGGCCGCATCACCACCGCCAACGTTCCCACCGGGCTTCTCGGCAAACGCATGGCCCTGCAGCTGCTGTTTCGGACCAACCATCCCGACGCGCCCGATGAGCTGACTTTTATTAAGCCTTCTATTATAAAGTAGGGACCCGGGCGTATCTTATCTTTACAGGTAACGAATCGTTAACGACAGACCGGACTTTAAAAACCGCCGGGACATAATTTTCTATGTCTCAGCGGTTTTCTGATCTTCCAGACTCCGTAAATCACTCCACCCTAAACGTCACCATCCACTTTCCTTCCACGCTTTCACCGCTGTTGTGAAAGATGCCGTACAAGGAATAATTCTCCAGATCTTCCCTGTTCTCGATCTTATTGATAAACCAATATTCATAGAACTGATAACTGGTCTCCCCGATCTCTTCCTGCCAGCTAACACTGAAATCCGCACAATACTCATTCCCTGCCGCATCCACCAGAACTTCCTCCACATGTCTGTCCGCATGGTGAGTATCGCCCATACAGATCTGCAGCCGCAGCACACCGTCCATGTAAGCGGACCCTGTCACTGTGAAATCCTCCGCCGCACAGTCCTCCACATCCATCAGGTCAAGCACAGCCTGCTGCCAGCGCGGGTCATCCGATGTGCCCTCTATCCTCTTCAGGGACGCCGGCAGATCCTCTTCATCCATCATACCGCCCATACCACTGAGGTGCACCACCTTAGTCTCTGCAGACTCACGGACATCCGCCAGATCGATCGTGCGCCGCTCTTTCATTTTGTTACAGAGAATCTCCCTGACCGAAAACCGAAGTTTCCCTGCCCATTCCCCGCCGGAACTGCGCACCTCTATTTTGAAATAAGCCCTTCCCGTTTCCTCGTCATAGGTCAGGAAATGACACCCGCCCACAAACTGATCCGCCCCTATGCCGGACAGATGATAGCTGTCAAACAGATCCACCGGTCCGTGAATCCTGTCAAACGCGCTGCCCTCCTCATCCCGCACGGAAACGATGATCTCCGCCGCATCCCCCTGCAGGTCGACAGCCTCCACCTCCATCGTGATCCCCTGACTGGAACTGCTCTTCTCCACCGGAACAAGCCTGTCAGCCAGCCCCGGGGAAACAAATTCGATCACCCTGTAGAAAGCCGGGATCTGTGCGGCGCAGACCGGCAGCACCGCAAATCCGCCTGCACACACTGCCAGAAACACCGCGGCCACAGCCGCCACTGTCCTTATCTTCCCTCTGTTTCTCCGGGGAGGCGCTCCCTGCGCTTCCTCTGCCTGCCGCAGCACCGCAGACATGACCTGCTGCGAAGGCGTCACCTCATCATAGGCTCTTCTATACTTTTCTGCAAACATCATAAACCTCCTAACTGATCCTTCAATATCCGTCTTGCCCGCGTCAGTCGCGTCCTGACCGTTGACGCCCTGGATCCTGTGGCTTTTCCGATCTCCTCTACCGACATTTCTTCATAATAGAAGAGATGGATCACGACTCTGTACTTTTCCGGGAGCCTCTTTACTGTCTCGATCAGCTTCCGGTTCTCCTCTGTCTCCATGTCCGTCCCAACGGCTGCCACAGCGGATGTATCCAGTACGGAACCGTCTTTTGCACACTGCCCTGCATCACATGATACGGCCGTCTCCCAATACGCTGCCCGGCGCCGGACCCACGGCGATTTCCAATGATTCTTACAACGGTTGACCGTCACTCTCACGAACCATGCCTTTTCATGTTCATGACTTTCAAATACCGGCCGCCGCTTAATATACTGCATGAAGACATCCTGGTAAATGTCGTCCGCATCCGCCCCGCTCTTCACCAGGGAAAAAGCCAGCCTGTATACCAGATCAGAATTGCGTCTGATCACTTCTTCACGTGAATCTTCCTTATGCATAAGTTCCTTCTGCCTCCTTCACAGATAATACAATCCAAGCCGTAAAAAAGCTACAGACAAAAAATTTTTTTTGCATAAAATCCATTCTTTTTCACCACAATACATTGTGTATTTTCCCCGAATATCACTTTTTATTTACTTTTGGCAATCCGTTTTTTTGCTGTGTGATAATGACTTTGACATATATTTCAACCCCGTCATACAGCTCAATTTTACGGCGGGCCAAGTGGAGGTATCCATGAAAGAACTAAGACAACTGATCCGTGATCTACGCGAAGATCACGACCTGACACAACGGGAAGTTGCCGCCTACCTTGGTGTTTCCCAACAGACCTATTCCAATTACGAAAACGGCGTCCGTGAGATACCTACCAATACAGTAGTATCGCTGGCCCGATTCTATAAAGTCAGCACCGATTATCTCCTGAATTCGAACAGCGGTTATCTTGGCAACACAAACTTAAACAGTACTTATCTGGATCAAACTACCCTGCACGACATCATGTACGATATTCAGGGGCTGGATGAGGACGCACGCAAGGAGCTTTTACGATTCATCCGTTTTCTGGGTCATTCTGAATAAAATTCGGTTTTTATCGCTTTCTTACAACATTTTGTTGTCTGATAATTTATTTTAATTCATTTCGAATCCTTTTCCATCTAACAACTTTTTGTTGTGTAATAATAGTTTTGACAATATTTTATGGATAAAAGGGAGGATCTCATATGAAAGAACTTCGTAAAATACTGCGGGAACTTCGAGTCGACCATGACTTGAAACAGGAGACCGTCGCCAATTATCTGGGGATCGAACAGCAAAGCTATTCCAATTACGAGAATGGCAACCGCGGGATTCCCCTCTGGGTGGTGATCAAGTTGTCTGATTATTACAAAGTGAGCACCGACTATCTCCTCGGTGCAGATTCCAACTGCCTTGGCAGCCCCAACCTGCAAAAATCATATCTGAACAATATTACAATGCACGATGTCCTGTATGACATCCAGAAATTGGACTCAGACAACCGCAAGGATCTCTTACGATATCTCAACTACTTGAAATATATCAGCCGGTAAATCCTCTAAAACGTACATACCGCAGGGAACTCCCGGAAAGAAAAGTCCGGTAGTTCCCTGCGGTATGCCGCTGCCCTGTTTAAAACCGTTACCACTCAATATCTTCTACTCTGGTAATCTGCTCATTCTTCACAACACTGACGATGGTGCCGCTCTTCACCTTAATAATCCGGTCTGCCATCGCCGTCAACGCCTGGTTGTGCGTAATGACGATCACCGTCTTACCCTTCTCCCTGCACGTATCCTGCAGAAGCTTCAACACCGCTTTACCGGTATTGTAATCCAGCGCTCCCGTGGGCTCATCACACAAAAGCAGCTTCGGATTCTTCGCAAGCGCACGGGCGATGGCCACCCGCTGCTGTTCCCCACCGGAAAGCTGTGCCGGAAAATTCTTCATCCGATCCTGCAGACCTACCTCCCCCAGCACTTTCGCCGCATCCAGCGGGTCTGCACAGATCTGCGCCGCCAGCTCCACATTCTCCAATGCCGTCAGATTCTGGATCAGATTGTAAAACTGAAATACAAATCCCACATCATACCGCCGGTATCCTGTAAGCTGTTTCTTATTATAGGCAGAAATCTCCTCGCCGTCCAGAAATACCCTGCCGCCCGACAATGTATCCATGCCACCCAGAATATTTAAGATCGTCGTCTTTCCCGCTCCCGACGCACCCACGATCACGCAGAACTCTCCCTTTTCAATCTGAAAATTCACATCGTGCAGTGCCTTGATAGACACTTCACCTGCCTGATATATCTTACTCACATTTTGAAATTCTACAAATGAGCACACCACAGATTCTCCTTTTCTATCCACCGGTACTTCTCACGCTATTCTCATAAAACACCTTTCGTGGACCACACTGCTCCGTTCAAACGCTCCTCATACATCGCCGCCATGTCAAGCGCCTTGCCGAAAGCCTTGAAACTGCTCTCCGCAATGTGATGGTTATTCATCCCCGAAAGCATTTTCAGATGCAGGTTCATGGCCCCCGCATAGGAAACCGCATAGAAGAACTCGTGAAACAGCTCCGTCTGCATCGTTCCCAGCATAGGGGCTGTATACGATACATCAAATACAAGATAAGGCCGGCCCGACAGATCCACCGCACACAGCATCAATGCTTCATCCATGGGCAGGATTGCGCTTCCGTACCGTTTGACAGCTTTCTTCTCCCCTGCTGCCTGCCGGATGGCCTCCCCCAACACAATTCCGCAATCTTCCACGGTATGATGAGAATCCACCTCCAGATCTCCCCTGCACTTAAGCGTCAGATCAAACAGCCCGTGCCTGGCAAACCCGCTCAGCATATGATCAAAAAACCCAATCCCCGTATCAATACTGCACTGCCCGCTGCCGTCCAGATTCAATGTCAGACTGATGTCTGTTTCCTTTGTTACCCTGTTTACTGTTGCGATCCTTGGTTCCATATGGTTTACCCTGCGCCTTTCCCTGTATTCTCTGTTTTTTCTTTGCCCGCTTTGCCTTTTGCCTTCTATGCTTTTCCTTATTTACCTGCTTTACTTTCCTGCATATTGATCCTTACCCTTGACCTTGTTAAACCGTACACTCTTATGCTCTATGCAGGATCATTCGGCCACTCCGCTTCCTTAAATCCCACAAGCACCCTGTCGCCATCTACAAGAATCGGACGCTTTACAAGCATCCCATTCGTCGCCAGAAGCCTCAGCTGTTCTTCCTCGCTCATGGCAGGCAGCCTGTCCTTCAGCTGCATTTCTTTATACAGCACTCCACTTGTATTAAAAAAACGTTTAAGCGGCAGTCCGCTTTTCTCATACCACTGCTTAAGTTCGTCATAAGATGGATTATCCTCTGCAATATGACGGTCTGTGTAAGTGATCTTATGTGCCTCCAGCCACTTTCTGGCTTTCTGGCAGGTAAAACATTTCGGATATTGTACAAATAACATGCCCTCTCTCCTCTTTCTAACAAAAAAGTATCTTTCACCGGCAATCGCTTCACAATTATCCGGTCTTATATCCTGTTTCCTGGCTTTCCATAATGCCTGCGACCTTTGATAAAAGAAAATCCAGACATCAAATTTTATTAAACAGTATAACACAAAACAGCAACCAAAGGTATCATCAATTACGCTTCCCGAAACAGTCTGCCCTTGATATCCATCGCTCCTGCCTCTTCCAGCAAACGCTGCGCCCTGGCATAGTCAATCTCCTCCGAGAAAAAGATATATCTTCCTTCCTGATCCGGAATCTCCTCCTCCGACTGAGACTGTTCCAGCGTGGCAGGCGGCTCATACAGAAGATCCAGGTCGACCTCAGTCTTGATCCCCTTTACGCTTCCCGTAGATGTAAACTGCCATCCGTACAGTGCCCGTCCCGTATCCGGCTTATACTTTTCCTGTGGAAGGTCCGCCAGCTCTTTAACTCCGCTTACCGGATATCTGGCAACCCACAACGGACATGTAAACTGCGTGAAATCAAACCACTGCTCTTTGTACACATACAGCCCTACATAGATTCCAAATTCATATCCGGCGCCTGTAATGGTACGCTCTGCCGCCTTAATCACCTCTGTCAGCTTCTCTTTTCCCAGAGGATGTAGATACTCCTTGTCTTCCACATCCCAGAAAACCTTACATCTTAAGTTATTTTCCTGCAGCAGACTGATCACCTGCTGCGCTTCGTTCTCAGCCTCTTCCACGGTCTTCGCATAAGTATATTTGTAGACGGCCACCGGAATCCCCTGCTCCCTGCAGCCCTTGAGATTGACCGCAAACTGCTCATCCGGCTTTCCCGAATGCCTAATGCTGCGCAGGATTGCAAACCTGCAGCCATCCTTCTTCACAAGCCCCCAGTCAATGACCCCCTGCGCATCCGATATATCAATTCCAACGTATTTGTCCATTTTCTCTGTCACGCCTCCTTTTAATCTGCGAATTTTTTCGCCGGTATTTCTTGTTTATACCAGTACTATATGCACGCTGATAAAAAAGGCGACTCACAAAGTTTCACTGCAATATGGCAAATCTCCGCAATGCCATGCCTGTATGATTCTGTCTGTCACTTTACAGCCTTTGCTCGAAACCAGTACCTTAATTTCTTCTCTGACAGACTCGATCCAATCTGCATTGTGGCAGCCACATACTTAATCCTGCCTGACTTAAAAATTCCAGCTGTTGGAATCCAGCATCTGTTCAAGTTTATTTTTCCATACAGCCAACGGTTCCCGAACAAAGCAATAACCGAAAATGTCTATATCACTGTTTGGACGAAGCCCTCCAAGAACACAGGACCCATATAAATACATTCCCACTATCTGATCCCTGAACAGCTCGGCGGTTATCGACATAACCTCAAACACCTGCTCCGGCACATTTTCACCTCTTAACAAGTGCGGCTTTTCCACTAATTTATCATGAAAGTCTTTCTAATTCATTTGTGCAGACGGTCTGCACAATTTATTTTTTCATATCAATCCTACTCCTAATCTCCTCCGGATCCGGTAAAGCACTTTTCAAATCCAGCGGAAGATCTGTACACAAATGATATTCTCTCACACCAACAGGTTTCGACATATCTCTTAACGCATATTCTGCAATGGTTCTATTCTCATCTCTACATAATATCAGTCCAACAGATGGGTTATCGTCTGGAGATTTAACCAAATCGTCCAGAGCTGACAAATAGAAATTCATTTTCCCCGCTTGCTCCGGCTTAAAATCACCTGTCTTTAAATCAATCGCTACATAACATCTAAGCTTTGTATTATAGAAAAGAAGGTCCATATTATTCTGAAATCGGAATAATCAATATAAAAATCTTTTCCGCCAATCTCAAGATGATATTGCTGTCCCATAAAAGCAAAACCGGTTCCTAATTCCATCAATAGCGAAGTAACATTCCTTACCAACTCATTTTCTATATCTGTTTCCAACATATCCTCTGTATAATTGATAAAATCAAACATATATGGATCTTTCATAGTGCTTATAACAATATCCTTTTGTTCAATAGGCAATCTGTTTTCAAAATTGAAATCTTATTTGCTACAACTTGCCTCTCATACAGCTGACTCTTCACTTGGGATGTCAAATCATCTACCGACCATCCATGCTCTAAAATTTTTTCCAAATGCCACACATATTCTTCTTTGCTTGACACCTTACTCATCAACACTTGATGATGGCTCCAAGTAATAATCTCCATAATTGGTATGTGTGCAGTTGAATTGGTAAAACGGTATTTACTCAATTCAAATCAACTTATAATTTGCCATGTTTTCCACAGCATTTTTTAAATTTCTTGCCTGAACCACACGGGCATGGATCATTGGGATAAATCTTTTTAAAAGAATTATCCCCCTGTCCAAACACATTGTTTTGAGAAGAATTATTTGGAACAATCACTGCGTTACTGTCTAAGTCAACACATATCCCCATCTCTTTCAATTCTTCCGATGCGCTTTTCAAAAGATTAGCTGTCTCGGTACTTCCTGGTACAACTATCGGTCTTTGGGAAAAGCGCCCTTCCTCCATCCCTTTTCTCATCATTTCATTCGGCGTATGTCCCCTATGTATCTGCATTCTGGTGTTATTATTTAATTCTTGGAGAAGTTGAATAATCTCCTCAATTTTAGTATCGTCTAATAAATCTTCATAAACATCTATAATATATTGAACAATCTCAGTAAAATCTATGTCAAATTGTATTTTATCCCATATCTCCAGCGCCTCTGCATCTGCCTCGTCATATGTCATTCCTATTTCATGCTGTAAAAACTCTCTAAAATTCTGATATGCCGGTTTTTGAGATAAATACAAGTTCCTTGCATAGTCCCGCACTTCTTGCTCATTAGGAATATAAAAATCCTTACCCGCTTGTATGTCCAATAAATCCTTATAGCGGTCACTATATGCTAAATACTCTGCTACTATAAATCTTTGACCTTCTTCCATATGACATTCCGTCATATCATCGGGAAATTCATTACACAATTTTTCTAATTCTTCCTCTGAAATATGAAATCCCTTTCTCACATTAAATACTTTTCGGAGTACATCTTTGTCAAAAACTCCGTAAAATGCTTCGCCAAAATCAAGGCATTGAGATAACCATGACATTTTACGGGCATACTTCCGAAATTCCGGCGTATTTAATTTTTCATAAGCTATTTTCACATCTATCGGAACATCAAGCTGTTCCCTTTTATTCAAAAATGCGTAATCGCTTTCATGAAGACATAAAGCGTCATCCATTTCTTCGGGTGTCGGAATGAGTGGCTCTCTCATCGCACGTTCCAATAGTATTCTGCACTCCGGTGACAGCACAGCGATTCGCCTTCTCATGACTGTTGGCATAAGCAACTCATTCGCTATTTTCTCTGCAAGTTCATCCTTTTTTAGTCCTGATGTTCTTTTTATTTCCAAATCTCTTGCATAATTCAACAGGCTCTCTTTATCATACATCCTCAATATGTGCTTAAGCATGATACCTTCCGGTCCATAAAACACCTTTCGCATAGCCATCTTACTGTTTCTCCTCAAATAGTGATTGATTATCTCTTACACTCTTCAAAAGATAAGAATTCCAATTTTTTATCTTTTGAATATATTTTAGGGTAGTCTCATATAGCAGAAATCTTTGTTTTGGAGTAATTTTAAGGCACTTTGGGGTAGTTTTGGAGTCATTTTGGGGTGGTTTTGGGGTAATTGGGGATACAATATCCAAAATCATTTTACTTCCCAATAGCCTCCCCGTGAAGCGCCTATATGCTCGATCAATCCTTTTCTTTTCAATTTTTTTAACTGATATTTCACGCCATCTTCTGAAATCATTAACAGCTTTGACAATTCCTTTCTTGAAATATACGGATTATTACGCAAAGCATTCAGAAATACTTCTTCTGTGCGTTGGACATATTGTTCAGCTGCTTGTGAAACATCATTTATTTCACTTTTATTATCTCTGTTTTCCCCATAATTCAAATTTTTCAATATAACTGTAAATTCCACTCTTGATGAGATAAACTGCGGCGCTTTACTTTCATCATAATTATTTGCATTCTTGTATGCATTTATTATCTTCGTCAGTCCACTGCCCTTACGCTCCATATATCCTAACCGCTGAAACACATCTGCCAAAACAGGATTGCGCCTTGTCGAAGGAATTGCATCTATAACCCGTTCCTGTACTAAGGTTCCGTCCGGCATTCCTCCGGGCGAGTATATCACCAGCCGATCGTCAAACATATCTATATGGACTTCACTGCCATTTACCAAATAATCCCGATGCACCAATGCATTAACTAATGCTTCAAAATAACTCCGTTCACAATATTCCGGCATATCAATCCTCGAATTGGCTGTCTTTTTCCACATTGTTTTCATATTTCTTTTGATAAATGCAGCTCCTTCATTCAAAAGACTGATTAAACTTCCTGAATATTCTGCATCATCAAAAGCATCCATAATGCCGCCACCCTTATCCAATCCATTCCATCTTGTGCAGAAAACCCTTGACCATCTGATAGGCGAATCATCTGCCAGCAATGCTCCGGCATTTGTAAGTTTTCCCTTATCATCTACTAAACCAAATGACACCAGCTCTTTATCTTCCAAGCTTTCTCCTGTCCATGCTTTATACCGCTCGCGTAATTTGCTGAACGCATAATCCGATACGCTGTAGGTTGTACCCAACGCATCATAGGATGAATTCTTTCCACGCAGCACCAATCGCTTTAATTCTGTTGCGTCTGCTTTCACACTCTCATTCCCCAGACGGACATATGCTTCCATTACACCGTCTGCCAAATAATAATACGGAGTTTCCTCCCCCTGTCGAATGTTTAACAAAATCAATGTTTTATTATCTTCCGTTCTAAAAAAACTAAGATGAAATTCCGGAATCGGGTCAAGGCGTGTCTTTATCTGCTCACTGATAATCTCTGCATCTTTCTCTGCATCCAAAAGTCCTCTTACTTCATTATCATTTGAGACGCCAAAAATCAAAGTTCCACCAATGCCATTTGCAAAAGCGCTGACACTTTTGCACCAACTTTTTGGTCTTTTCACTTCTAACGCAAGTTTTTTATCATAATCTGTTGCCTCACCAATAATATCTTTTAAATTCATCCTGCCCATCTCCATTATATATTTACCACACACTATTTTCTGACATTCATTAAATGATTTATCTGCGTGTTCTAAATCTATACTCCTGCTTTAATCTCTCAAATATTTCAAAAGCTACCGGACATATTTCTATCGTATCTAATATACTCAGCAAACTTGACAATCTTTCAGGCTGGTCGGTATATGGATATTTTTTGCAGCTATCAGGTTTACAATCGCCCAATTTACAGTTACCGTCTTCCTGCAAAAAATCACATGGTTTATGCTTGGTCTGATAGTTTATGCCATAATCTTCTTTTTCCAAGTAAGTATCAATAAACTGTTCAGGCGTTATTTCTAAATATTGTGCATCCCTGTCAATATCTTCCACTGGAATACTTCCTTTATACATCTTGCAACAGTTTCTGCATTTGCTGCAGTCATAGTCTGCAAAGAGTTCTTTATGTAAGTGTAGGAATTGCCAGTCTAACTCTTTCTCATCTGCATGGCATTTTAAGAAAGTGCGAAACTTAAAATTTTCGTTTTCTTTCTTCTTGGCTTCTGCTCTTATTGTATCTGGATGTATCATACACCTTCTCCTTTCGCTATCTAATTTCAAATGAAAGATTCTTTTTGTCATTAGCATTTTGCTTTTTGGCTCTAAAACAATCTACTCCAATAGTAACCCCAATACCCGCAACGATTCCAACAAATACAGATATTCCATACATAATTCCATCAATCATCTTAACATTCTCACTATCGCTTTAGTTCCTACAATAGCAATACTTCAATTTCATGCTCACTAAATACACCTGATTGCTTTAATAACTTCTTAAAACACGCCTTTATTGTCTCTTTTTCCACACAATGCTTTGCTTCATTCAGATATATAAGCCCTATCACAATTTCCAATTGCCTTGCCACATCTTTTTCTGATACATTTCTATAAAAATCTTCATCTACCCGTCTAAGCTGCACGCCATTAGCCATTGTAAACAATTTCGGATGCTTATGTATGTACTCCTGCAACACATTCCACATTGTCTGCTTGTCCTTCGTTTGCAGCGCATCCTTTATCTTACGTGATTTTAATTTAGATTGCGCGGCAACATCACGTGTTTTATCAACTGCCTTAATAATGTTTTTACAGTATGTGATTACTTTTTCTTCATCTGTACACATTATATTTTGCGCATATTGTTCCATGTTCCTATCCTCATTATAGATTAAACTACCCGCCTCTTAATAATTTTTAATCCTGTCCGTGCCGAAAAAATCTTTGCATCGTATGATGTTTCATCATTTATAAAACTATCCAAAATTTTTTTCTGCGACTCTGGTGTCCAATACACCTTCAAATTTTCCCTTGCTCGCGTAATTGCCGTATAGAAAATATTATGTGTAATCATTTCATCTACTTCTTTCGTAATAACAATTTTGACTGAATTGTACTCTAACCCTTGCGCTTTATGAATGGATACCGCATAAGCAATTTGGAATGGTACATTAGTTTCTGCATCTTCATCATCGTTATCATCATCTCCGGCATTTTTCTTTTTTACTGCAAGTCTTACAACTGACTTACCCGGATTTAATTTTGGCATAAGTTCAAGTTCTGTTCCTGAAACATGGATGCTATTTAACACCTTGTCAATCTCAATGGAAAAGAGCACCCTGTTCTCCTCTTCCTCAATATTTACTATTTTTCCTCCAAGATTATTATATAGTATAGGATCATATTTTGAGGAATCACTAAATAAAATCGGATCACCTATTTTATATGTCCAAACTCCTAACACAAATGCTTTGTTCGGATTATCACTTTGCAAAAATCTGTTAATATTATTGATTCCATATAAACCATCATAATTAAGGCACAGAACAATTTCACTTTCTGATGTCCGCTCAAATATTGACTCATCTAACTTTGTCGTATATCCACAATGTCCCATCCATTCAGTAATATTATCTTGATAATTGCGCACCCTACTCCACAGTTCTTGTAATTGCTTGTTTTCTGTCCTATAGAGTTCTGTTAATTCATATTGTGCTTTTACAGGAACAAAATATCTTGCCAAATTAAACCAATTTCCGAACTGAATTGATTCTATCTGATAAATATCCCCCACCAAAACTAGCAATTTAAAATTCTTTTTTCTAAGAACTTCTATCATATCGCGATTGCTAACCATACTACATTCGTCTATAAATAATATATCCACGGTTTTGTCAGCCGGATATGAATAAATAAACTTCTTAATGGTTAAATATTCACCGCTATTGTCTTTAACCCTTCTTCGCAGGTTCTCTACTGCAGGATGGGTATTTGCTATATAGACCTTAGAACCGTCATTCCAAAACTGTGAAATATGTTTTATCAAAGTTGATTTGCCCGTTCCTGCTGCCCCATAAATCATTGCAAGGCTTGAGTTCTCAAACATTCTAAGCAGGATAGCCCTCTTTTCGTCACTATCTATCACATTCGGATTCTCTATAAGCCAATCTTCCACAGAGGCATTATAATCAACCACTCCTTCTTCTGTTAAAGAAATCAGGTTTTGAATTATTTCTTTTGTATCATCCTCATAGCCTTTCACAAAAAGATTTTTACCCATAATTTCCAGTCTTCTATTTTGATGCTTTCTGTATAGACTATCATTATAAATCTTTACCAATTCATCAATATTCTCAAATTTTGCCAGTTCATCTGTTTTTGTATATAACTTCGCATATGTATCTGCATTAATATTGATACGGCGAGCTAGTAATTCGTGTTCTCTTCCTTCTGATTTTATGCATGAAAGCAAATCATATATTGATGGGTTATGGTTGCAAAGGCTTGAATTGAATGGCATTTCCTCAAATGGGAGAACTTTAATATCTAAATAAAGTCCCTTCATTCTATAATTTTCTTCCTTCGACAACTGCGCTTTTATTATTTTGTTATTAAGATCGTATAACAAATAGCGGACACTATTACTGCCTAACCTATTTGTTCTTATCCAATCTCTAGTTCTATCAAAAATATCACATAAAACAATTTTTTGTGCCTTTTCCGTAATTCTTTCTTTAAATGCCTGATACCTTCTATCTGAAAATTCCAGAATTTCAACTAAATTAAGCCCTGTTCTTGATATATAATTCATTAATCCAATATATTCCGAAAGATCGCTACGCACCTCAATATTATATCCAAATATTTTTGCAAAATTTTTCAACTCACATGGTCTTATAGATACGCTCCATGCAGTTACAATCTTAATCGGCATAAATTTTCCAGATATTTCGATGATATCATCATCCAAATCTACCTTTATCGCATAATTAGCAGGAATCTTAAAGGCTGAGAATACCACCAGCTTATTAAATTTACTTGACTCATCATTTGTTGGAATTAAGGTATTTTCGTAATAAACATGATGATTCACAAAAAATGGTTTTGATTTTTGCACATAAAATCGTTCACTATATGTCTCATGAGCTCTCTGATAATGAACTTTATCCAATTTCTCCACAATTTTTTCATAATACTGTTGCAGTGTATCATCCAAATCAATCGGAAACTTGTCTATATTGGAAAGAATCTGTATCTGATATCTTCTATAAACAAAATCTTTAATCTGTAGTAAGTATTCATAATATTTTAAAAGCAACCGTTCTGCCCCATCATTATCCGGCGTATAATGAGAACGCGATTCCTGCAACAGTTGATGGAACTTCCTAAGAAAATAAAATTCATTGCTTGTCTTTAAAAATTCAACAGCCTTCGGTATTGTATCATAATCTACAAAAGCATTTTCGTGTTGCTCCGCATACACCCTGACTGCAATATGTTCCACAAGGTTACGAAAATAACTCAGCATATTCTGTGCAACCTTATCTCTTGTCTTATACTCTAAATCGTCTATATTCTCACATATTGCCTTATCATCTGTTTTTATGTATTCATCTATTGTTTTCATATCGTCATCTGCTTTCTACTCCAATATTTTTAATTGCACTTCCTTTATCTTTTTCTTATGCCACTTTCTATGGCAATAGTCAAATACCTCGCAACAAGTTACAGGTTATTTACTGAAATCATGAAAACATCGCATTGACGTATAAATATTCTACGATAAATATGACCTATATTCCTTCAACTCGCTTTCATCTAATTTGCCTTTCATCTTCCTGCCAAATCCTTTGTCCTTAATAATAACAGCACACTTTCTTTTATTTTCTTCACTAGACGATTTTTGAAAAATTTCAGTAAGTATCATACATAAATTTTCTCGTTGTTTAGCAATTACTATATGCGTCAAATTACTAATTTGCACAAGAATTTGAGTACATATATCTTTTTCAAAATAATTTTCTAACAAATATCTCATAATATTTACAAGTGATTCAATATTGTTTTCTGTTACATCACTTTCACAAAATTCCAATAAGGAAATTAAATCATTTTTGCTTATACTTTCCTTATTTTCATTAATACGATAAAGCAACGCTTGAACAGAATATTTCTCTGACTTTGACAAGATTTTTACAAGCTTTTCTTTGTGTATATCGTCTTTTCCCCATTCATCAGAAATAATCTTTATAATAACACTCACTTCACAATTATCAATAAACTTTGTCAGTTTAGTGCTTGCATTATCTTCATCATATTCAATGTTCATCAACTTATGAACCAATTGCGCAACTTTTCCTATTTTTGAAAACTGTGCATTTAATATATTAATCACATCATCTGGATTAGTTGATAAGTCTATGTAATCAACCAAAAAATCAACCAATTGAGTTAAATTATCATTTTCCTTATTAAACAACTCTATTCGCCCAGTTATGATATCATAAATAACAGCATATGTTCCTTTTGTAACATACCCTAATACAGTGCCTATATTTTTACACCAAAACTCTTTACTATTTAACTTATTTACTACTCTATAAGCATTAAGTGCGTTATCCGTATCAGTAGCAATAACTTTCAAAAGTACAGTACTATACTTATCAAGAACACTTTGCGAAATCTTATCTTTATATGCGCTTACTACTTGAATAGCAAACAGTAAATAATTATCTTGGTTATAATAGTTTGCCGCTCCAGATATAATATCTTTTTCAATAACATTTATTGCTTCTTTATCATAATGATCATCCTTTGATAAATCTACTATTAAATCACTTATTATTTTATACTCCCTGCCAGACGAGTATCGGCACAAATTATCTAAGTTATTCCAGAATGTATCCGTCTGCTCTTTCGTATATCGTTTTAAAAGTCTTCTAACGTCAGATGCATATCCCTCTTCTTCAAAAGCGTACTCATTTAATCTACCAATTGTTTGCGGCAGCATATCTAAAGTATTATTATTTGAAAATGTTTCAATCATATCTGAAAATTCTATCTCTCCTACAGTATCCGAAAAAAATACATCCATATTCTTTCCTTCCTCAGCATTAACTGTATATGATAATTTTGATAGAATTCTGTACCCATAAATTCCTTTAAGATTTTTTACCCCCACTGAAGCTATCTTGATTGCAATATCTTTTGCATTCTGAATTTCCTTATATTCCATTTCACTAATTGATGCATCCAACATCTTATGCAGTATTGGATACTCATAACATGGTTCAAGTACATCTGCAATTTCCATAATAGAGTTATTCTCTAAAAAAGCACTGAGAACATTTCCAAACTGCTTAATCATTGTATCATCAAAATCATCATTATCTGTGATATGCTTTGCAATTTTTTTCACGTACTCTTTCCCATATACGTTAGCAAAATAATTGATTTCCTCACCTGCCGCATAATCTATGACATCTTGCACTCCCGTCTCATCTGATATCATCCATTCTTTGGTAAAAATTTCAAATTTGTTTAATACCTCTTCTGACAGTTCATATTTAATTCGAGAAATTTTATTGATTAAGATAACCCTATTTTTATAATTTCCATCCTGCTGATTCCTGTTTAATGCGCATTCAACCAAACCGTTATATCCATCATCATTTACCTTGTGACATACCGCTACCAAATTTTTTTCATTTATTAAATCATATCTAAAATCACATAACGAACTTGAAAGCTCTGGAATTCTTTCCGCAATGGAAAATGCCAGTTTCTCCCTATCATCTTCAGATATAGCATCATAACAGTCAATTGCAGATAATACAATATTCCCCATCATCGGTGACTCATTATATCTTAATTGTTCAATAAATAAAGAAATCAAAATTGGTGTTTCACCTATCAACTGCTTTACGGAAACAAAATTACAGCTTTCAATTGCAGCCATAAAGTCTTGCTGTTTCTGATCTCCGACTAGTACCCCTTCTTTTGTCTGTGACATATACAAACACGGGGTAATATTGTTATGCCCTAAATTCTCAGTAAATATCAAATAATTAACCAACGGCTCATACTTTCTCTTAAGCACATTCTTATCATCAAAATAATTTTTTAATAATTTCGGTGATTCTTTCTCTCCATTACTTCGGTGAACTTCAAGTATCTCATTAATAACATTTGCATCTTTATAAAGCAAATCATAAAATTCATTATAATCTGACTGCAAAACTGATATTTTGGCAATCGTCTGTAACCCTATTTTTTCAGTCGCAAATCCCTCCGCTACTTTTCCCGCCTGTTCCCGATCTCTAGCAATCATTACATTTTCAACAAATGCGTTAATTATTTTTTTCACTTGTCTTGGGGTTGAAACCCCACTATGTATTAGTATTTTCCCAGCTATTTCTTCAAAGAGTTCATAATTATCATTACAATACTCTCTAATGAAATCACTGCAATCATTTTTGCAAATTTCAAACGCATAATTTCTCATATCATATTTAATCAACTGCGGCAAATACATTTTGTATTGAAAAATTTTATCTAAAACCATCTCCCCGTCATATTCATTGCCAAATGTACTAATTCCATTTATTCTTTTTGACCTTAAAGCGTTTTTGAGTATTTCATCATCAAAAGGTACAATAAATATAAATCTATCATATTCCATAAATAATTTTAATGCATCTAATGCCTCTACGATTTTTTCTGCACTAAGCCTATCCAAATCATCTATTACAACAATTATCTTTTTTTCCGAATTTATTTTATAATATTCCTGTAGTAAGTTTTTTAAATACATTTCATAGTCCGCTTGTGTCTGTAGTGGAAAACTTATTTCATAATTTTTATAAGCAGGTTCATTAAGCTTATCCATAAATAACTTTCCAAGCCAAACAACTAACGGTATAATCAAGATGCTTCCCATATTTTTACAATATCTCAAAAATGTTGATACCCAAAACTGTGTTCCTTGAAAGGCAACTCCATAAAAACCATTACTTAAATAGCAATAGATTATAAACGCAATTATTGAAAGTACAATTGCTATAACAACAAATTTCAAAAACTTATGAAGTCCTGCATTTTTTCTTGAAGTGCTATTTTCATCTTTCAGCATCTCCTTTACTGTATCACTGTAATCTTTATGGAAAAAATTAAAGCTTAATACATTTCGTTCACTGATACCTTCCCATAATTCTTTTAAAAATGCTTTTCCTATTTCATCTTTCTCATATTTCCATGCATTAATATCACATATAAGAAATTCTTTATTTCTATCCTTTTTTCTCAAAGGTTCAAGTGCCATATTAACTATAGAAGATTTCCCCAATCCCCATTTCCCGATAACAGCTATATTAAAAGGAACTTCATTATGTTCTATAAGCTTTCGCAAATTGTTTGCAAAATCCTGATATCTAAATAAATCATCATCAATATTATTAAGTGATTTGTCTTTCAAAAAATATTTTTTCATTATGTATAAATCCCTTCGTACTGTTCTAAAACTAATAATTCATTCAAACATCTAAACTGTTTAAATTAAATTCAGTCACATTGCAGCAAATGCTAATATTTTATTCAATTTTGATACAATTCTTTGTTGTTCTTCTAACGGTGGCAAGGGTATCAGCATATTTTTACATCTGCCAGCACTAAATCCATCTTTATCGCCTACTGTATTTCCTTTTATATACTTCTGAATATATGGACTGCAAATGCAGGTATGAACATAAAATCTCAATCTTGGATCAATCATTCTAACAATTAGGATATGTTGGTTAATACTCCCCTTTGTAAAATCATCTGGAACCAAAGCACATCTACCAATAGAGCCACCCGTAATGTTAAGAAGAATATCCATTGGCATAACAGTACTGTTTTCTCTTGTTTTAAGCAATTCCTCTGTTATATAAACCAACCCTTCTTCATGAATTCCATCATTATAGATATTTTGTTCTCTAAAAAAGCTATATCCTTTCTCCACATAGACATTTGATTTATTTCCACCTGCTGGAGTATTACCAGATGATATTTTCACAGAAATGTCTCCCAAACGTACCCATTTCCAATTTGGTGGAATGTCAAATGGTATCTCAGTCTCCGCTATTTCAGGTAAGACTTTTTCTTTCTTGGCTTTACCTTCTTGCATTAACACAGTCTTTTCTGCTTGCAACTTTGTATATAACTCCTCTGCTGTTCCATCTTCTAGGCGCTGTTCCGATAACTTGCCCTGAATAGCTGCGTCAAATAATTTATTTCTTAATGTCTCTACATTAAATAAATATTGAGATTGATATTCATCAATAGTATCTAATACACTAAATATTTCCTCAATTTTATCTACAATGCGATTTTGTTCATTTTGAGGTGGTAATGGAATCAAAGCATTTTTTAATATTTTCTGTGTAATTTGATTAATTTGCTTTGTATCATCACTATTAAAATATCTTCTAAATAATTGAGTATTTAGATAATGATAAACATACCTATAGCACGGTGTTCTGAATATTGCCATAAATGCTCCAAAAGCCACCTTTCTTGATGTTTCTTTGAATATAGCACATTTTCCAACAAGCGCTTTGCTTCCGTTCCTAACGCAAATGACGATATCATTTCTATTTAAATATTGATTTTTGCGAATTGGACAATTTACTTTAACTAAATCTGTATAGTCTATTTCGCCATTTATGATATTACTGGAACGAATTACAATTATTCCATCTTTAACAATATCCTGTGGGTGATATGTTAATCCTATATTTGTATATCCAATATCCGACAATCTACACCAACTCCAATTAGTCGGAATTTCAAATGGAATTTCATCTTTCTTCCAAGTCTCCGCATGAATCTGACCATGTAAATCTTCATTAATTCTTGAAATCAAAATATCTGCTGATTCCTCTGTAAAATCTTGTTTTACAAGTTTTCCGTTTACTGCTAAGGATAATACTTTATCTCTAATCACATTCGTATCTATCAAAAAGCTACCCCTCCTAATATCTGCTTAAGCAAAGCAACCGACTCGGCAATTCCATCCGCTTCTATCTGCATATCAGTAAGCACTTCTGGAATCGTTCTCTCATCCTTCTCTTCCAAATCAATCCACTTAAAATCAAGATTATCTGCACCTTTAACTTCTTCCTCGGAAAAACACCGCCACCGTCCATTCGGATTATCAATACTATAAGTAGCAACCCTGTCATGTTCATGACCAACACAATAGCAATCCACAAATTCCTGAAGATGCGCTCTCGTCATCGGTTTTGTCGCTAACGTATGTTTAATACCCGTTCTATAATCATAAACCCAAATTCCCTTAGTTGGCTTCCCTTTCTCAAAGAAAAGCACATTTGTTTTTACGCCATTCGCATAAAATATACCAGTAGGAAGTCTGAGAATGGTATGAAGATTGAAGTCTTTCAAAAGTTTTTCCCTTACTTTCTCCGTGGCTCCCATGTCCGTAAGAACGCTGTCTGGAAGCACCACTCCAACACGCCCATCTTTCTTTACAACAGACATTATATGTTGCAAAAAATTAACCTGATTGTCAGATGTTTTCACAAAATCAGGTCTATTAACCGCAACCTCCACACTTCCCTGCGGTCTGGTTCCAAAGGGTGGATTTGCCAGTATTACATCAAACATTCTGTCAGATGTGTCAATCAAAGAATCCTGATATGCAATAGGACTCTTATTGACACCAATATCATGCAGATACAAATTCATAGAAGCAAGCGTTACAACTAAAGATGTATTATCCGCTCCAAAGAGCGCATTATTCTTCAAAAACTGCTGCTTTTCTATATCCTTGCTTTGACTCTTCATGTGTTCGTAAGCCGCAAGCAGAAAACCACCGGTACCACAGGCGGGATCTGCAACTGTTTCTGTAATTTTAGGATTGACCACCTCAACAATAGCCTGAATCAATGCTCTCGGCGTAAAATACTGACCTGCTCCGCTTTTCTTGTCCTGTCCGTTTTTTTCAAGAATTGATTCATAGACGGCGCCTTTAAAATCCCCCTCCATCATATACCAGTTTTCTTCACTTACCATTTCTATGACTTTAGCAAGCATAACCGGACGGTCAATCTTATTCGTTGCCCTTGTAAAAATAGTTCCAATTAATCCTTCATCCCTTGAAAGCTCCCTCAATATTTCTTCATATTTTTCAACAAGATCCGTTCCATTGAGACCAGCTAAATCCTTCCACTTATATCCCTCGGGAACAGTGCTGTTAAGCCCGAGTTCTTCTTTCTCCTCATCCATTTTTAGAAAAAGAATATATGTAAGCTGTGTGATATAGTCTGTAAATCCGACACCTGCCGCTGCCAAAACATTCGCTATATCCCATACCTTTTTCAATAATGCCGCTTCGCTTTTTTGATTTGCCATTTTAAGCCACCTTTAATATAAATTTTGATAACGCTGCCATTTCCTCTTTAAGCGTTGATGCGCCGAAAATTGTTACAGCCTTCCGCCATAAATCCGTATCTGCCTCATTTAGTTCTGCTACAGAAATTGCCCCGCCATCTATCACATATCCTGCAATCTGTCTCATAATCTGCTCCTGCTCATTTGTTAAAACACGTTGATTCTGTCCGCAATATAGGTTAAATCTCTGTCCATATCCTGTGAAAAGGCTAGTAAGCTTCTGATTTCTCTTATACGCATAACGCACGATCTGAATTAAATGTGTCAACGCATTTACATTTGTCTTAATATCAAGTTCTTCAACCTTACCCTCTGAATCAAGAATCTTATAGTTTCTCCATATCTGATAAATACCATACTGTTTGTTTTCTGCAAGAAGCCTGTCTCTAAGTTCTACGAGCATAGTATGCGTAATTACAAGGTCCTCCGAATTATACAGAATCCGAAGCGCCTCTATGCTATCACGATTCTCATTCAAATATTTCTCAAAATGATCAATATAAGCCATCGCTGACTCTTTTGAAAAGCCGGCATAGATTACTTCATCTTCATCATTTGTTATCGCATAATAACCTCGCTGCATTTCAAGTAATTTCTTTCTTGCCGGAATATTGCTAATCAATTTATAGATAAGTCCCATTCTCATAGAATTATCTCGTGATGGACTAATATACTCCACCATAATTCCTTCCGAAAATGCGTTATTGATATTATTTGCTACAGTTCTTGGTGCAAAACCATAGGTTGTTATAAAATAATCAAGATGTCTGCCAAATAATGCATCATTTTCATAGCGTCTGTTAATTGTTGCGCAATAATCCCTAAGAAGCATTAAGTTCTCATCACTGACTTCATTGTGCGCCAAATGTTCAAGAAGCTGTTCCAGGCTCAGCGTCCTCTTTCCACCTCTGGAAGTTGCTACTGGATGTGGTATATATTTTTCATGCTCTGTCACCCCTACAGCATCTACAATGTAATAACATTCTTTTGTATCAGCATTGGGTGTCACTTCTTTCAGCTTATCGTCACTGATGACGCGACAGCCTCGTCCCTTCATCTGGGTATAGAGCACATCAGAGTGTACGCCTTTCATAAAAAGTACAACCTCCAACGGCTTCACATCCGTTCCCGTAGCAACTAATGTGACCGTTACAGCAATACGAAAATCTTTCTCTGTTCTTAACTCTCTGATAAGCCCATTTGAATCTTCTGATGAATAGGTGATTTTTTGCACAAAATTCTGCGGAACCTTACCATTTTCAAATTCGTCCCGAAAAACTTCCTTTGTCATATCAACAATTTCTGTCGCATGGTTATCATCCTTAGCAAAAATCAATGTCTTGGGAACATATTCCCATTTTTGTTCCCTTTCCGGATATAGTTCTGTATAAATAGCTTTTTTATAAGCCATCAATACCTTTCTTATCTGATCCCGATTAATAACAGACCTGTCAAGCTGTATAGGCGCATATTCTATTGGCTGTGTCGCTGTATATGTAACGGGCTCATTCTTACGACGCGGTGTTTCTACAATGTCTGTTCCTGCCTCAATCGTTCCTCCATGCTCAGTAACATCAGTCATTATTCTGTAAGTTCTTGCTGGTACGTTTACACCATCAACAACAGAATCATCATATGTATACATCTCGATAATGTTATTGTTAAAGAAGCTGTACGCTTCTGGTGTGGGTGTGGCAGTAAGACCAAGTATTTTCGCATCTGAAAAGTAATCAAGCACGGCTTTCCACTTCCCATAAATAGATCTATGACATTCATCCACAATAATGAATTGAAAATAATCTGGCGGAAGCTTCAAATCATTGCCAAGCTGAATGCTTTCTGCTGATTCCTGTTCTTCCTCTTTCTTTATGTTCTCATCTTCAACATCCTCATTACTTTCTTCCAGCGCTTGTCCTGTCAAGACTGAAAAAAGCTTCTGGATTGTTGAGATAATAATATCTCCTTTGATATCCTTTTCCTTTTTTAAACGCCTTATCTGATATAACGAACTCATAGTCTGACGATTTTCCGTCTTGTCAAACAGGCTAAACTCCGACTCAGTTTGTCTTGCAAGGTTGTTTCTATCGACAAGAAACAAAATCCTCTTTACCGATGTATAATTCAACAGGCGATAGGATGCCAAACACGCCAAATATGTCTTGCCGGAGCCTGTAGCCAGTACAGCCAGATTCTTTTTATTACCAGCCTTAAATGATTTTTCAAACGCTATTTCAGCATCATATTGGCAATCACGAAGTCCTCTTTTTTCAAGTCTTGGCAATGCGCCATATTCAGATACCCTATTTATTATCTGCAGCATTTTCTTGGGAGAATGCATTTCAGCCAATTCTTCATATTCGCTGTCCGGTATGAGCATATTTTTATAGTAAATCTTGTTTCCATTTGCCATATACACAAGCGGGATTAAACTTTCAAACCACAAGCCATACCATGACTGCGGATGAACTGCATATCTTTCGGCTTGTTTCTCTACTTCTTTCCCTAATGGATCAGATTCTTTCTTTGCTTCTACAACAGCTATCGCTTTATGCTCCACAAAAAGCAGATAGTCACTTTCTGTATTTCCCTGCATTAATGCTTCCTTAACTGCTGATGCACTATCTGGGATATATTCATGCCTGGAAACAACATCCCATCCGGCATCAATAAGCTGCTTATCTATTTTTATGCGTGCTCTTTCCTCTGGCAACATAGTAATTGCACCTTTCATATTCTAATTCAAACTATATTTTTTAGTTATCGCTTTATATATTTTTTAGTCTTAATCCTCTTATCCGCTGGTTTCTCGGCATCTTTAGGAATAGCCCATGCATGACCAAATTTTATAGTGCCTTGTATCATACCCTCATTACATATAGTCTGTACTCGCCTTACTGAAAGATTCCATTTTTCTGCAGCTTCTTTAATTGTAATGTATTCCATATCTATAATCCGCCTTTCTGCGAAAGGCACCAATGCGGTCATGAAACCCGTCT